>Ga0310123_10000400_pt1 | contig 38786 bp, 30 predicted proteins | sample CB6_AW_1057_MG_FD_203505 | JGI IMG/M metagenome (GOLD analysis project Ga0310123, IMG submission 203505) | Marine microbial communities from Western Arctic Ocean, Canada - CB6_AW_1057 | ecosystem: Environmental > Aquatic > Marine > Oceanic | place: Canada: Western Arctic Ocean | collected... | reverse complement strand
CTTCATTTAAAGAAATGACAACTTCTCTTGATGTTGAAAAGACATGACCTTCTCCCTTAATTGGATGTTCTTTAGTTGATTTCCTTCCCTTTGAAACATAATAAAGACCTAAAACCATATCTTGAGAAGGTACAGTTATAGGAGCTCCATTTGCAGGATTTAATATATTATTAGATCCAAGCATTAAAAATGAAGCTTCAATTATTGCTTCATGAGTCAAAGGAACATGAACAGCCATTTGATCTCCATCAAAATCAGCATTAAATGCCGTACATGATAGAGGATGTAATTCAATTGCCTTACTTTCAATAAGTTTAGGTTGAAAAGCTTGAATACCTAATCTATGTAATGTTGGTGCTCTATTTAATAAAACTGGATGTCCAACAAGCACATTTTCTAAAATATCCCAAATTACTGGTTCCTTATTATCTACTAATTTTTTTGCTGATTTTACCGTTTTTACAATACCTCTTTCAATTAATTTTCTAATTATAAAAGGTTTAAACAATTCTGCAGCCATATCTTTTGGAAGCCCACATTCATGCATTTTTAATTTAGGACCAACAACAATTACTGATCTTCCAGAATAATCAACTCTTTTACCAAGTAAATTTTGTCTAAATCTACCCTGTTTACCTTTTAACATGTCAGTTAAAGATTTTAAAGATCTATTGCCATCGGATCTTACAGCATTGATTCTTCTTGAATTATCAAATAAAGAATCAACAGCTTCTTGAAGCATTCTTTTTTCATTTCTAAGAATAACTTCTGGAGCTTTAATTTCAACCAATCTTTTTAATCTATTATTTCTTATAATAACTCTTCTATACAAATCATTCAAATCAGATGTTGCAAACCTTCCACCATCTAAAGGGACAAGAGGTCTAAGCTCAGGTGGTATAACAGGAATCATTTTTACAATCATCCATTCTGGCCTATTTTCAATATTTTGTCTTGAATCTCTAAATGCTTCAATCACTCTAAGCCTTTTCAAAGCTTCTGCTTTTCTTTGTTGAGACGTTTCATTAGCAGCCTTGTATCTTAAATCTACAGATAGTTGATCTAAATCAATTTGAGATAATAGCGCACTTATAGCCTCAGCTCCCATTCTGGCCATAAATTTATTGGGATCATCATTACTTAATAAATAATTTTCTTTAGGTAAAGAATCTACAATATTTAAATATTCTTCTTCTGTAAGCAAATCCATTTTTTGACAACCATCTTTTTCCTTAACACCAGGATTTATCACTACATACCTCTCATAATAAACTATCTGATTTAATTTTTTTCCTGGAATCCCAAGCATATAACCAATTTTATTTGGAAGTGTCCTAAAATACCATATATGTGCAACCGGAACAACTAATTCTATATGCCCCATTCTTTTCCTTCTAACTTTTTTTTCAGTTACCTCAACACCACATCTATCACATATTATTCCCTTGTATCTAATCCTTTTATATTTACCACAATGACATTCCCAATCTTTGACTGGACCAAAAATTCTCTCACAAAAAAGTCCACCCATTTCAGGCTTAAATGTTCTGTAATTAATAGTTTCAGGAGCAGTAACCTCTCCAAAAGAATTTTCTAATATCGAGTCTGGTGATGCTAGACTAATAATAATTTTTTTAAAATCACTTGTTTGATTTGTTTTATTAGATATCATATAAATATATTAAATAGTTTATTTCATTGTTATTTCTAAAGCTAAACCCCTAAGCTCATGAATCAATACATTAAATGACTCAGGAATTCCTGGAGTTTGCATGTTATCACCTTTAACTATAGCTTCATAAGCTTTGGCTCTTCCAATAATATCATCAGATTTTATAGTTAAAATCTCTTGCAAAATATGAGATGCACCAAAAGCTTCTAACGCCCACACTTCCATTTCTCCAAACCTCTGTCCACCAAACTGTGCTTTACCCCCTAAAGGTTGTTGAGTAATCAAAGAATAAGGTCCAATAGATCTAGAATGCATTTTATCATCAACAAGATGACCTAATTTTAACATATAAATAACCCCAACCGTTACTTGTTGATCAAATCTTTTTCCAGAAAAACCATCATATAAATAAGTTCTTCCAAATTCAGGAAGCTTAGCATCTTTCAATTCCTTAATTAACTCTTCAATAGTCGCACCATCAAAAATTGGAGTTCTATATTTTTTATTTAATTTTAAACCAGCCCAACCTAAAGCAGTCTCATATAGCTGACCTATATTCATTCTAGATGGAACACCAAGAGGATTTAAAACTATATCAACAGTTGAGCCATCTTCTAAAAATGGCATATCTTCTTCTTTAACTATTTTAGCAACAACACCTTTATTTCCATGTCTACCAGCCATTTTATCTCCAACTTTTAATTTTCTCTTTTTAGCTACGTATACTTTAGCCATTTGAACTATTCCTGGAGCAAGTTCATCACCTACCTCTAAAGAAAATTTATTTTTTTTAAAGCTAGAAGCTAAACTATTTCTTTTTACCACATAATTTTTAACAGCTATCGCAATTAAATCATTTAGTTTTGAATCCTCAGTCCAATCTTCAAGTAAAACATCTTGAATTAAACTTGATTCTTCAGGAACATTAAGACTATTAACATCATAATAGACATTTTTTGAAGGGAAAAGTTTATCAACAATTACTTTTTTAGAAAATTTGACACCTTTTTTAATTATTTCATCTCCATATTTATGTTTTATACCTGATGTCACTTTATTCTTTAATAAAATTTCAAATTTCTCAATAAGTCTAGATTTAAGGTCAATTAATGATTTACTATATTTACTTTTTAAAACTTCAATCTGTTGTTTTGAAATTTTCTTTGACTCCTTATCTCTTTTTTGTCTAGTAAATAATTTACTATCAACGACCACACCATTAAGAGATGGGGGTGCTTTTAATGAAGCATCCTTAACATCACCAGCTTTATCACCAAATATAGCTCTCAATAATCTTTCTTCAGGTGTAGGATCACTTTCTCCTTTAGGAGTTATTTTACCAATCAAAATATCTCCTTCTTTAACTTTCGCCCCTACTCTAACAATTCCATTTTCATCTAAATCTTTTATTGCTTCATCACTAACATTAGGAATTTCAGCAGTAAATTCTTCTTCACCCCTTTTAGTATCTCTAACTTCTAACTTATATTCTACAATATGGAGAGAAGTAAAAATATCTTCTTTAACTACTTTTTCAGAAATAACAATAGCATCCTCAAAATTATAACCTTGCCATGGCATAAACGCAACTTTAAGATTTCTACCTAGTGCTAATTCTCCATTCTGTGTTCCAAATCCCTCACAAATAACTTGTCCTTTCTTAACTTGATCTCCAATTTTAACTATTGGAATAAGATTAACACATGTATCCTGATTTGTTCTTCTAAATTTTATTAATTCATATGTTTTAGAATTTTCATCAAAAGAAATTAATTTTTGATCTTTATCTAATTCATAATTAATTTCAATTTTAGTTGCATCGACATATATTACTTTCCCTTTTCCTTCAGCAACTAGTGTAGATCTAGAGTCTTTTGCTACTCTAGATTCCATACCAGTTCCTACAATTGGAGCCTCTGGTTGCATTAAAGGAACAGCTTGCCTCATCATATTAGATCCCATAAGAGCTCTATTTGCATCATCATGCTCTAGAAATGGAATTAATGATGCTGCAACAGAAACAATTTGATTTGGTGCAACATCCATATATTTTATCTCACTATTTTTTGCTAAAGGAAAATCTCCTTCAAATCTTGCTTTAACAGTCTTATTTTTAAATGCACCATTTGTCTTTAATGGAACGTTAGCTTGCGCAATATATGAATCATCTTCATCCTCTGCAGTTAGATAATTAACTTTACCTGAAAGATCAACTTTACCATCTGATACATCTCTGTAAGGAGTTTCAATAAATCCCATGCTATTAACTTTAGCATGAACACATAAAGATGATATCAGTCCTATATTTGGACCTTCAGGAGTTTCAATTGTACATAATCTACCATAATGAGTATAGTGTACATCTCGAACCTCAAAACCTGCTCTTTCTCTAGATAAACCACCAGGCCCTAATGCAGACATTCTTCTTTTGTGAGTTATCTCTGCAAGTGGATTAGTCTGATCCATAAACTGAGACAATTGATTAGTACCAAAAAATGAATTTATAACAGAAGTTAATGTTCTAGCATTAATCAAATCTACTGGTTTAAAATCTTCATTATCTCTAACATTCATCCTTTCCTTTATGGTTCTAGACATACGAGCCAAACCTACTCCAAACTGAGAATATAACTGTTCTCCAACAGTCCTAACTCTTCTATTACTCAAATGGTCAATATCATCAACAACAGTTTTCGCGTTTATAAGAGTAATTAAATATTTTACAATAAGAAGAATATCTTCATTAGTAAGTACCCTAACATTATAATCAGTATTAAGATCTAATTTTTTATTTATTCTATACCTCCCTACTTCTCCTAAATCATATCTTTTTTCACTAAAAAATAAATTTTGAATTATATCCCTAGCAGTTTGTTCATCTGGAGCTTCAGTATTTCTAAGTTGTCTATATATTTCCTCCAAAGCTTCTTTCTCAGAATTAGAAACATCTTTTTTTAGTGTATTATAAATAATAGTAAACTCTCCAGAATTAATATCCTCCCTATGAATAGTTATATATGGAGCTTCACAAGCAATAATAACTTCAATATCTTCTTCTGTTAATTCATGATCTCTATCAAGAATTAATTCATTCCTGTCAACAGAGATAACTTCACCAGTATCTTCATCAACAAAATCTTCAACCCAAGTTTTAAGTACTCTTGCTGCTAATTTTCTTCCAAGAACTTTCTTAAGAGATTTTTTATCAGCTTCAACCTCTTCTGATAATTCAAAAATATCTAAAATATCTTTATCTGATCCATAACCTATTGCACGAAGTAATGTAGTAATAGGAAACTTTTTCTTACGGTCAATATATGCATACATTACATTATTAACATCAGTAGCAAATTCAATCCATGAACCTCTAAATGGTATAATTCTAGCAGAATATAATGGTGTACCATTTGTATGTTTACTTTGAGCAAAGAAAACACCTGGAGATCTATGCAATTGAGATACAATAACTCTTTCTGCGCCATTAATTACAAATGAACCTTTGCGAGTCATATAAGGAATATTTCCCAAAAATACTTCCTGCTCTATTGTTTCAAAATCATCGTGATCTTCATCATTACATTGAAGCCTCAGCTTAGCTTTTAGAGGCAAAGAATATGTTAATCCTCTATCAATACATTCACTAACTGTATATTTAGGAGGATCTACTGTATAATCAATAAATTCAAGAATAAAATTATCTCTTGAATCAGAAATAGGAAAATTTTCTTTAAAAACCTTAAATAAACCCTCATTATCTCTTTTCTCTGGAGGAGTTTCTAATTGAAAAAAATCTTTATATGATTGTAATTGAACATCCAAAAAATCTGGATAGTCAATTACGTTTTTAAGTTTTGAAAAATCTTTTCTTGCTAATATTGTATTCAATTTTTTAATATTTAATAGTTATAAAAAAGTACAACCCTATAATAATACTTATAGGGTTAATAAAAAAGTTGAATGTACTAATTACTTCAACTCTACTTCAGCACCAGCTTCTTCTAATCGTTTTTTAGCTGCCTCTGCTTCGTCTTTAGCAACTCCTTCTTTTATTGCTTTTGGAGCACCATCAACCATATCTTTAGCATCTTTTAAGCCTAAACCCGTCAATTCTTTTACAAGTTTAACAATTGCTAGTTTAGATGCACCAGCTGATTTAAGAACTATATCAAAGTTCGTTTTTTCTTCAGCGGCTTCTCCACCATCTGCTTCACCAGCTACTGCTGTTGAAACAACTGAAGCTGCTGCCACAGGTTCGATACCATACTCATCTTTCAAAATATTTACCAATTCGCTAACATCCTTTACGGTTAAGTTCACGAGTTGATCAGCTATTTTTTTTATATCTGCCATTTTTAATTTAATTTAAAATTTATACACTAATCTTATTTATTTACAAGTGCTTTTAAGACACCTGATATCTTATTTTCAGAACTTTTTAGCAATGAAATAATATTTTTAGCTGGTGATTGTAACAATAAAATTACATCACCAATAAGCTCATTCTTACTTTTTAACTTAGAAAGCGCATCAAGATGATCATCACCAATAAAAAAATCTGAATCAATAGCTACTGCTTTAAGTAAAGGGTAATCAGCATCTAAAGATTTACGAAAATCTTTTAATACTTTTGCTGGGCCACCCGGACTTTCATTTGTAAATAACAATCCTGAAAAACCTTTCAAACTATCGCTATTTAATATTTCAGAATAATCAACATCTTGATTTTCAAGAGCTTTTTTAATAAAAGTATTTTTAACAACTTTATACTCAACATCTCTTTTAAAACATTTTTCTCTAAAAGAATTAATTTGAGCAACAGTTAAACCAGAAGCATCAAGCAAATAAAAAATATTATTCTCTTTAAACTTATTGGCTAAGTCTTTTACAGCTTCTATTTTATTTTCTTTTTTCATATTAATCAATGAATACTGAACTGTCAATTTTTATCGAACTACTCATTGTACTAGATAAACTAACACTTTTAACATAAATCCCTTTTGCAGATGATGGCTTTAATTTTTGAATAAAATTTAATAATTCAAGAGCATTTTCATTAATCATTTTTGAATCAAACGAAACTTTCCCAATAGAGGTATGAATTATTCCAAACTTATCAACCTTAAAATCAATTTTACCTGCTTTTACATCTTTTATTGCTTTACCTATATCATTGGTAACTGTTCCAGATTTAGGATTTGGCATTAAACCTCTAGGTCCGAGTACCTTTCCTAACTTACCCAATTTAGCCATAAGAGCCGGCATAGTAATAATTACATCAACATCTGTCCATCCACTTTCAATCTTTTTTATAAATTTATCTAATCCTATATAATCAGCCCCTGATTTTTTTGCTTCATCTTCCTTTTCTGGGGTACATAAAGCAAGAACGGTTAATTTTTTTCCAGTTCCATGCGGAAGAAAAACAGCACCTCTAACCATTTGATCAGCTTTTTTAGGATCTACTCCAAGCCTTACATCTATATCAACAGAGGCATCAAATTTAGTTAAAGAAATATCCTTAATTATTTTAGAGGCTTCTTCCAAAGAATATGATTTTTGAAGATCATACTTTTCTAACATCAATTTTTTATTTTTTGTAATTCTTGACATTTAATTCAAATTTTGTGGAAAAACTCCTTTCACTTTAACACCCATACTTCTAGCAGTTCCAGCAATCATTTTCATAGCAGATCCAACTTTAAAAGCATTTAAATCTTTCATTTTAGTTTCAGCAATATCTTTAACTTGATTCCAGGTAATAGAGCCAACTTTTACAAGATTTGGCTGATCTGAACCTTTCTTCTTATTAGCTGCTTGTAATATTAATACAGCTGCAGGTGGTGTTTTTATAACAAAATCAAATGATTTATCCTTATATATTGTAATTACTACAGGTAACACCTGACCTTTTCTATTTTCAGTTCTAGTATTAAACTGATTACAAAAATTCATTATGTTTAGTCCCTTACTTCCTAAAGCAGGTCCAACAGGTGGCGCAGGATTTGCCAGACCCCCTCTTACTTGTAATTTTAAATATCCATCAACTTGTTTTGCCATTATGAATTTGATCTTTCTACTTGAAAATAATTTAATTCAACAGGGGTACTTCTACCAAAAATTTTAACAGTTACATTTACTTTTTTTCTATCTTCAAAAATTTGAGCTATAGATCCGGTAAATCCATTAAAAGGACCATCCATTACCTTTACATCTTCTCCTACAATAAATGAAGATGACATAATTGCATCTTCGTCATTAGATTCATCAAATTTTCCAAAAATTCTATTGATTTCAGACTGCCTCAAAGGAATTGGAACCCTTGATGGGCCAGATCCGGAACCTAAAAATCCTATAACACCTGGTACATGTTTAATTACATGTTGAACCTCTCCATGTGAAAAGTCAGCAGAAACAAGGACGTATCCTGGAAAATAATTTCTTTCTTTGATTTTTTTTTTCCCATTCCTCATTACATAAACCTTTTCATAAGGAATCATTACCTCTGGAATAAATTTCTCTAATAACTTTCTTTTGATTTCTCTTTCTAAATAAATTTTAATCTTATTTTCCTTACCACTTATTGCACGAATTACATACCAATTTAAACCCATATTATATAATATTTATTAAAAAGTGTCATAAAATAATGACATAGCATTTTCAAATCCAAAATCAATTACTCCTATGAGCATAGCAAAGATTAATGATGCGACAAGTACTAATACAGAACTATTTTGAAGGCTTTGAAAACCTGGCCAGGTAACTTTATTTACCATTTCTTGATAGGACTCTGTTATATAACTAATCAACTTAAACACATCAAAAATATTAAGGCTCCTAGCACGGGTGGAGAGACTCGAACTCCCAACCAACGGTTTTGGAGACCGCTACTCTACCAATTGAGCTACACCCGTTTAATAAAAATGTAGGCCAATAAGCCTGCAAAGGTAGAATAATTGTTATTATTTAACAAATAAATAATTAATTAAAAATTAAAAATTAAAAATTAGTCTAATATTTCGGTAACCTGACCTGCTCCAACTGTTCTTCCTCCTTCTCTAATTGCAAATCGCAAACCTTTTTCCAAAGCAACTTTATTTATCAATTTAACTTCAATAGTTAAATTATCTCCAGGCATTACCATTTCTACTTTTTCAGGTAAAAATATTTCTCCAGTTACATCCGTAGTTCTAAGATAAAACTGTGGTCTATACTTATTAAAAAACGGAGTATGTCTTCCACCTTCTTCTTTTGATAATACATAAACTTCAGCTTTAAAATGAGCATGAGGAGTTACTGAACCAGGTTTACAAATAATCATACCTCTTCTGATATCAGTTTTTTCAATACCTCTGAGTAAAAGACCTGCATTATCTCCAGCTTGTCCTCTATCTAATATTTTTCTAAACATTTCAACACCAGTAATTGTAGACTTTAAACCATCAGCTCCCATACCAATAATATCAACAGGTTCTCCAGTGTTAACAATACCTCTTTCAATTCTACCTGTAGCTACAGTTCCTCTACCAGTGATAGAGAAGACATCTTCAACTGGCATAAGAAAATCTTTGTCTGTTTCTCTTTTAGGTTCTGGTATATATGAATCAACAGAATTCATTAATTCTATAACTTTTTCAACCCATTGAGCTTCACCATTTAAAGCACCAAGAGCTGATCCTGATGTAATTGGAATATCATCTCCCGGAAACTCATAAAAATTTAACAATTCTCTTATTTCCATTTCAACAAGTTCCAATAATTCATCATCATCTACAAGATCAACTTTATTTATAAAAACTACCAAAGCTGGAACACCAACTTGTCTAGCTAATAAAATATGCTCTCTTGTCTGAGGCATTGGTCCATCAGTTCCTGCAACAACAAGGATTGCGCCATCCATTTGTGCTGCACCAGTAACCATGTTTTTAACATAATCAGCGTGACCAGGACAATCTACGTGAGCGTAATGTCTATTTTCAGTTTCATATTCAACATGTGCTGTATTAATAGTAATACCCCTTTCTTTCTCTTCAGGAGCATTATCAATTTGATCAAAATCTCTTTTTTCAGCCAATCCTTTATCAGATAAGACTTTAGTAATTGCTGCAGTCAGAGTAGTTTTACCATGATCAACATGTCCCACGGTTCCTATATTTACATGGGGTTTTGATCTATCAAATATTTCTTTTGCCATAATTTTTAATTTTTAAAACTCAAATTTAACTTAAATAAATAATAATTCAATTTTTTACATCTTTTAATGAGCCAATGACGGGAATTGAACCCGTGACCTCTTCCTTACCAAGGAAGTACTCTACCTCTGAGCTACATCGGCTTATGAGCGGGCGAAGAGATTCGAACCCTCGACCTACAGCTTGGAAGGCTGTCGCTCTACCAACTGAGCTACGCCCGCTTATTATCATAAAAAATTAAGTGGGGGGAGTAGGATTCGAACCTACGAAGACATAAGTCAGCAGAGTTACAGTCTGCCCCAGTTGGCCGCTTTGGTATCCCCCCTTCTTAAAGAATCATAATTTTTAGCCTATTCAGCTCAAAGGTCAGCAAAATTATACTGTTTTTTATTTTATACAAACTTTTAAATACAAATTGTGATTATAATAATTTATGAATTACAACTCTGTAAATACGAACTATATTATATTTACAAAAATTAATACCTTATGAAATACAAAAGAATATTACTTAAACTCAGCGGAGAAGCATTAATAGGAAATAAAAATTTTGGTATTGATTCTAATAAATTAGAAAAATATTCTAATGAAATTAAAAATATTCAAAATTTAGGAATTGAGGTTGCAATAGTAGTTGGTGGTGGAAATATTTATAGAGGTATCGAATCAGAAAAAACCGGTATTGATAGAGTTCAAGGAGATTATATGGGAATGTTAGCCACAGTAATAAATTGTATGGCACTACAAAGTTTTTTAGAAAAAATTGGATGTGATACAAGATTATTATCAGGCTTTAATATTGATCAAGTATGTGAGCCATTTATTAGAAGAAAGGCCATTAGACATCTAGAAAAAAATAGGATTGTTATTTTTGGAGCAGGTCTTGGAAAACCCTATTTCACAACTGATTCTACAGCTAGTTTACGTGCAATAGAAATTGAAGCAGATATTGTACTTAAAGGAACAAGAGTTGATGGAGTATATAATTCAGACCCTGAAAAATCATCTTCAGCTAAAAAATTTAATGAAATATCCTTTGATGATGTATATAAAAAAAATCTTAACATAATGGATATGACCGCTTTCACCTTATGTAAAGAAAACAATTTACCTATAATCGTTTTTGATATGAATAAACCAGGTAATTTAATTAAAATTATTGAAGGTGAAAAAATTGGTACTTTAATTTATTAATATGAAAGAAATTGATTTAGTATTAGAAGATACAAAAGAAAGAATGGAAAAAACCATTCAATTTTTATCAAAAGAATTAAATAAAGTCAGAGCTGGAAAAGCTATGCCAAATATGTTAGATGGTATAAATATAGATTACTATAATGTAAAAACCCCAATCATTCAGGTAGCATCAATTAGTACACCAGATAACAGAACATTATTTATAAAACCTTGGGAAAAAACCATTATTCAAGACATTGAAAAAGCAATAACAGAGAGTGATCTAGGTTTAAGCCCTCAAAATGATGGTGAAAATATAATAATAAACATTCCACCATTAACTGAAGAAAGGAGATTAATACTTATAAAACAAATTAAAAATGAAGGAGAAAAAGGAAAGGTAAGCATACGATCTGTCAGAAAAGAATCCAATGAATACATCAAAAAACTTTCTAATGACGGAGCATCAGAAGATGAAATAAGAACCGGAGAAAATCAAATTCAAAAAATAACTAATTCTTACATTGAGAAAATAGATAATATAATTGGCATTAAAGAAAAAGAATTAATTACTATTTAACTATAATAACCATTCTCTAAAATTTCCATTTCAACATTTCTTGGAACCAAATTTTTTATTGACTCTTTATTTTTAATTTTTTTTCTTATATCAGTCGATGATATTTTAATCAATTCACCATCAAATAACTCTTTTAAAATTTCTTTCTTTTTTCTAGGATATACAATTAATTCATAATTCTTTTTTATAAAATCACTATTTTTCCATATATCAAATGATTCTAAATTATCCTCTCCAATAATAATTTTAAAATTATTTGCAGAATAATGAAAAGATAAAAAATTTAAAGTATTAACTGTATAATTAGGTTTTTCTAATTCGAATTCAACTGATGAAGAATAAATATTTTTTAATTTTTTAACAGCATTATTTACCATATTAATTCTAATGTTTTTATCTAAAATTATTGAACTTTTCTTGAATAAACTTTGAGGAGATACAATCAACCAAATTTCATCTACTCTTTTTGAGTTTAATACTTCTTTAGAAATATGAATATGTCCATTATGGATAGGATTAAATGTACCAAAAAAGAGCCCTACATTCATTTTTTAATAAAATTTTTTACAATAGTTAGTATTTCTTTTTTTGCTCTACTCATTCTATCATTCATTATGATAACATCAAACTCATCCTTCATTTTTATTTCAAACTTAGATTTCTCAATTCTTTCCATTAAACTTTTATAATTTTCACTACCTCTCACTAGTAATCTATTTTTCAATATTTCCAAATTTGGAACATCTATAAAGACTGACAATGCATTGTTTCCAAAGTATTTTTTTAAATTAATACCTCCTGAAACATCAACATCAAAAATTATATTTCTTTTTTCTTTTATTAATCTATCAATCTCGGACTTTAAAGTCCCTTTATAATGATTTATATAAACCTCTTCCCATTCAATAAAATCATCACTTTCAATATGAGACTTAAATTTTTCTCTAGAAATGAAATAATAATCTATCCCTTCATTTTCATTTTTTCTTTTTTTTCTATTAGTTGATGAAACTGAAAAAGAAAGTGATTCAATTTCATTCAATAAGAAAGATGCTATAGTTGATTTTCCGGAACCAGATGGAGCAGATAATATTATATATTTAGTCTTCATATTCAAAATTAGAGGCTTTTAAGATAAAAAACAATTGGTCAAACTAATCTTATATCACCAAAATTAAGTTTCATTATAGAATCTTTTGTTTGAATAACCAAGATACCGTCTGATAAAACATCTATAATTTTTCCCTTAATTACACCAGAATTATATTCATACTTCTTTTCTATCTGATACCCAATAAGATTTTTTTTATAATAATCAAACTCCTCATGAATTTTATTAGAGTTAAGTTTTAGGTATTCTTTATTAAAAATTGATTTAAAAATTTGAATGATTTGATTAAGATTATGCTTTTTCATAGTTTCATTAATTATTGATGTTGCATTAAGACTGCTAAAATTAACTTGATTAATATTTAATCCAACACCGATTACAGATTTATGAATAAATTTTCGATAAACAAGATTTTCTATTAAAATACCAGCTATTTTTTTATTATTTACATAAATATCATTTGGCCATTTTATTGAGATATTTTTAATGTTAATTTTTAATAATGTCTTAAATATAGAAATTGAAGTAATTATATGTAACAAAAATTGATTTGATAATTTAATATTTGGCTCTAACAAAAAAGAAAAAGTTAAATTTTTACCCTTTTCAGATAACCATTCATTATTTCTTTGACCCCTACCACCTTTTTGATAACTTGTATTAATCATGGTACCTTCTTCATAGTTCTTTTTTTTCAAAAGTTTCAACAAATAGTCATTAGTAGAAAGACATTCTGTCATAAAAACATAAGTTTTATTATCAAATAAGGTTTTGGCAGAATTATTGTTCATATATTAACTAAATTTAAATAATATTTAATTTCTTGAAAATTGCAAATCAAACAAAATATAGATTCAAACAAACTAAGTAAATTTATAGCCTTTTGTATGAATGAAAATAAAGCTGAAGATATCAAAATACTAAACTTAAAAAAAATCAATAACTCTGTTACTGATTATTTCGTTTTATGTACTGGAAAATCAACTACTCAAATAGATGCTATAGCTGATAATATAGAAGAAAAGGTTTCAAAAAAATTCAGCGAAAAACCATGGAAAAAAGAAGGCAAAATAAATAAAGAATGGATATTAATTGATTTTGTTAATGTAGTTGTACATATTTTTCAAGAAAATAAAAGAAGTTTATATAATCTTGAAAAATTATGGGGTGACGCTAAATTAGAAGTTGTAAAATAAATTAAGATGAAAGATAATAAAAAAAATATTTTAGGAAAGAAACCAAAATTTAATATCCAATTATGGATTATATTATTAATATCATCATTTATATACCTTGCATATGGCCTTTTCAACAATAATCCAATTACTATAGATTATAATCGTTTTACAAAAATGATAACAAGTCATGATGTATCAAAAATTATCGTTGTAAAAAATAAAGAAATTATAGAGATAACACTTAATGAAGATGCCCTTCAAAACTCTACCTATAAAGATGAACTTGAGGCATCAAGGTTACTCCAAAATACAAGTGGCCCCCATTATCAACTTGAAATATCATCTATAGAAAGTTTTGAAAAAAGATATTTTGATTTGATAGGTCAAATGAAAAAAAGTAATAATAAAGAAGTTGAATACTTAACTGAAAGAAGGTATGATTTTTATTCTTTTCTACAAACGTGGGGATTTACTATTTTAATTTTAATTGGATTTTGGTTTTTAATTAGAAGAATGTCTGGAGGAGGAGGTCCTGGAAGTCAAATATTTAATATTGGAAAATCAAAAGCTTCACTCTTTGACAAAGAGAGTAAAATAAAATTAACATTTCGTGATGTTGCAGGTCTTGAAGAAGCAAAAGAAGAAGTAAAAGAAATTGTAGAATTTTTAAAAACTCCAAAAAAATTTACAAAACTTGGTGGAAAAATTCCAAAAGGAGCTTTATTAGTAGGTGCACCAGGAACAGGAAAAACTCTACTAGCAAAAGCTGCTGCTGGAGAAGCCGCTGTTCCTTTCTACTCATTATCAGGTTCTGATTTTGTTGAAATGTTTGTAGGAGTAGGAGCAGCAAGAGTAAGAGATTTATTTAAAAAAGCTAAAGAAAAAGCGCCATGTATAGTATTCATTGATGAAATAGATGCTATAGGAAGAACAAGAGCAAGAGGACAAATGCCAGGTTCAAATGATGAAAGAGAAAATACTCTAAACTCATTACTTGTTGAAATGGATGGGTTTTCTACCGATTCAGGTGTAATTATTTTAGCTGCAACCAATAGGCCTGATATTTTAGATTCAGCCTTATTAAGACCAGGTAGATTTGATAGACAAATATCTATTGACAAACCAGATTTAATTGGAAGAGAAGCTATTTTTAAAGTGCATGTTAGAGGGCTTACTTTAAATGAAAATGTTAATCTTAAACACTTAGCGGCACAAACACCAGGTTTTGCAGGAGCTGAAATTGCAAACGTCTGTAATGAATCAGCTTTAATTGCGGCAAGAAAAAATAAAAAAACTATTGAAATGAATGATGTTCAAGATGCAATAGATAGGGTAATAGGAGGTCTAGAGAAAAAAAATAAAATAATATCTCCAGAAGAAAAAAAGATAGTAGCATACCACGAAGCTGGTCATGCTGTTGCAGGATGGTATCTTGAACATGCAGATCCACTAGTAAAAGTTAGTATTATACCAAGAGGTATTGCCTCACTTGGTTATGCTCAATACCTACCTAAAGAACAATTTTTATACCAAACAGATCAATTAATAGACGAAATATGTATGGCATTAGGAGGTCGAGCCGCTGAAGAAATAATATTAGGAAAAATTTCTACAGGAGCATTAAATGATCTAGAACGAATCACAAAAATGGCTTATAGTATAGTATCTGTATATGGTATGAACAAGACTATAGGTAATATTTCATTTTTTGATTCAAAACAATCAGATTATAATTTCACAAAACCTTATTCTGATTCCACTGCTGAAAAAATTGATTTTGAAGTTAAAAGAATTGTTGAGAATGCATACGAACGAACAAAAAACTTACTTGTTAATAAAAAAGAACAACTTATAAAAATTGCTAAACAATTATTAAAAAAAGAAATTCTTTTTCAAAATGATATAGAGATTCTCATTGGTAAAAGACCATTTAAAAATCTTACAAATTATCAATCTTTTACTAAAGAAAAAGATGAAAATAAAATTGAGGAGAAAATTCAAAAAGATGATGGAGAAAATAAACCTCAAGCTACAGAAGAATAAAAAATTATACTTTGCTGGAGATTTTCATTTGGGAAATCCCAATGAAATTTCATCGATTCAAAGAGAAAAACATATAGTCAAATGGCTTGATATTATAAAAAAAAATGCTCAAGAAATTTTTTTAATGGGTGATATTTTTGACTTCTGGTTTGAATATAAAAAGACTGTTCCCAAAGGATACATAAGATTATTAGGGAAATTTATTGAAATAATAGAAGAAAAAATAAACATCCATTATTTTGTAGGAAATCATGACATGTGGACTTTAGATTATTTTCAAAAATTAGGAATTAAAGTATATCATGATCCTACAGAATTTAATATTAATCATATAAATTTTTTAATAGGTCATGGAGATGGTCTAGGAAAAGGAGATAATAGATATAAATTATTAAAAAATCTTTTTAGAAATAAAATTTTGCAAACTCTTTTCAGAATAGTTCATCCTGATATCGGTATAGGTCTTGGTAAATATTTTTCAAGAAAAAATAATAATAAAATAGATAATAAAATTGCCAATATAAATGATGAAAGAATTGTCAATTATTGTAAAGATTATGAAATAAATAACCATAAAGATATTTATGTGTTTGGACATAGTCATAAAGTAACAGAAAGACAGATAAGTGATAAAAGTAAGTACTACAACGTAGGAGAATGGATGTATTCTTCACATTATTTAGAATCTGATTGTAAGTATTTTAAAATAAAAAAATTTTAGTTATTTACTTTTTTCAAAAATTTTAATTGCATCTCTCTTTTAGACAATTCCATTGATGATATTTTGCTAATAAATTCATCTCTTAATTTATTATTTCGAATTTTATAATTTAATATATCACTCTTTGAAAATGAATTAATAAATTTTGAATTATCATATTTCAATTTATAGTTCAACATTTTTAAATATCTATAATTAATAGATTCAAACAACAAAATTTGATTAGCACTTAACTCATCAATATATTGTTCTTTATTATTTTTTATTAATGGCTTAGATAAATTTTTCCACAATTTCCCAGAAGCAGAAGCAATAATTGAATCCTCTGACTTATAAAAGTCAATAAAATTATCATTATAATCTATCAAAAACTTATCACAAAAATTTTGAATTATTTTTTTTGGATTAGAAAGCAAATCTTCATATTTAATAGAAAAAAAATTTTCTCTAGAGCAACTCTTTTTAATTTTTAATGAAGATTTTTGATCTCTATACCACTTTTTTGCTAAAAAGTATATATGCTTATCTCCAATAGGCACCTTCATAAATGAAGATGCTACATCTCTACCATCTCTATATATATAAATATAAATTGGTTCTAATTCTCTAAAATTACTATTATCAAAAAAATTTAAGTTATATAAACTCTTACAGCACCAATATTTTATATTTTTTTCTTTTAAAGCATTTATTTCATATATAGACCTAAAAACTTGAAATAAAGACCTTCCCATTACCTTTTCAAGTATCTGATTTTTTGTTGGTATTTCATTCCATTTAACTGGATTTAATCGTATCCAACTCATAACATCATCAATAAGAAATTCAAAATTCTTCTTAGAATTTAAATTTCCATATTTATCAAGTAAAGGATAAAAAGTTTTAAGGATATGTGGTGGATGAGGAGCATATATTCCTTGAAGCTGACTCAACATTAATCTTAACAAATTAGACCCCGATCTTTGAGTGCCAATAAACTGTATAAATTTCATCCGTTAAGATGTAAATAATATCCCAATGCACCAAATGTTAATATTAAAAACAAAGGATGAATTAATTTTTTTGAAAGAATTACAAATGATATAATAAATATTACAATATTAAAAGAATTAAAAATTTCTTCTCTAAACATTACAATATAACCCGCATAACATATAAGTCCAATAATACCTATTTTAAAACCTTTAATCATTATTTTAAAAAAGTGATTACTTTTAAAAAAATAATATACTCTTGAAAAGAATATGATAATAACTGAAGAAGGAAGAAATATTGAAATTGTGGCTATAAACGCCCCCAATATACCATTTATTTTATATCCTATAAAAGTAGCAGTTATTAAAATTGGTCCTGGAGTTATCTGACCCATAGCAATCGAATCAATAAATTCTCTTTGAGTTAACCAACCAAGCTGCTCAACAATAATTTTATCTAAATATGGAATAAAAACATAACCACCTCCAAATAATGTTAAAGATATATTAGCAAAAATTCTAGCTAGATTAAAAGTTGGTGTATTAATTACTGCATTATTCAAAAAAATATATAATGTAGTTATTATTAATAAAGCAATTATAATACCCTTTATTTTTGGAATATTTTTTGATGAGTTACCAGAAGAAAATCCAAATTTTATTTTGTGTTTATTATAAAAAATATTTAAAACACCACAAATCAAAAGAGGTAATATTATTGATATATATCCTTTTACTGAATATGCAATCAAAAAACTGAAAACCACCAAAATAAAAGAAAAAAATTTATTTTTAGTTTCTTTAAAAATATCATATGCGACAACAAAAATAACAGCAGAAACAACTGGCATAACTCCTATAAAGAAAGAAGTAAATCCAGGAATATTTTTAGAATTTAAATATAAATGAGAAAATAAGAGCATAATCAAAAAAGAGGGCAATAATACTGCTAAAAATGATATCAGTGCCCCTTTCCATCCTTTTAACAAAAAACCAATATATGAAGCTACATTGATTGCCATGGGACCAGGCAAGAAACTAGCCATAGTTATTGCATCAAGGATTTTATTGTTATTAAGTATCCTTTTTCTCTCAACAAATTCATACTTTATCATTGCAATCAACATCATATAACCACCAAAAGAAATGGTTCCCGTTTTTAAAAAAATAAAAAATAATCTTATATAAGAGATTTTATTTTTCATGGTTGATTTTTTTTTATAAATTTAATTATCTTATGCGAGACATAATTTGTTTTTTTATTTTAATTATTACTTTTTCTTGTTCTAAGCCAATAGAATTAAAAGGTGATTGGAAAGTGAATGCTTTAGTGGTAGATAATATTAAAAGGGAAAATGTTCCTAAATTTCCTATAATATCATTTAGATCTGATAATCTTGTTTTTTATTTTGGTACATTATGGACTTATGAACTAGAAGGTGATAGTCTGTTTTTAGCTTATCAAGAAGAACCAGAAAAGATTGCTCAAGCACTTAAAATAGATTTTATAGATAACAATCATATAAATTTAAACTATTCAAGAAGAATAGCTGTAGACTCTATTCTTGATTTTATATATATTCCTTACCAAAGTCAATGGTCAAAAATAAATTAATATTTATAGTATTATTTTTATTTTAAAGAATTTCATTTAAATAATATGCCCTATAAAAAGAATAATCACTATTTAAATTCCACAATACTTCACCATCCATATCAGTTATAACAATTTTACTATTTACACTGCTCGCAAAAAGAAGTTTATTCTGATCAAAAAGATATACACTACCTTGTTTGAAACTAAATAAATCATCTGGTAAAAAAACACTTTTTTCAATTTGAAAATCATTATTTTCTTCATCCAATTTAAAAATTAAGGCTCTAGAAGATTTTCTTAATTCGACATCACCATTATCAAATAAAATATATGTGTCATTATCAATTTTATTAATTGCATGCTGAGCATAAAATATTTCATTCTCAGATAAATCAAAATCGCCATTCATACCAAGTCTCCAAATTATATCGCCAGTCAAAGAATTAATTTTCCATATTTGACCAAAAGCTCTAAATGATATTAAATAATTTTCATCATAATCAACAAATATTCCATTAGCATGGCTCCAATCTTTAGTCAGATAATATTCATTGCCATTATCCATTGGATTAATAACATCAAATATATTCCATTCCCAAAATAATTTTCCAAGAGAATCGTAAACAACAATACCATCCCCTTTCAAAGTATCCAAATCTAAGTTATCTTCAACATCAAAATACTTATATGTTAAACCTATAAACTTGTCATTATGTTTTAAAATATCATGATGAATAATATTTTTCATAGTATTAATTGATACCAATGTATCTCCTTCAAATGTAACTTCTTCAATTAAATTTGGTTTAGATAAAGAAAGATATGATTTTTTATCAACTATATTAAAAGGCCTTGATAATACCGAATCAGAAATTCCATACCATAATGGAATACCATCAGAATTAATCAATAGTTGAATCCCTGGATTAGTTTGAGTTCTTAAAAAAATGTATCCATCAAAGTCATAATTATTATTCTTTTCAATTTCAAATGATGGAAATTCATAGGGAATTTCACTTGATGTAAAAGAAAATAATTTAGAAGTATAACTTAAATTATTACTACATGAATGAATGACAAAATTATATTTTACAGATGGTTCAATTATTGTAAGAGGTATAGTATGATTCTTTTTAGATTTTGAAACTTTAGATTTTAGCTTATCAGTTGAACCCTCTAGCCAATAAGATATGTAAGAATCTCCTACTTGATTCAAAGAAAACTTAATATCATAATTTGAATAATAATAAGATGATCTTTTAAGTGTAACGTCATTATGAATAATTTTATTATCACAAGAAACAATGAAAAATAATAGAGATAGTATTAAAAAATATGATATTCTATATACACTCATTTCCTTATTACTAATTTAGTTGATTTATTAGATCCATCAGAAAAAATTAGATAGATTATATAAATACCACTAGAAACATCAGAAATATTAATTCTATAATTTCTCTGTAAACCATCTATAATACTTATGTTCTGTTTAATTCCATTTAAATCATACATCTCTATATAAAAAATTTCTTTAGAAGACTCATTAATTAAATTAATAAAGGAATTATTTCTTGCTGGGTTAGGATAAATAACATAATCATTTGGATAATTCTCTATTTTATTAATTATATCATCCCGTTGAAAATATGTTTTTGCTAAATTAAAAGCATTATTTCCAATTTCTTTACCAATCATTCTTCCTGGAATATCATCAATGTAAGGATGTATACCTCCCCATATTCTTGATAACGAACACTGATCAGCTGCATCTTCATATTTAGCCCATTGTAGAATCATATCGATAGATGGGCCTTCTTCAAAAACTAAAAATTCATTTTTATTAATATGAAATTCGCCCATACCACCAGGGAAAAATGGACTTCCAGAAATTTTTGAAAGTACTTCTGCAGCAGCTTTTGAGTATGTAGAATGACCAGAAACATAACCAGCAAAAGGTGGTGTAACAAAAGTCGGTCTTTGATATGGCCACCAATTTTCAGCAAGAATCCAACCAGATCCTGATTCATCCAAGCTACCTTGACTTGTATGACCATTCCAAGTAAACAATTTAATTTTACCAAGATTTTCTAAATTATTACCTACTAAAGGATCATCTACATGAACAAGTTCAATATAATTATCTATTAAATTAATTCCATTTATATTATAATTTAAAGAATCAACATATGTTGACTGACCCTGATCAGACAAATATCTTATTACCGAAATTGGTCTTATATAATCATAATATCCTTTAATACCCCAAGCAGTAATTGCAGCATCATGCATTGCTCCTCCCAAAGTAAAATATGATTTAATATCCCATTCTAAATCATCTAATATCTCTCCTACACCTTCAAACTTTTTTTCTAAAAATTCACTATCATTAACTTGATTTAATATAACAAACCAATGTCCTGGAGGTGTCTCAGAATCAGGACCATCAGCCCAAAATTCTGCTAACACTCTTGTATAATCACCTCTAGTAACCAATTGTTCTTCATATGGAACTCCAGTTATAGGATTTAATTCGTAACCATTTCCACTATCACCTCCATCAAAATAATTATAAAAAGACGAATATTCAGCAATTGAATTTGGATAATCTATTACATTCCCTATTGATTTAGGAGAAATATCCCATGTTACACCATCTTTTCGATCTAGATGAGAAGACCAAACTGAAACCATTGAAAATGCTTTTTTAAATATACTATCTAGCTGACCTTGATTAACTGTATCAAGATATGGAGGATCACCAACATCATGATATACCTTGTAGATATCATCGTCTCTTACCTTAACAACCATATCTTCTTGCAAAAGAGCAAATGGTAATACATTTCCCCACTCAGGAGATATAAAATCAGGTACACCTTGAATAAGATTACCTGATTGATCAATAAACACACCCAATAATAAAGATTGCCATCTGTTAGGATCTATTAAATCTGGATTACCCGGTAATTCAGGGTTCAAAGGAGGATTAAGTGGTTTATAATAATTATTTACATAATTATTAATTTCATTAGAATTATCATTATATCCATATTCAATATATAATTTCGAAAGATAATTGCCAATTGATCTTGGGTCTCCACTTAAATAATCTAAACCACTAAAATTAAAATCATAATCTAAATTTATCATCATAGAATCAATTCTATGTAGGGTAACAGCAGATTTAATAGAATTCTTAAAACGATGGTTTAGAAAATTATAAGCTGAAAATGAAATAATTTTATTTAATGCATCTTCATCTAAAGAAAATTTTTGGGGATACTCAAAATTATAATTAATATCGTCTATTGTTTTATTCAAAAGATATGGTGATGAACTTATACTCTCGATTACCTTATTATTTATAACAAAAGCATCATACATCATTGCAGATATATGAAAAAGATTCCTTGCATGAATAGGTGGTCTTGCCAAATCATTACGAATTGCATCAAGTAAGATTTCCATCCATTTTCTTGCTATGCTTTTATTATATTCTTCTGGATTGGAAGAATCTTTAACAAGATTTAAAATTGTAAATTCTTTAACTACTTCACATCCAAAAGAATCTCTAACCTTCACTTGATGATTGCCAGATATTAAATTTGTGAAATAAAAATTATTTTTTAAATAGCTAGAACCATCTAAAGAAATAAAATAAGAATCATTTTCATCTAAACCTGTAATAGATATTGAACTAGAATGATTTGCAGTTATATTTTTTGTTATCAAAGAAAATTGAGGTAATGTTTTTTTAGTAACCAAAATGGAATCTGATAAAAATGTATTTCCATCTCTATCAGTAACCTCTACATAATAATAACCTTCTTCATAGACTGAAATTATTTTTATAGTTTCATCGGTAGACCATTTATAAGAACTAAATTCACCTGCTTCTAAAAGAATAGAGCCCCCTTCACAAAAAGATAATGAACGAGAAAAAATTCTTGGAGGAGTTAATGAAGATCCCTCAAAAATATTTAATGTAGAATTTATCTGTGGATCTATTATTTTATCAACTATTCCTGATGACCACTTAATGATTAAAGAATCAATTTTAACATTATCACCTATACCAAAAAATATTGAATTAGTATTCTGAGAAATATATCCTTGTGTTGAATGGGTTGATCTAGTTTGATTAAGTTGATAAGAATATAACTTAATTATAGAACCATAAGAATCATAATTAGAATCAATTCCTTTAAGGTTAATTTTTATCCAATTATTATTTCCAGAATAATTATTTTCAAATAAAAATGAATTGTACGGAGAACTATTTAATACAACTATATCAGGATAACCATCATTATTAAAATCACCAATAGCATTACCAAAACTAAGTACAGTATCAGCTTCTAAACCAACAGATGTATTTAATGTAAAATATTTTCCAAAAATGTTAGAGTAATAAGCACTAGAAATTGGATCTGTACCAACTAAAGAACCACTAACATACAAATCTTCATATCCATCAAGATCAAAATCTGAAAATTGAGCACCCCAACCTACACCACCATTAAAAGATACACCAGCCTGTTCAGCTCTTTCAGTAAACGTTAAATCCATGTTATTAACGAATAGTTTACCTGTATCTATATTTGTAGAATAAATATCAAAATATCCATCATTATTAAAATCACCAATAGTTACAGACATCGCATTCATAGGTATACCAGTATTTGAAGAAGAGCTTATATCTGCGAAAGTGTTATCACCATTATTTCTATACATTGAATTAACTGTAAATTTATCATTAGCTATATATAAATCTTGAAAATTATCATTATCAATATCAACAAAAGTTGCACAAAAAACTGCCTTATTAAATTCAGAAATACCAGAAGAATAAGTAATATCATTAAAAAATTTAGCACTATCACTTAAATATAAATTTCCACAATAAGACAAAGAATCAATAGATCTATACGTTTGATATAAATCTAAATAACCATCATTATTAATGTCTGACCAGGAAGCTCCAAAAGAATTAGATATAGAATCCGGCAAACCAACCGATACAGTTACATCGTCAAAATATAAAAAATCATGATTTTGAAAAAGCTTATTTTTTCCATTATAAGAAGTTACATAAATATCCTTATCACCGTCATTATCATAATCAATCCATAAAATTTGTTTTACCTGATATGGAAAAACGATATTAAAATTTACTAAATCAAACTTATCATTAGAATTTTTAAAAAAAAGAATTGAATTATCATCATTAGTAGGTATAGATATATCATCGAATCCATCTTGATTAAAATCAACAAAACTTACTCCAGCTCCAGAAATAACATTAAAATAAGTATGATTAAATTTTTGAAAATCAGAAACTTCACTAAAATATAATTGGGAATATAAATTAAATGTGCTTGTTATTATAAATAGAAAAAAAAATATTCTTTTAATCATCAAGCTAAATTAAGAGAAAAAATAAAAATAAAATAAAAAAAAAGGTAACGATTTACACCGTTACCTTAATTTTATCATATATATATTATATATGAGAGTTACTAGTTAATTATCTAAATTCTGGCCATTGTCCTCCATCATTTCTTGTAAGAGTAGAAATAGCAGCCTCATCATAGGAGTTAATCCAATCTATGGTAACTGTATTATTACTATTACTAGATACAACAGAGTTGAAAACATAAGTTTCACCCCATCTAGATGCTCCAACAGCAGACAAAATAGCGCAAGCATCTTTGATTTTTAGATTACCACCCGGATTTGTAGAAGGGTTACCCCAACATGCAAAATAACCACCCCAGTCAAATTGACCAGTAGGCTCTATGTAATATACATCTCCGTCTTTAACCCAAGAACCACTATATGATGCAGTGTTTCCTTGACAGTCTAACCATCCTCCCCAGCTACCTTGAGCTACATTATCAGCATCCCAAGTAGCAGCTATATCAGAAGGACATACAATTGAAGCATCAAGATAGAATAAAGCTCTAATAGCATTTGAAGACTTCATATTTGGTCCCGTATTGTCATTTGTAAATACTGTGCCATCTTTTTTAGTTATAGTCATGTGATATCTAAAATAACTACCGCCATCAATATCAGCTCTAGTTTTTCCAATAGCAGCTAATGCTGCGCCAAAACCTAAACTAATATCTGAACTTAAGTAGCCATCAGAATTCACTACGAACTCAGAAGATTGAATTGTTACAAAATCAACTCTACCCACACTTTTACTACCACCAGCTATAAGATCGATGTACTCGATATCAATATCATAAGAAGCAATATTTGCTCCTTTAGCATCATCATAATACTCTACGTGAATATCTATTGATGAGCCCGCTACATCATAGTAATTATATTTCCCTGTCTGAGACATTTTTCTAGCAAATGCACCTGTGTCCATAACTTCAAAAAGTTCAACTGGTATTTCAGGTTCCCCACAAGCAATCGCTGTTAATGTAGCGATAAAAATTATAAATAGTTTTTTCAAATTTTTCATATTTTATTATATTTAAAAAATTAATTTAAAGCTCCAGCTCTATCCCAAAAGACTTTCTCACCTAAACCAGTTCTAACGGGTGCGTTAGCATTTAAGTTCGTTACATCTGAAGGATAAGGAAACAACCTTGGAAAAGTTCCAGCTGAAGCTGCCTTCATAGAAGATTGCATTTCAAGTGGATGTCCAGTTCTTCTCATAGAGTTAAATGGTTCAATACCATTACCCATACAAGCTAATCTGAATTCCTTAACAATAATGTTAAGTTTAGCTTCAGAGTCGCTAGCAGCATCGTATGCATCAAGAACATAGTTAACATAATTATCTATGTTTCTAGTTTCAGGAATAGTACCAGTACCATCACTATTAAAATCACCAACCTCTCCCCAACCAGCTGAGTAAGTCATTACTTCACCAATTGATTGTCTTATACCTGTTTCAAGCATGTCTCTAGCATTTTCACTAGATAATCCATCTTGAGCAGCTTCTGCTCTCATGAAATATATCATACTTGACATTAATATTGGTTGATGTCCATCACCACCACCACCGGTAGTTCCACTACGTTGTGTGTGTGAAAATGTACTACCAAAAACTCCAGTAGCAGCATTACCATCATCATACATTCCTGCCGCAGGATAAATTCCTCTAGCAGTTCTTTTTTGACCATCAGGTGGAGTACCATCATCATTACCATGATCTCTTCCCCAATAACCTTTTGCATTTTCTGCACCACTTTCTACCATATTACTACCTAAACAAAATGGCCAAGTAGTTGTTACTCCATATGCGTTAACATAAGGATCTTTGTACCATTGTGGTTCAGTTCCAGTAACAACACAGTCTAAAGTGAATAAATCTTCATTAGAAGCATCCAAATCTTGCCTTTTATAATAGTATCTAACCCTTGGATCTGCAAATGGTTTTTCTTCATGTAATTCCCACATAAAATAGTTAGAAGTATAGGAACTAGCATAACTTTCATATGCTCCAGAATACCATGGATGTCTTGAATTAGGATTTGATCTGTTAGTTCCATACTGGAACCTCCAGTCATCAGCACTAACTTGTATAACTCCAGCAGCTAAAGCAGCAGAAATTCCACCAGCATCGCCTTTGTTTAAAGCCATTCTAAATTTCAAAGTGTTAGCTAATTTAATCCATTTAGCAGCACTTGATCCATAATAGATGTCAACACCAGGAGCACCAATTGCTGTTTTATTTAAATCAGCAATAGCCTCGTCATAAAGACCACCAGCAACATCATAAACAGATATCTGAGAATCAAAATTAGGTTGAGCATTTTCTGTACCTTTCCATGCTTCAGTATAAGGAACATCACCATGTTTATCAACAAGCATTTGAAGAACATAACCCTTCAAAATTTTACCTGCACCAACATGAATCCATGATTCTTTCTCTGTAGCCATAAGGTTCATAGCATCTATATCAGGAATCAGTCCAGCATAAGCACCATTCCACGACCCATTAAAAGAACCAGGAGTGTATGCATTTTCATAGGTTGAACCCCATGTCATACATTCAATTCTAGTTACCTGTAACATTGGCCATTGATTACCAGACCACCATCCAGCAAAGCTTGTTTGTATTGCATTCCAGTATAAATCTAAATCAGCATTTACAGCCGTTACAGCATTTGGATTATTTAATTGATCCAAATCTGTTAAATCACAAGAATACCCAGCAAATACAAAAGCTATAATTAAAAATAATTTATTTATCTTTTTCATATTATATAAAATTTATAAGATTAAAAGGTAAGACTTAATGTAGCACCATACTTCTTAGCAGTAGGTCCCGTCATTTCATCAAATCCTCTAACATTGCTACCCGTTCCATAACTTGAAACCTCAGGATCAAAATTAGCGTCCCTAGGAGTGTTATATGCTAAATGCCATATGTTTTGAGCAGAAAATGTCAAACTAGCATTTCCAAAAGGTGTTCCATTAAGGAACGATTTTGGAGCTACAAAAGAAAGAGATATTTCTCTCAATCTCATAGTTGAAGCATCATACACAGATTGTTCATCATAAAAAACACCAGTATTTGGCCAGTAATGTTGATTAGAAGTAGTTTGCTTAGTATATGGAGTTCCGTCAAGTTTCAAACCTGAAGTTATAACAGGAACGAATCTATCAAACCCAGTATTACCAAGAATACCTCTACCAGTCATTGTTGATACGGTTGTAGTGAACATATCTCCACCAACTTGATGATCAAACTGTATTCTAACTGATACCCATTTATAAGACATAGTGTTAGTAACACCATAAACAAAGTCAGGCTGAGGATCACCAATCATACCAGTTCCTAAATAGGTGTAACCACCATTAGCATCTAGGAAAGGAGTATAATTAAGTCTATCATCAGAATGCACTTGAGTAACATCTAAACCATCTAGCGAACCATAGTCTCTAGCAATAGTAGACCCTTCCATAATACCAAAAGGCATTCCAGGAATTGCAATATTACCACGACCGGTATAACCAGCAACATAAACTTTACTAATACCATCAGCAATAGACAACACTTCACTTTTCAGTTTAGAGAATTGTCCTGTAACTTCCCATGTAAAGTCTCTCGACTGTACAGGAACTACAGATATTATTGCTTCAATACCTTTATTATTAATTGACGCAGAGTTCACAGTAGAACTACTGTAACCAGTAGACTGATCTAACTCTAAATCAATAATCAAGTCTTCAGAATCCTTAGTATATGCAGATATATCAATACCTACTCTATTTTTAAGGAATTTACCTTCGATACCCAGCTCTAATTCTTTATGAATCTCAGGTTTAATACCTGCGTTAGCATAAAAATTACTAACAGAGTTAGAGTTAAGAGTTGTACCACTATTAGTTTTAAATACATTCGTGCTAGTAGACAAACTACCCCTTGTACTATAAGGAGAAGGATAACCAGCAGAAGTACCAAAACCAAATCTTACTTTCAAGAAGTTAAGATTTTCGTTATTAATATCTAACGCTTTAAGTGGTAAAATTGAAATCGAAGTAGAAGGATACAATACAGATCTATTTTCTGGCTCCAAAGTTGAAGTCCAGTCGTTTCGAGCAGAAGCTTCTAAAAACGCAAAATCTTTATATGACAAACTTAAGTTTGCATATGCACCATATGTATTCTCACGTAAAAAATAAGAATTTGCAGTAGTAGTACTGAAATTCGAATGATCAAAGAAATTATAAATGAATTGATAAGAACTATTAATTTGATGCAGCTCATAATTTCTAGATTTAAGATTAGCTCCTACAAGGAAGCTTAAATCCAAATCAGAAGTAAGTTCAACTGAACCATTTAAATTAACAGTTTGATCATAATTCACATTATTTCTGTTTGATGTCATGTATCTACCATTAACAGCAAAACCTTGAACACCACCCTTATTGATCATGTAGTTATTCATAAGACTAGTTCTATCTATACCTAATCTATAAGATATACTTAAGAAGTCAGCTATCTCGTAGCTTAGTCCCAAGTTACCAATGAATCTAGTTACATCATCTCTATCGTGAGCGTTATGCAAAGTCCAAAGTGGATGTTGCATACCATTGTTACCCCTATAATAAGTACTACCGTGAGTATCAGGTCTCTCATAAGGAAGACCAAATAAATTCCAACTTCTTGGAGTGTACATCACATTACCAAATAATGATACCTGAGTAGAATTTGAGTTTCTACTAGGAGCAGTTGGTGGCTTAATAGCTTGTGATTCAATATAATTGAACGAAGCAGTAAGCGTAATACCATTTGCAAGTTGTGTATTAGCACCTAAAGAAAAATTATGTTTTGTGTACTCGTTAAATGGAATATATCCATCATCCTTAGTCCAACCATAATTTGCTTTAATACTTGAATTACTACCTATTCTAGCATTTATACCAATGGAAGTATTTTTTTGACTTCCATCAACAAAAAAGTTTTGTAGGTTATCATATGCTTTATATTCCCATCTCCTTCCAATAAGCTCAGGGAAAACACCATGCCATATAGATCTATCATATGGGTGTTTAATAGTACCATCGGTCAATCCATTTCTATTTGGTTGATCAAAAGGAGCGCCCCAGTTACTAAAAGCAGCTGCAGCGTTATTTTGCCATCCATTACCATATTGATCTTGATCATCAGGTAGACTTGCTACCCTATTAACAAAATAAGATTGACTAAATGAAACTTCTACTTTCTTATTACCTACAGGTCCACCTATTTGACCAGTTTTTGTAGTAATAAGAATTACACCATTTCTACCAGCTTCACCGTATAAAACGGTAGCAGCAAGTCCTTTAAGCACACTAACTTCAGCAACGTTATTAGGATCTAAATCTAAAAATCTACTTGAGGCAGTAGCACCACCTTGTGTAAATCCTCTGTCTCTATAAGTTGATGCATCAATTGGCACACCATCTAAAACAAACATAGGTTGATTAGAACCTGAAATAGAGGAATACCCTCTAATAATAATATTTGTTCCAGTTCCTGTAACACCACTTTGAGAAGTGATATCAACACCAGGGACCTTCCCTCTTAATAAACGTGCTATGTCTGCTTCGGGTCTAGCTTCAAGCTGTGAACCACCAATAGAAGTTACCGCATATCCCAATGCAGCTTTTTCTTTGGTGATACCCAATGCAGTTACAACAACCTCTTGAAGTTCTTCAACCTCAGAGCTCATAACTACATCCACCACTGATCTCACACCTATTTCAATTTCTTGAGATGCCAAACCAATGAATGAAAATACCAAGGTACCTCCATCAGACGGTACGCCTAATGAATAAAAACCGTCAACATCAGTTGTTGTACCAACGGTCGTACCTTTTAGAATAACATTAACACCAGGGAGTCCGCTTCCGTCCTCATCAGATGAAATATTACCTGAAATAGTTCTGTCTTGAGCCCAAACATTGGATGCCAAGAACAAGAAACTAACTAGTAAAAATCTAAACATAGTTTAATTGTTTAATTATTTAATAATTGTTTTACAATAATATAATACTGCAAATTACAAACAATTTAAGCAAAAAGCACAAATTTTCTTGTAAAATGCAGTTAACAATCCCAATCCTTAATTTTATTAAAAAGGGTCAAGATTGAATCACTTTTAGGTTTTTTTAAAAAAACCAATAACTATTACATTCAGTAATAGCTCTCAAAGATATACAAAAAGTAATTATTTGAATAAATATTCTTTTTTTTTTAAATAATTAACGTTAAAAGCAATTTCTATAAAAATTAAAGAATTTTAAATTCTATTCTGCGGTTTTTAGAATTTTTCACTATATCTACTAGTGGTTTTTTATTCCCATAACCTTTATAAGATAAGTTATTAACTCCACCTTTAGAAGTCAAATATTCATAAACAGAATATGCTCTTTTTAACGATAGATTAATATTATATTCGTCTCCTCCAACATCATCAGTGTGTCCACCTATTTCAATTTTTAAATTCTGATTCTTAAGCAGCCAAGTATGGATTATATCAAGATATTTTTTTACTTTTGCATTTAAATCATACTTATCAAAATCAAAGTAAACATTTTCTAGAACAAAATAAGTCTTCATTCTATTCATTAGAACAATTGAACATGTTTTTAATTTTTGACTTTTAATTATCTTAGGTTCATAACCCCTCAAATTAAATAAAAAGTTTTCACCCTCAAGATTTTGACTTTCTATATAAACCCTACCTTCATAATTAAAATCAATGGTAAATAAATCATCATAAATTTTACTGTTTATCATAGCAATATTTGGTCTAAGAACTTTTTTTGTTAATGAATCCATAACAAGAAAAGATAAATGATAACTTAAGTCCTTAGCAATAGCTGGATTTACTTTTCCAATGATTAGTTCACTTTTTACTGTACTATTAAAAATATTTTCTTCAGTATAGACTACCATGTCTTCTCCAATAATGAATGAAGACTGATCCAGTTGGTTATTAATTTCTAATCCAAGATTATTAACATTTCCAAAATCCATGTTAAAATTAGAAGCTCTATATATATCAAAACCCCCAAAAGAATTTGTTCTATTTGAAGAAAAATAAAAATCTAACATATTCTCTGAAATAAAAGGTGCAATATCATCAAACTCAGTATTTACTTCTCCACTTAAATTTTTTGCAAGTGACCACCCATCATTAGTTCTGATACTATACCAAATATCTCTTCCCCCTTTGCCACCAGGTCTATTAGAAACAAAAAATAATATATTTCCATTAGATGACAAATTTGGCTGAGAATCCCAATACTTAGAATTTATATTTTGATCCATTTTTTTGGGCATTGTCCAAATTCCATCTATCATTTCTGAATAAAATAAATCACAACTATTTTTTTTAAAATTTAATTCACAGGATGTATACACCATAAATTTGGAATTGGAACTAAAAGATATAGATCCTTCATTATTTTGAGTATTAATTTTTGAACTTAACTTATTCGGTATTTCCCAATTATCATATTTGTCTTTCTCAACATAAAAAATATCTTCATCATCAAATAAATTCATCCCTTTTCTACCAGTAAAATAAATCCTATTCAAAGAAGAATTAATAAATGGAGAATATTGAAATGTATAATTTGAAATACTAGATTTTGATTCAAGGTAAAACAATGAAGAGTCAAATTGATGATTTAAGTAATAGCTAATATTGATAAGATACTTGGAAAGCATAGGAAAATTTTCTTTTTCATCAATACCATTCAAATATTTTTTAGAGAGAGAAATTTCTCCATTTAAAAAATAATACTCACCCAATTGAAATTTTACTTCATCATCAAATTTTTCACATAATAAATCTTTATAGCTCTCAAAAGCCTGCACAAAATTTTTAAAATCATATAGCTTTTTGTATGAAAGCCCAAGCTTATATATGGCAGGGCAATAACTTGAATTAAGATTAATAGCCTTTTTAAAATAAGGTATTGCATCATCGAATTCCCCTATTTTAAAAAATTCATTTCCTTTTAAATATAATTTTTCATATTTTTTATCTTTAGATAACAATATGGATTCAAAAAAGAAAAATATTAAAATAAAGCTTATTAAGAATTTATAATTCATAGAATTAAACTAATCTACACCTAAAAACTTATGAATTTGTAAAGATAGTTTCCACTTAGGATTTTCTTTTATATAATCAAAAATTAATGGATTTACTTTTTTTTCAACTGACCATTCTGGCTGCAGAAATAAAGAAGAATTTTTTTTTAATAATTGAGCATGAAACTCTGCCCATTTAAAATCTGCCCCATTACAAACAACTATTTTTAGTTCATCTGATACTTTGTAAAATATACCTAGTGGTTTTTTGAATTTTTTTGGTGAAAAACATATCCAATCAAAAGAACCAGATAAAGGTTGTGTTCCTGACGTTTCTAAATGTATTTTTTTATTTAATTTTTTTAATTCCTTAGTAAGAAGATCTAAATTATGGAGCAAAGGTTCACCTCCAGTAATAACGACAAAATTTGTTTTGACCTTTTTGACCTTGTTCATTATTTGATTTATAGAAATATATTGCTCATCATCTACAGACCATGATTCTTTAACATCACACCAATGACAATTTACATTACAACCAGCAAGTCTTATAAAAAAAGCAGCTTTCCCTGAATGAGCTCCTTCACCCTGAACACTATAGAAGCATTCCAACACAGGAAGTTTATCTTGATTCTTCAAAATTAATTTTGTAAGCTTTTAAAGTATTTTGAATTAGCGAGGCTATGGTCATAGGTCCAACACCACCAGGAACAGGGGTTATATGACTTGCTTTTTCTTTTACAGACTCAAAATCTACATCTCCTTTTAACACATACCCTTTTGTTTTATTTAAATCTTTCACTCGAGTGATCCCAACATCAATAATCACAACTCCATCTTTAACCATGTTGGCCTTAAGAAAATTTGGTACTCCTAATGCAGATATAATTATATCTGCATTCTTAGTGAAAGATTCTAAATTTTTTGTTCTACTATGAACGACTGTTACTGTTGAATTACCCAATTTAGCCTTTCTACTCATAAGAATGCTTATTGGCCTTCCAACAATATTACTCCTTCCAATCACTACAGTATGTTTACCGTTTGTATCAATATTATATCTTTTCAATAGCTCTATTATTCCATAAGGTGTAGCTGAAACAAAAGTTTCCATATCGAGAGCCATTTTACCAAAATTTGTAGGATGAAATCCATCCACATCTTTTTTCGGATTTATTGCTAAAAAAACTTTATCCTCATCTATATGTTTTGGAAGGGGTAATTGAATTATAAATCCATCTATCTCTTTATCGTTGTTTAATCTAATAATTTCTCTTAATAGTTTTTCTTCTTTTATTTTATAGGGGAGATTAATTAAAGAAGATTTAAAACCTACTTGCTTACATGAAGCTACTTTATTCGACACATAGGTTAGGCTTGCACCATCTTCACCAACCAAAACTGCAGCCAAATGAGGAGCTCTTCCTCCTTTAAATATAATTTCTTCAACCTGATTTTTTATTTCTTCTTTAATCAATGTAGATATTTTTTTTCCATCAATTATTATCGCCATAATATTACTTTTCAATTTTTAACACTGCCATAAATGCTTCTTGCGGTATTTCTACGTTACCAACTTGTCTCATTCTTTTTTTACCTTTTTTTTGTTTTTCTAATAACTTTCTTTTTCTTGTGATATCACCACCATAACATTTTGCAGTAACATTTTTTCTTAGTGCTCTTACTGTTTCACGAGATATAATTTTAGTGCCTATTGAAGACTGAATTGCAATTTCAAACATCTGTCTTGGAAGTAATTCTTTTAACTTTACACATAATTTCTTTCCCCAATCATACGCTTTTTCTCTATGAACAATAGCAGACAATGCATCAACCCTTTCCCCATTTAACATAATATCTATTTTGACCATTTTTGACTTTGTAAAACCAGACAATTCATAGTCCAAAGATGCATATCCTCTCGAAATAGATTTCAACTTATCATAAAAATCAAAGACTATCTCTGACAGTGGTAAAGTAAAAGACAATTCAACTCTATCCTTTGACAGATATAACTGATTAGTTATACTCCCTCGCCTATCAATACAAAGCTTAATAATACCACCAATATAATCAGATTTTGTTATTATTTGAGCAGTAATAATAGGTTCTTCAATATATGAAATTTCATTTAACTCAGGCATTTCTGAAGGTGCGCATATACTTAATAAATCTCCATTCGATTTCATACATTTAAACTCCACAGATGGAACAGTTGTTATTACTGACATATTAAACTCTCTTTCTAATCTTTCTTGTATTATATCCATATGCAACATACCTAAAAACCCACACCTAAAACCAAAGCCCAAAGCAGCAGAAGTTTCTAGATCCCAAATTAATGAAGCATCATTTAATTGTAATTTTTCCAAAGAACTTCTTAATTCTTCATAATCAGAAGTTTCTACAGGATAAATTCCAGCAAAAACCATTGGTTTAACATCTTCAAATCCTTTAATTAAGAGCTTAGATGGATTATCAGAATGGGTTATCGTATCACCAACTTTTACTTCTTTTGCATTCTTAATACCCGAAATTAAATATCCAACATTTCCAGCTTCAATTTCAGATTTTGGTTCTTTTTTAAATTTTAAAATACCAATTTCATCAACATTATATTCTTTTCCTGTATTTATAAATTTAACTTTATCTCCTTTACTTATTTTTCCATTAAACACCCTAAATAAAACTTCAATTCCTCTAAAGGAATTAAAAACTGAATCGAAAATCATAGCTTGCAATGCTTTATTATGATCACCTTTTGGAAAAGGTATTTTTTTAATTATAGTTTCAATAACCTTTTCTATACCAACACCTTCTTTTGCACTAACATGTAAAATATCATCAGATTTACATCCTATCAAGTCCATAATTTGATCTGATACCTCATCTATCATTGCACCTGGCAAATCAATTTTGTTAAGAATAGGTATAATTTCTAAACCTTGCTCTAGCGCAAGATATAAATTTGATATAGTTTGAGCTTGAATTCCCTGAGATGCATCAACTATTAACAAAGCTCCTTCACATGAAGCAATTGATCTAGATACTTCATATGAAAAATCAACATGACCAGGAGTATCTATTAAATTAAGTACATAACTAATATTATCAATTTTATGACTCATCTGAATTGCATGACTTTTAATGGTAATTCCTCTTTCTTTTTCAAGATCCATATCGTCAAGCAATTGATCAGTCATATATCTTTTATCAACAGATCCAGTAAACTCTAATAATCTATCTGCAAGTGTGCTTTTGCCATGATCAATATGAGCTATTATACAAAAATTTCTAATGTTTTCCATAAAATTTAGATTCCAAAATTAGATAATTATTAGTTAAAAAAATTATTCTACAAATTGTACTATGTAAGCCTTGCTAGGATCTATTTTTCCATTTAAGGATTTTAAATATAATTCGTATAATCCCATTCGGTCCTCAACATAAGTTAGTTTTATACAATTCTTAATTTTCATTATAAACTCTTGCATTAGATTATCTGCGAGTAACGTAGTTTCTTTAACTCCCATTTTTTTGTATCTATTTTCAGCATGGCTTGGAGCAAAAAAAAATTTGGAATTTGGAATTGATTTAAAATCCATTTTTGAAGACCAATCTGCTAATCCAACTAAACAAACATGCTTTAATAAATCACCAAAATAATTATGTAATTTTATTAAATAATCTGAATTACCAGCAAAATCAACAACTATTAATTTAGATTTTTTCAGCTCCATTTCAAGACTATCATAAGCTATAACCGTATCATAAAATCCAATTTTTAATAAAAAATTAATGTTTTTTTTAGATGTAATACCAATAATCTTTTTTTGATCTAATGCTTTATTTTTTTTTAATAAAAATGCCAACGATAAAGCTGTTTTAGAAGAAGCACTTGTAAGTATTATTTGATCAGAATCAAAAAAATTTTCATCTTTCAAAAAATAGTAATTTAAAAATGAAGTTAAAAATAGTGGCTTAATCGTGGGATGATATTCTAAAATTTCATCAAAATTTTTTGAAACTTTTGTGTACTGGTTATATACAGCCGGTAGATGTTTTCTATGATTGGAGACATCTACAAAACCAAACGATCTCATATTTTTTGGACAAACTTTTAAATAATTACTCATTGGAAAATATCCATAATATCGATCACCCACCAAAACGTTCTCATGATTAGAAGACATCACATTTGCAAAACCCCAAACTGGAATAATACCATAAGGCTCTTTAGTTGGAAAAAACTTCCAATAACCCAATGTATTACCCATGAAAGCATAGGTAATATTATTTGAAGTAAAGGCATATTTTTCTATTTTTAAAATTACCTCATTTTTCTTGGCAATTGGTCTTTCACCATTTGAAAATGTTGCCACTAAAAGATCATTTTTATTGACTAGAAATTTAATATTTGATCTACTCATAAGTAATTTTTATTTTATAGCTTTTTTAAGTTTCCATCTTTTATGAGACCAAAGCCATTCATGTGGTCTTTCATTAATTAAATCTTCTACAGTTGAGGCATATAAAGGTAAAATTTCAGTTTTATTTTTATCATAAGGGGGAGAAGACAAATGTTTGAATTCAATTATATATTTTCCCCTTTTAATTCTTTTCATAGACATAAAATATACTATGCTACTAGTAATTTTTGGAAGGAGTTCAATTCCTTGAAAAAATGCTGTATCTTGATTTAACATTTTTGTCCAAATTTTTGTGTTCTTAAAACCTGGGGATTGATCAGCAGCTATAACCAATGCTTTAACAGAATCTAAATTATTTTTTAAAAATTTAACAACTTTTCGATCCTCTATAAGAAGTGTTCCAAACTTAGATCTTCCTTTATACATTATCTGATCAAAAATATTACTACTCAGTTTCTTGTAGATAGCATGAACATTAGAAACTAAATTAATTTCAAGAGACACTAACAACCATTCCCAATTACACTGATGACTTGTTATTAATATTAATCTTTCATTATTTTTTATATGATTATTTATATGTTCAATATTTTTATACTTAACACGACTTTTTAATTCTTTTTTTGAAATGGAATAACCCCTAATTGTTTCTATAAAAACATCGCATAAATTTTTATAAAATAATTTTATTATTTCTTTAATTTTATTTTTAGATAAATCAGGAAAAGAATTTAATAAATTTTTTTTAACTACCTTTTTTCTATAGAAAAAACTTATAAAAAAAAAAAGTATATCAGAAATAAAATAATGAATAGTAGATGGGAGAATTGAGAACAAATAATATAAAAATTTCATAATTCAGAAAATAAAAAAGTTATAAAACTTTTTTTAGTTTATAATTTTTCGAATATCCTTCAAATTTAACTTCTTTTTTAATAGAATTCTCCCTTCTAATTAGAGTATTAACATAACTCCATCTTGCAATCACCTTATCTTCTGATAAACTTAAAACTAAATATCCATGATCTCTCGAATTTGAAAACTTTAAATGAGGGTTAATAGGACTATTTGTTATTAAATTTTCATGATCTATTAATTTTTCTATAGGAGCATTAGGATACCTTTCATCAGCATTTCCAGAATTAATGCTTGGAGTCCCAAACTCATAAGCATAAGCCCTCATTGATTCATCAATATTTAATGGTTCATGATTAACCTCAAAAGCCCATGACTGATGAGTATCCCCTGTTATAAAAACAACATTATTAATATCATTATCTAAAATATACTTTGCTATTAATTCTCTTTCTTTAGGGTATCCATCCCACGAATCAAGATTTATAGCAAAGTCTGGTCTTCCATAATTTAAATAAGAAAAAATAACTTGATTGCCTATAATTTTCCATTTAGATTTTGAATTTTTTAATTCATTTAAAAACCAATCTAATTGTACTTTTCCTAACATTGTTCTATCTTTCTCAAATAGAGAAGAATCTTTTACATTAGCTGCTTGTTCTGTTCTTCCTTCTAATCTTTCTTCAAGAATAA
>Ga0310123_10000396_pt1 | contig 39084 bp, 29 predicted proteins | sample CB6_AW_1057_MG_FD_203505 | JGI IMG/M metagenome (GOLD analysis project Ga0310123, IMG submission 203505) | Marine microbial communities from Western Arctic Ocean, Canada - CB6_AW_1057 | ecosystem: Environmental > Aquatic > Marine > Oceanic | place: Canada: Western Arctic Ocean | collected... | reverse complement strand
AGATAAAAGAAGAAGCCGAACGAGACGGCTCCAAGAGTGCTCCACAGAAGCCGCGATCCCTCAGGCAGCGGCGCTACCGCGAACCACCCCCAGGTGAGTCCGCCGAGGAGCGCGAAGGGGAGCGCCAGCACCAGACGCCATCGGCGCCGCGATTTCTGGACGTGGCCTTTGGTCCAGAGCGGTTTGGTAGCCAGGCTTTTGAGCCGAGAAACGAGCGCTTTCACCGTTGTGCACCGTCCGGCATTCCCCGCCTCACGCGTGAAAAATCCTCGTTATCTCCTTTCGAATCGCAGATTCCTGACCCTTCCGTTGCTTACACGGAGCGCGACGGGACTCCCCGCGCTGTCCCGCTCGACACTTATCTCGTTGAGCGGATAGGGGGCCGAGAACCTGTCGGCCGCCTGAGGCTCCAACGGCAGCGGCTCTAGCCTCGCGTGACGGGCCTCGAGCCGGCCTTCGTCGACCCGAAGTGTCCATGTGGCTTCCAGCTCCGGACTGAAATACACGCCCTCGAGGGCCTGGAGGTCGGCGAGAGTAGGCGTCCAGGTGGATCGCTCTCGGCCTTCTTCTCTCGTCGAGTTACCCGTACGCCCATTGTCGTCTTCCTCGACCACTGCCGGCTCCAGGATCTCTTCCAACATCGCGTCGGCAAGCATCTCCATGAGAGCGGGAGTCGCAGTCAGGGCCGAGTTGGCTTGTTGGAGAATTCCCAGATCTTCGTCTGGAAAGTAGAGAAGTCGAGCACGATACCCCGCGCTCGATCCGCTATGTGCGAGGGTTCTGAGGCCGCGATAGGTCCCGATGTCGAGGCCGAACGCATATCGGAGCGTGTCTCCATCGGAGAGGACCCCCCGCTCCTGCATCTGGGCAATCGCGGCCGGTCCGCCCACTCGCGCTGTCCGGAAGTTATACAGCCATCGGGCAAGGTCGCCCACGGTCGTGTAGATTCCCCCGGCTCCCTGGATGCCGCTGTTGTCGAAGACGCGCACCCATTCCCCGCCCGCAAGGGCATAGGAGTCAGCGGCGCCCGACATCACTTGGCCCTTCTGCGCCATGATCGTGGTGAATTCCATCCCTAGGGGTCCAAAGATCTCGTCCTCCATGAATGCGGCGAACGGCTTTCCTGAGGCCCGCGATACGATGTCGGCCAGCAGCATGTACGCGGTGTTGCAGTACAGGTACTCGGTCCCGGGCTCGAAGTTGAGTTCACGCATGTGCGTGACGAGACCCAGGGCGTCCTCCTGCACGATTCCGTCGCCTGCCTGCCATCCCGTTAGGGCCAGTGAGCCATATATCTCACGGATCCCGCTCATATGGTGGATCAGGTGGCGGATGCGGATGGGCGTGCCGAAGTTCGGTACCTCGCGCAGGTGGGTACGGATGTCGTCGTCGAGGTTGAGGAGTCCTCGCTGTGCCAGCAGTACGATCGCGAAATCTGTGAACTGCTTCGACACCGACCCCACGTCCAGGACGGTCCTGGCGCTCAGTCCCAACCCGTGCTCGAGGCTGGCGAGGCCGTATGCCGCCGATGCGATGACGAGGCCGTCCTGCACCACGGCGGCAACGGCTCCGGGACCCGTCTCCCATTCCGATACTTCTGCCCAAGCGTTCAGAAGTTGCCGTACGCGGTCCACTCCGGTGTCGGCCCACGGGTCCTGGTGGAGAAGCTGGACCGTGAAGGTTCCCCCCGGTTCGGCGGGATCATCGGTTCTGGTGACCTCTAGCCGGTACCTACCCCGCTCCGTGGCCGAGAAGAGGATCGGTTCGGGACCTAGCGCTCCCGCGGACGAGTCGATTCGACGAATTACGGACCCGTCGGGGGCCAGCACCCTGATGGATACGTCGATGTCTCGTTGGTCCAACCGGGCCGCTACGAGCTCGTTGCCAGCGGACTCGACGGTATACATCACCGCCGCGGTACCGACAGCCCGACGCTCGCGGATGTCGCCTACGGCAAGGGTTGTCGTGGTTTGGGCGACCGCCTGGCCAGCGAGAAGCAATGCACCGAAGGCGATTCTCAGCGCCCCGACCATGTGTATGCCGGCGGATATCGTACGTGGCGTAGTCATCGGGTCGTACGTTGCACTGTCATGCGATGGAATCTCCAGAGCAATCCCTCGAATCATGTTAAACAAGGATTAGCCTTTCCGGGCGGGGAAAGCCAGATCCGGTGACCTGGCCAAGGGGTGGTCGTGACCCTATTCTATCGTGTGACTGAAGCCGGGAGGGGGGAGCGGGTGGGCTGGCCAAACCCCCGGAACCAGTCTTATTCTTTAAGATGTATATTATTGGAGGGATGTATCCGAAATTTTGCCATTTCGAGTGATGGCGCGGCCAACCTCGGCATAGTGAAGTCCAGTGGTGAACGCGTGAGGCAACAATGAACACACTGACTACCGCTATGGCGGCGTTTGGTATCGCGCTCGTGCTCGTGACTCAGACCTTAGATCTCGGTCCGACGAGTCACGAGGCCGTGCCTCCGTCAGTCGCCACGATCAACGTTTCGGGTGATCATGTTGGCGCCGACATCCGATCTGAAGATCTGACCGATCTGGTTCAACAGTACTGCCAGGTGTGCCACAATGACGTGATGATGACCGGCAATCTGTCGCTCACCGGATTCGATGTGGCGGCCGCCCCGGCGATGGCCGAGACCGCAGAGAGGATGATCCGGAAGCTTCGAGCCGGCATGATGCCCCCTCGAGGGATGCCTCGCCCCGGTGGCGACAGTCTTCAGGTGTTGGTCGAGACAATGGAGGCGAGTCTCGACGCTGCGGCAGCGGCAAATCCGAATCCCGGGTCCCGGCCCTTCCAGAGGCTAAACCAGGCGGAATACAAGAGTGCGGTGCGAGACCTCCTCGGGCTCGAGATCGACGTCGGCAGCTTCCTTCCCCTCGATACGAAGAGCGCCAACTTCGACAACATCGCCGACGTCCAAATGCCGTCGACGACGTTGATGGAGGGTTACCTACGGGCGGCGAGCCACGTCAGCCGCATCGCCTTGGGTGATCCGGACGCGGAGTCCAACTCCACGCGTTATCGGATTTCCAAGACTGCCTCGCAGAAGGACAGGGTTGAAGGTGCTCCTTTCGGGACGAGGGGCGGCCTGTCGGTGATTCACAATTTCCCGACGGATGGGGCATACGTATTCCACATCCAGCCCCAGCCGGCGGTCGAGGGTGAGGTCTTCGGCCGAACGTTTGGAAACGAGCAGATCGAGGTATCGATCGATGGGGAGCGAGTGGCGTTGATGACGGTCGACCGCTGGATGTCGGAGTCGGAGCCCACGGGACTCAATATGCTCACGGACTCCATTTACGTTCGAGCCGGCCCTAGGCGGGTGACCGCGGCGTTCCTGCTCCGCTTCGAGGGCGAGGTGGATGACCTGATCCGCCCGATCGATCACACGCTCGCCGACGGGCAGATAGGCATCGGTTACGGGGTCACGACCCTGCCGCACCTTCAGCGTCTTTCGATCCTGGGTCCATACGAAGTCACCGGCGTCTCGGAGACACCGACCCGTCAAAGTGTGTTCACGTGCCGACCGACCTCCCCCGAGGAGGCCCGTCCTTGCGCAGAGATCATTGTTTCGCGCCTTGCCAGCAGGGCTTACCGCAGGCCGCTCGAAGAGAGCGACGTCCGAGGGTTGATGACGTTCTACGACACGGGTGCCGGCGAGGGGGGCTTCGAGGGCGGCGTCCGCAATGCTCTGCAGGCCATTTTGGCCAGCCCGCATTTCCTCTTCCGAATAGAGGAGGTCCCCGCACAGGCGGCTATGGGTGAGGTCCATCGGATCAGGGATATGGATCTGGCTTCTCGGCTCTCGTTCTTTCTCTGGGGCTCTCCACCCGATCAAGAGCTGATCGATATCGCGGGACGAGGCCAGCTTTCCGGTCCTGGCGAAATGAAGCGTCAGGCGCGTCGTATGTTGGCCGATCCGCGGGCGCCCGAGGCTCTGGCTACACGGTTCTGGGCGCAGTGGCTGCACCTGCAGGATCTGGACAAGATCCACCCGGATGCGCTGAGTTATCCGTACTTCGACGAGACACTCGCCAAGTCGATGCGACGGGAGACCGAGCTCCTCTTCACGAATCTCGTCGAAGAAGACGGGAACATCGTCGAATTGCTGACGGCCGACTACACCTTCGTCGACGAGCGCCTGGCCCGCCATTACGGGATGCCGGGGGTAACGGGATCGACGTTCCGGCGGGTTTCGTATATGGACGAAAACCGCCGCGGAATCTTGGGCCACGGCAGTATCCTCACGATGACCTCGCACGCGAACCGGACGTCCCCTGTACTTCGCGGGAAGTGGGTATTGGAGGTCCTTCTCGACACGCCGCCGCCGCCACCGCCACCGGATGTGCCGGCTTTCGAGGAGACGGATGGAGCCGAGGATGGGCGCTTTTTCACGGTGCGGGAGCGCATGGAGCAACATCGCGCCAATCCGGTCTGTATGGCGTGCCACGTCGTGATTGATCCGATCGGGCTCTCACTCGAGAACTTCGATGTTACGGGTGCTTGGCGGATCCGAGACGAAGGCAACTTCGTGGACCCCGTCGGGCAGTTGTACGACGGGACGCCGCTCACTGGCCCGGCCGATCTGAGGGCAGCTCTGTTGAGTCGCCCCGAGGTGTACTACCGGGTCTTCACCAAGAATCTCATGGCGTATGCCTTGGGTCGGCGCGTCGAGTACTATGACATGCCGACGATTCGAGCGATCACCCGAGAAGCGGCTGACAACGACTACAGCATTTCTTCGTTCATCATGGGGGTCGTGGCGAGTCCCGCATTCCAGATGTTCAGAGTGCAGGACATGGTGTCCACGGAGCCGGCGGAGGGCGCCGGAAGGTAGCGCGCTCCAAAGAGAGAGATAGAGAAGGCAGCAACACGAAGTCGTATGGAACCGTTGGCGTGGTCACCTTTGGGGCGCGCCTCAATTGAAACCTTGAGTGAGGTCACAGAGATGACGTTCATTACTGGAAAGCACATCTCACGGCGCACGATGCTACGCGGCATGGGGGCGTCCATCGGCTTGCCCTTCCTGGACGCGATGGTCCCGGCGAGACGGACTCTGGAGTCGACGTCCGCGGGGATGGCCGTGGGCAAGACGCGGCTGGTTTGCATTGAGCAAGTCCACGGGGCTGCGGGCTGTAATGAGCTCGGTGCTTCTCTCAACCTCTGGAACCCGAGGGCTGAGGGTCGGAAGTTCGATCTGTCGCCGACCGCGCTGAACTCCTTGGAGCCCTTCCGGGACTATCTGACCATCGTCAGTAACACGGACTCGAGAATGGCCGACGCATTCTCTCCGCAAGAGATCGGCGGAGATCATTTCCGGACGGCTGCGGTGTTTCTGACCCAAGCGCATCCGAAGCAGACGGAGGGGTCGGATGTGCACATCGGCACCTCCCTGGATCAACTCTACGTTCAGCGTTTCGGTCAGGATACGCCGATTCCGTCGATGCAACTTTCCATCGAGAACGTGGATCAGGCCGGTGGCTGCGCCTACGGATACGCCTGTGCGTACACCGACACGATCAGTTGGGCTTCCCCGAACGATCCGCTTCCGATGGTACGGGATCCGCGGGCCGTTTTCGAGCAGCTGTTCGGTGCCGGTGGTACGCCTGAGCAGCGAGCCGCGCGGCTCAAGACCGATCGCAGCATCCTCGACTGGATGCTGGAGGAGATTTCCGCTCTTCGGGCGGACTTGGGTGCGGCCGACCGTCAGCGGCTCACTCAGTACACGGAGAACATCCGTCAGCTCGAAGCCCGCATTCAGCGCATCGAGGCTCAAAACTCGAGCGGTGAGGAGCGCGAGATTCCCGAGGCTCCCGTCGGAGTTCCGGATGAATTCGGCGACCATGTGAGGCTGATGTTTGATCTGCAGCTTCTCGCCTTCGTCTCGGACACGACTCGCGTCTTTTCGCTGAAGCTCGGGCGCGACGCGTCCCCTCGGATCTATGCCGAGAGCGGTGTCACGACGCCGTTCCACTCCGCCTCGCATCATGGGGGTCGCGAGGATCGCGTGCGTAACTTCGGGAAAATCAACGAGTACCACGTCTCCCTGCTTCCGTACTTCCTGGAGAAGCTCAAGAATACGACAGAGGGAGACTCGAACCTCTTGGACAACACGGCTATCGTCTACGGCTCCGCCATGGCCGACAGCAACCTTCACAACCACGTCCGCTGTCCGCTGTTCTTGCTGGGTGGAGCCGGTGGCCAGTTGGAGGGTGGCCGCCACATCAAGGCACCGGCCGGAACGCAGATGGCCAATGTCATGTTGGACCTGCTGCACAAGCTCGGCTGCACGGACATCGAGAGCTTCGGGAACAGCTCGGGCGTTTACTCGATCTGAAGGAAGAGCACGATATGTCAGAAGCAAGAGGGTTGAGTCGTTTGCGGCCGTGGGTTCTCGGAAGCCTGAGCTTGTTGGTGCTCGTTGCGGCCGCACCCGACGAGTCCCCCGTCGCGGATGCTTCGGCGCGCGGGGATGTCCAGGCGGTGCGTGCATTGATACGGGAGGGTGCGGACCCCAACGCGGCACAGGCAGATGGTTTGACCGCGCTCCATTGGGCGGCCCTCAACAATCAGGTCGAGATTGCGGAGGTCCTGCTCTACGCGGGGGCTAACGCGCAACCGACGACCCGCCTCGGGGGCTATACACCGCTTCACCTCGCCAGCCGTGCTGGCAACGCTGCGGTCGTCGAGACGTTGCTGGAGGCGGGCGCGGACCCGGCAGTCTACACGGCGACCGGCGTTACCGCAATGCACTTCGCGGCACAGGCCAACGCGACCGAAGTGATCGGATCGTTGGTCGCCGCCGGCGCGGACTTGGACGCGACGGACACGTTCTCGAACCGAACTCCTTTGATGTTCGCGTCGGGACGAAACGCCACGGCCGCGCTCCAGGCGCTCGTAGAATTTGATGCTGACGTGTCCCTTGTGACCGCGATCAAGGACTACGAGAAGATCTCTGAAGAGGCGACTGAAGAACGCGCTCGCCGGACGCGTGTCCGGGATGCGGCCAAGGACCCTGAGGAGGACGAAGAGGAGACCGAGGACACGCGGCGAGGTGGCCAAGGCCGGCAGGGCGGCGGTGCGGGTGGAGGAAGTGGCGAGCCCGAAGCACTTCCGAACGCGCCGAAGGCGCTTTCCTCCATTGAGCAGATCGGCAAACAAGGTGGCTTCAGCGCCCTCCACTACGCTGCTCGGGAGGGTCATATCGAATCGGCCCGACTTCTCGTTGCGGCTGGAGCTGATGTCGACCAGCTCACGGCGGGTGATCAGTCGAGCGCTCTACTCGTCGCTGTGATCAACGGCAACTATGATCTGGCGCGTGCGCTCCTCGAGAGTGGCGCGGATCCTAATCTCGTCAGTGACGACGATGTAGGTCCGCTGTTCGCCACGCTCAATATCGAGTGGTCGTTGCGCACGTGGTATCCTCAGCCCCAGGCATTCCGACAGCAATTCACCTCGTACCTGGACCTGATGAAACTGCTACTGGACGCGGGGGCCGATCCGAACAAACGGACGATAACGCACGTGTGGTACGCCTCCTACAACGCGGGACGCATGGGCGTCGACTTCGCGGGTGCTACGCCGTTCTGGCGGGCCGCTTATGCGACCGACGTGAACGCCATGCGCCTACTCGTCGAGCACGGAGCCGATCCGGACATCTGGACCTACAACATCATCAACCCGCGACGTCGGTTCGGACCACCTAGGCCTAACGCCGACGAGGACGAAGAAGATCCGTCCGGGTTGCCGCCGGTCCTGCACGGCGGGCTCGGTATCCATGCACTCCACGCCGCGTCGGGTGTGGGCTTCGGTACCTCTCGCGTCGCGCAGCAGCACCGGTCCGTACCCGACGGGTGGCTTCCCGCGATGAAGTATCTCATCGAGGAGTTGGGCGTCGATCCGAATCTGAGGGACAAGGACGGGTTGACGGCGGTCCATAACTCGGCCGCACGGGGCGATAACGAGACGATTCTGTACTTGGTGAGTCAGGGGGCCGACGTGACCTTGATCAACCGACGCGGTCAGACCACCGCCGATCTCGCCAACAGCCCCGAACAAAGGGCGCAGCCGCACCCGTTCACCATTGCGCTCTTGGAGAAGCTCGGCTCGACCAACAACCACCAGTGTAGGTCTTGCGGCGGCTAGTCCGACCGATCGAATACGGAGCTGGCGAATGAGATGGTTTATGTGCGCGCTTGTCGCGCTGACGATGATTGCTGCGACCACTGAGCTTCTCGCTCAGGACACGGAGTGGAATCGCTACTCCCTCGAGGGCCTCGGGGGTGTATTTGTCCGGGCCGAGGCCAGCCCGGCCTGTGGGGATGCGGGGGTCACGGCTGACGCTCTCCGCGCGGAGGCTGAATCGACGCTTCTCGAGGCCGAGGTGGAGATCCTCACGGAGCAGGAGATGTTGAGGAACACGGCTCTGCCGGAGCTGAGGGTCACGCTGGAATGTGTCGTTGGTGGGAGTGAGGGGTTCGCCTATGCTGTGTCGGTGAGGGTACAACAGTCGGCGCAGATGATCCGTGACCCGCAAGTCCAGCTTGCCGAGGCGGTCACGTGGTATGCGACGACCCTCGGAGTCAGCACGTCGGCGAGTGCCGCCCAGGATGCGCTTCAGGCTGCGACCAGGGGCAGGATCGAGGAATTCGCGGCCGCCTACGTCGCCGCCAACACGGCGGCCGACAGTACGGGGTCCTCTCCGCGCTAAACAGCCCGGTCTCCTTATGTGCCGCCGAGAAGTCGTTCTCGCTCTTTTCCTCACACTGCCTTCGATGGCTTGTGGAGACGGTTGGGCGGACGCGGACGACGAAGTCCTCCGGACGGGCAATCCGTACGAACGAGGACTGACGGACGAGGACTTTCCGCGGGTGAAGGAACTCGCCGAGAACGTTTATTCGTATGAGCAGTTACGCTCGGCGGGGGAGGAGAGGTTCACCACCGTAAGCCTCTTCGTCGTGACGTCCGAGGGTGTGCTCGTCGCCGACGGGCAGGGCAACGTCGAAGAGACGGCACGCCTTGTCGAGACAATCGCCGGGATCACGGATCGGCCCATCACTCATGTGGTGATCGGCTCGGATCACGGTGACCACACGGGCGGCAATTCGGTGTTTCCTGCTGATGCAGCGTTTCTGGCGCACCCGAGGTCCCACGCGATCCTGGAGGCCAGCGCCAACAACCCCAATCGGAGGGAGGGCGCCGCGCCGGTGGTCGTGCCGACGGAATTGGTTGGAGAGCGGACGGTCCTTCACATCGGCGGTACGGAGGTGCACGTCCTTTTTCTCGGACGGGCACACACGGGGGGCGACCTCATGGTTTATCTGCCCGACGAAAAAATCCTCTTCATGAGTGAGGCCTACCTCAACCGCATTTTTCCCGCGATGCGTTCCGCCTACCCCTCAGAATGGGTGGCGATGATCGAGCGAGCCCAGGCCATGGACGTCGAAATATACGTCCCTGGGCACGGATTCGTGGATTCCCCTCGGGTCCTCAGAGAGGAGCTCGATACCTATCGTCAGGCTCTCTTGACTGTGATCGCCGAGGCGAGGCGCTTACACACGGCAGGGGTCGGTGTAGAGGAGGCCGGAGAGCAAGCGCGATTCGGGGATCTAGAGACTTGGACCCTCCGCTCGAGCCAGGGCTCCCGAGCCATCCAACAAGTCTACGAGGAACTCAACGGCGAGCTTCCGTGACTCCGGCGCGCTTCCCTCGATCCATCCAAGGCGGCTGACTACCGGTTACCGTCCGGCGGCAGCCCTTCCCAGCCGGATCACATCGTCCGCCGTCGGGCCTTGCATGAGGAGTGCCAGGAAGCCCTCCTCAACGCGCTGAGCGATGTTTTCCGAGTTCGCCGTAATCATGTCGGCGACTCCGATTCTTTTGGAGTGCCGGAGTACCTCTTGATTCCCGGACTCTGCCGCATCTCTGTCCCCGTCTAGTGCCCGCGTGAGGCTGCCGATGCCGCAGGCGAGGATGCTGTAGCCGGGCGTATCCGCTATCGCCTCGATTCGCGCGAGAGCGCCTGGATCCTCGACCATGATCATTGCGATCTTCTCGCCGCTCGGGTTAGACGGTGACCAGACGTCGATGCCGGCGTCCGTGAAGAAGCTCACGGCCAACTCGGCCTCCTCCGGGCTACGAATGTGTGGTAGGATCACGCCGTCGGCACCGAGCGCTATGATCTCCTTCACCCGGGTTCTGGCGGCGTCAGCCCCATCACTTTCGATCGGTGGGATACGGACGAGGAGGGTCTTTCGGCTCACTGCCGAAGGGCTCCCGAGCCCCTCGGCGATCGCCTCGACGGCGCTCATGTCGTAGTTGCCTTCGAGATTCAGGAAAACGAAATCGTAGAGCGGGTTCTGCGCGAGCGCCTCACCACCCGCCCGAGTGTAGAGCGGTGTAGGTCTCTCTCGGTTTCGCATTTGCTCGGGCGTGCGTGGATTCTCGTTGGGCACATACACACCGAAGGTGGCGAGTCCCTCGGCCCACAGGTCGATGAGGACGTTTTCGTGTGTCCCGAGCAGGGCGTCGGAGGATGCGTCTCCGGCGGGCTGGCAGGCGACGAGGATCATCGACGTGACCAGGACCGCGCTTGCCGCTCTCAACTTCATGGGACGGCCCCTCGTGTGGGGAGCTTGAAGACGTACAAGGCATTTCCGGTTTCAGGATGGCGAATCTCGGGAGTGAGCAACCTCGGTACGACCCGAGGACTTCCCCCCCCGAGCCCGCTACTCATGGCGATGTATTGCTCTCCGCCGACCTCGAACGACACCGGAAAACCCTGAACCGAGGTCCCGAGCCTCGTCTGCCAAAGGACCTCCCCGGTGCGCACATCATAGGCTCGGAAATAGCGGTCGAGGTCGCCCACGAACGCCAACCCCCCGGCGGTCGTGAGGACCGCTGTGAGGAAGGCGGCTCGCTGCTCAATGCTCCAAAGTTCCTCCAACGTTGCGATGTCGTAAGCGGCGAGCTTCCCGAGGTTGCCTCCGGTTCCCGGCATCTCGAACCAGTCGCGGTCCGCCGCCGTGCCCCCTGAGCCCTCCTCGAAGACCACGGGCCGAGCCGCGATCTCCAGACAACTCTGCGACAGAGGTATGATCAGTGCTTTCACCTCCGGCGCGAACGCCATCGCCTGCCAGTTGTGCCCCCCCGCCGTGCTGGGGCAGACCGACAGCCAATCGCCGATTTCTGCGGCGGCGATGTCTTCTCGGTAGCGGACGTCTCCCGTTCGCCGGTCGACGTAGTCGAAGACGTTCTGGTACAGAGTCTCCTTGAGGTCCAGAAAACGTCCGTTTTCCCGGTCGAGCTTCCAGAGGATGCCGTGCTTTCCGATAGTGAAGAGGAGGCGCTGGCCCTCATGATCGATCAGCACCTGCTCGAAGGCTTCGTCCAGATCAAGCGTCTCGCCAGGAACGTGCTGACGGTACCAGACGATCGCTCCGTCGTCGGGATTCAGAGCGAGTGTAGAATTCGTGTAGAGTGCGGCATCGTCCACCGTGAGGCCCCGACTCACCGCCACCCAGGGCTTGGCCTGGGCCGTGCTCCAAAAGATCAGCCCCAGATCGGGATCGTAGCTGCCCGCGTTCCACGCGTCGCCGCCTGCGCGTAGCTCCAGGGGCAGATCCCCCCAGGTGTCGCCTCCCGGCTCGCCCGGATGGGCGATCGTGAACGTGCGCCACAGCTCTTCGCCCGTCTCGGCATCGTGGGCCGTTATGAAGCAGCTATCCTCGTAGAATCGGTCGCAACCGTTGATGCCGTTGATCACCTTTCCTTCCACCACGATAGGGCCTGAGACGTTCCTGTACCCTTTGTGGTAATCGGCGATCTGAGTCTCCCAAACGGTTTCTCCGGTCCGGGCGTCCAATGCCACCATGTATGCGTCCTTGGTGGCTACGAAGATCTTACCGGAATAGATCGCCAGGTTCCGGAGATGGTTGAATCCACCTGGAGAAAAGTCCTCCGCGAACTCACGCCGGTACTCCCAGAGGAGCGTACCCTCGGAGGCGTCGAGGGCTTGGATCACGTTGGCGGGGTTCGTGAGGTAGAGGATGCCGTCGTGGACCAAAGGATTGGGCTCGTTGACACCCGGATCCATGGCCCAGACCCAAGCGAGACGGAGATCACCGACGTTGTCCGCGTTGATCCGGTCGAGCGGGCTGTACCCCCACGCGTCATACGTACGGCGGAACATGAGCCAGTCGGACGGGTCCGGGTTCGTGAGCTCCTCCGTGGTCACTGGCTCCAACTCGGGGAGATCGACGAACGTGGTCGTGACGCCACGGGGTCCCCGAATAGCCTCGTCGACCGGATTTGGATCCTCCGCGCGTGGCGGAAGCTCCGCTGAGCTGCCGCCCGCTCCGGCGAGGATCGAACCCAAGGTCGTCCCGCCCGCGATCTCGATCGAGCGCACATCGTCGGCAAGGCCGTTGGCACTGAGCAGGAAGGTGGTCACAGCTTCGTACTCCCCTGCGGAAAGCGAGCCAGGTGCGGTGGGTGGCATTTCCTGCACCTTGGCAACCAACTCGCTCCACGGTCGCGAGTCCCACACGGCCCGGAAGTTCACGCCGACCAGCGCGGAAGCCTCGAAAGCTCCTGTGAGATCCAGAAGATGGCATCCTGCGCAAGCGTCTTGGTACACCTGGCGACCGGTCGTCCTGAGCTCGGGTGACGCGGATAACGGGCCGGTCTCCTGGGCCCATGACTGTTGTGCGGTCAGTGCGAGAAGCGTAAGGCCAACGCACAATACGGCGCGTCGTACGGCTAGGAGATCGGTCGTAGTCCTCTTCACGGTACCCGTCCAGATCGAAAGCACATTGATCGGTGGTACATCCAAAGCGACCTGAGTTTCGTCTTAAGGATGATCCGGTTAGTGTGGTGCCTCAACGGTCGCGAGGCAAACACGATCAACATCTACCGGAAGCGAGATGCCGGTCTCGTACGAGAACTCCAAAGCGGTGTTCGAGGGCATCAAGGCCGCGGGTATCCGGTCGATATCAGCCCTCCCGGAGACCTGGTTGGGGCTTCTGTTGCAGCGGGCCGAGGACGACCCCGAAGTCGATCTCATCCAGGTGGCCAAGGAAGAGGAGGCGATCGGGATCGCTACCGGTGCGTATTTTGCGGGAGAGCCACATCTCCTGCTCATGCAGAATCACGGATTCCTCGCCGCCATCAACGGGGTCGTGTCCCTCGCTCAGCTCTACGGCATCCCGTTGTGCATGCTCATTGCCCTGCGAGGTCACTGGGGCGAGCCCTACCCATGGCATACGAGGGGCGGAATCGTGACCGAAGAGGTGCTTCGGGCACTGAGCATTCCCTTTGAGTACGCTCGCGATCCGGGCAGAGTCGCAACGCAGATCAGCGAGGCGTACACCTTCTCACAGAGCTCACTTTCTCCGGTCGCTCTTTTGCTCACCCGCGACCTCATGGAGGACTGAAGCCGGTGGAACGCCAGCAATGCATCGAGGTGATCTATCCGGAGCTCGAAGACAAGCTGGTCGTCACGATCATGGGAGCGTGCGCTCAGGAACTCTACGATCTCGGTCATCGAGACAATTTTTTCTATCTACAGCACGCCATGGGCCTCGCCTCATCGATCGGACTCGGACTGGCGACGCACCTCCCCGACGAGCGTGTCATCGTCTTGGATGGCGACGGATCTGTACTCATGAACTTGGGCACACTCACGACACTTGCCCGATACCGACCCAAGAACTTGATCCACATCATCTTCGACAACGGAAGCCTGTTGTCGACGGGCGGCTTCGACTCGCAGACGACCGCGGGGATCACGGACTTGGCGGCGATCGCTCGAGGGGCGGGAGTCGAGCACGTTGCTGTGGCCACGACGGCGCTCCAGTTCGGCGAGGCGGTCCTGGAGGCGTTCGAACGCGATGATCTGAGCGTTATCGTCGCCAAGGTCCTCGCCGTGGGCCCGGACAACTATGGGATGGATCTCCACTTGCCCGAGAACGCGTTTCGTTTCAAGCGCTATATCCGGGAGAAGGGGTCACTGTAGGGGACCCGACCCGGCGCCGGTTGCCACATGCATGGACTGCCGTCAGGGCTTACTGTTGGGCCTCCACGCGGTGGAGCACCCCGGCCGCCCACTGCTCTTCAACAGGCCCCCCCACCGGAGGTACGATGCAGCGCGAGACCCGTACTCGAATTCTGATCCTGACCCTCGCTGCTCTCGCCTGTATACCCCATGGAGTGGAAGGTGGAACTGTTTGGAGGGTGGCGTCCTCGATCCAGTCCCAGAGCTTCGAGGTCGCCGAAGCGACGATCCCCGAGATGCAGGAGGCAATGGAGCGCGGTCTCGTGACGTCCGTGGGCCTCGTGGACGCTTATTTCGCCAGAATCGAGGCGTACGATCAACGTGGGCCGAGGCTCAACACGGTGATCCGCCTCAATCCCAACGCAAGAGCCGCCGCCGCGGCACTCGACAGAGAGCGCGTCGAGCGCGGCACCAGGGGACCCCTCCACGGCATTCCGATCCTTCTGAAGGACAACTACGATACGGCCGACATGCCCACTACGGGGGCGTCCATGGCTCTTGCCGGGCTGATCCCCCCGAACGATGCCTTCCAGGTGCGGAAGCTGCGCGAGGCCGGCGCCATCGTCCTGGGGAAGCTCAACATGCACGAGTTGGCTGCTGGAATCACGAGCATCAGCTCACTCGGTGGGCAGACGAGGAATCCGTATGATCCGTCCCGATACCCAGGGGGCTCCAGCGGCGGCACGGGCGCGGCGATCGCGGCCAGCTTCGCGGCCATCGGCTGGGGAAGCGATACGTGCGGGTCAATCCGGATTCCGGCGGCGCACAGCAACCTCTTCGGACTGCGCCCGACTAAGGGGCTCTCGAGCATCGATGGGATCATTCCACTTTCCCATACCCAGGACGTGGGGGGGCCGCTCGCCCGTACCGTCATGGACCTCGCGATCGGGTTGGAGGCGACGATCGGGGCTGATGCGGCGGACTCGGCCACGCGGATTCTCGACGGCCTGAGCCTTCCTCGACTCGTGGATGGGCTCGATGCGGATGCCCTGAGGAATGCACGCCTCGGCGTGCTCACGGCACTTTTCGGTGACGCGCCGGAGGATCAGGAACTCGGCCGAGCGGTGCGCGACGCGATCGACCGGATGAAGGAGGCGGGAGCGGAAGTCGTGGATGTAGAGATCCCCGGCCTGGACTCGATACTCTCGGGCTCCAGCGTGATAGCCTATGAGTTCAAGTGGGACCTGATCGACTATCTTGCTGCCACACCAGGCGCCCCGGTGGGGTCGTTGCAGGACATTCTGGACCGTGGCCTCTATCACGTGGAGCTCGAGGGCACCTTCCGGCGCAGAAGCCAGGGTGAGAGCCGGGACAGCGAGGAATACCGGGAAGCGCTGTCAAGGCAGGCGTCGGTTCGGCGGGCGGTCATCGCCACCCTCGACGAGCTCGGTCTCGACGCCCTTGTCTATCCCACCATGAGACGCAGGGTTGCACAGATCGGCGATCCCCAACGCGGCTCGAATTGCCAGCTGAGCGCGTCCGCGGGTCTTCCGGCCCTGAGCGTGCCCATCGGCTTCATCGCCGGCGGTCTGCCCGTGGCACTCGAGTTGCTCGGTCCTCCACTGGGCGATGCGCGTTTACTGGCGCTCGGCTTTGCGTTCGAGCAGGCGACAGACCCTCGCCGCGCACCTACACGCACGCCGGCGCTCGAGAACGGACGGGCTCCCGAGCCCTTGTCGTTCATCGTGTCAGCGACGGGAGGCGGAGTCACGGCCTTAGCACGCTTCATGTTCGATGTCACCACGAACCGGCTTTCCTATGACCTGACTGTATCGGGGGTCGCCACCGACGACATCCACGGGGTGGACTTGCACCGCTCCGAGGGAGGGGACGTCGGCGCTGTCATCTACCGGCTGTCGGGGCCTGGTGCACGCTCCCGATCGGGGACCGTGACGCTCGACACCGACGAGCGAGACTCGCTGATGGACGGCACACTGTACCTAGAGATCTACACCCATGAGTGGCCGGCCGGCGCGGCGCGGGCCCAACTGGTGATTCCTAGGGCGTAGTCAAGGACTTGGACGGAGCACGGCTCACTCGGGTCAATTCTCCCAGGGATAGGGATATGGCGAACTCTCAGGGAGAATCCATCTCGATCTATCCCATTCTGTCCGTGAACTTCGTGGGAGCGTTGGGATTCGGTGTGGTTCTTCCGTTTCTGGTGTTTTTGGTCACGCGCTTGGGCGGCAACAGCTTGATCTACGGGATCATCGGCGCCACCTACTCGTTCTTCCAGCTTATAGGTGCTCCGATTCTAGGTAGGATGTCGGATCGGAACGGGCGCAAGCGCGTTCTCTATGTTGAGCCAATTGGGGACGCTGGCCTCTTGGGGAATCTTCCTCATCGCACTGACTCTCCCTGTCACTCCGCTCATCGAGGTCGATTCGCCCGTCACCGGCGCCTTCACGGTGACGATACCGCTCGTGGTCCTCTTCCTGGCTCGGGCGCTTGACGGGATCACCGGGGGCAACGTGTCGGTGGCGAACGCTTACCTCGCCGACATCACAGAGGAGAGCGAGCGGAGTGAAAACTTCGGCAAGATGGCCATATCCGGGAATCTCGGCTTCATTCTTGGGCCGGCGATCGCCGGAGCGCTCGGTGCCACTGCTTGGGGAGAGGTGCCTCCCGTGGTCACCGCGTTTCTGATCTCCCTAATCGCGAGCGCCTTTATCGCCTTCGGGCTACCCGACTCCGATCGCTGTGTCTTGAAGGTGAGGCCGGGGGGGGACCGACGTCCGGACGGTCCTCGGCCAGGATAGGAAGGAGTGCTACATGCTCGAAGGGGCGTCCGATCTCACGTTCCGGGAGATCGTCGGGTTGCCGTCCATACCCCTGCAGCTGATACTGTATTTTCTCGTGTTTCTCGCGTTCAACTTCTTCTACATCTCGTTCCCGGTCCACGCCGCGATCGGACTCGACTGGTCCCTGTCGGAGGTCGGCCTCTTCTTTTCCGTCATGGGGGTCCTGATGGTGTTGGTTCAGGGTCCCGTCCTGAAGCGTATGGCTGTGGTATGGTCCGAACGCACTCTGATCGCCGGTGGCAGCCTCGCGTTGGCCGTGAGCTTCTTGTTCTTCATGTCGGAGGATACGACTCACATCTATGCGGGCACCGTGCTCTTGGCCTGCGGGAACGGCTTGATGTGGCCGTCGCTCACCGCCGTCATTTCCAAGGCCACGGATCCACGCCACCAGGGCGCCGTTCAGGGTTTGGCGAGTAGCGTCGGTGCAGTCGCGAGCATCGTCGGTCTGTTGGCTGGTGGACTCCTGTACGGAGTTCTGGAATCGCGGGTCTTCGTGCTTTCGTTTGCCATCACTCTCCTCGCCGTGGTCATGAGTTTTTCGGTTCGGACACAGGAGACGGATCCGTTATCTTAGCTCTCTTGCGAGCTTCTCCACCGAGCTTCTCACCGTGCTCCTCGCTGTCCCACTTCTGAACCCGACCCTCCTCTTGAGACGTTCCACCTCGTCTATTTTCCTTTTTTGGGTTCCCCTGGCGGCCCAATGGCTCATGATGGCGTCCGAAGGGCCGTTTCTCGCGGCCATCATCGCTCGCCTGGGGGAGCCCAGGTTCAACCTCGCGGCCTACGGCGTGGCCTTCGCGATCGCGATCCTCATCGAGTCACCGGTCATCATGCTCATGAGCGCCTCTACGGCTCTCGTTGAAGATCGAGCAGCATACCGGAAGCTGCGTAATTTCATGTACGGGCTGAACGCCCTGTCCACAGGGCTTCTCGTACTGGTGCTGGTTCCCCCCGTGTATCGACTGCTGACGGACACGTTATTGCGGCTCCCCGAAGAGGTCGCCAGTCTCACGTACGGGGCCTTGTGGATCTTACTTCCGTGGCCCGCGGCCATCGGATACAGACGGTTCCTTCATGGTCTTCTGATTCGTTCCGGACGCACACGCCTGGTGGCCCTCGGCACGCTCGTGCGGCTTGGGGCGATGTCGGCGACAGCAGTGATCTCCTATGTCTTTTTCAATTTGCCAGGGGCTTGGGTGGGTGCGGCCTCTCTCTCGATCGCCGTCTGCGTGGAGGCTTGGGTCGCCCGGCTCATGACGAAAAACACCATCCGGGAGATCGTTGCCCACGAGCCGCCACGCAGGACGGAAGGGGAGGGCCTCGGCTACCGTGGGATAGCGCACTTTTACTATCCACTCGCGTTGACCTCGATGATTGGGCTGACCGTACAACCGATGCTCACCTTCTTCATGGGCCGGGCGCCGTCGCCGATCGAGTCACTGGCGGTCTTTCCAGTGGTGCATGGCCTTTCGTTTCTCTTTCGATCGTTCGGCCTGAGCTATCAGGAGGTGGCCCTCGCACTTCTCGGGAAGGATCACGAACACTTCCCGGAACTGGCGAAGTTCGCGACGGGGCTCGCGATCGCGACATCGCTCGCCCTGGGGGTCGTCGCCTTTACTCCGCTCTCCACCGTATGGTTCGAGACTGTGTCGGGATTGTCGCCTGATCTCGCGGCGTTCGCGCTGACGCCCGTGATGATTCTTGCCCCGATTCCGGCGCTGTCGGTCTTCCTATCGTTGGAGCGGGCCGTTCTCATGCAGGCGCGCCGGACGCATCCCATCACAGTGGCTACGGCCATCGAGGTCGCCGGCATCGCGGTGCTCTTCGTCATCTTCGGGTGGGGGATGGACCTGGTCGGTGTTACGGCCGCATTTCTCGCGTTCTTGGGGGGGCGGTTGATGGGAGTTCTGTACTTGATGCGAAGCTCGTCCGAGGTGGTCCGAAGCGCGAGGGTCCGAGCGTAGGGTTGCTCTCGACTGTACTTCCGAGTGGGGCACCCTTACTTTGAGGGCTCGTATTTGTGCATAACCTATATCGCTTGGGTTAACGGATCCCACTATGGCTAAGCCTCCCCTGCCGTTGATCGTCAAGTGGAGAGACCTGGCCCAGGAGGGCCGGTTTTACACTGACATCGCCAACGATTTTCCGGAGTATACGGCGAGCCAGGTTCGCCACTATTGCCTCGGACATTCAGGCGCGAAGGCCCCCGGGCCGCTCCAGAAGCGGCGCCGCTGGTCCGATAATCCCTGGTTGCAAGGAGGGAAGTCGCCTCACGCTCTCCTCGATGAGGCGAAGGTTCGCCGGGTCCTGGACGATTGGGACGACGACAAGGGATACTGGGGCCACCCGGCGGGTCACTGGGCCAAGCTCTTGAAGGTGTCTCCGAGCACCATTCTCGCGGTTCGGCGAGGTGACACCTGGAAGTATCTCGAGCACCCCAACGTCGGGCGCAAGAAAGGGCGCTAGCGTTTTTTGCCGGCGTTCCTTCTTCGCTAAAGCCTACGGCACGCCCTCTCGATACGCTCTCTCCCTCTGTCCGAAGAGATGTCGTCGTAGAACTTCGTCGACGTACTCTAGGGCGTCCCTCAGCCGGTCTTCCTCGAGGCCCACGACGCCCGAATAGACCTCTCGGAGAGATTGGTGCACGTCGAGGAACTGCTCGTAGACCGATGAGAAATCGAAGGTTGGCCGGCAGAATCCACGGTAGATCCTATCCTTGACGCTTCGGATGCCGAGTGCTTCGTCCGGCCTCGCGTAGCTCGGCGAAACGAATCCGGACCAATCGAAGTCGTAGGGTATCGGGAAGTGAACTCCCGCCGCGTCGCGCATGAGGACTGAGTTGTGGAAGTAGACCATTGAGAAGTCGGTATTGCCCATCATGTACTGGAACAAGGTCATGCGTACGGCCTGCTCCGCCCCAAAGTGTTTAGGATGGAGTTGGTTGATCTCGAGGATGGTGCTACCCAGACGCTCAGCAACCGCATCTTCCGGCTCGATGAAAAACGCGTACCGGACGACCGGATCGTCCTCGCCCCTTGAATCCACATAGGTCACGTGCGCCAGCTGTACGCGGAAGCTTTCGTCGGTAAGGAGGTTGTAGGTTCGGTAGACCAGGTACTCCTCTAGCACGTGCTACTCCTCGCTGTCCCGGTCTCGGCAAGCATGTCCAACCCCTCCACGGAGCACGGCCCGGCGGTGATCGCCACCGCGGTTCCTCTATGAGATCGCGGTCACGATTCTGAAGATCGACCCGCGCGACTTCGAGCGGCTCACCAAGTACCTTCGTACCCAGACTCCCGAGGGTCCGAACGAATTCGAGCCCTTCTGATTCCCGTGGAGCCCCGCCGGTCAGCGGAGGCTTCACCCCTCTCTCCCTGAGTCCCGACCTCGTCCGGGATTGACGCACTTCCGTAACAGCACTACTCCTGGCACCCATGGTGGCGGCGGTGGGTGTGCTCGGTGTTCTGGCGTACCACTCGGGTGGACCCGCTCGACGCACTGCTGGCGGAGTAGCGGTCCGCCCTTTCTCATCGCAGCCAGAACCCGCAAGATGGTCGAATCCGAGTGGCGACGCCCTGGCGCGTCTGGGTCGCCATGTCCCTGGTTACGAAGAAAGCCCGCCATGTTCAAGCGCATCGTTTTCCTGACTCTTTTGACGCTGGTCGCCCAAGTTGCCCAAGACGTCGCTGCTCAGGAGCCCGTTTCCTGGGGCCTCGAGGCCGATCTCTACTTTTCTACATTCTCGATTGCCGGGATCGATCCGGTAACAGGTGAGTCGGGGGTGGCCGTCACGACGAGAGTGGCGTGTGTGGGAAACGGAGTGCCCTGGGTCCGTGCAGGTGTGGGCGCGGTCGCGACGCAGGCCAGCACGAGAACGGAGTACGGGTATGAGCTGTTGAGCCTCATTGAGGGCGGGCTCTCAGCCGATGAAGCACTGAGCCGGCGGGTGGCGGCCGATTCTCTTTCCCATCGTCGCCAGATCGGGGTCATCTCCCTCGATGGCACCCGTGCACAGCACACGGGTTCGGGGACGAGCGCGTGGGCTGGGCAGAGGGAGGGGACCAACTACGTGACACAGGGCAACACACTGGTGGGCCCCGAAGTGTTGGAAGCCGTTGCGCGCAGCTTCCAAGGCACGGAGGGGAGTGGCAGACATCTTTCCGACCGTTTGATAGCGGCTTTGGGAGCGGGACAGGGCGCGGGTGGGGACAGACGAGACGGCCGTCTCCAGTCGGCAGCGGTCATCGTGGCGGATCCGCGGCTGGGGAACTCACGCCGGCAGGATGGTCTCACGGCCCACATCAACGTGTGCGAGCACCCCACGCCGGTGGCGGAGCTTCGCCGAATCTGGGACTCGATAACACAAACTTTGGGCTTCCGCGAGCTCCGTCGGTTCACGGGCAATGACGTTTGGCAGTTGCGTGTGCTGTTGCACGCCAGCGGGTACTATCGGCCCGAGGTCGCGGAGATTCCCAGGGACGGGGCTTCCCAGGTGTATAGCGAAGACGTGGTCGAGGCCGTTCAGGCCTTCCGGGTTGCGGAAGGACTTTGGACCGCGAACTCTTCGGCCCCTCGTGCCCTGGTGGACGGGGCCACCGTCGAACGCCTGTGGAGAGCGGTCGAAGCCGCCGGGAAGGCGGCGGAAGTGCGGCGGATCATACGGAACGCGACGCTCATTCGTCGGTAGCCGGGGCGGGTAGCCAGCTCAGCGGGAGAAGTACGCCTCTAGCTCGTCGGCGTCTGATCCGGCGGCGAGCGCCGTCAGGAGGAGGACCCGAGCCTTCTGCGGACTGAGGTTGTCCGCGAAGATGCTGCCGATTCCCTCGAGTGACACGCCGCTACCTTTCCCGGCGTACAGGGGCAGAGTCCGTCCCATGGCCACGCGAGAGGTTATGACCACGGGTATTCCCACTTGTCGCACCTCCACGAGGGCGTCGAAGAGTGCTCCGGCGAGATTTCCCACGCCGGACGCTTGGACGACCAGGCCATCAAGCCCGCCCAGCGCCATGAGCCCTCGGACGACACGCCCATCGGCGCCCGCGTAGCTCGACACGATCTCAACTCGGCCCAGTTCCGCGTCCATGGGTAGCCCGATCGTCTGTCGTCTAAGCGGCGCCCGGTAGAATCGTACACCATCCGGATCGACCGTCCCCAACCGCCCGTACTCGGGGGAACGAAACGTCTCCACCCGCATCGTGTGGGTCTTCGTGACCTCCCGCGCCGCGTTGATCTCCCCGTTCATCACGACCAGCGTCCCCATCCCGACCGCCTCGGGCGATACGGCCACACGTACCGCATCCGCCATGTTGCCCGGTCCGTCACTGTCGGGTTCGGACGCAGCCCTCTGGGCTCCGACGAGGATCGTGGGTTTTCGGCTGAAGACCGTGAGGTCGAGAAAGAACGCAGTCTCCTCGAGCGTGTCCGTGCCGTGCGTGACGATGACGCCAGTGACCTCGGGCCGTGACAGGAGCTCGTCGGCCCGTCGGGAGATCCGGAGCCACAGCGCCGGCGTCATGTCGGTGCTCGAGATGTTGGAGATCTGCTCGACCTCCAAGCGGGCGACGTCTTCGATCCCGGGGACCGCCGCGACGAGGTCTTCACCGCTCAACGCAGGGACGTACCCCCCCCTAGCCGGATCGTAGACGCTGGCTATGGTACCCCCCGTGGAGAGGACGTGGACTACCGGGAGGTCGCGTTCGGCGCTCTGTCCATACGCGGCCTGTGACACGGCTGCCGACAGACAAAGTCCCGCAATCAATGTTTTCCACTGAACGTTGGCTTTCACGATCTCTCCCAGGGTTTCCGTTCGAAGTAGCTCACCGAGAGCTCCCGAATTTTGCCGTTCAACAATACCAAGGCGATCAAGTTCGGAACCATTACGGCGCCCAGAAAGACGCTCCCGAGGTTCCAGATAATCGTGAGCGGGAAGATCGCCCCGAGAAAGTGCATTCCGACATAGGCGATGCGGTAAGGCGTGACGGCTCGTGGACCGAACAAGTAGAGGGCACAGCGATCGCCGTAGTAACTCCACGCGATCGCGGTCGAGACGGCGAAGAGCAGCACGCACAGGAGCACGACGTGATGCCCCCAATCACCGAGCGGTGCGAGCCCACGTCGAAACGCGAGCATCGTCAGGGGTGCGCCACTTTCCACTGCTGGCGCGTAAAGGGAGCTGTAGGTGGCGCCAGTCGACGATTCGGCGACGCCATCCTCACGGATACGTCCGGTAAAGAGCACCGCCATCTCGGCGTCAACGAACAATTCCGTGAGTGGAAGCTCGTGCCAGGCGAGTGTCAATTCCCCCACACCGTCGAGGGGCTGACCCCGGACTACTGTGATCGGGCCCCGCGGCGCCTGCACGAAACCACCCTCTGCGTCGGGAACCACGAAGGTCAGATCACCCCCGGCGAGATCGATCTCCGTTTCGATACGCTCCGTCCAAACCCCGGTCGAGATGATGACGAATGCGGTGATCGTGATGATCACGATCGTGTCGATGAACGGTTCGACGAGGCCCACGACCCCCTCCGATACGGGCTCACTCGTTTTGGCGGCGGCGTGGGCGATGGGCGCGGATCCCTGGCCCGCTTCGTTGGAAAAGGCGCCCTGCCGAACGCCCCACATCATGGTGACGAGGAAAGCGCCGACGCCGGTACCGGCGATTCCAGCCGAGGGATTGAACGCCTCCTGAAATATCAGCGTGAGCGTAGGCCCGACCTGTCCGAGGTTCATGGCGACAATGACCAACGCGGCCAAGAGGTAGATTCCAGCCATGGCGGGAGCCAGTACAGCCGTCACTCTTCCGATCCGTTGGATGCCCCCGAGGATCACCCCGGCCACCAGCGAGGCGGTGACGAGGCCGCTGACCCACATCGGAACCCCGAAGGCTGACGACAGCGAATCGGCGACCGTATTCGCCTGCACGGCGTTCCCGTTCAGAAAGGCGGTGGAGCCGAGAATCACCGCGAAGGTCACGGCCAGCCACTTCCAACCCGACCCGAGTCCGCGCTCGATGTAGTACATCGGTCCGCCCGCCACCGTGTCGCCCACCTCCCGGTAGCGTTGCGCGAGCGTCACCTCACCGAACTTGACGGCCATTCCGAAGATCGCCGTGATCCACATCCAGAACAGCGCCCCGGGTCCACCCCAGTGGATGGCGATTGCCACACCGGCGATGTTGCCGATTCCCACCGTGGCCGAGAGGGCAGTGGTGAGAGCCTGGAAGTGGGAGACATCTCCGGGATCGTTTGGATCGTCATAACGGCCAAGTGCGACAGCGAAGCCGTGACCGAGCTTCCGGAATTGAATGAAGCTCAAACGAACCGTGAGGAGTGCACCGGTACCGAGCAACAACACGACGATCCACGGAATCGTCTCCGAGCCGACCGGAATACCGGCCGACCACATGAAATACGTCAGCGCGTTGACGATGCGTTCGAAGGTATCCATCGGTCGTATCTATCCCCCGCCCGGGTTGGGGGCAACGCCGAGGGTCGGTGGGCGCGCCCGCGGGCTCGCCGGCGAGTTTCTTGGGTCAAAGGAGATCACCGGGATGATGCGGCTGGTGATCCGCCTAGAACGTATAGCCCTCCCTCTGATAGGCAGCTTTCCCATCCACGAGCGTGAGCAGGATACGGTCCGCCATACCGAGGATCTGCTCCGGATCGCGTTCGAGCTCCCAAAAGTCCTCGATGTCGAGAACGACGAGGTCAGCCACCTTACCTGGCTCTAGGCTGCCGTTCCAATCGTCCGAATACGTCAGGTACGCGTTGTTGATCGTCATGAGCCGGAGCGCTTCTTCTAGCCGGATCAACTGGTCGGTTCCATGCTGGTCTCCCCAGAGGTCGGTGCGAGTGAGCATGGCATAGAGCCCGATCCACGGGCTGTAGGGGGAGGTGCCGTAGTCGGACCCGATGGCGACCTTCACGCCGGCGTCCAGGTAGCTCCTTAAAGGCTTCAGACGCGCCATGCGCTCCACGCCCAGGTTCTTGGAGAAAGAGCGTCCTTGGTGGTAAATGAAGGAGGGATTGATGGCGGCGATGATGCCGTACTTCGCCATCTTCGCCAGCATGTTGGTGTCCTCTTCCATTGGCAGGTATCCGTGGATGACGCTCCAGCGCAGATCGGCGTCCGGGTCCCCCACCCAGATCGAGTCCATGAGCTTGGCATAGACATCCACCGTCTGCTTCATGCCCAGGTCGCCGGTGGAATGGATATGGGGCTCCCAGCCCCGGTCCACTGTCGGGCGCAACTGCGCTTCCCGGGTCGCTTTGTCGACCCAGTTGTAGCCGTGATTCGGCTCACCCTCGATCGTCTCCCAGTCGACAAACGGGTCCGTCACCCAGGAGCTGCGGGTCCCGGCCCCGCCATCGATCTGCCACTTGGTGCCCCGCCAACGGAGGAACCGGTCCCCCAGGTTGTTGAAGGGGAGCAAGGCGAAATGCTCGTCGATCTCTTCGGGCGTCTGGGTATTCCACATGCCCTCATAAACCTGCAGGATTCGGAAGTGGAGGAGCCCGCGGCGGTACGCCTCCTGGTACGCGCGCATGACGCGGCCGCCACCGGCGGGTTCGACGATGCCCGTCACGCCCAGGCTCGTCATCTCACGGCTGCCGTAGTCCACGGCGCGAACCTGGGCCTCGAAGTCCCGCGTCGGCGGACGGACCGTGACGAGGCGGCCGGCGTTCCCCAGGAACATACCCGTGGGAATCGTCACCTCCTGTTGTCGACCGTCCACGGTAAGCGTTCTCGACTCACGGAAGATGCGGTCCTCGTAGCCGAACCAGTCCGGATCCTCTAGCCACCAGTCGGGCCACGTCGAGGAGTCCGAGTCCCGGATCCCCATGAGCTGCAGGGCCGCCGTATTGATCGCCACGCCGCGGTACACACGCGCCAGCTGCGTCGGGTTCGCCGACGTGAACGGGTCGAGCTGCCAACGGGTGAACGGCGTCTCGTACTTATGCTCGTCCCAACCCCTGCTCGTGATCCATACGCCTGGCCCCGGAGACAGGCGCTCGGTGAGTGCCGCGACCAGGTCCACGATCTCCTGTGTGCTCATGGCATAACGGAGGTCCGCCTCGAATTCCGCCTCGATGCCGAGAAGGGAGAAGTGCAGGTGGGCGTCGATCAGGCCCGGGATCACCGCGCGTCCCCCGAGATCGGTCACCACGGTTTGCGGTCCTCGGAGCGCCAGGATTTCACGGTCGGTCCCGACGGCCAAGATTTCGGAACCGGCCGGCCCCTCCTTGTACGCGAGAGCCTGGACCACCCGGGAGTCGCCGTCCATCGTGATGATCTGGCCGTTGTGGAGAATGCGGTCCGGTGTCAGCCCCGCCGCGGGTCCGCCGGATCCACAAGCGGTGGCCACGAATGAGACACCTGCGACGAGGAGCAGGGAGCACGCCCACGACCGCTGCCGCTCCGGGAAGAAAGCCATCATCGGCCGGCTCCCTCGGCGGCGCTGTCGAGGTCCGGATGCTTCAGATGGTGTCCGGTCGCATCCTGATAAGCTCTGGCGACCGCCAAGAGCTGTGATTCTTTGAACGGCTGCGCGTAGAACGTCATGCTCGCCGGCGTGCCATTCTCGTTGAACCCGTTCGGTACGGCCACCGCCGGATGGCAGGCGTAGTTGGTCATGTTGCTGGCGTTCCGGCTCGCGCTGTACGGCGGTGGATCGGCGGGTGGCGCAGCGTCCCCGCCGGCGGGCGGGCGGCGACGCGTGCCACGCGGGACCAGGTACACGTCCACCCCGGCCGTAGCTTCGGCGAGCCGCATCATCATCATGGTTCGGGCGCGTTGCGACTGCAGATATTCCACGGCGGGGATCAGCCGTGCGGAGCGGAGGCCGTCGGCCCGTCTCTGCTGTCCCAACAGGTCGGCTCGGCCGGAGCGCAGGAGCTCGTCGAAGAACACCGCCATTTCGACATTGTGGGCGGTGACGCTGACCGACCACTCCGGTATGTCGATGGGCGTCAACGTCATGCCCAGAGATCGGAGGTCGTCCAGGGTCTGCTGGTTGAGTCGACGCAGCACCGGATCGTCGGCCTCCTCGAACGCTTCCTCTAGATAGCCGACCCGCATGCGACGGACGTCGAGCGTCGCGTTCCAGTTGAAGGGGAGGTCCTGAACGCTGAGGTCGCGTCCGTCGGGGCGCGAGATGGCGCGCATCACCAGCGCACAGTCTTCGGCATAACGACACATCGGACCCAAGCGATCTTGCGTCCACGACAGGGCCATCACACCGTAGCGGCTGACGCGGCCGAGCGTGGGGCGTAGCCCCGTGACGCCGCACCGTGACGACGGTCCCAGGATCGACCCACTCGTCTCCGTTCCGATCGAAAAGCCAACCAATCCCGCCGCCGTGGCGGATCCGGGCCCGGCCGACGAACCACCAGAGCCGGTCGTCGGGTCCCACGGGTTCATGGTCTGGCCGCCGAACCAGCGGTCGCCACCCGCGAGCTCGCCCGTGGCGAGCTTGGCCACGAGCACCGCGCCGGCCTCTCGGACCATCTCGATCACGCTGGCGTCCATGTCGATGACTTGATCTTGATAGGCCGGGGATCCCCAGGTCGTCTTATAGCCGCGGGCCGCGATGATGTCCTTCGCGCCCCATGGGATCCCGTGCAACGGACTCCGGTAGCGGCCGGCCGCGATCTCTCGGTCTGCCTGCTGCGCCTGCCCCATCGCGAGATCGTCCGTGAACGTTACCACGCAGTTCAGGAGCGGGTTGTAGCGCCGGAGCCGGCCCAGGTACATCTCGGTCAGCTCCACCGAGCTGACCTGCCTGCTGCGCACCAGCTCGGAGAGCCGGCGCACGGACCAGAAAGCCACGTCCTCGAGGTTTGATGGACGTCGAGGGGTCGGGATCGAGCTCATCCGGAACGGCTCCACGGCCCGGTCGACCTCCATGCCCGGCACGAGAGGGCTGAAGTGGAACGGCGGTGAAATGTCGTTGGGGATCTTCAGTTCGTGGAGTTCTTCGTAGTCGCTCAGTCGGTCATTGACGGCCTCCAGCATGGCCTCACGCTCTTCCTCATCGAATTCCAGTCCCGCAAGAGCCAGGGCGTCGCTCATCATATCGGCGGTGATCTGTTCGCCGCCCGCCTCCTGCATCTTGGCCCAGAGCGCTCCAGGAAGTAGCGTTGTGCCGAGCCCGGCCCCCGCGAAGTGCGCCATGAACCTGCGTCTTGTCACGTCGGGATCGGTCATCGCGGGTACCTCCGTTTCGGTGCAGGGTCAGGCGAGAGAAGCTCAGGCATAATGGGCGGATGGGTGATTTCACGTCAAACGTCGTGATTCGACGGAGGGGGAGCCTTAGATTGGGATTTTGTTGCACCGATGATTACCCTGATCGTGTTCTTCTTGACCGTGGGGGGAGTGCTCGTGCTCCGGCCGATCGCCAAGCGATTAGGCGACATCGTCGAGTTCATGCTCCGGGAGAAGCAGGAGGGTGCACAGGGTGAGCTGCGGCGGATGGCCGATATACTGGATACGGTAAGCGCCCGTATGGGGCTTCTGGAGGAGCGTCAGGACTTTACTGAACGGATGCTCTCGTCACCGGAGCGGGAGGAGGCGGAACCTCCCTCCGGCCCACAGCGGCCCGGCCCGCCGATCGTCCGTTTCGAGCACCGTGACGCTCACCAACCAAGAGTGTGGATTCCACCCGTCCCATCCTCGTATGCCGGCGCCCCACGCGTTTCCGCGGAAACGTTGCCGGGCGCCAGTTCTCGAGGGGCGTAGCGCCTCAGTTCCCCCCGTTCGAGTACATCACCTCGCCGCCGATGATCGTGTAGACGATCTCGATGTTGGGAATGTCGTCCTCGTCCACCGTCAGGATGTCCCGATCGAGCACGGTGATGTCGCCCAGCTTGCCGACCGTGAGCGACCCTTTGATGTCCTCCTGGAACCCGGCGAAGGCATTGTTGATCGTGTATGATTTGAGCGCTTCCATGCGGCTCATGCGTTGCTCCGCGTTCAGGACCAGCCCGTTGTTCATCCGCCGGGATACGGTCGAGTAGTAGCTGGCGATGGGGTCGACGTCCTCCACGGGCGCGTCGGTCCCGTTGGCGATGATCGCGCCTGCGTCCATGAGGTCCTGCCACACATATGCGCCCCACTCGACCCGGTCGGCGCCGAGCCTCTCCTCGATCCAGGGGCCGTCCGAAGTGGCATGAACGCCCTGCATGGATGCGATGACCTGCATATTGCCGAATCGGGGAATGTCTTCGGGGTCCAGGTGTTGCGCATGCTCCACACGCCACCTGAGATCGCTCTTGTCCGGATTGTTCTCGAAGGCCCACTGGAACATGTCGAGCGTCTCGCGGTTGCCACGGTCTCCGATGGCGTGCACGGCGAACTGGTAACCGTGTGCGATCGCGAGCTCGGCGGTCGCCGCGACGTTCTCGAGGTCGGACGTGTTGAGTCCGGAGCTCTCGGGGAGATCCTCGTACGGCTCCAGGAGCCAGGCGCCGTGTGATCCGAGTGCTCCGTCGATCGTCATTTTGATCGCACGTACGGTAAGACGGTCGTCCCCGACCCCGATCATGCGGTAGTCGTCTAGCTTCTCTGTCAGCTCAGCGACGGACGCGCGGATCATGACCCAGAGCCGGATCTTGAGGCTGCCGTCCTCCGCCATCTCCTTGAACGTGTCGATTGTCTCGAAGCTCGATCCTGCGTCCTGGAAGCTCGTGATGCCTTTTCGAATCGCTTCATCTTGGGCGAGCTCGACGACGCGCCTCGGGTTGGGCGGTGCCGCGCCGCTCGAGGCGGGCCCCAGAAGCCGAGCGGCCGTCTCGCGGAACGCCCCGATCGGGTTGCCGTCGGCGTCACGCACGATCTCGCCGCCTGTGGGGTCCCCCGTGCTCGCGTCGATCCCGGACATCTCCATAGCCATGGCGTTGGCGTAGGTCGCATGGCCACTCGCGTGCCTGAGAACCACGGGGTTGTCCGGTGACACCGCACTCAGGGTCTGGTGGAACGGCAAGCCGTCCACGTTGGGCTCGGGCGTCCGGTCCCATTTCTCCTGGTGCCAGCCACGGCCCTGAATGAGCTGTCCCGGCTCCGCATCGGCCACGGCCGCTTCGACCATCGCGACGATCTCGTCCCAGTTGGTCACCTCCATGAGGTTCAACTGGAGCGTGCTCATGCCGACACCCGTGAAGTGGGCGTGGCCCTCGATGAAGCCCGGGATCGCGGTCTTGCCTTCCAGGTCGATCACCTCGGTTCCCGCCCCGACGTACCCTTCGATGTCCGCATCACTGCCCACGGCCACGATATGGCCGTCCCGGACAGCGATCGCCTGAGCGCTCGGATTGTCGTCGTCGACGGTAACGATGTTGCCGTTCCTGAGGACGAGGTCGGCGGAGCTGTTGTCCGCGCAGGCCAGAGAAAGGCTTGTAACCGCGAGAAGTGCTGTGCGGAGCAGAAGCCGGGAACGCATATGGATCGAGAACATGGGATTCTCCGCGGTCGGTTGAGCGATCGTACGACAGTCAGCCTAGGGGATGGCGTGCCGTCCGGCAATGTCATCCGACGCCATCCGAGTATCACCCGGGCAGTCGGCTGGGAGTGCGATTTGCCATAGCCCTGTGGCTGGCCCTGGCCAGGCTCAGCGTCGGGCCCGACAGGACCGGAGTCCGCGATTCTGAGTGCCGGTCCGCCCCCTGCGACTATCCAGTGCCCCTGGTGTAGGTTCAAGCGGCAAGTCCCTCGGGACCCCCTGCGATCCAGGACGGACGGAAAGAATCATGACATCACGGCGCGCGTTGACGGTTGTGTTCCTACTGGCCCTTACGTCACCCCTGACGGGCCAGATACTGACCGACGAGTACGCCGCTCGCCGCGCCGCACTTGCCGACCGTCTCGGCGATGGGCTCGTGGTCGCGTTTGGGGGGCGGGAGCCTGTCCGGCACTGGCCGCCCTTCTATCAACTGCCTGCCTTCCGTTATCTCACCGGATTTCTTGAGTCGAACGCGGCTTTCGTCATGGTGACCAAGGACGGGAACGTGACCTCGACACTCTTCGTCGCGCGCCCGAACGCGCGTACGGCGTTGTACAATGGGGAGCGGGTGACGCTGGAGAGCGTGAGGGAGGATCTCGAACTGCCTGCACGCTACACGGACGAGTTGCGCACGTTCGTGGATTCGGTGCTCGCGACCGGGCTCCCTCTCTATTCGGTAGGCGACTTCCAGTCGAACGAGTACAGCGGCAGCGACTCTCTGACGGCAGGGCGGGCGTTCGTCCGAAGAGTGCGGGCAAGACGACCCAACGTGAGGGTTGCCGAGATCAATCGGTTGGTCGACGAACTGCGAGCGAACAAGAGTGAGGCGGAGGTGGCCCTCCTGCGCACGGCGGCCGAGATCTCGTCCCGGGCCCACGAGGCGGCCATGCGCGCGATTCGCCCGGGTATCCGAGAGAATGAGATCCAGGCCGTCATGGAGGCGGAGTATCGCAGGCTGGGCGCCGATTCCCCCGGATATACGTCTATCATCGGATCCGGACCCAACTCGACGGTCCTCCACTATCCTGCGGGCACGCGCGAGGCGAAGTCGGGGGAAGTCGTTCTCATGGACGTCTCGGCCTACTACGACGGATACTCCGCGGACATCACGCGTACAGTGCCGGTCGATCCGACGTTCTCGCCGGAGCAGCGAGACGTCTACGAGATCGTGTTAGAGGCTCAGAAGGCGGCGGAGGCTCAGATCGAGCCGGGCGTGTCCGGCGGAGTACCGACCCAAGCAGCCAACGCCGTGCTCTTTTCGGGCCTCGAGCGACTCGGCCTGATCGAATCGGTGGACGCCACATTCGATCCGCCACCCGGGCTGTGCCCGGGCTCTTGGGCGACTGCGGCCGGGGCGTGCCCGCAGTGGTATCTCTACGTCTACCACGGGTTCTTTCACGGCATCGGGCTCGATGTGCACGACCCCTCGCACTTCGGTGCGGTCGCTCCCTACCGCTACCAGCCGGGTGACGTATTCACGATCGAGCCCGGCATCTATGTCCGTGAAGCTGTTTTCGAGGGACTTCCCGATACCGCCAGGAACCGCAGGCTCATCGAACGTACAAGGGACGCGGCTCTGAAGTATCGCAACGTCGGCGTGCGTATCGAGGACGACTACGTGCTCACGCCGGAGGGACTCGTGCGCCTGTCCGATGCGCCGCGGGAGATTGCCGACATCGAAGCTTTACGGACGAAGCCCGTCTCGTAGTAGGGGGTTTCTGCGCCGCTCTCTCGACGGCGGCTACGAGGTCCACCAACGGCGGCTATACGTTCCACCGGCGAAGGGGGCGCTTCAGACCCTCGAAACAGATCGCGCCGGTGTATCCAGCCCGGAGGGGGACGTCCTCAAAGCGCCACTCGTCCGGATCGTCGCCAGGCATGTCCGTGCTGACGAGTCGCCCGGCGCTGTCTCCTACGTAGTCGAGCGTAAAACGATTCGAGGCGAAACTCAGACCGGTGCCCCACGCTTTCAGATAGGCTTCCTTCATCGCCCAGGCCCGGTAGAACGCCGACGCACGCGCTTCGGGCGCGAGGTCGCGCAGCGCGCTCGACTCGGCCGCGGAGAAGAACCGATTGGCGATGTCCGTGAGTGCCCGGTTTTCTCGCCTGTACTCGACGTCGACACCGATGCGTGTGCCCCGCGTCACCGCGACGAGCCCCACGACGCGGGAGTGCGACAGGTTGAAGTGAAGTTCGTCGTGGTGCGTCAATTCCGGCTTGCCGTGCTCCCCGTACTTGAACACCAGTCCGGCGGGGTCTGTGTTTCCATAACGAGCGAGAATGCGGCGGAGGTGTGCGCGGGCCGAGACCTTCTGGTCACGCTTGTTGTCGACGAGGATGCGCCTTGCTCTCTGTGTTTCGTCCGTGCTGAGCAGCGTCCAATCCTCTTCGCGAACCATGAGATCGAGGCGCCAGACATCGATGACGTCGTCGGGGCCTGGACTCCAATCTGCGGCGGGACGCCAGCGGTCAGGCACCCGCCTGATCCTCGAAACTCGGGTCCTCTATCCTGTCTCCTATCGGTCCTCCTAGCCACGCTTCGAGACGGTGCATCCCCTCATCCAACGACACGGCCGACTCGTACCCAAGGTCGCGACGGGCGGCAGTGATGTCGAACCAACGCGACGTCGTGAGTTCGCGTACGATCCAACGGCTCATGCGGGGATCCCCCCTCGCTCCGAGCAGGGCGTGGGCCTTCTCGAAGATCCATCCAGCGACGAGGGCGGCACGCAACGACACACTCTTGGTTATGGGAGGGACGCCCGCCGCTGCAAGTAACCCGTCGATGAATCCCCAGATCTCGACGGGCTCTCCCGAGCTCAAGAAGTAAGGGCGACCGTTGATCCGGCGTGCGTCCTCCCCTCCGGCAAGAAGCTTGTCGGAGGCGAGGAGGTGGGCGCGCACGGCGTCGTCGATGAACGTGACGTCGGTGCGCTTGAGCGGCCCTGTGATTCGGCGGAGGGCGCCATTCCGGCCACGCTCGATCACGCGGGGCAGAAGGGACGTATCTCCGGGGCCCCACACCAGATGAGGCCGGAGCGCCACGGTGCGAAGGTCGTCGCACGCGGCCGCGAGCACGTGTCGCTCCGCTTCGGCTTTCGTCCGAGCGTAGTCAGAGTCGTAATGGTCCGAATATCCGACCCCCTCGTCGACGCCTTCAAGGTCGGCCACTCCGAACACGACGCTCGGCGTCGACGTGTAGACCATTGCCTGCACGCCGCATTCCCGGCAGGCCGCGATCACGTTCTCGGTGCCGACAACGTTGGTGGCGCGAAAGTCGGCGAGTCGGCCGGCGGCAGCCACCTTGGCCGCCACGTGAAACACGACGTCGACACCCTGGACGGCGCCCATCACTGCTGTCCGGTCCGATACGTCGCCCCGCCACTGCTCCACACCGGCGGCGGCCAGGGCCGGGTGCTCTCCTCGGGAGAACCCCCGGACCGCGTCCCCCCGGGCGCGGAGAGTCCGGGCGACGGCTCCACCCAGGAAGCCGCCCGCGCCAGTCACCAGGGCCTTCAACCCAACTCCCCGGCCGCCCATTTCGCCAACTTCTCCCGGAAGATCTTCGCGTTATGGCGGACATCCACGGGGAAGGAGGGGTGGTAGAGCATGGTTACGATGGCCCGCGTATGCTCGTGTTTCTGGCCTAGGCCCAGCAGCTCCTGCATGAGATCCTCTGGGTCCATCTTGCCGCCCGAATTGCGCTCGACACACAGAACGGGCGTGGCTTCGCCTGCTGGGCCGACCCCCACGAGGGCCGTGCGCCGAACCCCCGGGTGGGTATTGAACACGGCTTCACACGGGATCGTGTACATCGTGCCCATGTCCGTCTGCACGCGGTGGCCCTTTCGACCGCACATCCACAGGCGGCCTTGTTTGTCTAGGTAGCCGACGTCTCCCATGCGGTGCCAGACACCTCCCTGGCTCGCGCGGATCTTGGCCCGCTGAGTGGCGCCGGGCTGCTTGAAATACGAGGATGTCACGACCGGTCCACTTACGGTGATCTCTCCAATTTCACCGTCGGGAAGGGCGGGCACATCGGACCATGCCTCTATCGCCCGGTCCCGAATTGGCACGATGCGGACCTCTATGCCGGGGATAGGCGGTCCGACGCACACGCCGCCGCCGCTGTCCGTGATGGCGCGCGTCTCCGCCAGGATGGTGCGACTCCCGAAAACCGATACGGGTAGAGACTCGGTCGCCCCGTAGGAGGTCAGGACTTCCACACCCGAGGGGAGACACCGCTGGAACCGTTCCAACGAGTCGCTCGAAGCGGGTGCGCCCGCGGAGATCGCCCGCCGGAGCGAGGTGAGCTGGAGCCCCTTTGAGACGCAGTGCCGTCCGAGCTTGTCGATGAGAGCGGGAGACGCGAACAGGGTCGTGCACTCGTAGTCCTGGAACGCTTCGAAGAGGCGCTCCGGGTCCGCCTCACCCGGCCGGTTCGCGTCCATGTCCGGGACCACGGAGGCCATGCCGAGCGCGGGTCCGAAGAGAGCGAAGAGTGGGAAGGTGGCCAGGTCGCGCTCCCCCGGCCGAATTCCGTACACGTCTCGCAATACCTTCACCTGAGCGGCAAAGACCCGAAACGGGGTTACAACCCCCTTGGGAACCCCTGTGCTACCGCTCGTGAAGAGGATCGCCGCCGTCTGCTCCGGATCCGGCTGGAGGATGGGGAAAGGAGTGCTCGGAGCCCTGGCCTCGAGGGCGGCAAGCGTGGGCCCACCCCAAAAAAGTCGCCGCCCCACAGTCACCTTCGTTCTGAGGGTCCGCTTGCCCCACCCGAGGGCGATCCTCGCGATGTGCGCCTTGGGGATTCCCACAAACGCATCGGGCTCGGCCTGGTCGATGCACTCCCCGAGGTTCTCGCGCCCCATTCCGGGGTCGACCATCACGGGGACGGCACCGGCCTTGAGCATCGCGAACGTGAGGGTGAAGAAGTCGAGGCTGGGCTTCACCATGAGGACGGTCCGCACGCCGGGGCCGATGCCGATGTCCAGCAGTGCATGGGCGATGCGATCGGAGCGTTCGTGGAGCTCCCGCGCGGTCAACTCCGCGTAGCGAGCCGCGCCGTCCGATCCTCTCCCTTCGGCGACGGCTACGGCCAGGGTGTCCGGTTGGCTCTGGGCCAGGTCGGCCAGAAAAGCGGCGACGTTGACGTGGTCGGGGGGCGGAAGCTCCGCCGGGTCGGGTGCGACTCCAGAGGACGACGAGGTGGTGTCCTGGTCGCTCACGCTGGGGCGCCCGGCGGGGGTGCTCTCACGAAGTCGCGGACGACCTCGATGAGCTCCTCTCCTGCATCCTCCAGGACAAGGTGGCCACAGTCCTCGAAGCGGTGCACTTCGGCCTTCGGAAATCGGCGCACCCATTCGCCGAGAAACTGGTGGTCGAAGACGAAGTCCCTCAGTCCCCAACCGATGAGCATCGGCTTGTCGGCGAGCCCGGGAAGGGAGTCCGCCGTATCCTGCACGATCGCATAGGCTCGGTCGGTCGGCTCGAGCGGGATATCCTGGACGAAGCGATGAACGGCGATCCGGTGGGCCCAACTGTCGTAGGGCTCGAGATAGCCATCCGCCACGGCCTTGGGCATGGGACGGCGCGTCACACAGTACCGCACCGCGCCCCGAGAAAAGGCATTGCATCCGCGGACGAGGAGCGCGCCGAGCCCACGTGTGCGTGCCAGCGTGAGCGAGGTCGGCAGGGGCTTGCCCGAGGGGAGCGGAAAGGCGGCTGTGTTGAGTACGACGAGCCTCTTGATGAGATCCGGATTTTGGGCGGCCCACGCCATGCCGATCATGCCCCCCCAGTCGTGCACGACCAGCGTGATGTCGCGCAGATCGAGTGATTCGACGAGCGCGCCCAAATCGGACACCCTCGACTGGAGTGTGTAGTCGTACGCGTCGTCGTCCGGCTTGTCGGAGCGCCCACACCCGACGTGATCCGGGGCGATCGTACGATGCTCCGACTTCAAGGCTTCGATCAGGTCCCGGTAGTAGAAGGACCACGTCGGATTGCCGTGGACCATCACGACCGGATCCCCCTGGCCCTCATCTACGTAGTGCATGCGGTGACCGGAGACGTCGAAGTAGTGGGGTGCGAAGGGGTACAGGGTACTCACCAGTCCACTCCCAGCATCATGCAGTTCAGGCCACTGCCGATACCGAGCAGACCCACACGGTGCCCGGGCTCGAGGAACCCCCGTTCGTGCGCCAATGCAGTGGCCACCGGAAGCGCGGCCGTTCCCGTGTTGCCGAGATACTCGTACGTCGCGAAGTCGTGTTCCCGGGAAAGGCCCATGGTCCGCAGCATGACGTCTCGATGAGCCGACCCGACCTGGTGACACACCGTCCGGTCCACGTCTTCGACAGACCACTCCATCTCGGCGAGGAACTTGTCCCACGTGCGGGCTCCCAGGGCTACTCCGTGCTCGAGAACGGCCGCCGCGTCGGTGCTCGCGAACTCCCTCAGCGCGGCTTCCGCGCCGTTCGCGTGTCCACTGGGATGAGGCTCGATTCCCCAGCGGCACAGCATGTGGTGTTCGGGGGCCGTTTCGACCACCGCGCCGCGCAAGCGCGGTCTATCGGATCGCCCGAACGATCCGTCACTGAGCACCACTGTGACGGCGGCTGAGCCTCCCGTCAACGTCGCGATGGCCGTCTTGAACTCATGCATCACTGGATTGTTGGTCAGCCGAGTGATGGTCGTATCCACGATGTCCCGCGCCGTCTCACAGCTGACCACCATGCCCGCTCGGATCTGTCCCAACTCGATCCGGTTCGCGAGGTCGAGTATCCCGTTCAGCACACCGAGGCAGGCGTTGCTGATATCGTAGACGTGGGCCGACGGATCGATGATGTGGCCGTCCCGCCCGAGGGCAGCGGCGACGTGACATGCGGTGGCGGGTTCGAAGTGCTCCCGGCACACACCGGCGTAGATCAGCGCGTCGATGGCCTCTGCCGGCATCTTGGAATCCCGGAGCGCCTGCGTGGCGGCTGCGGTGGCGCCCTCCGTCACAGAGTAGCCTGGGTTCCAATAACGGCGCTCTCGGATTCCGGTCATCTGGAAGAGCTGGCCCGGCTGTATGTGCAGCTTTTCGTAGACGGGTGCCAGGCGCTCCTCCAACTCGTCGGAGCTGACGATGCAGGGCGCGAGTTCGTATCCGAAGCCCTCGACCACAACGCGCGAATACCTCAAGCGATCACATCCAGGCTGAAGTCGTTCATCGAATAGATGGTGCGCCCGTCCACGGTCAGGAATCCGTCTGCCCGCACTCGCCGGCGCGTGTCGTCCACGGCGGTGATGTTGGCGAAGACGCTCACACGTTCGCAACCCGGGATGATCTGGCCGCGGTACGTCCACCGATGTGGGTCGGGGCTCGCCGTCATCACGAACTGCGCATCTTCACCCAAATCCCACCGAGCGAACGCGTAGACCTTTAGCAACTGGATGAACGCTTCCAAGCCGAGCGAGCCGGGCCACACAGGGTCCTGGTAGAAGTGCGCATCGAAGAACCAGGCCGTCGGATCGACCGCGATAGAGCCTTGGATCCATCCGAGGGCGTCCGGGCCACCGTCCGCCACGAGTAGCTCGATGCGGTCGACCATGCGGAAGCGTTCGTCGGGAAAGGGGGCGTCATGGGGAACCAGCAGGCTGTAGCCCCGCTCCCGTTCGGCTTCGTCGGGCACGTGAATCGGAGCGTCTCGTATGCCTACTTGATCGGCCAGGGCCTGCTCGGAGAAGAAGCCGAAATAGGTCGAACCTTCGTAGAGGGGTCCGTCTCGATCACTCTCCAAGGCCAAGGCGTACCGTTGGATGATCATTCCCCCCGACGTCGAGACCCCGGTCAGTTCGACCCGGATCTCGATGACACTCTGGCCGGCGGTGAGTCGGGCGAGCTGCTTGGCCTCGCCGCCGAGATTGCGAAAGCGTAGGTCGTCCTCGGAGGTGAGCGCCGAGCCCACATACGCTGCCAGCCATCCGCACGGCTGGAGCGCCACCTCGAGCAGGACCGCGAACGGCATTTCGTGCTGGCGGTTGCTCTCGAAGTACCAATCATTAGGGTTTACGTCGAATTCGGCGGTGGCCTTGGCGCCCTCCTGCATCACGAACGGCTCGCCCTCTACTGCTGTGATACGGTCCAGGAACTGATAAGGGGGCCGTGGCAGCCGCGCGATGCGGCGCTCCCCTTCGTCGAAGATGCGGTAGGGCTCGCCGAACGCCTCCGAGGGTTTGCCGGTACTGAAGGCGAGGATGCTGTCGCCGTCATAGAGGACGGGGGCTCCAGCCGAGTTCACCCGGTCGCCTCGCCCCTCCCACATCTTCTCGACCTTCTGACGGTCGGTGCCCGTCAGACGCACCGACATGTCGCGGATGTCCACGACCGGTTTGCCGTCCGCATACATGAGCGCGTCGACGATGGCGTAAGGCTCCGGACGATAACCCAGCTCCCGAATGTGAATCTCGTAGGTGACCATCGTGGTCGTTGCCAGCACCTGTCCTCTGCAGCGGAGCCGGCTCCTCACCTCGGGCACGGGCTGCCACGTCGCGCCTTCTTTCTCGGCGACCCAGCCCATGCGTAGGAGGAAGATCCGGAGGGTGTGCAGACAGCACTCGTACATCAGCGTGCCTGGCATGACCTGGTCGTCGGAGAAGTGGCAGGTGAGGAACCAGTCGTCCGGCTGGATGTGGGCCTCGGCCACGATGCCGCCGACGCCGTA
>Ga0310123_10000395_pt1 | contig 39102 bp, 26 predicted proteins | sample CB6_AW_1057_MG_FD_203505 | JGI IMG/M metagenome (GOLD analysis project Ga0310123, IMG submission 203505) | Marine microbial communities from Western Arctic Ocean, Canada - CB6_AW_1057 | ecosystem: Environmental > Aquatic > Marine > Oceanic | place: Canada: Western Arctic Ocean | collected... | reverse complement strand
TCTGCCGCACGGGTCTCGGCCGGTTGACATGGTGAACTCGCGATTGGATAATCAGCGTCGCGCAGGCTAATGACCCTATGGGGTCCCACGGATTCGTCCGTGCCCCCCTGTATTTCGTCCGGCGTACCGCCGGGGGGAGGGGAAAACCAGAGACCGATGGGCAGTCCCGCTAAAGGGGCCCCCGCCCCTGGTGAAACACCCGGGGGCATTATAGTCTTAAGTCGTTATATGTCAACGGGTTACGTTAACTTCTCAGGAATATGCGTAAGTCATTGTCCACAAAGGACTTATGTAACCAGGGGCCCGGGCGGCGCGTTGTAAATCGTTTGTTGACAGTGACTTATGACGTCCTTTGTTTGTTACCTGTTTGTCGGTATGTCGCCGCTGCGCCTGGCCGCGCGAGTCACTCGTGGGGCCAGTTATTTTTTTGTGTTCAGTCGCCTCGGCTTAGGGGCATCACGTTGTTGCTGGCCGTCAGATGTTGACGGTTGGCGGGTTGTTCTTCAGTAACAGGGTAGGATCAAACGGGATCACGTCGTGATCGTGACACCGAGCATTCTGTCGACCGAATGCCAACTGGCATTGTCGGATCTTCTCCAGGTCCCGGTTGGCCATGCGGTGGCTGCGTGGAACGCGATGCGTACCAACGGCGGCTACGACTGGCACCTGCTTGGTGATCGCGAGGTTGCGGTTCCGGTCCCCGTGCTGGCCGACTTGCAGCGAAAGATTCTCGACCGCATTCTGCGAACCGGCCCGGTGTCTCCTGCTGCCTACGCCGGCGTACCCGGTCGCTCGTACGTGGCAGCGGCGTGGCGTCACCTTGGTGGATCGGGAGCAGAGACTGCCGTCCTGGATATTGCCGATGCGTTCCGGTCGACGACGTACGGACACGTCCGAACTGCTCTTTCGCGTCGACTGAAATCCGAGTTGTGGGTTCTTGGCCTGGAGCCGGCCGATTCGAAGGTGTTGGTGCAGGTGCTGTCCCACCTGGTGACGGTGGACAAGGGGGGGCGAAGCCGTCAACTGCCGTTGGGATCTCCGACGAGCGTCGCGCTGTTCAACCTGGTTCTGCTGCCGCTTGACGGAGAGCTGGCTCGGTGGTGCAAGCCCGGCGGCATCACCTACACCCGATACGTCGACGACATGGTCTTTTCGCGAGCAGACGGCTTGCCGGCCGAACTGGAATCGATGGTCCACCACGCCGTCGTCCGCCGGGGTTTCCGGCTCAACGCGGCCAAGACGGTTCGCCGTCCGGCCGGCCAGGGAGCGGTTCACGGCTTGATCAGAGTCGCCGAAGGGATCGTTCCGAGCGAGCGAGCCCGCGAACGTTTCGCCAGCAACATCGGGTGGCACTCCGATCGAGCTGACGACACGACGATTCCCGCGTCTCAGCGACAACGTAGTCGCGGGTTTCTCAAGGGGCTCGACACCTATCTCCAGCAGTTCTACGAGCGGCAGGAGATTTCTCGCCCCGGGCCGTTGGAAATCCGCGTTCCCGAAGGGGTCGCAGTGCCGCCACCTGCCGTGGACCTGTTATGGGATTGAACTCGCCCAGCGATACGACGCTGTCGTTGTTGGCCCAGTTGCTGGTGACCGACGAGGACACGGTGCGTTCCGGCTTCGAGGCCCTTGGCGGTCAGGCCTACAACTCGTGGACGGTCCCCAAGGGAAACGGGCGGGAACGCCGGATTGATGCCCCGGTAGCCGAACTCAAGCGGTTGCAGTCCCTGTTGCTGAAGCGGCTGCTGAATTTCGCGCCGATCTCACCGTTCGCTCACGGGTTCGTCCGCGGTCGCAGCATCGTGACCAATGCAGCGGTGCACCGCGAGACAGCTCGATCGATGGTGTCGCTGGATCTCAAGGACGCCTATCCCTCGGTCTCGCGTGACCGGATCGTCAAGGCACTCGAGTGGGGCGTGGGTTCGTTCCTGAAACACTCGTCGCCGGAGACAACCCGGGCCGACCGCGAAGCGGTGTACGAGGCTGTTGCCGACGTGTGCACTTACGAGGGTGTGTTGCCCCAGGGTGCACCGACATCGGGCCAGTTGCTGAACATGGCGTGTTGCTCGCTCGACCGGCATTGTTCGCGGCTGGTGCGACGTTCTCGCGGGGAGTTCCCGGGGCTGCGATATTCGCGTTACGCCGACGATCTGACATTCACGGCCACCGACGAGTTGTCTCACGAGTTTCTCGAACGTGCGATCGGCTGCGTGTTGCGGGCGGGGTTCGAGGTCAATCGACGGAAGGTCAAGCGGCACACGGTGGCGAATGCCGACCTGGTGATCTGCGGAATCAGGCTGCACGACGGGCGGCTGACGCTGCCTCGACGGGTGCTGCGAAAATACCGTGCCCTGCTGTTCCAGACGTTGGCCTGCGAACCGGAGGAAATCTCCGAAGGGGCCCGTCAGCATGTGCACGGGGCGATCGGTTTCCTGACGATGGCCACGACGGTCTGTCCGCCGCAACTCGAACAGTTGCTCGAAGCGGTGCTCAAGCAGCACGGCTCGTGGCTGAGGCCCGGCACGACGGCGGATTACTTCCCGTCGTACGGAACGGTCAGCCAGTAGCGACCTGCCGGGCGGTCGGCCTGGTGTGCTCGTCGTTTGTCGCAGGGGCATCCAGCCCGTGCAGGCCGGAACGACAGTGCGGCTGTCGCCGGGTATCCTGTGCACTGAATTTCGCGGCAGGAACGGGATGGGAGCAATAGGATGAGATGGACAGCTTCGTGGTGCAGGAAGCCGCTGCTGCCGGCAGTGTGCGGGATGTTGGTGGGGGCTGGCATCTGCCTGGGGCGGCTGCCGGCCTCGGACGTGAAGTCCGGTTTTACCGAACACCTGCTGGCCGGCAACCTCGGTTACGTCTTCGGCGTGGCTGCGGCCGACCTGGACGGGGACGGCGACCTGGATATCACGAGTCCCGATATCCAGGACAAGTCGGTGTCGACGCTTTACCTGTTCCGTAACAACGGAAAAGGTAAATTTCAGAGGCAGGTGATCTTCGCGGGCGAACCCGGCTGGTTCGAACGTCACGTGATCGGTGATATCGACGCCGACGGCACTCCCGACGTGGCAATCGTCAACAACCAGAAGGGCAACGTCGTCTGGTTCGCCAATCCCGGCAAGAACGGCAAGTTGCCGTGGCGGCGATTCCTGATCACCAACAACTGCCCGAAGGCCTACGACGTCGCACTGGCCGATCTCGACGGTGACGGCGATCTGGATGCAGCGACATCGGGATACCGGAGCCACATCGTGTCCTGGTACGAGAACCCGGGGCGAAAGGGCCAGGGGCGTGAGTGGACTCGACGGGTGATCGATTCGAACATGCACGAGTCCCGCACGCTGTGTGTCGGAGACTTTGACCGGGACGGAGATCCCGACCTGCTGTCCACCGCGGTCGGGACGATGCCCGAGGGGAAGCCCGATTCTCTGAATCACCAGTCACGGGTCGTGTGGTACCAGAACCCGGGCAAACCGGCCACGGGCAAGTGGTCCAGGCACGTGATCGAAGATCGCCTGCCTGCCGCGATTCACGGAAGACCGATCGACCTGGATGCCGATGGCGACCTCGACGTGGTGATGGCTCACGGGATGCGGGTCGAATGTGACCCGAAGATCTCACGACACCAGGTCGCCTGGTACGAGAACACGTCGGCCGGAAAGGGCATACCAAAGTGGAAGCGGCACCTGGTCGGTCGCCTGCCATTTGCCTTCGAAGCCAACGCCGGCGACATCGATGCTGACGGCGACATCGATGTGGTCGCCACGGCCTGGTCCAAGGGTGATCGGGTGGTCTGGTTCGAGAACGTCGGCGGCGGCAGGTGGAACCAGCACGTGATTCGCACCGACTTCCGCGCGGCCAACCAGGTGATCCTGGCCGACCTCGACGGCGACAAACGACTCGACATCGTCGCCGGTGCCGACGACGGGTCGCGACGAGTCCAGGGGTCACTCGAAGTGCGTTGGTGGCGCAACGGCCTGTCGAAGCGAAAGTGAAGTCCGCGTGGTGGAGGCCGCCGACCGCTGCTCGACTGGATGCGTTGCGTTGTTCGGTGGCGGGTCCTAGGTTACGAGATCCCGTCCTTGAGAGCGTTTCCGGCTGAGGAATCCGATGTCCGACGACCAGCTGAAGATCATCTACACCAAGACCGACGAGGCGCCTGCGCTGGCAACGCGATCGCTGCTGCCGATCCTGCGTGCGTTCACCGCGTCATCGGGAATCGAATTCGACCTGCAGGACATCTCGCTGGCCGGACGGATCATCGCCAGTTTCCCCGAACACCTCACCGACGACCAGAAGCAGAACGACACGTTGACCGAACTGGGCGAGTTGGCCAAGACACCGGCGGCCAACATCATCAAGCTGCCCAACATCAGTGCCTCGATTCCCCAGTTGCAGGCCACCATCAAGGAACTGCAGGATCACGGATACGACGTGCCGGAATATCCCGAGGAGCCGGAGGGCGAATCGGAAGAGGCGATCAAGGCACGGTATGCCAGGGTGCTCGGCAGTGCCGTCAATCCCGTGTTGAGAGAGGGCAACTCGGATCGTCGCGTGGCGGCTCCGGTCAAGGCCTATGCACAGGCCAACCCGCACCCGATGGGGGAATGGAACGGCGACGTGAAGACGCACGTGGCGCACATGAGCGACGGCGACTTCTTCGGCAGCGAGCAGTCTCACGTGGTGGTCACCGCCGGCTCGGTGCAGATCGTGCTCGAGAACGCCGAGGGCGGAAGTACGGTACTCAAGAGCGGTCTTTCGCTCCAGGAGGGTGAACTGATCGATGCATCGGTGATGAGTCGATCGGCACTCCGCGAGTTCCTGGCTCGCGAGATCGATGACGCTCGGGACCGTGACCTGCTGTTCTCGTTGCACATGAAGGCCACGATGATGAAGGTCTCGGACCCGATCATCTTCGGCCACGCCGTCAGCGTGTTTTACGCCGACGTGTTCGAGAAGCACGGCGAGGTGCTCGAAGAACTCGGGGTCGATCCGAACAACGGGATCGGCGACCTGTACTCCAAGATCGAGAACCTGGCGGGCGACCGCCTGGAACTGGCCGAAGAAATCCGTGCCGATGTCGAGGCGATCTACCAGTCGCGACCGAGACTGGCGATGGTCAACTCGGACCTGGGCATCACCAACCTGCACGTTCCCAGCGACATCATCATCGACGCGTCGATGCCGGTGGTCGTCCGTGACAGCGGGACGATGTGGGGACCCGACGGTGGTCAGCAACAGGTCAAGTGCGTGATTCCCGACCGTTGCTACGCCGGGATCTACCAGGCGGTCTTCGATTCGTGCCGCGAACACGGGGCGTTCGACGTGCCGACGATGGGCAACGTCAGCAACGTCGGATTGATGGCCCAGAAGGCCGAGGAGTACGGGTCGCACGACAAGACATTCGAGATCCCGGAGCCGGGGACAGTGCGTGTCGTCGATGAATCGGGCCAGGTGTTGACCGAGCACCAGGTCGAGACCGGCGACATCTGGCGGATGTGCCAGACCAGGGATGTCGCCATCCGTGACTGGGTCCGGTTGGCCGTCAGTCGCGCCCGGGCCACCGGGGCGCCGGCCATCTTCTGGCTGAATGTCGAGCGGGCTCACGACGCCGCGTTGATCGCCAGGGTCGAGGAGTACCTGCCCGCACACGACACCGACGGATTGGAGATCCAGGTTCTCGCACCGGTCGAGGCGACCCGGGTCAGCTGCCAGCGGGCCCGCGACGGACTCGACACGATCTCGGTCACCGGCAACGTGCTTCGAGATTATCTCACCGACCTGTTCCCGATCCTGGAACTGGGCACCAGTGCCAAGATGCTCTCGATCGTCCCGTTGTTGGCCGGTGGGGGGTTGTACGAGACCGGTGCCGGCGGCTCGGCGCCGAAACACGTCCAGCAGTTCAACGCCGAGGGCCATCTCCGTTGGGATTCGCTGGGCGAGTTCCTGGCCGTGGGCGTGTCGCTGGAGGACGTGGCCGAAGAGACGGGGAACGATCGTGTCAGAGTCGTCGCCGAGTCGCTCAACCAGGCGATCGGCCAGGTGCTCTCCAACCGCAGGTCTCCCTCGCGGAAGGTCAACGAACTCGACAGCCGAGGCAGTCATTACTACCTGGCCCTGTTCTGGGCTCAGGCGCTGGTGGCACAGAGTGACGTTGTCGGGTTGCAGGACGAGTTTCGGACACTGGCCGAGACACTGGCGGAGAACGAGACGAAGATTGTCGACGAGATGAACGCCGTGCAGGGGCAGCCGATGGACATCGGCGGTTACTACCAGCCGGACGACGGCAAAGCCGATACGGCGATGCGACCGAGCGAGACCTTCAACACGGCCATCGCCGCTCTCGCTTCGGATTGAACGTCTTCTTCTCGTCGAGTCGAATCGAAAATGGCAGGGGAGTGACCGTGATGAGAGGCCATGTCGTCAACTTTCGGTGGAACCTCTGGTTCCCCCTGGTGCTCTGCGGTGCCGTTTTCTGCGTCGAGACGGCCGATGCGGCCAAGGTCCGGACCGAGTCCCTGTCGTCGGAGGTGGCCGAGGAATACGGGTTGGATCCCGGGTTCTACAAGAAGGTCACGAGGGTGGAGGACATCCTGATTGCCACCTCGGAGCATGTTTCGGACCTGGCGCATCGCGAGACGGCCTACCAGTTCAAGATGGTCATGAAGCGAGTCAAGAAGCCGATTGCCGAACGAATTCGCAAGAAGAAGGTGCTCTGCATCCTGATCGGGCACTCCGAGTTCACGTCGCAACTCCCCCAGTTCGGGACCGACAAGACCGGCAAGGAACTGGATTTCTACAACTGGCGCAACCGCGGTTTCCTGACTCACAAGGGAGGGCGGCCGACGGTCGTGTTTGCCGAAGAAGACGTGATGGAATACGAGGGCGGAATGCTCAAGGAGAGCATTCTGATTCATGAGTTCGGGCATGTGATCCACGGCGTCGGTTTTGATGCGACGCTGCAGAAACGACTGACGGACACATTTGAACAGGCAAGAATCAAGCAGATCTGGAACGATGGGCGTGCGGCCCAGCGGTTTCGTCGGATCAAGAGCGAGACGCCGGTGTTGCTGCTTGATGCACTGGCCAGTTCCTTTCCCGGCCAGCCGTTGGGATTGCTCAGAAAGTGCCTCGACGGGGGCGACATCCTCGTCAACGGAAAGCCGGCCACCGCGAAGGTCATGGTGACCGGCCAGGACAAGGTGCTGATCGTCTTCGGTGGTCCGAAGCAGTGTTATGCCGCGAAGAACCGGGCCGAGTACTGGGCCGAAGCGGTGCAGTGCTGGTTTGATACCAACCGCACCATGGATCACGACCACAACCACATCCATACTCGGAAGCAGTTGAAGTCCTACGACCCCGTGGTCGCCAGGCTCTGCCAGGACGTGCTGGGTGACTCAGGCTGGCGGTTTGTTTCGCCTCGCCAACGTGCCGGAAAACGGCATCTCAAGAACTACGATCCGACCAGGGCTCCCACGGTCGTGGATCCTGACCATATCAAGAAGGCGGCAAACGACTACTACGACAAGTACTGGAAGAGTTACTGGAAACGGCTGCACGAGAAACACGCGGCCAAACGCTGAATGGCCGCCGCGGCCTCAGAGCTTGAAGCACATCAGCACGCCGTTCCAGTCCTTGCAGAACAGTCGCTGGTTGGACAGCACGACGTGAGGCCAGGCGTCGCTTTTCATCAGTCGTGATTTGCGGGCGAGTTCCTTGTACGCCTTCGGCGATTTGCCGGAAGACTCGACCAGCACCAGGTCGCCGCGGTTGGCCCAGATGATCAGGCGGTGGTCGGAGGTGAACACACACGAGGCGGTCAGGCCGAATCCCGGCGCGCGCCAGATCAGTCGGCCGGTCTTGTAGTCCAGGCAGCACAGGCCACTGCGAATCAGGTACAGCCGGCCCTGGTGCAGGACGGGCGAACAGGCGTCGGCCGCGTAGGGGGCCGTCCACACCTGGCGGATTCCCTTGCGTGAGACCTCGAGACGGACGACCGACGACTTGTTGTAGGAGGAGGTGATGACCACCGATTGACCGTCGATGACCGGAGTGGCGATGTTGTTGCCGAAGTCGGTGATCCAGGGAAAGGTTGCCAGGGTCCGGCCTTCGTGCCCGGGGTCGAGTCGGGCCACGAGCAGGTTGCGGATTGTCATCACGGCAACACAGGGGATGCCGTCGACGGTCATCAGCGACAGTCCCCCCGAGTGACCGGCCGGTTGTTTGCTCTCGGAGGTCCAGGCTCGCTTCCCGGTCTTCTTGGAGAAGGCCATCAGGTTGCCCTCGTCGTCACCGACCTCAACGATGACCCAGTCGCCGTGCACCAGCGGGGCGGTCGTGTAACCGTAGTCACGCAGTCGACGTCGTCCCACCAACGGTCGCTGGGCGACGTTGTAAGCCTCGTAGAAATTCAGCCGCCAGACATGGCGGCCCGATTGGCGAGTGTCCCAGCAGTTCAGGTCACCATCTGTGCTCAGTGTGAACAGGTAGCCTGTCGGCTTGTCATACGACGGGCACGAGGAGGGCCCCGAATACAGCCCCTTGTCCCCCTCGCTCTTTCGGCCGTAGAGCGGACAGGGATAGGAGCGGGTCCACAGTGGCTTGCCGGTTGACGCATCCAGGCAATAGACCCACTCGCGGTTGTCCTTCCATCCCATCGTGTAAAGGCGGCCGTCGGCGACGATCGGCGCACTTCCGCTGACGCCGAGCTTGGCGGTCCATGCGGGCTTTCCGGGAGGCCACGCTCCCCGGTCGAACCCCGAGTCTTCGTCGACGACCCCGCTGCGAGCGACCCCTCGCCAGTGCGGCCAGTCGGCCGCGCGAGCCGTGTCTGTCAGCCAGCCGATCACCGTCGCGAGCAGGAGTGTCGTGAGGTGAAAAGGGACGGTCGTGGAATGGCGGGGCATCGGCTCGAAGACAAAGTGGGTTGAAATTGGGTGGCCGGCGATTGTATCAGGAAACAACATCGAGAACGCGGAGCGGAACACAGTCGGTTTCAACCGGAGTCAGGACACTATGAGAATTGCCATTGGCGGGATCTTGCACGAAACGAGCACGTTCGTGGAGACGGTGACAACGATGACCGATTTTCAGCACGCACGGGGAATTGCCCGTGGCGCCGAGATGGTCGAGCGGTTTCGCGGAACCAACGTGTGTTCCGGTGGCTTCATCGATCGTCTCGAGGAAGAAGCCGAGGTCGAGATTGTGCCGCTGCTTCGCGCCAGCGCGTTTCCGGGTGGCCTGATTGATGCGGCCGACTACGCGGAGATCAAGAACGACCTGCTGAACAGATTGGTGGAGGCGGAACAGGCGGACGGACCGGTGGACGGAGTGTTGCTGGACCTGCACGGGGCGATGGTGGTCGACGGGATCGACGATGCCGACGGAGACATGACCGCTGCGGTTCGTGAGGTGATTGGACCGGAACGGCCGATCGTTGTGACCTACGACCTGCACGGCAACCACACGACGTTGCGGGTGAAGTCGGCGACGGCGGTCGTCGGGTTCGACACGTTTCCTCATGTGGACATGGCCGAACGCGGACGCGAGGCGGCGGAGATTGTGTTGGCGACGATCCGGGGTGAAATGGCCCCGGTCGGAGCCATTCGCAACCTGCCGATGTTCTGGGCGACTCGCAAGCAGGTGACGGCCTATCCGCCCATGGATGACGTCATTCGCCGGGTTCACGAAATCGAACAGCGTCCGGGCATCGTCTCGATGACGATCGCCACCGGGTTCGCATGGTCGGATGTGGCCGACGTCGGTTCATCGGTGATCGTGGTCGCAGATGGAGATGAAGAACTCGCCCAGGCCACCGCCGACGAATTCGGCGAGTGGGTTTGGGAGAACCGCCAGACCTGGTTTTCCGACCCCGTTTCGGTCCGGGAGGGACTCGACGCCGGGCATGCGATCGGGACATTCCCGATCATGTTGGCCGATCACTGCGACAACACCGGTGGCGGGTCGCCGGGGGATTCGACCGAGGTCCTGCAGACCTTCCTGGAACTCGGACTCGAGGACGCCTTGATTCTCTACCTGGTCGATCCCGAAGTGGCCGTGCAGGCGCACGAGGCGGGTGCCGGAGAGACCATCACCGTCTCACTTGGGGGGAAGTCGGATCCGATCCAGGGGCCTTCGATCGACTGCACCGCCGAAGTCGTTGCCCTGACAACCGGCGAGTTTGCGTACGACGGCCCGATGCTGGCGGGACTGACCGGGACCATGGGCCTGTCGGCGTGGCTGAAGATCGGGGCGGTGAATGTCGTCGTGGTGACGGCCCGCGAGCAACCCTACGACATGGCATTCAGCCGCACTCTCGGCATTGACTGCGCAACGATGAAGTACATCTGCGTGAAGTCAGCCGCACATTTCCGTGCGGCCTTCGAACCGATTGCCGGTTCGATCCACAACATCGACGCCGCCGGGATTCACACGCATCGGTTCGCGGACCTGGTGTTCCAGAAGAGAAAACCCGAGATGTTTCCGGTCGAGATCCCTGCCGACGAGTCGTGAATCCGGGCCGGCCGCCGCCGAGGAGAATCAGGACGGCTCCTGTGACTCGGTCACCTCGCGGTAGATGTCCTTGTCGACCGCCTCGCTCCAGCGATCGATGATCTTCCGCCACAGCGGTCCGGGTGTCCCGTCTCCGACCGGGACACCGTTGAAGCGGACGACCGGACCCAGGCAGTAGGGGGTTGTCGGCATCCAGGCCTCGTCGGAGTTGACCACGTCGTAGGTCTGGATGTCCTGTTCGACGAACGGGATCCCCATCTCCTCGAGGATCTCGGTGAGCACCGTCAGGCTGATGCCCCAGAGAATGTTGTTGCGGCGAGGCGAGATGACCTGTCCGTCGCGGAAGATCACGAAATTCGATCCGCCCGTCTCGGTGATGTTGCCGTTGATGTCCAGAAACAGTGCCGTCGCACCGGGGTCGAGTTGCTGGATCTCCTGTTCGCCGATCCACATGTGCAGGCGGTTGCGGTTCTTGATCCGCGACGAGAGGCACTGCGGGGGCCAGTGCCGAGGGGCCGGGGTGACACAGTGGACTCCTTCCAGGAACACGTCCCGCCACAGGTGGAACTGCAACGGGAATGTGTGCTGGACGTAACTGGCAGTGAGTTCCTTGGGCATGCCGGAGGCACCGGCGTAGACCGTGTTCTCTCCGGCGGTCATGTAGAACACCAGTCCCAGTTCGCGATCGGGTTCCAATTGGCTGTTCTCGGCAATCAGCTTCTCCGAAATCGCCCGGCTCTCTTCGAGACTCACCGCCGGGGTGATCCGGGCATATCGGCAACTGCGGTAAAACCTCTGCAGGTGGTCGTCGAGACGGTAGGGAGTCTGGTGGAACGTGCGAAAGAAATCGGTCACGGCGGCGCCGATCACGATGCCGAGGTCGTAGATCGGCAGGACGCACTGCGAGGCGGGGACGTATTCCCCCTTGAGGTAGGCAATCGGTTCGGACATGGGGCACCGCCTGTGGTGAGTGATGAAGGAGCGACCATCGTACGAACTGGCAAGGGGATTTGTGTACCATCGGGAGATAGTCCCCGGTGTCAAGTGGCGGCCGACCGTGTTCCAGAACCACGCATCCCCTCGGTTTGTTTCCCTGTTCGTGCTGCTCTCGATATGTGCGACCCCTGTAGCTGCCGAGGCAAAACCGGCTCTGGAGAGCTTTGAGACACTCGGAAAGTCGTACCAGGCCCGGGTCCGTCCGCTGCTGAAACAGTTCTGCACCGGTTGCCATTCGACGAAGAAGAAGGCGGGCGAACTCGATCTCGAGCGGTTCGGCAAGCGGTCCGATGTTCGCCGCGGCACCAAGGCCTGGCTGGGCGTCATCGAGATGCTCGGGAAGCGGGAGATGCCCCCCAGGAAGTCGAAGCAGCCGAGCGATGCACAGCGGAAGGTGCTGGTGGATTGGATGCGGCGTTATCTGCATGCCGAGGCTATTGCACAGGCAGGGGATCCGGGACCGGTAGTGCTGCGGCGGCTCAGCAATGCCGAGTACACGTTTTCGGTTCGTGATTTGACGGGTGTGGCCCTGGATCCGGCGAGGGAGTTTCCCGGAGACAACGCCGCCGGGGAGGGGTTCACCAATACGGGGGCCGGCCAGGCCATGTCGCCGGCACTGTTGCGGAAGTACCTGGACGCCGGCAAGCAGATCGCCAGTCACGCCGTGTTGATGCCCGATGGAATCCGGTTCTCGGTCAAGACCACCCGCCGTGACTGGACCGACGAGAAGTTGGCCGAAATCCGCACCTTTTATCGTCGGTTTACCGAGGCGAACGACCTGGGGGTTGGCGATAAGGTGGGCAACATCGACGTGCACGGCAACACGCGACTGGGCATTGCCGGCCAATTGCCGGTGGGCCGTTACCTGCTGGCTGCGCTCGAAACTCGCGATGACCTCCGAGCGGGATTGTCGTACCAGAGATCAACTGTGGAGGGATTGGACCCATGCACTGGCTGCGTGTGACAGGCCTGCTGTCGACTGTGTTCCTGGTGGTTGGCTGCGGAACGAATGAGACGCTCCCGGTCGGAGACGTTCGGGCCGAAAACAAGGCGGCGGGGGCTGTTGCGACTGTGCCGCCCGATGATGCTGCCGCGATCGCCGCACTCGAGAAACTCGGTGCCAGGCTCAAGCGGGGTGGCGACGGACGGGTGACCGAGGTCAACCTGCGGGGCGTCGAGTTGACCGACGAGGACCTCGCTCCGCTCGTCTCGCTCACGAATCTGCAGTCGGTGTTGCTCAACGACACCGCGATCACCGATGGCGGACTTCCGCCGGTCGGTGCCGTCACGACGCTCCGCAATCTCGATCTTCGCGGCTGTGGCATTTCCAACGACGGCCTCGCCCACCTCGTTGGCCTCACGTCGTTGCGTGCGCTCAGGCTGTCAGGCAAGAACAACTCGACGCAGGTGGATGACCGGGGGATGGGACACATCGGCAAACTGATCGGCCTCAAGGCCCTGCTGCTGGACTTCCTGTTCATCAGCGAGGACGGGCTCGAGCAGTTGAAAGGCCTGAAGGGTCTCGAGGAGATCTACCTGGCGGGGACGCTGGCCGGCGACGAGGCAGCGGGAGTGTTGAAGCAGTTCTCTCGACTCCGCAAGGTGAGGCTCTCCCAGACCCAGGTCTCAGATTCCGGCCTCGAACAGTTGAAGGACATCGAAACACTTGTCGAACTGGACGTCAGTGAGAACAGCCTGATCTCGGATGCCGGCATGGTCCACCTGGGGACGATGAAGAACCTGCAGAAGCTGAACCTGTGGCGATTGCAGATCAGTGACGCGGGGTTGGAACCCCTGGGGCGGCTCACAAACCTGGCCTGGCTGAACCTGGACAACACGCTGACCAGTGACGTCGGGCTGCCGGCGCTCTCGGGGCTGAAGAAGCTCGAATTTCTTCACCTGGGCTCGACGGCGGTCACCGACGAGGGGCTGGTGCACCTCGAGGCCCTGACGTCTCTGAAGGACCTGAAGGTGACGCGGACGAACGTCAGCGAGAGGGGTGTGGCGACTTTGCAGAAGAAGCTGCCCGGGGCCAACATCCAGTTGAAGTACATCGCCGGGGACGGGAATTGAACGGCGATCTCGCCGGGGGAAAAGAAAAACAGCCGAGACCCACGCGGGTGCTCGGCTGTTCTTCGTTGGTCAGTCCGCCCTGGGCGGGCTGTTTCAGGCGACTTCCCAGCCCTCGCGATAGTCCTTGCGGATGTAGCGAGTGGCCGCGGCACAGTTGGGAGCCTCGAGTGCGGCGGCGTCCCATTCCAGCGCCTTGCCGGTGCGGAAACTGACGTTGCCCAGCAGGACGGTCTCGGTCAGCGCACCCGAGTAGTCGAAGTTGCAGGTCGTGGGCGTGCCCTTCTTGCAGGCCTGGATCCACTCGGCGTGGTGACCGATCGACTTGGCGATCGTCTGCTTGGGCGGCTGGAAGCTCTTGAACTTATCCTGCGGATAGAGCTTGTAACGCCCGTAGTCGGCGTACATCTGGCCCTCGGTGCCGACAAACATCACGCCGCTGCCGGGCACCCGGTGTCCGGCCACCTGACGGGGAATCATGTTGCCGTCGTACCAGGTCAGCTTGACCGGCGCCAGCTTGTTCCGCTTGGGGAACTGGTATTCGACCTTCAGGCCCAGCGGGCAGGTCTCGGGATGAAGCTTCGGCCCGGTCGCCTGGCAGTGGGTCGGGTGACGGAGCTTCAGGGCCCAGAAGGGCAGGTCCATGTAATGGCAGGCCATGTCACCGAGGGTGCCCTGGCCGAAGTCCCACCAGCGTCGCCACTGGGCGGGGTGGTAACGTCCGGCGGCGTAGGGCCGCACGGGTGAGGGTCCGAGCCACAGGTCCCAGTGCAGGTGCTTGGGCGGCTGCTGCCCGGCCTTGGGACGATCGCCGCCGCCCCAGCCCTTGCCGACCCAGACGTGGGCTTCGGTCACGTCGCCGATCGCTCCCGATTGGATGATCTCGACCACGCGGCGGTAGTTGTCGCCGGCGTGGATCTGGGTGCCCAACTGAGTGGCCACGCCCTTTTTCTTGGCAGCCTCGGCCAGCACGCGGGCCTCGTGCACGGTGTGGGTCAGCGGCTTCTCGCAGTAGACGTGCAGGCCCTTGTTGATGGCCCGGATCGCAGCCGGGGCGTGGTGATGATCTGCGGTGCCGACGACGACCGCATCGATTCGTCCGGCCTCGGTTTCGATCATCTCGCGGTAATCGACATAGGTCCGCGCGTCCTTGAATTGAGCCTTGGCCCGGTCGAGGTAGTTGGTGTCGATGTCGCACAGCGCGACAATGTTCTCACCCTTGACACCGTTGATGTCGGCGGCGGCCCGGTTGGCCGTTCCCACGCAGGCGATCCGCAGTTTCTCGTTCGGTGACCGTTCGGCTGCCATCGCTCCACCGGTGAACACACCGGCCGAGATGGCCACGGCACCGGCACTGGTCGTCTGCAGGAATTCGCGGCGGTTGACAGATTGCGATCGCGTCATGAGTCCGGTCCGTGATGAAAGGGATGATTCGGGCGTGTGAGTTGTTCTCGGGAAGCGTCGGGAGTGACAACCGGTCGAAGGCCGCTGCACCAATGTCCTAGGATACCCCGGTTCCGGCATGCAGGGAAAGGCGGGGTGGTGGATCGCGGGCCAAAATGGCTTGACTGGCCGGTTACAGCAACTGGTGAACGTTTTCCGGGGGCCGGCCGAGAACGGCGGTGCCGCCCCGTACGACGATCGGACGCTCGATCAGGATCGGCTCCGCCGCCATGGCCTCCAGCAATTGGCTGCCGGAACACTCGGGACCGGGGGGATCGAGTGCGGCGTAGGCGGCTTCCTTGCTGCGGATGAACTGGGACGGTTCGAGGCCGAGTTGATCGGCGAGTGTCTGGAGTTCGGCAACCGTGGGGGGGTGGGCGAGGTACTCGATCACGTCAGGCGTGATGCCGGCTTCCTCGAGGATTGACAGCGTCTGGCGACTCTTGGAACACCCGGGGTTGTGGTAGATCGTGATCTGGTCGGTGGGCATCGACATTCCTCATTCAGAGTCGGTCCGGACGGGGTGCGAATCGGCGGTAGCATTTCGTGCGAGACTGTAGCAGTTGAAGAACCTGATGTCTGTCAGTAGTCCGCCTGTTCGGAATTGTGAACGGGGGATCAGTTATCCTACATTCCCCTGTGGAGAGCCCGCGCCCGTTCGGTTTCCTGGGGCAGCTCCGGCAAAGGACACTGTGATGTGGATGGCCGCACGGAATCTCCGGTTCTTCCGAATGACGTCGGTGATCGTTGCCTGCGTCTGGGTTGGGGTTGGGGTTGGGGTTGCGGGTGCGGAGGAGCAGGGAACGCCTCGGGGCATTCGTTTCTTCGAACAGAAGATCCGTCCGGTGCTGGTCAGCCAGTGCTACCAGTGTCACTCGGCCCGTGCGGCGACCGCGGGAAAATTGAAGGGGAAGCTGAGGTTGGATTCACGGTCGGGAATGCGTGCCGGTGGGGAAAGTGGTCCGGCTGTCGTACCGGGCAAGCCGGCTGACAGCCTGTTGATCGGGGCCTTGCGACACGAGTCGTTCAAGATGCCCCCCAAGGGGAAGTTGCCCGCCCGGGTGATTGCGGATTTCGTGACCTGGATCAAGATGGGAGCACCTGATCCTCGCGACGGCCAGGCGAAGGTTGATTCACCACAGGACCTGGCGGCGGCTCGAAAACTCTGGGCGTTTCGGAAAGTGAAACGCCCGCCTGTGCCACGCAACCTGCGTCACTCCCAGTGGCCCCGCAGCGACCTCGATCGCCTTGTCCTCACGACGCTGGAAGCCAGGGGATTGATTCCATCGGGAGACGCCGACCGTCGGACGTTGATTCGCCGGGCAGCCTATGACGTGATCGGCCTTCCACCGACACGCGAGGAAGTCGAGATGTTCCTCGCGGATCGTCAACCGGGCGCCTTCGCTCGGGTGCTCGATCAGTTGTTGGCCTCACCGGATTTCGGAGTCCGCTGGGCCCGGCACTGGCTCGACAACGTGAGGTACTCGCTCGACGATCCGACCTGTGCAGCCAACAAGAACGAGAACTTCTCGATCGGCTCCTATCGTGACTGGGTCATCCGGTCGTTGAATCGCGACCTGCCGTATGACGAGTTTGTCAGGCTGCAGGTGGCCGGCGACCTGCTGCTGGCCGATGGTCCTGGTGCCCTGAATGCCGACGGATTGACAGCGACGGGAATCTGGGGGTTGGCTCACCTGGTCGAGGGCAATGACAAGGAGAAGATCCTGGCCGACTGCATCGACGAGCAGCTCGATGTGCTGGGACGGACTTTCCTGGGACTGACGATCTCGTGTGCCCGGTGTCACGACCACAAGTTCGATCCGATCTCGCAGAAGGACTACTACGCCCTGGCCGGGATCTTCTACAGCAGCCACATGTTCACGTTCCAGGGAAGTGCCCGGCTGCGTCGACGGATCGAAGAACCGCTGGTGGCTGACGAATCCGCTCTGCACCAGTGGCGGGTGAAGAAGTCGGTCCTCGACGGACTGGAAGCGTCGATCAAGGCGCTGGACAAGAAACTCGGCAAGACACTCGAGCTGGTTCAAGTCAAACAGGAACTGGCAGCGGCTCGTCAGCGACAAAAGAGCGAGTCGGACGAGAAACGGAAAGCGGGACTCGACAAGCAGGTCAAGTCGCTCCTGGGGAAGTTGGCCGCACTGCTGGCCGATCGCAAGAAGAACCGCTGGACCTCCGATCCGGCAGGGCTGGGACGCCGTAAAGGGCTGGTGGCCGAACGAGACCGGCTCCGGCCGGGGGTTGCAGCTGTGGTGTCTCGAATGGTCATGCGGGAGGGACCTGTGCCGGGAACACGGCACAAGCGGATCGGCGACACCTGGCTGTTTCTCCGCGGCAATCACCTCAAGCGGGGCCGTATCGTACAACGTGGTTTTCCCGAGGTGTTTGGTGGCAGTGTGCCCGGTGGCCCGGGATTCAACGGAAGTGGTCGTCGTGAACTCGCCCAGTGGCTGACTCGCCCCGATCACCCGCTCACGGCACGAGTGATGGTCAACCGGGTGTGGCAGCACCTGGTCGGCGTGGGCATCGTGGAAACTCCCAGCAACTTCGGTCGCCTGGGACGACCCCCGACGCATCCCGACGTTCTCGACTGGCTGGCAGTCGAGTTTGTCGAATCGGGATGGTCGGTGAAGGCGCTGGTGCGGCAGATCATGACGTCGAGCGTCTATCGGCAGACGAGCCTGGCGTCGGCACAGGGGCATCGTCGCGACCCCGGCAACAGGTGGTTGAGCCGGATGAACCGCAAGAGGCTCGATGCGGAGGCTCTGAAGGACACGTTGCTCTGGCATGCGGGCCAGGTCCAGCGTGCGACGGCTCCTGAGTGGAACGGGTCGCAGCGGTCGCTGTTTGCGGCACCGACCCGCAGTGCCCCGGATCCGTTGCTGAGTCTCTTTGACGGTCCGGATCCCCATCTGATTGTTCCGCGGCGGGCGGATTCGACCTCGGCCCCGCAGTCGCTGTTCATGATGAACAACCCGGCCGTGTTGTCGACGGCCAGGGTGATCACCGGACGACTGCTGGAACGGCGTCGGAACGACGGGTTTCTGGTAGAGGCCCTGTACCGGCGGATCGTGGGCCGCCCGCCGAGCGAGGAAGAACAGCGGTTGGCCGTGCGGACCCTCGACGAAGCCCGTCAGGTGCGTCGACGACTGGCCGGTCCACAGGCGAAGGCGGTCGGCGGCGACAGAGGCCCCTGGGAGGACCTGTGCATGGCCCTGCTCTGCAGCAATGAGTTCATCTATGTTGACTGAGGATCGTGGAAAGAGCGTGACTGAGTTCCGGGTCGGCCGGCGGGGGCTGCTGCGTCGCGCGTCGGCCGGGTTCCCGTTGTTTTCGCTTTACGGATTGTTGTCCGAGGAGGCTCGGGCGGCATCGGCGAGCCGCAACCCCGTGGGCCCCCGGCAACCGCACCACGCTCCCCGGGCGAAAAGTGTGATATTCCTGTTCATGGGCGGCGGGCCGTCCCAGGTCGACCTGTTCGACCCGAAGCCGAAACTGGCCGACCACAAGAAGATTCCGATCAAGCTGCCGAGAATCACCCGGGACGCGACGCCCAACTGCCGGCCGTCTCCGTTCCGCTTCCAGCAACACGGCGAATCGGGGGCGTGGTTCAGCGAGTTGATGCCACACCTGTCGCGACATGCCGATGACCTGTGCATCGTCCGCTCGATGCACTGTGACCAGATCGAGCACAGCGGGGCGATCCGCGAAATGACCACCGGTGACGGAGTCCTGCCCCGTCCCAGCGTCGGGGCCTGGGCTCTGTATGGGCTGGGCAGCGAGAACGACAGCCTGCCCGGGTTTGTCTCGATCAGCCGTCAGAGCAACCTGGCCGGGAAGGTGATTCACGGGTCGTCCTTCCTGCCGGCCGCCTTCGAGGGGACGTCGATTCCGGACGTCAAGAAGCCGATCGAGAACCTGGCGATGCCGGTGCCGCGGGAGATCCAGGCCACCCGCCTGGCGGCGATCCGTCGTCTGGCCGCGGTGTACCGTCGACGGCGGGAGGACGACAGCCGTCTCGACGCCCGGCTGGCGGCCTACGAACTCGCCTTCCGGATGCAGACCCGGGCTCCCGAGGCGTTCGACCTGTCCCGTGAAAGCCGGGCGACCCAGGAACTCTATGGGCTCGGCCAGAAGGACACCGACGAATACGGTCGTCAGTGCCTGCTGGCGCGGCGGCTCGTCGAGCGGGGCGTCCGGTTCGTCGTGGCCAACGTCGACAACCAGTGGGATGCCCATGGAAACGTCCGCGAACACGAGAAGACATCACGTGAGACCGACCGGCCGGTGGCCGCGTTGGTCGCCGATCTGAAATCACGCGGGCTGCTGGAGCAGACACTCGTCGTGTGGGGCGGAGAATTCGGCCGGACACCGACCGGGCAGGGCGGGGGCCGTGATCATCATCCGTACGGATTCAGCATGTGGCTGGCCGGCGGCGGAGTGCGGGGCGGAATGACCTACGGAGCGACAGACGATTTCGGCTTCTTTGCCGTGGAAGACAAGGTCCACGTGCACGACCTGCACGCGACGATGCTGCACCTGATCGGTCTCGACCACGAGGCGCTGACCTACCGCTACAGCGGGCGCGACTTCCGGCTCACCGATGTCTACGGACGCGTGGTCCGCGAAATCCTGGCCTGAGGGGCCTCGGATTCAGCGGGTGGCCGGCAGTTGCCACCGCACCACCTCGGCGTGCTTGATGTTCTTGGCGTCGCGGTAGGTGTAGGCGGTGATCAGCGTGCCGTCCTTCAGCACGATCGTCGGCCCGAACCCGCCGCCGCTCTTCATTCCGCTGGGCGTCCTGGTCTCCAGCAGAAGTTCGTCGTGCTTCATGTCGAATCGAAAACCGTCACGGGTCTCACGGCCGAGCACGGCCCGGACTCCCAGTTGCGGGGCAATCGCCCGTTGCGTGAAGGTCAACAGCAGCCGGTTGTTTCCGAGACGGGCGAGGGAGGGGTACATCTGGCCGTAGCGGCCCAGGTCCCGCACGAAGGTCCACTTGTGACCGCCGTCGTTGGAGGTGTAGGTCAGCATCCGCTCCGACTGGTCATTGTTGCCCGGGTCCTTGGTGTCCTTGATGGGCCACGAATTGGCCGAACCGACTCTCAGGATCGCGTGCAGGCGTCCCGAGCGGGCCTGCCAGAGATGAGCCTCGCCGAGGATCGTGTAGGGGTACTTTGGCGGCACGCTCGAGAAGGAAGCCGGAAAACGCTCTGGCCAGGTCCTGCCGCCGTCGGGGCTTTTCCAGAACACGTTGCCGCTCCTGGGAGCGTGCTCGGAAATGCCGATCATCAACGAATCGTCGGACAGTTCGAGCACGTTTCGGGCGGTCAGGACCGTGGTGCCCTTGCGGAACGACTTGGGCTGCAGGAGCAGGCTGGTCCAGGTGCGGCCGCCGTCGGTCGAGCGATGCAGGTAGCTTGTGGTGTGGCCGTGCTTGTTGCGGATGTCCTGGGACAACAGGTGGCCGGTGATGAACAGCGTCCCGCTGCGGGTGATCGACAGGTACGGTTCCCGTCCCAGCAGGTCGGGTTTCAGCTCCGGACCTGACCAGCTCAGGCCCTGGTCTTTCGAGCGATACAGCCGAGTGATCTCGCGGATCTTCCCACCACCGACCTGCTCGCCGGAAAACACCACCAGCAGCAGTTCGCCGGTGGGCAACTGGACGATCGACGGCTTGTAGTCCTCAGGTTGGCCCAGTGCGAATCGATGACAGGCGATCGTCTTGGCGGTGATCTGCTTGCCATTGCGAACCACGATGGGGGCATCGGCAGCAAGTGCGGTGCGAGCGGTGAAATCGCCGTTGCTGGCACAGGTGGCCGCAACCACAAACGACAGGATGACGACGGGCGATGGTAGTGTCATGGCGGGTGCTCGAAAGTGGTTTCGGGTTCAGGCCGGGTGTCATGTCAGGGCCAGGACGATCGATATGCCGATCAGGATAGCACCAGCAAGCCTCTTGAGCATCAAAGTCGTGCTCGGAGCCGCGGTCGTCAGGCCCAGAGACTTCGAAAGAGTCCAGGTCAACAGCACTCCCCAGAGGCCCCTCAGCGAGTAGACGATGTTGACCCGAGTGGCGTCGCCGAACCTGGCGATCGTATACGTCATGCCGAAGGCCTGCACCGCCATCAGCAACGAACCGACAAGCAGTGGCCAGCAGAGTTGTGACCGGATGGACCGCTTGTCCGAACAGGCGACGGGTAGAAACCCCAGTGAGAACACCGCTGTGCAGGCGAAGGCAATCGGCAGAAAGTAGCCGGGACCCCACGCGGGGGCCCAACGCTGGATGAACAGGTCAAAGAAGGTCAACGAGACCGCCGCGAGCAGGGCACAGCCGATCGAGATGCGGATCTTCGACCGGTCGGCCGAGTTGTCGGTCGACTGGATGAACCAGATGCCGCACAGGGCGATCGCCGATGAAATCCAGATCCGCGTTCCGGCCACATCGTCGACAACCAGCAGGGCCATTGCCGGCACCAACAGAACCTTGATGCCCTGGACGGGCGTGACGACCGAGACGTCGCCGATCTTGATACCCAGGAACGTGAAGGCCAGCCCGGCCAGGAACAGGGCTCCAACAGCGACCGGCTGCCAGAGCAGCGACACCGGTTGCATGGTGCCGCCGATCAGCGTCAGCGCCGAGAAGGCGAAGGCCGTGATCCAGGTGACCACGATCAACGTCGTCCACGTGGAGGCCTTGTCGGTCTGGGCCCGCTTGAGCAGTAGCAGGGCGAAGACGGTCAGGATGCTCGAAGCAAATGGCAGCAGCAGGTAAATGGCGGCATCTCTTGCGAGTGACGGGACGGGGCTTGGGTCCGTTAGACCAGGACGTCGTGGACCACGTGGCCGTGAACATCGGTCAACCGTCGCGCGAGTCCGTTGTGGTAATAGGTCAGACGCGTATGGTCGATCCCCAGCAGGTGCAGCAGCGTGGCATGAAAGTCGTAGACCGTCACCGGGTTCTCGGCCGGCTGGTAGCCGACATCGTCGCTGCGGCCGTGGTGATATCCCGGCCTCAGGCCCGCACCGGCCATCCAGCCGGAAAAGACCAGCGGGTGGTGGTCACGCCCTTTGCCCTGGTCACCCTGGGTGAAGGGCGTGCGACCGAACTCCGAGGACCAGACGACCAGCGTGTCGTCGAGCAGGCCGCGCTGCTTGAGGTCCTTGAGCAGCGCGGCGCAGGGCTGGTCAAGATGACGCGCCTGGTTGCCGTGATTACGGACCAGGTCTTCGTGGGCGTCCCAGTTGATCCGCGGCGAGCCCAGGGCGCCGCCGTTGTAGATCTGCACGAAGCGGACACCACGTTCCACGAGCCGGCGGGCGAGCAGGTAGTTCGAGGCCGTGGCGGCCAGGTCCTTGTTGTCGAGGCCGTACATCCGTCGGGTGGACCGGGTCTCGCTGCCGAAATCCACCACCTCGGGAATGCTGGTCTGCATTCTTGCCGCCAGTTCGTACGAGCGGATCCGGGCCTGAAGTTCGTCGTTGCCGGGGTTGGATTCGGCAAACGAGCGATTGAAGCTCGAGAGGAATTCGAGGCTGGCACGGCGGCCGGCGGTCGACACCGACGGCGGAGTTTTCAGGTTCGCGATCGATTCGCCTTTGCCGTCGGTCGAAAACGCCGTGCCCTGGTGCTGGGCCGGCAGGAATCCCTGGCTCCAGTTGCTGCTGCCGCCGTTGGGCAGACCCCGGGGGTCAGGCAGCACGACGAAGGTGGGCAGTTCGTCGTTGAGCGTTCCCAGGCCGTAGGAGAGCCAGGATCCGACGCTCGGAAATCCGACCTGGGTGAATCCCGTGTTCATCTGGAAACAGGCCGGTGTGTGCGAGGAACTGCGGGAGACGAGCGTGTGAAAATAGGTCAGGTCGTCGGCACAGGTGGCCAGGTGGGGCAGCAGAGAACTGACCCAACTGCCGCTCTGTCCGTGACGGCGGAACCGGTAGAAGCTCTTGCGGAGCACGCCGACTTTGCCGAAAAACGTGTCAATTTCGCCCTTGCCCATCAATCGCTTGCCATCGAGTTTCTCGAGAGCCGGCTTGTGGTCGAACGTGTCGACCTGGCTGACTCCACCGGGCGAAAACACGTGGATGCACCGCTTGGCGCGGGCGGGGACGTGTGGTGCGTGCAGGATGCCACTGGTGGCCGATCCATCAGCGAGGCAGCCGTCCTGGTCGAGCAGGCTGGCCAGTGCGATGGCACCGATCCCGCCGGCCATCTGGCCGCAGAAGGTGCGTCGGGGCTGTGAGTTGTGCAGGGGGCGTGTCATTGAGTGTTACGGCGAATAGAGAAACTCGCTGCTGTTGAGCAGTGCCCAGCAGGCGTGGTCCAGTCCGTGGTCCTGAATCAGGGTCGTCAACTGCCGGTGTTCCGAGGAGGACGGTGACCTGGAGAGTGCCAGTTGAACCGACAGGCGGGCCTGTTGGTCAATGCTGCCGGGCGACAGGGAACGGATCCGCCGGGCGAACCGGCGAGCTTGCCGGAGAACGAACGAATTGTTCATCAGGGCCAAAGCCTGTGACGGTGTGACCGTGGACCGCCTCCGCGGCGTGGCCACCGAGGGCGAGGGGCAGTCGAAGCAGTCCAGCAGGGGGTCGCGGCCGGTGATCACGTTGGCCCGGTAGCAGGTGCGGCGATTGAACCGTGCATCAGGGCTGTCGAAGAGGTGGTAGAAGTGAGTGTTGAAGACCGTGACGGTGAACGGCTGGACGCTGGGGCCGTGCATTGTGGAATTCAGCTCACCGCTGACGGCCAGCATCGCATCGCGGACCACCTCGGCCTCCAGTCGCCGCGGCGTGAATCTCCAGAGCCAGCGGTTGTCGGCATCACGTGCCGCAGCCGCTGGCTGTGTGGCCGAGGATTGCCGGTAGGTCGACGAGAGCACCATCAGCCGATGCAAGTGCTTGAGACTCCAGCCCGAGCGGATCAGTTCGGAAGCGAGCCAGTCGAGCAGTTGCGGATGGGTGGGGTGTCCGCCATTGAAGCCGAGGTCACTGGCGTTGCGGGCCAGTCCCGAGCCGAAGTGGAACTGCCAGAGCCGGTTGGCCATGACCCGGGCAGCGAGCGGATTCCGCGGATCGGTTACCCAGCGGGCGAACCGCCGCCGGCGTTCGGCTTCTGGCGCGTCGGCCGGCAGTCCGAGGTCACCGGAAAGACCCGCCAGCGCCGACAGGCCGCGGGGAGTGACTTGCGGACCCTGGGACTTGGGATCGCCCCGCAGCAGCACGTGGGTGGCACCGGGCTGTCGGCGGAACCCGACGTAACCCACCGGTGGGGCCAGCGACGCGATCTGCGCGGTGACGGTCTGCAGTTGTGCCGCCAACTGTTTTTCGAGGCGTTCGGCCTTGCGCCGGCCCGGTGCGTCGGCCGTCCCCGAGAGGTCGGCGAAACGCCCCGACCGGACGGTGTCGAAGTTCCACAGTCCCACGGTATGCCTGTCGACGGTGAACGGCCCGGGTGCGATATCCGTGATCGGACGGATGATGTTGGAGATCCTCACGTCGTCGACCGCGCCGTCGCAGCCGACCGGTTCGGGAGAGTAGGCTCCCATGTCGAGCGTGCCCAGCGGGCCGGGTTCGCGCGCGCGGGTCACCGCCTGGTGTCGGACCTGCCGTCCGTCGACGAACAGCCGGACCGACTTGCCGTCGAACTGCATGGCCAGGTAATGCCAGCGGCCGTCGGTGATGACCACGTCGGATCGGATCGTCGCCGGCTTGTAGGCTGGCATGTAGAGGGTGAAATCTCCCTTGCCGGTGAACGAATACAGTTCCCAGTGTTCGGAGGATTTCAGGTTGTTGGCGACGAAGACATTGAACTTGTTCCGGCTGCGGGCCAGTCCCCAGCACTCGACGGTCAGTGGCGGTTGGTGGTAGACGTTCTTTGAGGGCAGGGTGGCGTACGTGTGGGCGGCGTTGAGTGCCCGTCCGTGCCGGCCGGTGACCAGGGTCTTGTCGGGCTGGCTGCCCGCCTTGAGCACAGCCTCGCCGGGCAGCAACTGGCGGACCCTGGCGATCTCGGCATTCAGGGATTTCTGCTTCGCGATCAGCGGGGTCCTTGCCCGCTCGATCTTCCCGGCCTCCAGGTCGGGGAGAATGGACCGGTTGCCGGGTGTGCTTCCGCGGCTGTGGTCGACTCCATCGAAGATCGCCCGGATCCGGTAATAGTCGACCTGCGGCAACGGATCGAACTTGTGGTCGTGACACCGGCAGCAGTGGACGGTCAGTCCCAGGAACGTGCCCGAGACCGTCCCGATCATCTCGGCCAGTTCCTCTTCACGGGCCCGCCGCATCTCGCTCTTGCTCGCACCCACATGCTGCACCTCGTCCCATTCCCCGGAGACGAGAAACCCGGTGGCGGCGATGCTGTCCCGGGTGGGGCCGGGCAGGACGTCGCCGGCGATCTGCTGGCGGACGAACTGGTCGTAGGCGAGATCGGCGTTGAAACTGTTGACGACATAATCGCGGTAACGCCACGAGTGCGGGCGAAACTTGTCGTGTTCGAAACCGTCACTCTCGGTGTAGCCGATCACATCCAGCCAGTGGCGGCCCCAACGTTCGCCGTAGTGAGGTGAGGCGAGCAGTCGGTCCACCAGTCGTCTCTCGGCGTCCGGAGTCCGGTCGGCCAGGAATGTTGCCAGTTGCTCCGGAGTGGGGGGCAGTCCGATCAGGTCGAAGGTGACCCGCCGCAGGTAGCCTCGCCGATCGACCGGCGGATTGAAGTCCAGGCGGTGCCGGGCCAGTCTCGCCAGCACGAACTGGTCGACGGGGTTGGAGTTGTGGGACCGGCCCGTGATGGTCGGAGGGACGGGGCGGCGGATCGGCTGCAGCGACCACCAGTCACGTCCGGCCCAACGGTCGGTCGTGACGTCGTAGCGACTCAGCATCAGTCGTGGTGACCAGGCGGCTCCCTGTTGAATCCAGAGTCGCACCTGGTCGATCTGGGCGGGGGTGGGACGTGGGGACTTGCCCTTGGGTGGCATCGAGCCGTCGACGAGCCGATCGAGAAGTGGACTGGCGGCGGGTTGGCCGGGGACGATTCGGGCCCCGTCGTCTCCCTTGGCCAATGCCGTCGGAGAGGTGGTCAGGTCGAAGTCGCCCTTGGCATCGGGTCCGCTGTGGCAATCGATGCAGGCAGAGCGAAACAGCGGGGCGATGTCGCGTCGGAACGAGATCCGCCCGGGAGGCTCCGCAGCCGGGAGGATCGTGCCGAGAACGCCCAGAACACAGGCTGCGGCAATCGGCAGGGAAAAACGCATCGACAGTGTGTCCGGTGGGCGGCAATACGGGCGATTCTCGGGCAATCACCGGACCGACGCAACCACGGCTGTCCCGGCGACTCGACGCGGGAGTGGCCGTTGGGAGATAATCCGTCCCACCGCTGTTCCCTGAAAGATGGACATTCCATGACACGCCGCATCATCCTTCGATCATCGGTTCCCCTGCTGCTGGTTGTCTCGCTTGGGGTCATGCCGGCGGTCTTTTCGTCGACAGCTCGTGCCGAATCCGCTTCGTGGCTGTTCGCCTCGTTGCTGCGGGAAAAGAAGATCCTGACCTACATGCGGATGCCGGTTTCGGGAAAGCTGGTGCGGCTGGATGAGATCTCGACACCGGCCGAACCGGCCCAGATGAACGTGTCGCCGGATCGACGCACGCTGTTCGTTTCATTCCGTTCGACCGGTCAACTGGCCAGTTTTCGGATCAACCCGGCCAACGGACGGTTAACGGCTTTGAGCGTGGTTGCGGGCGGTGAGGATCCGGCGTTCCTGCAACCGGATTCGACAGGCCGGTTTCTGATCTCGGCCTACTACATCTCGAACAAGGTGACCGTTCACCGACTCGACAGGCAGGGGCGGATCTCCAATCAGCCGTTGCAGACGATTCTGACGGCGGAAAAAGCGCACGGTGTGGCCATCGATTCGAAGGACCGATTCGTCTTTGTTCCACACACCGGTGGCAACCGCATTCATCAATTCGCGTTCGACACGGCGCGGGGACGACTGAAAGCCCTGGATCCGCCGTTCCTGGCCCGTCCCAAAGGTGAGCATCCTCGCCACATTGTGATGCATCCCAGTGATCGCTGGGCTTACACGAGTAATGAGGCCGGGGATTCCCTGGGCGTGTTTTCGGTTGACCCGAAAACGGGCCGATTGAAGTCTCTTCAGACTCTCAGCAGTCTGCCCAGAGAATTCAACAAGGAGGCCAATGCCACGGCACGGTGCGAGATGACACCCGACGGGCGATTCGTCTACGTGGCCAACCGGGGACACGAGAGCATCGCCTGTTACGTCGTCAATCAGCGGACAGGTCGCGCCACGTCGTTGGGGCAGGTGCCGACGGAAAAAACGCCGCGGTCGTTCACTATCGATCCGACCGGCCGCTACCTGTACGCCGCCGGTGAATCCAGCGGCCGGATCGCTTCGTTCCGGATCCTCGACGACGGGTTGCTCGAGCGGTTTGCGACCGACGAGGCCGGTCCGGTGGCCTGGTGGGTGATCGCGGTGGACACCCCGTTGCCGAAGTGAGTGCGGCCCTCGGGAGCCCGATCACTCGTCTCGTGGTTTCCTCTTGGCCGCCGTCAGCACCATCACGCCGAGCCAGATCATGATCAGCCCGGTCCAGTCCGACGCACCGCCGTCGAGGACTTCGAGAGCGATGGCTGCTGACCCGGCTCCGACCAGAAAGTAGGCCAGCGAATAGTTCCAGAACAACGGGTCCGTGTGTTTCACCTGGCGTACCTCATGGCGGTCAGCCGAACAGCCGGGTCAGTGGACGTCCCTTGTCGACCAGTGGAGTGGGACGGTCCTGGGCGTCGGGGATGCGGGTATCAGGCGGGATGCCCAGCGAGTGGTAAACGGTGGCGGCCAGGTCGCCCGGGGTGACGGGTTGTTCGGCGGGGTAGGCCGAGTGCTTGTCGGAGACTCCGTGGATCAGCCCGCCGCGGATGCCGGCTCCGGCCAGCAGCATGGGGAAACAGTACGACCAGTGGTCACGGCCGTCCTGGGAGCCCCGGTTTTCGAACTTCGGTGTGCGGCCCATCTCACCGCCGGTGATCACCAGTACCTCGTCGAGCAGCCCGGTCTGGCCCATGTCGTCCAGCAGTGCCGAGAGCCCGACATCGAGCCCGGGGAGCAGGTGGTCACGGTTGATGCGGGTCAACTCGCGGTGGCTGTCCCAGCTGGTCGTGTCGTCACCGCGAACGGTCATGTCCCAGCCGACGGTGACAAAGCGGGCTCCCGATTCGATCAGACGCCGCGCCATGATCAGCGACTGTCCAAAGAGGTTTCGCCCGTAGGTGTCTCGGAGCCTGTCGGGTTCCTGCCGGATATCGAAGGCCCGGGCGATGTCACTGGAGTGAATCAGTCCAAGGGCCTGTTGTTGCTGAGCCGTGTAGGTGCGAGTGGCGGGAGAGGCATCGAGTTCGCGGCGTCGTGATTCGAGTTGAGTGAGCAGTCGTTGCCGGGTGTTGAGCCGATCGAGCGTGATGCCGGGAAGTGGGTCGAGACCGGTGAGACGAAAATCGAGTTCCTTGTCGGTGCAGTCGCGGAAAAACGGGTTGTCCTGCGAATGCTGTTTTGGGATGGCGGTCGCCATCGGGTCGTAGGCCTTGCCGAGCCAGCCGGCGTACTGTCCGTTGATGTCGTAGCCGGCGTAGTGCCCCAGCCGTTGGGGCAGGTAGATGTAGGGTGGAAAGTCGAGTTGGCCCGTCGGGGAAGCCCGGTGGTCGAGGTAGGAGATGACCGAGCCGAAGGCGGGCCAGTCGACGTTGGTGGCCGCCACGTTGGCGGCACCCCGGTTGGCCGGTGGAATGGTGTGGCCGGTCTGGATGAAGTGCGTGCCGTTGTGGTCGTTCTGAGGGTGCGTGACCGTGCGAATGGTGGCGTAACGATCGGATCGGGCCGCCAGCCGGGGCAGGTGCTCGCAGATTCTCAGGCCGGGTGTCACCGCATCGATCGGCTGGAAGGGTCCGGCGTACGCCCGGGGAATGTCGGGCTTCATGTCGAAGGTGTCGAGCTGGCTGGGTCCCCCATAAAGGAAGACAAACAGCACGGCCTTGGCCTTGCCCCCGGTGGGGTTGTTCGCGACCGATTCGGCCGCCCGGGCCATGGCAGCGTGGACTCCAAACAGGCCGGCACCGCCGACCTGCAACCATTCGCGCCGGTCCAGGCCCTGGCAGGTGCGACGGGGATTTCCGAGGACAGTCAGCATGAAGCGGTGATCGTCAGGTCATGGGTCTGTCAGCTTAGTCTACCGCCGCCTGGCCGGCTAAGGCCAGTTTCACAAGCCGCGGACGGCGGAAGGAACCGGCGCGAGGTGAATGCTCGGGTGCGGAGTCGTACACTGAAGAGCGTCGTGATGAACCGTGCTGATGGAGAAAGGGCCGTGAGCCGAATGCTCGTGCGAGTCGTGTCCGTGTTGGCGGTGGCGGGGATCGTGGCAGGGTCGACGACGGTCGCCACCGGTGCCGAACCCGGTCGATTCGTCGACGAGACGTTCGCGCACTTTTCGGCCGGCCGGCTGGGCGGTGCCGGGTTCAACCTGTATGCCGCTCACGACGGCACCTTGAGGACGATCAACCGATTCGATCTCAACGGCGACGGACACCTGGATCTGGTGTTCAACTGCACGCACGACACCTACCAGATGCTGCCGGCCACCGTCGGCGTGGTCGACGGGAAATCCTCGGGGGCGAGCCACGACCTGCCGGTCGAAGGATCTCGGCGAGTGGTGCTGGGAGACCTCAACAAGGACGGACACCTGGATGCCGCATTCTGCCCCAACGCGATCGGTGTGCATCACCCTCGACGCTTCCTGTCGATTGCCTGGGGTGGAGCGGACGGATGGTCGGGACGGCGGGTGACCAGTGCGTTGCCGATGAACGAAGCCGTCAACGTCCGGATCGTCGACTTGAATCACGACGGGTGGCCTGACCTCGCGGTGCTGGGAGCCGGTCACTGGCGGATTGCTCAGCCCCGGGGACGGATCGTCCGTGTCTTTCATGGCAGTCGTCGTGGGTACTCGGCGGCCGGTTTCACCGACCTGGGAATCGAGCAGGCCGTCGAGATTGCCGGGGCGGACTTTGACGGCAACGGATCCAACGACCTGGCGGTCCTGCGGTCCGACGGACGGGTGACGGTGTTCTGGTCCCTGACGAAACGGCAGGACGTCCCTCTGCCGGGACCCTCGGGGTTGTGCGTGACCGGCGGCGACGTGGATGGCGACGGACGGTCGGACCTGGTTGTCGGGACATCGGGTGAGACACTGTGGGTGGTGCGTTCGAGTGGCAAGCGGAAATGGCACGCGCCCGAGTCGTTCAAGGCCCATGCCGCCTCGCAGGTCGTCGTGGGACGCGTTGACGGGGACCGGGCCCCCGATCTCGTGCTGACACGCTTCAGTTCAGCTCGGGCGGCCGGTGGCGAACAGGCCGGTGCCGGGCAGGGGGCTCGAGATGCCGTGATCGTGCTCTGGGGGAGTGCGGCCAAGACCACGGGACCCTTGTTCTCGCGCGATCGCCAACTGAGATTGGCTGCACCGGCTGCGGTGGCCTCGGCGATCGGTGACTTGGACGGAGACGGGCACACCGACCTGGCTGTCGCGATCCACCAGGCCAACGGCACCTTCGACGGGAAGTCGCGTGCCTGGCTGGGTGATGGCCGTCGCGGCTTCAAGGAAATCCCGGGTGGATTCCGTACGTCGGGAACCACCGACGTGGCGATTGCTTCGGCGAAGACGACGGGAACCCGTGGACGGGTCGTGTTTTGCAACAGCATCGCCGGTCGGTACGACGAGGCCGTGCCGGTTCACGTCTACTGGGGCGGCCGGGACGGCTTTGACCCCGGACGGGTCTGGAAGATCCCCTTTCAGAGTGGATACGAGTCGAGTGCAGCCGACCTGAATGCCGACGGCCACGTCGACCTCGTGTTGCTCAACTCAGGGCACGCTCATACCGACGGATCTGGCGAGACCGAACAGGGGGCCAACATCTTTTGGGGCGGCAAGAACGGCTTTGACCTGAAGAACCGCCGCTCGGTGATTCGCGAACACTACCTGGGCACCAGCAGCGTGGCCGATCTCGATCGTGACGGCTGGCTGGACCTGGTTCTCGAGGCGTTTGCCGCCGAGGGGCCGGGAAAGGTCGATCAATTGTTCGTCTATTACGGTTCCTCCAAGGGGTACGACACCGGTCGGCGGGTGCAGATCGACAAGCCGGGGTACTCGCAGGAACACGTCGTTGCCGATCTCAACGACGACGGCTGGTTAGACATCGCGCACGGTTCGAGGACAAAGCACACGATTCGGATCCTGTGGGGACAGCGTGACGGGTTTTCTGCCGAACGTTCGTCGCTGCTGAACCTGGCCGGCGTGCTGGGCATGAGCACCGCCGATTTGGATGGGGATGGCCAGATCGACCTGTTCGCCGGAACCTATGCCGACCCGGTCTCGTCCATCCGCGACATGGGCAGTCGCATCTTCTGGGGCGATCGTCGCCGAGGGTTTCGCCAGTCAAATTCTCAGTGGCTGCCCGGCTTCTCGCCGCTGGGACGGACAATCGCCGACTTCGACGGCGACGGCCATCTCGACATCTTCTCGCCCCAGCACAGCGGCGAACTGACTCGAGAAGACCTGGCGTGTCATATCTACTGGGGCTCTGCCGGTGGATTTCACACGCGACGCCGTTCGACTCTGATCTGCGATTCGGTCAACGATTCGTTGGCCGGCGACTTCAACGGCGACGGGCTGATCGACCTGGCCGTGGCCTGTCACACCCAGCACGGCAATCACCGGGTCTTCTCTCGTGTCTTCTACAACGACGGGCATCGTTTCCGGAATCCTCGAATGACACGGTTGCCGACCAACGGAACGCACCTGATGTGGGCACTGGACATCGGCAACGTGATGGATCGGAGTTACCGCGAGACGTTCGAGTCCCGGGCATTGGAATGGGTCAGAACGGCCAGGCGGGGGCGGGTGCGGATCGAGGCCGATGTGCCCCGGGGCGGTGGATTGGCGATCGCGGTGCGATCGGCTGCGACAAGACAGGAGTTGGGCGATCGGCCGTGGCGGGAGGTGCGGGGGAGGAAGTTCGCACTGTTGCCCGGAGATCGTGTTCTGCAGTACCGTGCCACGTTCACCTCCGACAACGGTGACCGTTACCCGGTGTTGGATCGCGTGGAAATCAGGCTGGCAGATTAGGACGGACAAGTCATGGACAGCGTTGGCATCGGGATGATCGGCAGCGGTTTTATGGGGATCACCTACAGCGAATCGGTGGCGAACCACACCGAGGGGTGTCACCTGGTGGCGATTGCGGGCGGGACGCGGGCGCCGGCGTTGGCGGCCGATTACCAGGTGCCGGCCGAACCGGATGTCGATGCATTGCTGGCCCGCGACGACATCGACGCGGTGGTTCTGGCGACGCCGGACCAGGATCGCCCTGAACTGACCCGGAAGGCGGCGGCTGCCGGGAAGCATGTCCTGGCCGAGAAACCCATGGCACCCACGATCGCCGAGTGCGACGAGATGATCACCGCGTGTGAAGCGGCGGGCGTGAACCTCGCAGTGGTCAAGACCGAGCGGTACCGCAAGATCACGATGAAGGCCAAGGCGCTGATCGACGACGGGGTGATCGGGCCGATCCAGATGATGCGGACCGTTTCGGCCTTTCCGTTGCCGACGACACGCGGACTGTACGACGACCGACAGTGGATGTTCGACCCGTCCGGGGGTGGTTTGTTCATGGGCATGGCCTCGCACAACGCCGATTTCCTGAGGTGGTTGACCGGCCGGGAGGCAGTCAGCGTCTACGCCCAGTCGACGACCTTCAGCGATCTCGACACCCCAAATCTCTCCGTGATGGCCCAGATCGGTTTCGAGGACGGAATCCAGGCGCACATGTGGATCACGGGGGAACTGCCGGCCCCCAGCCTGCCCTCCAGCGAGGTGCGGTTCCAGGTCTTCGGTCGTGACGCGATGTTCGATCTCGAGAATTTCGAGTTCCTAGACCTCGGGCAGGGTGAGTCGTGGGAACGGATCTACGAGCCCGAGCGTTTCGATTACCTCAAGGAGCCCAAGTCGCCAATCCGGTTGTTCCCGCACGCGGGTGTGATCCAGGACTTTGTCGACAGTATCCGGGAGCAGCGTGCACCTCACGTGGGCGGACTCGAGGGCCGCAAGGCGGTCGAAATCTGTGAGGCGTGCCTGCGGTCGGCCCAGTCGGGGCAGGTCGTGTCGCTGCCCCTGTAGAGCCGGAACTCGAAAACAAGCGACCCGATGAGCGAACTAGAAAACACCCCGGTCGCGGATTCCGGTGAGCAGTGCTCGCTGCCGAGACGAGTTCAGTTGAACAACCTCGTGTTGTTCGCCCTGTGCACGGGGATGCAGTACCTGGCGGCCCCGGTGCTCTACGTGGGCATCACGCAGGCATCGTTGTGCGAGAAACTGGGGGCGAATGCCCGTGTCGCCAACCTGCCGGCAACGATGTTCTTTGCCCTGACGGCCATGCCGGTCCTGTTGGCGTGGCTGTCGCCGGGCATTGTTTCGCTGCGCCGCAACCTCAGCATCTGTTACGGCTCGACGGCAGCAATGCTGTTTGTGACCGCCCTGGTGTTGTCGATGCCTGTTGCGGATTCGGTGAAGATCGGCGTGGTGATCCTGCAGGGGGCCGTGTCGGGAGCCGCCGGGCCGACGGCGATCGCGCTGCTGTGGGAGATGGTCGGTCGAGGGTCCGACGAGCGGCGACGGGGGCTGGCACTGGGGCTGGCGTTCGGAGCCGGCCCGGTACTGGCCGTGATCGGGTCCTTTGTTCAGACGCTGTTGCTGGGCGGCAATTTCTTCGGCCTCAAATTCGAGAGTCCCGAGGACCTCGACGGCTTTGTCGTGCTGTTTGCCTGTGGCGTTCCGGTGATGATCATCGCTTCGATCCTGCCATGGTTCTTCAAGTTGCCCGAGGTGGAGGTCGAGCCGTCGCGCGAGCCGATCGGCGAGGTGCTGGGCCTGCTGGTGGGCCTGCCGCTGATGGTCGTCTCGATTGCGCTGGTCCAGGCCGGTGCATTCACCGGTTCGTCGATGTACCAGTTCGGCGGTTACATCGCGGCTGCGTTGTCCGCCGCGGGATTCCTGCATCACTTTCGTCCGATCCTGACTCAACGCGTGCTGCTGCTGGCGACGGTGGTCACCGTGCTGGTGTATTCAGGAAACACGATCCCATCGAACATGGCCCTGTTCACCCCTGAGGTCCTGGGCGACGAGCCGGCGAAGTTCGCCGGCATGCAGAACGCCTTGAGGTTCGGCTTCAAGGTGGTGGCTGGTGCCGTACTGGGCTGGCTGCTGACCCGTTCGTGCCCACGGCAGGGACTGGTGGCCACGGCGACCATCTTCCTGCTGGCGCAGGTCTGGGCAATCTTCGCGACCGGCACCGCCTACCTGGTCGCCTTTGGACTGTACGGGGCCGGCGAGTTGATTGGCGTCTACGCCCCCAACTACATCCTGTCGGCGTCCCGGCCCGGCGACATCCGACGCAACATGGCGTTCGTCACGTTGTTGATGGTGCCGGCGGCACCGACCGGTTACCTGTTCGGCGCGATCGCCGATTCGGTCAAGGATGCCGGGTGGCAACTGGGCGACATGACGAGTGCGGCGCTGGGATTCCGAGTCAGTTTCGGCGTCTGTGCGGTGCTGATCCTGCTGGGAATCGTCGTCGCGTTGGCAAAACTGCCCCGGAGTCCAGGCCTCGTCGGTGACGATCCGTCTCCGGACAGCATCCCGAGACTCCCGGCCGACCAGTAGCGCGTTCTCTAGAACCCTGCGGCAAGCCCGTTGCGGCGCCAGTCGGCAACTCCGTGAAGTCGACCGGTCTTCGGGTCAACCAGGATCGAGTGCGCGTCGCCCTGGTAGCTGCGGCGGGACCGGGTGGAGACGGTGTGGCCCATCGCCTTGAGTTGTTTCACGACGTCGTCGGAGATGGCCTCGCTGTGGGTTTCGATGATCAGTCGATCGGGCAGCCACTGGTGATGAACTCGCGGAGCTCTCATCGCCGACGGCAGATCCTGGCCGAATTCCACAATGCCCAGCACCATCTGCAGCGCGGTGTTGATGATGGTTCGGCCACCCGGGCTGCCGGTGACCAACACGGGGTGCCCGTTGCGGGCCACGATGGTGGGGGCCTGGGAACTGAGCATTCTCTTGCGAGGCCGGATACGGTTGGCCGGGGTGCCGATGCGGCCACGGCGATCGGTGTGGCCGGGAAACCAGTTGAAGTCCCCCATCTCGTTGTTCAGCACGAAACCCGCTCCCCGGACGACGATCTTCGCACCCCAACTGCCTTCCAGTGTGGTGGTGTTGGAAACGGCCATGCCGCGAGAGTCGACAACCGAGAAGTGCGTGGTCTGGGGTGATTCGTCGGCGATCTGGATCTCGGGGGCCAGCTTCTCACTGGGGGTCGCTTTTTCGAGGTCGATTCCGCCGGCCAATTTGGCGGCGTAGGACTTCGTGACCAGGTGTGCGGGGATGTCGACGAAGTCCGAGTCCCCCAGGTGCCGGGCACGGTCGCAGAAGGCCCGCTTCATCGTTTCGGTCAGCAGGTGCAGGTTGCGGGTGGAGTAGCGTGGGTGGTTCCGGAGTTCGAGGTGTTCCAGCACGTTGAGCATCTGGACCACGCAGGTGCCACCGGAACTGGGCGGAGGAGCGCCGTAGATGTCATGACCACGGAAGGTGCCGTGAACGGCCGGGCGAACCCGGGCGCGGTAATCTTCGAGGTCCCGCCGGGTGATCAGGCCGCCACCGCGTATCATTTCTTCTTTGATCAGCCTGGCGATTCGGCCCTCGTAGAATCCGTCGTCCTTCTTGGCGGCAATTCGGTCGAGTGTTTGAGCCAGGTCGGGCAGCACCAGGCGGTCACCGGCCTTCCAGCGGCCTTCGGGCTTCCCGTAGACCCGGATCAGCTCCAGATGATGTTCTCCCCGGCGGACTCTGCGGCTGGCAAGCACCGAGTTGAGTGATCGGGCCAGTGCGACATCGACCTCGAAACCGCCGCGGGCCAGGCGAATGGCCGGTTGAAGCAGTCGCTTCCACTTCACGGACCCATATCGCTTGTGGGCAGTCACCATGCCGTGCACGGTGCCGGGAACGCCGACGATCTTGTGCGTGTACCGCCCGTCGCGGGGGCCGAACATTGTTTCGGTGGCTCTTCGTGGAGCGGTTTCGCGGTAATCGATGCAGACGACGCGGCCGCGGCGGCGATCACCGCCGGGATGGACCATCATGAATCCCCCCCCGCCGATGTTTCCCGCCTCCGGCCAGGTGACCGCCAGGGCAAATTCGACGGCCACCGCCGCATCGACGGCGTTGCCGCCGGCCTTAAGTATTTCGAGTCCGGCACGAGTGGCGGGCGGGCTGACGCTGACGACCATCCCCTGTTGGCCGACGGCCTCGGAGAGCTGTTGCTGGGCGAAGACCGAACCAGCGGTCAGCAGCATGAGGGCGACGGTGATACCGAAAGACCGAGTGAGCGGTTGGTCGGGACGCAGGGGCGTGGGGCAGGCCATGAGGCGATCCTGTGATGTGGCTCGAGTTCGCTGCATGTTAGCCGAGCATGTCATACAATTCGTTGCGAAACACTCGCTTCGGTACAGGCCAGTTCTCCAGGGGGGGCACCAGGAATGACTTCGACCCATTCATCCAGCGGCGATGTGAACCGACGGTCTTTTCTGAAGGCGTCAGTCGCAGTCGGAGCGTCTGCGGCGACATTGTCGGAAACGGTGCAGCCCGATTCGGTGCAGGCGGCCTACTGGCCAAAGCCGCCCCGGGAAATTTCAATCGGGTCGCGTCGCGAGCTGTTCATCGACGGTCACCTGATCGAGCGGTTGAAAGGGGCGGCTCGACAGGAACTGCACAACCCGGTGGCTCGCGACCTGGCCATCGTCCACGACGCTTCGTGGGAAGGCACCAGTTGCGGATACCACACGGTCTTCCAGGACGGTTATCTCTACCGGATGTACTACCGTGGCAAGCAGTTGTCGGTGGTCGACGGTCGGCTGATCACCAACACGCATCCCGAGTTCTACTGTTATGCCGAAAGTCATGACGGGATCCGCTGGACGAAACCGGACCTGGGCATTGTCGAGTTCAACGGCTCGAAGAGGAACAACATCATCTGGGCTGGAGTCGGGACCCACAATTTCTCACCGTTTCTCGACACGCGGCCCGGATGCCCGGCCGACCAGAAATACAAGGCCCTCGGGGGAACCATGCGCGAAGGAGGCCTGTTTGCGTTCGCCTCGCCCGACGGCATCCACTGGCGACTGCTCCGCAAGAAACCAGTGATCACCAACGGAGCGTTCGATTCCCAGAACCTGGCATTCTGGGATGAGACCGCCGGATGTTACCGGGCCTACTGGCGGTATTTCACCAAGGGGATCACTGAACAAAAGGTGTGGAAACCTGCCGGACTGCGTGCAATCCGCACGGCATCCTCGGACGATTTCTTCAACTGGAAGAATACGGCCGACCTGGCCTATGAAGACTCGCCCGAGGAGCACATGTACACCAACCAGGTGAGTCCCTATCACCGGGCACCTCATATCCTGGTTGGTTTCCCGATGCGGTACGTGGAGCGGGGGTGGAGTCCATCGATGCGGGCACTGCCCGAGCGGGCCCACCGCGAGATGCGGGCGGAGGCCAACGAGCGTTACGGGACGGGGCTGACCGAGGCCCTGGTGATGGCCAGTCGCGACGGTGTTCACTTCAAGCGGTGGAACGACGCGTTCATTCCACCGGGTCCCGAGCGTCCCGACACGTGGAACTACAGTCACCTGGGCATGGCCTCTCGGCCGGTCGAGACGGCCTCGGATCTGTCGGGTGCCGATCGCGAGTTGTCGGTCTACGGGAAAGAGAGCGGCTGGACCGGGACCAGTTGTGCGCTCAGGCGGTACACGTTGCGACTGGATGGATTCGTCTCGGTCGGTGCTTCAATGGCCGGTGGAGAATTGCTGACCAGGCCCCTGCGATTCACCGGCCGGCAATTGCGGTTGAACTTCGCCACATCGGCAGCCGGTTCGATTCGCGTCGAATTGCAGCGGGCCGATGGATCACCCGCGAAGGGATTCACTCTCGACGACTGCCACGAACTCTTCGGGGACACGGTGGATCGCGAGGTGGCCTGGAAGGGCGACGCCAACCTGTCGGATCTCCAGGGGCAGGCGATCCGTTTCCGGTTCCAGCTGAAGTCCGCCGACCTGTACGCGATGCGTGTCGCGACGGCCTGACCAGGTGGCCGCCTGGCAGGACCGGAGATGTGGCAATGCACCACCAGGTTGCCGTGTCGGAGACCCGTGGGTGAGTTAGGATCGGAACTGCAATCCGAGTCCGAGCTGACACCTGACGGAGAGTCTTTCGCATGGCGTGCCCAAAAGTGTTGTTGCGTTGGTGTCTTGTCCTGTTGGTGGTTGCGGTGTCGTGGCCCGGCCCGGCTGAGGCCGGAGAGGTGATCGTTCCCGTGGCCGTCCGGGCCTCGTCGAACCAGAAGGACGGCGACGAGTCGGCGTGGCATGTCGACACCCTCAGGCTGGGGGCCAAGGCGTTTGATGCCCGCACCGGAACCAATGGACCGTTTGGACTGATTGGCTACCCCGGGTGCGTTTCGACTGACCAGGCGAGGTACCCCGGACACGACTGGTACCAGGGGGAGCCGAAGGAACGGCCCAAGCCGTTGGGTATGTGGATGACCGCCGAGGACGGGCACAAGGACGCCTGGGTGGAATTCGAACTGCCCGCCGTGATCGAACTCAGCGAACTCTGGATCTGGAACTGGAACGACGGGCCCGAAATCGGTCGGCGGGTCCGCAGCCTGGTACTGCGGACGTCGACGGCCTCGACCGGGGCCGGACAGTTGGGGAAGGTCGAGTACGACGGGGTCTCCGAGAAGCTCGTCTTTCGCGACATCGGACACATCCAGGGACGACGGCCCGATGTCGTGTTCCGATTCCCCAAGGGAACTCGCAGCCGGTACGTCCGACTCGAGAAGATCAACAACTTCGGCCCCGATCGCATGCTCGGGTTGGCCGAGGTCTTTGTGCTGAAGCC
>Ga0310123_10000392_pt1 | contig 39380 bp, 32 predicted proteins | sample CB6_AW_1057_MG_FD_203505 | JGI IMG/M metagenome (GOLD analysis project Ga0310123, IMG submission 203505) | Marine microbial communities from Western Arctic Ocean, Canada - CB6_AW_1057 | ecosystem: Environmental > Aquatic > Marine > Oceanic | place: Canada: Western Arctic Ocean | collected... | reverse complement strand
CTTCTCAGATCTTGCAATGTAATTCCTTTTTCAAAAGTTATACTACATTTTAAAGAATTTGTTATTAAATTAACAATTACAAATTATATGTGTACTCGATGAGTACTAAATTTGTTGATCTAAATAGAATAATCTCTTCAAGACTATCTTGAATTAATAAAATTAAAATAAAACCCAACAGTAATTAATAAATAACCAGGAATACTATCCCACCCCCAAGGAAGGTAAACAGTTAACGTTCCTAAAAACACAAGTAAAACTCCTAATTTTGATTTTTTAAAATAATTAAAACTAGAAGTAAGTAATCCAAAAGTGAAAATTTTCCCACTAACACTCATAAAGGGAGTCCATATTTCAGGTGTATTGATTAGATGTTTAGTTACTTGACTTTTAAGTTCAGGGTCTTTTAAACTCCAAAAAACAAAATCAATTACACACATTCCAATTATTAAACCTATTCCAAATATTAAGGATGGAGAACCTATAAAATTGAATTTACTTTTTGGAAAATTTCCAATTTGAGGGATGAGTAATAAAACACCGATAATCATCAACCAGTGAGAAAAATCAATTGGTTCTTGATTGTGAAGTTTTTCAAGGTCATTAAAATATATGAAAATTAAATACTGACCGACTGTATATGTCAATAGACCTAAGAGAAATAAAATCTCGTTTGGATTTAGTTTTTTTAAATATTTATTCATTTCTAGGTTCTATAAATAATGAAATTGATCTGTTTAATTGAACATAGTAAAATTACAAAACTGAAATCAAACTGAGTTATCAACCAGGAGATTTGTCATTACTGATTACAATCGAAGAAGAAGATAATTTTAGGGTAATTATTTTAATTAAATAGCGAGATTAAAATAGAATAAGCATTAATTTAGTAATCTATTTTCAAGAACAACACTACAGTATAATGAAAAAAATACAAATCACGATCTTGAGTTTCACATTATTGATGCTATCTAACTGTAAAGAGAATATAGACGAGGTTCCGCAACCTAAGAATGTCATATTATTAATTAGTGATGGTGCAGGGTTATCTCAAATCTCATCTGCTTTTTATTTTAAAGACACTTCAGTCAATTATTCTCGATTTAGAAATATTGGTTTAATAAACACATCATCTTCCCGTGAAGATGTTACCGATTCAGGTGCTGCAGCTACTGCTTTTGCAACTGGAGTGAAAACATTTAATGGTGCTATCGGTGTTAAAGATGATTCGACATCAGTTGAGAATTTAGTAGAAATAGCTTCTTTGAAACACATAAAAACAGGAGTTATAGCTACATCGTCAATTACGCATGCTACTCCGGCAAGTTTCTTTGCACATTCAATTTCTAGAGGAGCTACAGAAAAGATAGCATTACAATTGCCAAAATCTGATATTGATTTTTTTGCTGGTGGTGGTTTGCAATTTTTTAATAAGCGTAGCGATCAGTTAAATTTATTAAATGAATTAGAAAAGAATAATTTCAGTATCGATACTGTAGCTCTTGGTGATTTGGATGACATCAAATCAAATCAAAAGCAAGGTTATTTTTTAGCACAAGATGCTATGCCAACTATCATTAATAATAGAGGAGACTTTTTATCTAATGCAACCGATTTAGGGATTCAGTTTTTGAATAAGGATGAATCTGGATTTTTTCTAATGACTGAGGGTTCACAAGTAGATTGGGGTGGACATGATAATGATGGAGAGTATTTAGTCTCAGAGCTTATTGATTTTGATGATGCCGTTGGAAAAGCACTAGATTTTGCTGAAAAGGATGGTAATACTTTAGTCATTGTGACTTCAGATCATGAAACAGGTGGCTTTACATTAAAATCCAAAACACGACTAAAGGATGACGGTTCTGAATACAGTGATTACAGTGAAATTGATATGACTTTTTCTATAAAAGGACACTCCGCTACCTTAGTTCCCGTTTTCGCTTACGGACCTGGTTCGGAAGTATTTGTTGGTATTTATGAAAACACAGAAATCTTTCATAAAATCATAGAAGTTACAAAATGGGGAAATCCTGTTGACTAGAAAAATTAGATTTTAATTATTTAATAAAAAACAAAAAGTATTAAATGACTTTGATAAAAGTCTTAAAAGGGATAAATCAAAAGATATAATTGTTGGGAATCCATATTATAAGAATGATAGATTTCATAAAGAAATGTTTTTGAATATGTTTTATGATAAGTTTAGAGATTTCTTTAGTGATTATTTACTAAAGATGAATAATGATGAGAAATTATTTATTGAAGAACAAAAACGAAAAATCAAAATAAGAAAGATGTTTTGAATGTGTATATTTAATTTGTTCATTAGATATATTTGAACGAAGACCAATAGATGTAAAAGTTTGTAGGTCTTTTTTATGTGATTTAAACAACGATTCTTTTTAAATCAGATATGTGATTGGAGATAGGTAGTGTATTAAATCGTATTTAAAACGTAGAAAAAACGTAAAATTTGGTGTGTTGTGTGGTAATGTTTGTTGATATGATTAAAGGAATAAAAAAAAATGTGAAACTTAATTAAAGTAACACATTTTATAACTGTAGAATATGTTAAAAGATAGGTTTTTATAAAAATATCAAATCATTTTAACACTTTTATTAATGTAAAAATTTAATTAATAACTCTCATTTTTTAATTAAATGTTTCATTTATTTTTATTGATAAATTCTATAACTATTTCTAAACTTTCTACAGGTTTCTCTTCCATAGGTATATGTCCAGTTTCATCCATTATTACAACCTCACTATTTGGTAATAACTGCTTAAATAAAGTTGAATTAGAGACAGGAATCCAAGCATCTTGTCTCCCCCACAATATTAAAGTCGGTGTTTGAATTAATTTAAGCCTACCGGTTTGTTCTTTTGGATTAACATTTGCCCGATCAATAAATGACTGCCTGTTATTTTCTCTTAAAATTAAATCCCTGTAAGTCTCAATTTTTTCATTAGTTAATTTAGAATCATCATAATACACTTCTTTTAAATTCATCTTAATAAAGCTTCTGGGCGTAACATATCTAAGTATTTTATTTAAAATTGGGGTTTTCGCTAGTTTAAAAACTATTGGTGAACGTTTAGTCATGAATCCCCCCGGATTTAATAAATGAAGCTGAGAAACTTGATCTTGGTGAAATGAAGTATAATACCAGGCAATTGCACCACCCAATGAATTTCCTGCCAACATAAATTCATTTAATTCAAGTTTTTTACAAAACTCTTCTAAAAATAAACGATAATCATCTAATGCATACTTCTTTTGAGGGTGAGGCCCGGTAAGTCCATAAGCTGGAAGATCCAAACGAATCACTCGATAATTTTCCGAAAGAATTTTTGTCCACTTATCCCAAGTATGCAATGAAGATCCGGTTCCATGTAAAAGTATAATTACAGGACCTTCTCCTTCATCTCTATAATGAACATCCATTCCTTGAACGCTAACAAAACTAGAGAACTCATTAGTATAGTTTTTTTTCAATTCTGACAAAGGAATGTCTGGTGAAATCAAAAGAAAACAAAAAGATACTAATCCCATGATTATAAAAGAGAATTTAAATATTAGCTTGTTGTTTTTCATTTAATAAACACTAAAATTCTTCCAGTTTTTCTTGATAAAAACCCACCTGATCAGAAAAATAAAATTTAATTTTAAGCTTTCCATCTTGCTTAACCAAGTAAGCACTCTCCAACCATGAATAATTTAAAACTGTTTTACCAGTATCAGTATTTACGACAAACCTTCCCTCATTAGCTAGACTAATATGTGCAGAATTATAATCCGTTGAAATTTTCATATCACTTAGAACCCAATCATCTTCAATGGTATTAAATGTGGCGATTAAATCAAGAAAACTTTCAATATTAAACTGCGTTCCCATTTCATTTAATATATAATCATCAGTCACATATTCATAAATCAAATCAGGATTATCATTTTCTGTCGAAATAGCATAAAACATACCATTAATTACTTCTTTCACTTCTGTTTCAGCAATTTTGGATTGCTGCGTTGAACAACCAATAAGTACTATAATGAGTATTATAAAAATATTTTTCGTAGTTCTCTAATTAGTTAAGTTTAACTCTTGCCAAATAATCAAATGCTGTTATATATAAATATTTTTCATCATCCCCAAAGGCACAATTAAGAGCATTACTAGTAGTTCCAATAGTAGCCAAGTGTTTTCCTTCAGGAGTTATTATAAAAACACCACCAGGTCCAGTAGAAAATACTACACCAGATGAATGAACTTTAAGTCCATCAAACCAACCTTCAAAAGTTTTTACTAGTTCTGAACCATCAAAGAAAATACTTCTATTTTCAATACCATTATCCGTAATATCAAACTTAGTTATAAAAGGATATTCTACATCAGAACAATTAACATACAATGTTTTATTATCAGGAGATAATGCTATACCATTGGGAAGAGTAATATCATCTACCAAAAGAGAAATTTCTCCACTAGCAGATAACTTATAAACACCATTAACAGACTGTTCCTTTAACATACTAGTAAGAAGTTTTTCGAATCCAAAACCATACGGAGGATCAGTAAAGTACAAATCTCCATTATCAGCAAATGCTAAATCATTAGGGCTATTAAAGAGTTTCCCATCATAACTTCCAGCTAAGGTTTCAAAAGTAGGATTATCGGTATCCCAACCAACAAGTTTGGCAACTCTCCTATCTCCATGCTGTGCTAAAATCAATTCTCCATCACTATTTAATGCCATGCCATTAGAGCCAAGAATTCCATCTTCCTCTGCAGGTACAATACCAGTATAACCACTAGAATCCATAAAAACAGATAATCCTTCTTCTTCATTCCATTTATATACTTTATTTAACTGAACTTGAGTAAAAATTAATGAGTTTAATTTTGATAGCCAAAGTGGTCCTTCTGCTATTGTAAGTGAGTCAACTAATAATTCTATTTTTGAATCTGAAGAAATGAATTTTTCTGCTGATTCATCAATAATGTTAACCGTTCCACGAGTTAATCGCGCAATATTATTATCGCTAGTAGTTTTATTTTGACAACTAAATACCAATGGTATAATTAAAAGAAATAAATATAGATTTTTCATAAAATTTTATTTTTTTAAAACAAGACTTCTAATCTACAACTTTCAATGAAAAATTCAAAGGCTAATTAAACAAGGATTCCTTCATTAACGATGGAGGCATATTGCCTACTTTTAAAAGCTTTTCATGAAAATCTGAAATATCATAATTTTCTCCCATCAATTGTTTAAATTCTTCTCTCATTTTTAAAATTTCAGTCATTCCAATAAAATAGCCAATGAAGTATCCAGGTCTAGAAGAGGATGAGTCAATCTCTAATTGAGCAGCCCACCTTAAAAAGCCAACCCTATCAGTCATAAGACTTATAGCTTCCTCATAAGAGAGTTTTCCTGAATGCATACCTACATCATAAATTACTCTAGCATTTCGCCATAACCTCAACTGTAACTGTCTAAGTTTAATTTTTTTGTTTGGATAAAAACCTGTCTCTAACATCAGCTGCTCGTTGTATAATCCCCATCCCTCACTAAAAAGAGAAATTCCATTATTTTTTCTTAACTTATTTGGATTATGCATTTGATATAGACCTTGGATATGATGACCACCATATGTTTCATGTGGTGCTGTGACAATAATAACTCCCCAATCATGTTCTACTAAATATTCATTTTTTGTTTTTTCATCCCAATAATCTTCGAAAGGATTAATCTTCCATTTAGAAGTAAAATACCCTTCTTCATCTTCGCCCTTAGAACTTGAAAAATTACCATAATACGATGTTTTTCTTAGATATTCCTCTCTAGCAACAACATGCACCCTCTCCTTCCATGGAATAGGAATAAGATTATTTTTTTTAATATGTTCTCCAGATTTATCAACCCAATGCTGATGTGCTTCTATCATTTTATAAGGCTCAGGATATTCATTTTTAATTTCTATAAGGAGCTCTTTTGTTGTCTTAGTTGAATCAATTTCTTTAGCTAAGACATCCATTTTATCTACGGTCCTATTGAACTCTTCCCATCCAAATTCCCAAAGTGTCTCATCATCATATGGTAATAGAAATTGGTATTTTAACATCTTATTATATGTTGATTTACCTACTGAAAAAGTAGATTCTTCTCTATTAGGTAATGAATTTTCAATATAATCTGTAAATATTTTAAGCTCTTCAATAATCTGGGAACTTACGCTTTTAATTTGATTTTGTTCATCTTCAGTAATCGAGCTACAGCTTTCAATAAACTTATTTATTTCTTCATCAAAAATTACGTTTGAATTCTTTGCCATATAAAGTCCCAATTCCTGGAACCTTGGCACATACTCCACAAGCTGCTTAGACCCACTTTTTAAATCATTTTTAATTATAGGTAGATATTCGGTCAAAAAAGTAATTTTCTCTTCACACGTTTTTGGTCCATTTATGGTACTTGAAATCTGCCTAAAATTCATATAATCTCTAGGATCTCTCTTCCAGGATTGTATGTCTTCGTATCGAATCTCTTTACCTACCAAGAGGCTTTCAATGAATTTATAATCTACTTTTTCTTCATTAGACAAATCTTCATATACAACTAATCTTAGTTCATTTAATTCATTTTTAACTGCACTTAATTGAGAGAAGATATACTCTTCACTTAACCTATTAGATGTATTTGAAAAGTTAGTTTTTTTGTTATTAAAAGAATCCACAAATTCTTTAAAATCTATTTCTTTAGTAGAATCATTAACACATCCAAATAATAATAGTAGTACAAATAATTTTTTCATATTTCTAATCTACTTCTATCATCAAAAATTTCAAAGGAATAATCTTTAAGAATTTAATCTTATTTTAATTAATTCGATTTTAATTAGGTACATTGAAGTATGAAACAACTACTAAGTATGCTGCTAGTAGTTCTCTATTTTAATGCTAACGCTCAAAATCCACGAACACTAGATGTTAATCAAAGTAGGAATAAAGAGATAAAATAGATAAATAAAATCCTGATTGATTGGTTGAAAGAAATTTAATTAAAGAAATTCAAAGAAATAAACTCACTAGATACTACTTTTCCATCTTTTACCTCGTATAGAGTAAATCCTGATCTTATAGAAAAGCCATTATAAACTGATTTATCAGGTCTAGTGATTGCTGAAGTTTGAGCAAATTTTGTATTAGAATTTATGATAACACTTTCTTGAGCAGCATGATAATGCCCTGAAAGGGCAAGTGGAAATGGTCTATTACCAATAATCTTTTGTACTTCATTAAAATTATACACAATATGTCTGTGCTCAAGATGCCCATCTTGTAAGAGAAGCTGAGGACCAAAAAAAATATCATTATCAAATCCCATAAAAGAAAATCCTTGAGACACAAAAGGGATATGATTAAATGTTACTATTGGAATATTTAGAGGTACGTATTTTAAATCGCCTTCTAACCAATTAAGTTGTACAGAATCCACTCCTCCATAATAATACAGATCTTGATAATTAACAGCATCTATTGCTATAAAATGAATTCCTCCATAATTAAAAGAATAGTAATTTGGTCCAAGGAAATACCTATACATATTTTTACCATAAAGAGGATGATTCTTACTAATCATGGATTTATCTCTTTCTATTCCAAAAATTTCGTGATTACCCATCCCACTATAGACAGGAATTTTAAATTTCTCAATTTCATTTAAATACATCTCATAATAATTTCTAGCAGTTGCTTCATTCACTCTCAAAGCATCACGAATTAAATCACCTGAAATTATTATAAAATCTACTCCTATTGAATCTGAGAGTTTTCTAAATCGACCCATTCGTGATAAATTTAATGAGTCAATATGAGTATCAGATGCATGAATAAACTTAAAATATTTTTGAATTTTAGTTTTTTGAATTGGAAAATTAACCTCAGATGATTTTAAAGTATAAAATTTTCCCCAATATCCAGATGGCTGAGAAATGAAGATATAAGGAAAATCATGATTGGACTGCAATTTAAAATCACCATTCTCATCTGTAATAGTTGTATTATGTTGGTCAGATACAACAACATTTGGAACACCTTTTTCACCGTAATCTTGAACCTTATTATTGTTAAAATCTTCAAATACAGTACCTGATATTTCTAATTTTTGACAATAAATATTAACAGAAATAAATAAAAAAAAAGATATAAATATGAAACTATAATAATATTTCATTTTTTTAATCTAATTATTTTTTAGGGTAATAAACTGTATTGTTATACGAATTCTTTTCTATTAAACTTTTAGAGTATAATAATTTAAAATACTCATCATTAGCCCAACTTTCATATAAATTTCTATAGAATGGACTTTCAGGATTCCCCGATTGACCCGGAGAATTTGTAGCAATGCTATTATCCCAATCTTTTGTATCTATTATTACTCTAAAACTAGCACCAGAAGACTGATTTAGACTAGAGCTTGTAGATCCAGGAGTATAACCATTGCCTCCTCTAGGATAAGTTTTAAAACTAATTATTTTACCTATAGAGTCATTAACAACATCATCAAGAGGATGACCAATCTTTATGTGCTTGTAATTACTTTGACCATAAATCCAGTCATCAACATTATTTCCAAACCTATTTTTAAGATCTTGTAATGATGAAATAAAAACCTTCTTTAAAAAATTATTTCTATCATTAACTTCAAAAGAATTAATTTTTTCTATAATCCTATAAAGCTGAACTCGTAATAAATTTCTTACTTCTTTAGGTACATACTCTTTATTAAAAGAACTTACAAGCTTTCTTTCAAAATTTACATAAATAGTAGCTTCTACAGAGTTTTTTAATAACTTATTATCCCAGTTTTCAAGCATGGAAACATATTCTTTAAAATCTTTATTAAAATTTACTTTTGAAAGCATTTTAGTTAATTCTTCAGATGGAAGAGAATGGTAGTCTACCTGTAAACGCTTCATATCATCCATAGTAAATGAAGTATTACTATTTAATACATCATTTACCCTGTCTCCTCTGTATGGATCAGACCAACTAAAACCTATAGCATTCCAATTTGTATATGTTTCAGGAGTGACATTTTGATTAGCTGTAGCAAAAAAATTATCTGTAGGATTATAGGTGTTAGGTTTTTCTATTATTGGCAAATAACCATCCCACTCATAATCACCATTCCCAAGAACTGGTACCATTCCACTATGGTTATTTCTTATAGGTGCTATTCCAACTGCCTGCCAACCAATATTTCCCATTTTATCGGCCCATACCATGTTTTCTCCAGGAATATTACTGTAGTTACAAGCATCTCTAAATTCTTCCCATGTTCTAGACTGGTTCATTCTCAAAGATGCAAGATACGGAGATCCTCCTATCTCCAGCCAACCACACCTCACTGCATATGCTCTATTTTCTACACTATCTATAAGAGTTACTGGACCATGAATTGAATAATGTAATATTACCTTCTGATCCTTCATCCCCTTCACTGGAATTGATTCTTCTATGGTCATAAATTTATTCCACTTACCCTTATGTTTGTACTCATTAAAATTATTTGGATTAAGCTCGTAGACATACAAATCCTCTGCGTCTGTTCTAAATACAGTAAGTCCCCACGCACCGAATTCATTATGACCTATAGAGATCCCTGGAATTTCAGGTTCACCACCACCTATTACATTCCAACCTGGGGCCACTAAATGCGATATATATCTTAGAGAAGGTCCCACTATTGTTCTATGAGGATCATTAGCCAATATCGGATACCCACTCTTTGACTTGCTTCCAGAAATTGCCCAATTATTACTTCCAATAGAAAACTCATCCATTCTATCAATTTGATTATTAAAAGAGATTTCTTTATTATTTTCTCTTCTATACTTCTCTACAATATGTTCCTTTTTAAATCTAATAGGTCTTCTATAAGCATTATATAAGGCTAAAATATCTTTTTCTAAATCTTCTTTTCTTATTTTTTTATGAAGCTTTAAAGAAGGCTCTTTAGGATGAAACCACATCAAATCTTTAACTTTTTTTTCTCCAATTGTTGACACCGCTCTTCCTATATTAAGTTCCTGTGTAATATTTCCTAAAAGACCTTGATGTCTAGATATTACAACTTCAGGAGTCCATAACTCTGGCTTAATATTTAACAAAGTAAATTCTATAGGTAATTTATTAGGATCCTTATTAACCATATCTATGTATGCATTTACTCCATTAACATACGATTTAATTATTTTATACCCATCATCATGGTAATGATTTGACTCATCCTCAATATTCCCTCTGAACTTAAATAACCTAGTTCCTATATCTCTTTCCAGCTCATCAGCACCTAATATTTCTGAAACTGTTCCGGTAGCTTGTCTTCTCCATATCTCGAACTGAAACAATCTATCTTTTGCAGCTAGATACCCTTGCATAAAAAACAAATCTTCTTGATTATTAGCATAAATATGATTTATGCCACTATTATCTTGGAATACCTCTACTTCATCAATTAAGTTATGTAATTGATTTTTTGTAGAACAACTAAGAATAAAACAAAAAAAGGTTAACGTTAAAAATATTCTCAAGTTTCTAATCTACAACTATCTAATAAAGATTCAAAGAAAGGTACTTTTCTTATTTATAAGACCCTACTACTTTACTAACAAATTCTCCAATTTTAGAAGAATCTATCCATCTGGCAACAATTACAAGATCATGGTTTGGTACTATTACAACATAATTTCCACCAAATCCAGCTCCATAATAAATATTTTCAGGTAGTCCATCCCATTTTCTTTGGCCTCTATTTAGCCACCACATGTACCCATAAGAAGAATTATTCTCTGAGGGTAATCTCATTTTTTTTATCCAACCAGAAGATATTAATCTTTCATCACCCCAAATACCATCTCTTAAAAATAGTAAGCCAAATCTTGCATGATCTTCAGAGCTTATAAACATACCTCCTCCAAAATGACCACCACCACTTACTGACTGTACCTCCACACCATCAATAATCTTCATTGACTCATCATACCCATACCATCTCCAAGTTGTAGAAGCTCCAATAGGATCCATTACATATTTCTTTAAAACTTTAGGTAATGGCTCTCTCAATACATTTAATAGAGAATATGACAAAAGATTAACCCTCACATCATTGTATTTATAATCCTTTCCAGGAGGTAAAAGAGATTGTTTCTTAATTTCTTCAAGAGTTAAACCTTTAGAAGGCCTGTCTGCCCAATCGTATGTTCCAAAAAGGTTTCCTGACCACTGAGAAGATTGATTAAGCAAATGATGCCATGTGATTTGACTATTATGAGGATCGTCAAATTTACCATCCCAAATATAATTATGAAGCTTACTATCAAGATCTATTAGATTTTTATCGTAAGCAATTCCAGCAACTGTTGACAAATAACTTTTTGTTACACTAAAAGTCATATCAACTCTTTTTGTATTGCCCCATTTTCCAATAATAAAGCCATTTTTAATTATTAAACCATTTGGATTATCTCTCTTTTTTGTCGGTCCTTTTATTCTAAAATCAGGTTCATGACCAAACGATTTTGTTATGGCTATTCTTAGATCTTTTTCTACTTTATTTTCATTATCAATTGCAAATTGTATAGCCTCATTTAGTTTTTTTGAATTTACACCTAAACTTTCAGGTGATTTTTCCTCCCATATTTTATCAGGATAGTACTGATCCTGTGCATAAACATTAATCGAAAATAAAAATAGTATAAATATTTTTTTCATCTATAACCCTACGTTTATTAGTGAAATATACAAAAATTAAATACCTTTAATGATGTTAATTAAAAATACATAACTATGTGCGAATGTGATAAATGTGAATGTACTGAGCAACAATGCAATTGTGATTGCTGCGATTGCTGATAGAAAACTTTTACTATTTAAATTTCTAGATTGATTCTATTAAAAAAAATAAATTTTCTTCTTCTACTTTTTTTTATTTTAATTAGATGTAGTACTGATCAATCAAATCAAAAAAATTCCTTAGAAGTACTAATTAAATCTCCATTTTCTGGGATTGATACAATTTCTACCAACGACTGGTGGAATAGAATGCCAAATCCTATTATTGATGTAAATGTTAAAAGAAAAAATGTGCTCGCATTTGGTATCTACACAATTTCAAATAATACATTAAAGCTTACTGCACAACTTTTTCCTTTATACCCATATGAGACCAGAGAAGTTAGATTAGAAATATATGAAAATGAAAAATGGGTTGAAATACAAAAGAAAAAAGTGAATGATTTAGGATGGGCAACAACTTTTAGAATTGAAAATTGGGATAGTTCTAAAAATATCAAATACAGACTTTTACATGCAAAAAAAGCATCTTTTGAAGGTTTAATAAGAAAAGATCCAATTGATAAAAATGAAATTATTTTAGCAGCATTTTCTTGTAACAGCAACAAAGACAGAGGAGATAGAGAAAATTATGTAAAAAACATAAATCATATAGATCCTGACCTCTTATTTTTTGCTGGAGATCAATCCTATGATCACCAAGAACATACAGCAGCATGGCTAAAATTCGGAATACAATTCAGAGACACCTTTAGAGAAAGACCTTGCATTACTATTCCAGATGATCATGATATTGGTCAAGGAAATTTATGGGGAGAAAATGGAAAAATAGCTTCTTCTCCAGCCGGAAATGATGGTGGCTATTATTATCATCATGAATACGTAAAAATGGTAGAAAGAGCTCAAACCTCTCACCTTCCTGATCCATATGATAACACACCCATAGAACAAGGAATTAACGTATACTACACTAATCTTGTGCTTGGAGGAATAGACTTTGCTATTCTTGAGGATAGAAAATTCAAATCCGGTCCTAAAGGTAAAATACCTCAACAAGGACCAAGACCTGACCACATAAGAAACCCTAACTATGATCCTAAATCTATAGATGTAGAAGGATTAACTCTTTTAGGGAATAGACAACTTGATTTTCTTGAAAATTGGGCTAATAATTATAAAGATATTAGTATGAAATCCGTATTATCGCAAACAGGATTCTGTGGTGGCGCACATCTCCATGGAAGTAAAGAAAATAGACTACATGCTGATATGGATTCAAATGGTTGGCCACAAACAGGAAGAAATAAAGCACTTAAATTAATTAAAAAAGCTAATGCAGTACATATAGGAGGTGACCAGCATATAGCCACAGTCATTCATCATGGTGTAGATTCTTATGAAGATGGTCCGTGGGCATTTGTAGTTCCTGCTATTGTAAACAACTATTATAGTAGATGGTGGTGGCCTGAAAATGAGAAAGCTGGAATTAACTCCAATACAAATTTACCTTGGACAGGAAGATATTTAGATGGTTTTAATAATAAAATAACAATGCATGCATATGCAAATCCAGATACTAATTCAAATGGAGCTGGTTATGGAATAATTAAATTTAAAAAAGATACGAAAAATGTTACTTTTGAATGTTGGCCAAGATATGTAGATGTTAAAAAAGAAAATGCAGAACAATTTACAGGATGGCCAATAACTATTTCTTTGGATTAGAATCATTATACCACCTGTCAGGATTAAGTTTATCATATTCTTTTCCCATTCCTAAATCCATAAAAACTGGATCTATCATACCCTTTTCCCATTCTTTAAATTGAGATTTAAGTCTATCATAAATAGGTTTTGATGAATTAATAATATTTGTTTCTTCACTTATATCATTCTTTAAATCAAAAATATACTCATCATTTTTAATTCTTAGGTATTTATATCTCTCATCTCTGACAACATCAATGTCTTTATCTGGGTTCTGCCAGTATAAATATTCGTGAGGTAAACCAAATTTATCACCAGTTAGATATGGTAATAGATCAACTCCATCAATATCATTTTTTATATACTTTTCTGCGGATGCTGCAGATACAACCGTAGCAAAGACATCTAAAGCAATAATAGGTTTATCATATGTAATTCCTGGTTTAATTTTTTTTGGCCACTGCATAGTAAATGGTACTCTTATACCACCCTCAAAGAAGTCGCCTTTAATACCCCTTAAGACACCATTATCTGAGAAATTATACCACTCTACTCCCCCATTATCTGAAAAGAAGATAACTATAGTATTGTCTGTTATCTTTTTCTCTTCAAGTTTATCTAATATTAATCCAATTCCATCATCCATAGATGAGACCATCGCAGCATAAGTTCTCCTTTTCTCAACTTCTATATGTTTATTTCTTTCTAAATCTCTCTCAGTAGCCTGCAAGGGAGTGTGAGGAGCATTATATGATAAATATAAGAAAAAAGGATTATCAGAGTTATCCTCAATAAATTTTACAGCATTATCAGATAATTCCTCTGTTAAATATTTTTTAGTATCAATTCTATTTCCGTTATCATAGATTCTAGTAATATAACCATCCATCTGTCTTCTCGCCTCAGTCAAATCATTTATTGTTAGGTCTTCAGGAAAATACCTGTGTCCACCAATAATAAAGCCAAAAAACTCATCAAAACCTCTTCTCTCAGGAACTAGAGATTCGTGAGCACCAAGATGCCATTTGCCTATTGCCTTAGTTTTATAATTAGCCTTCCCTAAAACATCAGAAAGTGTTTGCTCTGTCAACGGAAGTCCCATAGTAGAGTCTTTAGGAGCTAATAAAATATTTCTAGTATATCCAAATCTATTCTGATACCTGCCAGTAATTAATCCCGCTCTGCTTGGAGAACATACAGCATATGAAACATAACCTTCAGAAAATATAACTCCATTATTAGCTATTCTATCAATATTTGGTGTAAAAATTTCCTTACTTCCATGAAATCCAACATCTGCATAACCTTGATCGTCACTTATTATTACAATTACATTAGGAAGTTTTTCTTCATTAGTTGAACATGAAATCACTCCTAGGAATAAAAAAAAGTAGGTTATATTCTTAATCATAAATAATTAGTTAGGGTTACATAATGTAAAATTAGCATTTACTGTTATTATCCATTAGAATAAATAAGTTTTCCTTTTAAATAAGGTATAAATGTATTTTCTAGTATTGCCATTAGAAGGATGATTATACTGATGATTAAAAGATTCTAATAAGGTAAACTCCTCTCCAAGTCTATCTTGTAACATTTTCTCACTATAATTTACAATGTCCAAGCCACAACATTTTTTTGCTCCATCTATTCCAAACTCAGAAAATATTACATATCCACCTTTCCTAACTATTTTTTTTAACAAATTAAAATATGAAAGTTGCTGATCTTTTAAAGTAAAAAAATGTAAAACAGCTCTATCATGCCATAAATCAACATTTTTTATCTTGAGTAATGAAGTAGGATTCGTTAGATCATCCACAATAAATCTAAGACTAGTATTAGCAGCATCTATATTAATCTTTAACTTATCCAATGCCAAAGATGAAATATCATTTATCAAAATATTAGAATAACCTTTTTCTAATAATAAATTAATTAATGTAGTAGCACCAGCTCCAGCATTAAAAATTAAGGCATCCTTATGCAAATTGCATTTTTCAATTAGATCAACAGATACAACTGGGTCATCCTCAAACCATCCAAGTTTATCTATTGGATTATTTTGATAAGCTTTATTCCAATGATTTTGATAATCATATTCTTGAATCATAATTTCAATGTAAAAAGATTATTAATAATTTATCCATTATTTGTTTAATTTTTCATGTTCCTTCTGTAAATCCCCCCATTTTGATATAGATAAAGCAAGCTTATTTTTTTTTGACTGGTATTTTTCAAAAAATGTTTCATTATAATCAGAAGGATTTGATTCAAGAGTAGAATTTATTTTTTTAATATTTTCTTCTAATTCTATTATATCTGTTTCGACTTTTTTAATCTTATTGTCTAATGACCTAATTTTTTTCATCTTTTTATAAGATTCTTTATCCATTTTTTTAGGAGAAGTAACAGTATTTTTTTTCTCAATATCCCTAATATCACCAATGTTCCTTTTTTCAAGATAATAATCGATATCTCCTAGATACTCTTTTATATTCTTATCCTTAAACTCATAAACTATTTCAGTAAGTCCTTGAAGAAAATCTCTATCATGAGAAATTAAAATTAAAGTACCCTCAAAACGTTTTAAAGCTTCTTTTAAAACATTTTTAGACTTAATATCAAGATGATTTGTTGGTTCATCCATAATGAGCATATTAAAAGGCAGCAATAGTAATTTTGCAAGCGCTAACCTATTTCTTTCTCCCCCAGATAAAACCTTAACATGTTTATCAACCTCACTTCCTCTAAATAAAAAAGATCCAAGAATATCCCTTACTTTATTCCTATTTTTTTCTGTTGCTGAATCCTCCATAGTCTGAAGAATAGTCTTTTTATCATCTAAATAATCTGCCTGATTTTGAGCAAAATATCCGATTTCTACATTATGACCAATTTTAAAAGATCCTTCGTATTTTATTTCATTATTTATAATTTTAGCAAGTGTTGTTTTTCCTTGTCCATTCTGCCCAACAAATGCAACCTTAGAATTTCTTGCAAGAATTAAGTTTATAGAATTCAAAACTTCTAAATCATCATAATTTTTTGAAAGATTCTTTATTTCAAATATTACTTTTCCTGGATTAATCGATATTGGAAAGTGTACATTCATAACACTTTTATCATCTTTATCAACTTGTATCATATCCATTCTATCAAGTTTTTTTATGAGAGACTGAGCCATAGATGCCTTTGACGCCTTAGCTCTAAACTTATTTATAAGCTTTTCAGTATTTAAAATTTCTTTCTCTTGGTTTTTTTGAGAAGCAAGTTGTTGTTCTCTCATTTCTTCTCTTAAAATTAAATATTGAGAATATGGCTTTTTGTAATCATAAATGCTTCCAAATGAAATTTCAATAGTTCTATTTGTTATATTATCCAAAAACATTTTATCGTGAGATACTATTAATACAGCACCACCATAGCTTTTCAAAAATGATTCAAACCAAATAATAGAATCTATATCTAAGTGATTTGTAGGCTCATCCAATAATAGGATATCGTTATCTTGTAATAAAAGCTTTGCAAGCTCAATACGCATTCTCCATCCTCCTGATAAATTACTTGTTTGTTTATTAAATTCAGATGATTTAAAACCTAATCCCTTAAGAATTTTCTCAGTATTTCCTTCATAATTATAACCTCCTATAATTTTAAATTTATCTTGAAAATTTTGAAGATCTATCATCAACTGGTAATATTCCTTACTTTCAGAATTCTCACTATTCATTAACTGAATATTGATATCTTCTATTTTGTTCTCTATAATTTTTATTTCAATAAAAGCCTCATATGTTTCTTCCAATACTGTTCTTCCTTCAACAAAATCTATATCCTGTTTTAAAAAGCCAATTTTTAAATCTTTATCTGTTGCAATTTCACCTGTATCAGGTTCTAGTTCTTTAGATAAAATTTTTAACATGGTAGACTTACCAGCTCCATTTTTCCCTATTAGCCCAATTCTATCTCCAAAACCCACCCTATAGGTTATATTCTTGAAAAGATCATCTCCTTGAAAAGAAATAGAAAGATTATGAACGTTAAGCATATTAAATATTTAGTTTTTGCATTTAATTAATGCTATCTTCTTTGCACAGTTTTTTAAGAATTTTCACATCATTATTCCATCCATTACCATCATAAAATTCAATTCCTTTAAAATCACGGACTTTATAAAGAGCTTTTTTACCATAACATGTTCCTAAATAAACAAAATTAATTTTTTGATTTTTAGCATAAAATATGACCTGTTCCATGATGTATTTTCCTAATGAAAAATCTTTCATAAATTTTGTATCATAAAATGAAAACCAATAATGAATTATGTTTTCATTAGTATAAGTCAAAACGTATCCAATAGGATTATTTTTTCTATAAAAAATAAAAATTTTATTATAATTTTCTCTGATCAAAATAAGATCTAATCGTTCTCTTGATAAAGGTTTGTTAGAAAACCTTTCTTTTGAATAATTAAGACAAAAATTTTTAAATTCTCTTGAATGTTTAAACTCAGATTTATCTAGTATCTTATATGAAATATCTAATTTTTCATCAACTTTTCTTATTACCCTATTGTTTTCAGAAATACGTTCATACAAGGATGTATTAATACGTAAACTTCTTGCTAAATAGTATTTTTCAAGTGAACTATTTAGGTCATTAGAAAAAGGTAAAAAACCTTTATTAAAAATTGACTCAATTTCCTTTAAGCTATCTAAAATAGCATACATGGAATAACCAAAATTATATTGGTTATAATCAACACTAGATTCTTTAAAAATTAGTTTCATCCATTAAATACTTAAAAAAATGCAATTTAAGATTATAAAGACTAATAAACCAATAGAAAAAAATTAAATTAATTCAATTTCATCAAAAAATCATTTAACTCAGCCTGAGTAAAATTTCTGAATCTACCTAACTTTAAAGAACCTATATTAATATTAATAATTCTAATTCTTCTTAAAAATTTAACTTTATAATCTAACTTTAGACACATCTTTCTTATCTGTCTATTCATCCCCTGTGTTAATATTATATTAAATGAATAATTATTAATTTTTTTTACCTCACAAGACTTAGTTAAATTATTCTTTAACTGTACTCCCTTTCTCATATTAAATAGAAAATCAGAAGAAATCTTTTTATTTACATGAACAACATACTCTTTCTCATTATTATTTTTAGTGCGAAGAATTTTATTTACAATATCACCATCATTTGTTAATAAAATTAAACCTTCACTATTCTTATCAAGTCTACCAATTGGAAAAATTCTTTTAGGGTATCCTATAAAATCAATGATATTATTTTTTACATTTCTATCAGTAGTACACTCTACTCCTACTGGTTTATTAAATATTAAATAAACAAATTTTTTCTTTTTTTTAGGATTAGTTACTAACTCTCCATCTACTCTAACTTCATCGCCAAGAGAAACTTTTACTCCTAAACCTACTATTTTATTATTAACAGAAACCCTTCTTTCATTTATTAGTTTATCAGCAGCTCTTCTAGAGCAATAGCCTATTTCACTTAAAAATTTATTGAGCCTTGTTAATTTAGAATTTTGCATCAAAAAAAATTATATTTAACTGAAAATTGATAAAAATTTATTAGAATATTAAACAAATATGAAAAAATGAAATATATACTATACATTATTATAGGATTACTTGTAGTGGCAGGATTATTTATTGCTTATACAGTTCTACATCCAAAAAGTCCTTTTGATAAAAAGTCTTTCAAAAAAGAAAGTATGCAGCTTGAAGTTGAATACAGTAGACCATATAAAAAAGGTAGATTAATATTTGGAAATAAAAATGATGGAGCATTGGTACCATATAATGAATACTGGAGAACTGGAGCTAATGCAGCAACAAAATTCAATACCAACCAAGAAATTCAATTTGGAGATAAAACTCTTTCTGCTGGAGAGTACAGATTATATACCATCCCTAACCCAAAAATTTGGAAAGTAATAATCAATGAAGAAGCTGATACTTTCTTTGCAATTTCAGAGCCTGACTACTCAAAAGATGTTATTAGCATAGAAGTTGAAAGTAATGAAATAGATAACTCTGTCGAACAATTTACTATAGATTTTTTAGATTCTGATTCTACTATTTCTCTAAGAATGAGATGGGATAAAATTGAAGTATTAATTCCGATAATGTAATCATAGAAAAGACTAACTAAGAACTAATTTGTTTACTTAATCTCTTCCTATCATTTTCATCTAATAAAATTTTTCTTAATCGAATACTATTAGGAGTAATTTCTACATATTCATCCTTTTGAATATATTCAATAGCTTCTTCCAATGTAAATTTAACAGGGGGAGCAAGCTTCACTTTTTCGTCAGTACCTGAAGAACGAACATTAGATAGTTTTTTTGTTTTAGTAACATTTACAACTAAGTCATTTCCTCTAGAGTTTTCGCCAATAACTTGACCTGTATAAATGCTTTCTCCATGATAAATAAAGAACCTACCTCTATCTTTTAATTTATCAAGTGAATATGGAATTGATATACCATTTTCCATGGAAATTAGTGAGCCACTATTTCTTCCAGCAATTTCACCCTTATATGGTTGAAACTCAATAAATCTATGATTAATAATTGCTTCTCCAGCAGTGGTTGTAAGTAATTGATTCCTTAATCCTATAAGACCTCTTGAAGGAATCATAAATTTACAAATCATTCTTAAGCCCTTAACTTCCATAGATAATATCTCTCCCTTTCTAACTGCAACTATTTCAACAGCTTTTCCAGAGACGTCTTCAGGTAAATCAATTGTTAGCTCTTCTATAGGTTCACACTTCTTCCCATCTATTTCCTTAATTATTACTTGAGGTTGACCTATTTGTAATTCAAAACCTTCTCTTCTCATTGTTTCTATTAATACAGACAGATGCAGTACGCCCCTACCATAAACAACAAATTTATCTCCAGAATCTCCCTTTTCTTCTAACTGCATTGCTAAATTTTTTTCCAATTCTTTCTGCAATCTTTCCTTAATATGTCTTGATGTAACATATTTACCTTCTTTACCAAAAAATGGTGAGTTATTTATAGTAAAAAGCATGCTCATTGTAGGTTCATCAATAACGATTGTTGGTAAAGCTTCTGGATTTTCAAAGTCAGCAATAGTATCTCCAATTTCAAAATTTTCTAGACCAACGACTGCACATATATCTCCAGCATTAATCATATCAACTTTTTTTCTACCTAAACCATCAAAAGTATTTATTTCTTTAATCCTAGATTTTAAAATTTCACCATTTCTTTTGACAAGGCTAACTTGTTGGTTTGAAGATAGTTTTCCCCTTTGAAGTCTACCTATAGCTATCCTACCAGTAAAAGATGAATAATCTAAAGAAGTAATTAGCATTTGAGTTGATCCTTCATCAATTTTTGGTTCTGGAATATGTTCTATTACAACATCTAACAATGGCGAAATTGAATTAGAGGGATTCTTCCAATCAAATGCCATCCAATTATTTTTAGCAGATCCATAAACAACTGGAAAATCCAATTGCCATTCCTCGGCATCTAACTCAAACATTAAATCAAAAACAGACTCATGTACTTCTTCAGGTATACAATTTTTCCTATCAACCTTATTTATAACAACAATTGGTTTTAATTTTAAATCAAGAGCTTTCTGTAAAACAAAACGTGTTTGAGGCATAGGACCTTCAAAAGCATCTACTAAAAGTAATACTCCATCAGCCATATTCAGTACTCTTTCTACTTCTCCTCCAAAGTCAGAGTGCCCTGGAGTATCAATCAAATTGATTTTTATATCTTTATAAATAACCGATACATTTTTTGATAAAATTGTAATTCCTCTTTCTCTTTCAATATCATTATTGTCAAGTATGAGATCTCCTGTTTCTTGATTATCTCTAAAAAGATTACAATGGTGTAATATTTTATCAACCAAAGTAGTTTTACCATGATCGACATGAGCAATTATTGCTATATTTCTTATCTTATTCATTTATAAAAGCATCAATTTCGCGCAAATGTAATCTCTTTTTTTGGAATCTGAATTTTTAAGGATTTACTTTTTAAAGTATTTTAATTAGAATCAATAATCCAAGAAAGATTTATGAGAAGATTATTACTTATAATTGTTTTATAAAATGAATAAAAATTTAATAATAATAGTACTTATGGGAGTATCAGGTAGTGGAAAAACTACAATTGGAAAAATTTTATCAAAAGAAAAAAATATTCCATTTTTTGATGCTGATGATTACCACCCTAAAGAAAACATAAAAATGATGAAAGAAGGCAAGCCACTAAATGATAAAAATAGATTACCATGGCTGGTAAAAATCAATAACTTAATAAAAAAAAGCTCACAAGTATCCAGTTGCGTTATTGCATGCTCATCATTAAAAAAAAAATATAGAAGCATTATTAAAAAAAATATTACTATTCCTATACATTTTATTTATCTAAGAGGAACGAAAAAAATTATTTATGAAAGATTAAAAAAAAGAAAAAATCATTTCATGGAAAAATCATTACTTAATTCTCAATTCAAGGTATTAGAAGAACCTTCTAAGAGTTTAACTATTAATATAAATAAAACAAAGAATGAAATCATAAAAATTATTACGGAAGAAATTTTTTAATTAATTTAAAGTTTTAAAATAGTGAGAGGTTTAAAAATTGGTATTTAAATAAATAATAATAAAGTTAACTGCAAAAAAAATTATGAAACATTATTTACTAACTCTAATGTGTATGCTTTTTATTTCTATGTTTTATTCGTGCACTGAAGAAGAAGCTTCTTATGTTGGAAGAGGACTTATTATTAATGAATTTTTAGCTAGTAACGATGCTTGTTGTACCGATCAATCAGGGGACTATGATGACTGGGTAGAATTATTTAACGATTCAAGTGATCCTATAGATATTGGAGGAATGTACTTTACAGATACTCCAGATGATGATAAAGCATACCTAATTCCAAACACTGAACCCTCAACTACAACTATACCAGCTGGAGGATATTTAATTATTTGGTGTGATGACGATCAGGAGCAGGGTGTCCTTCATGTAAGCAAAAAACTTAAAGCAAAAGGAGAATCAGTAATTTTAATCAACTCTGATGGAATAACTGTTGTTGACTCAGTTACATACGAATCACAAACTACTGATATATCAATGGGTAGGAATATTGATAACATGGATGAGTGGATATTTTACAATAATCCAACTCCTGGATCTGCAAATCTTTAATTTTTTATCTAAATCAAAGACTCGAGATTGGAAGTTTAAATGTTTTAATTTTTTTTATTCCATTCATTTCATCAGTCCAAGAAAGAAAAATATCATTTTTAAGTCTCTCAAGTTGAGGAAATCCAGTTACCCTACTACTTGACACATTAGATAAACTAACTATTTCACCCATATTTCCATTCATATCTATTTTTCTCAAATTTATTGAACCAACACCTTTATTTGTAGATAACCAACTAACAACAACTAATGTTTGATCAATAAAATCTAAATCAACCCTACCCAATGGAATAGTATTTAAATCATTTATTAATATTTTTTCTCCAAATGATTTTCCTTGATCATTTGAAAATTTTACACTTACCTGAGGATTTCCTCTTGCTGCAGAAAACCAAGCTACTTCTACATTTTTACCTTTTGAATCAATATATGGACCGTTAACAGGACAGCCATTTATTTTCCAATTATCATCATTTAAAGAATAAGAATTAGTCCATGATGAATTAATAAATCTAGATACTGATATATCTCTAATTTCATTTTTTGTTCTATCTCTATAAACAACAATTGGAATATTATCTGAAATGGTTAGTGACGTTTGACAGCAATCACAAACCATATTATCAATTTCACTTTCTTCAATAATTTCGCCCTCAGAATTTATAATAGCAGACCTAAGGGACATTGGACCAGATGCATGTCCAGAATGTTCTTTAGAAGAACTTGTATTTCTTCCATCTAACCATGTAGAAAAAAATCCATCTTTATAAGGTTTTATAGACACAAAACCATGTTCAGAAAAAGTGCTATCATTATGCATTTTATATTTATCAATCCAAAATTTATTTTTACTAATTAGATAATTGACATCATATGAAAATATTTCTTCAGAACTTTTTTTTAAATAATGAGCAATCATTAAATCACTTTTATTATTTATTGATATAGAGGGAAAATCAGCCCAATTAACAAACCAATTAACGCCCTTAGTTATAAGTTCCCTCTTGCCCCATATGTCTGAATTAAGTTCACTCATATATAAATAGCTGGTATCCATAGACTCTTCAATCCATGAAATATAAAGATCATTATCAGTTGATAATAAAAACGATTCTCCAGTATTACTAGAATTATAAGAAAAATTTATCTCACTGATACCGTCATTGTTTTTACATGAGATTAAAATAGAAATAATAAAAAGTGTTAATATCCTATACAAATAATAAATATTTTAAATAAATTAAATAAATTAAATAAATTAAATAATATAATTTTTATAAATTAAACTTCATTTTTCCATTAAACCCAATTATTATGAAAAAAATATTTATATACATCCTTATTTTTTGTTTAGTCTTTGATGTTTATTCACAAAGAAGAAAAAATAATAAAAATGTAAACGCCACAACAACAAAAGAAGAAAAAATTTCATTATCAGCACTAAAACTTAGAAATATTGGTCCTGCATTTCTATCAGGAAGAATTTCAGATATAGCTATTCATCCAAAAAATGATAATGTATGGTACGTAGCAACTGGATCAAGTGGTGTATGGAAAACAGAAAATTCAGGTACTACTTGGAAACCAATCTTTGATAAAGAATCAACATATTCAACAGGTTGTGTCTCAATTGATCCTAATGATAATTCTATCGTCTGGATAGGAACTGGAGAAAATGTTGGAGGAAGGCACGTAGCATTTGGAGATGGAGTTTTTAAAAGTACAAATGGAGGAAAATCGTGGAAAAATATGGGTTTAAAGAACTCTGAACATATATCAAAAATAATAGTACACCCAAATAATTCTGATGTGGTTTGGGTTGCTTCTCAAGGTCCACTATGGAGTTCTGGAGGAGAGAGAGGTTTATACAAAACAACGAATGGAGGAAAAAATTGGAAAAAAGTATTAGGTGGAGGTGAATGGACTGGAGTAACAGAAGTTATTATAGACCCAAGAAATCCAAATAGGTTATATGCTGCCACTTGGCAAAGACATAGAACCGTAGCTGCTTTAATGGGTGGTGGTCCTGAATCTGGTTTACACAGATCTATAGATGGAGGTGAAACTTGGGAAAAATTAAAAACCGGCCTACCTAAATCAAATATTGGAAAAATAGGTTTTGCTATTTCTCCTCAGAATCCAGATATTCTTTATGCTGCTCTTGAACTTGAAAGACTTAAAGGAGGGGTATATAGATCTTCTGACAGAGGTTCTTCATGGACAAAAATGTCTAATACTGTTTCTGGTGGAACTGGTCCTCACTATTACCAAGAACTATATGCTAGCCCCCATAAATTTGATAGACTATACCTAATGAATGTCAGAATACTAACTTCTGAAAATGGAGGAAAAACATTTACACAACTTAAAGAAGCGGACAAACATTCAGATAACCACTCCATTACATTTAGAGATGATGATCCTAATTATTTGTTAGTTGGAACTGATGCTGGAATTTATGAGTCTTTTGATTTGGCTAATACATGGAAATACCATAAAAATTTACCTATTACCCAATTTTATAAAGTTGCTGTGAATAATGCATATCCATTCTATCACATTTTTGGAGGAACTCAAGATAATGGTTCAGCTGGTGGTCCATCTAGAACATTTGAAAGACAAGGTATAAGAAATGCTAATTGGTATAAAATACTTGGTGCTGATGGTCATCAAACTGCAACAGATCCCGTTTACAATGAAATTGTTTATGGTGAATTTCAGCAAGGCGTTCTCCATAGAATTGATTTAAATACTGGAGAAACAGTTTTAATCCAACCTCAACCAAGAGAAGGAGAAAATTATGAAAGATTTAATTGGGATGCTCCAATTTTAGTAAGTCCTCACAAGCCTGAAAGGCTTTATTTCGCCTCTCAAAGAGTATGGAGATCAGAAAATAGAGGTGATAGTTGGGAACCTATATCCGGTGATTTAACTCGAAATGAGGAAAGAATTGACCTAGAGATTATGGGAAAAAGACAAGGTTGGGATAATGCATGGGATGTTGGAGCAATGTCTAACTATAATACCATTACTTCAATTTCTGAATCACCATTACAGGAAGGAGTTATATATGTAGGTACAGATGATGGGTATATTCAAGTTACAACAAATGGTGGAACTACATGGAAAAAAATACCTGTAACATCTCTAGGATTACCAAAGAGATCATTTGTTAATGATATTAAAGCAGATTTACATGATATTAATACAGCTTACGTATCACTAGATAATCACAAAGAAGGAGATTTCTCTCCTTACTTATTTAAAAGTACTGACATGGGAAATACATGGACTTCTATAAGTAACAATATTCCAGATAGAACTCTAATATGGAGACTTGTACAAGATCATGTGAGCAAAGATTTATTATTCACTGCGACAGAAAGAGGAATTTATGTTTCACTAAATGGTGGAGCTAAATGGCAAAAACTTCCAGGGTCTCCAACAATATCTTTTAGAGACATAACTATTCAAAAAAGAGAAAATGATTTAGTTGGTGCATCGTTTGGGAGAGGATTCTTTGTTCTAGATGACTATTCTGTATTAAGAGAAATGTCAAATGAAAGACTATCTCAAGAAGGAGCTTTATTTTCTACTAGAAACGCTTTAGGATATGTACCTAAAAGTGTTATCGGTAATACTGGAGCTGATTATTACTTTGCTAAAAATCCTGATTTTGGAGCTGTTTTCACTTATCATCTTTCTAAGTCATATCCAACAATGAAAGAAAAAAGAGTAAAATTAGAAAAAGAATTAACTAAAAAAGGTCAAAGTATTCCAAAAATAAATTGGGATGCTATTGATGCTGAAGGGAAAGATGAAGGAATAAAAATATGGATTGTTATTAAAGATGAAAATGGCAATATTATAAATAAAGTAAAAGGTCCAAATAAAAAGGGGTTAAGTAGAGTGGCATGGAATTTACGTCAATCAAATTCAAGACCTATAAACCCAGATAACATCAGAACTGGAGGTGGAGGAAGAGGAGGATGGTTTAATTTTGGTCCAATGGCTATGCCTGGAACTTATACAGCAACATTACACAAAGAATATGATGGTACTCTAACAAAACTAGATGGCCCCATCAATTTTAATGTTATTCACTTACAAAGAGGCGTTCTTGAGGGAATGTCATATGAAGAGTATAGAGTTCATAGTGAAAATATTATTTCAACTCAGAATATGATGGCAAAAGCAAGCAATTTATTAAGTGAAAGTATAAAAAGTGTCAAAGCTATGAGATTAGCACTATCTAGAAGTAAAATACAAAATAATGAACTTTCAAAAGCATTATACGATCTTAATAATGAATTATCTAATATAGATACTAGAATCAATGGTAACTCAGCAAAATCAGAAATTGGTGAGAGAAATAATCCAACAGTAAATAGTTATATTGGAAATGCGATGAGAGGATTATCAACTTCTTATGGACCAACTGGTCAAAATAAGCAAAGTTTAGAAATTGCAGATAGTATGTTAAACAAAATATATGTTGAAATACAAAAGGCAGCCTCAAAAATTCCTGAATTAAAAGTTGAGTTAGAAAAAATTGGAGCTCCTTATATTATAGGAAATTGAAATAATTAATGGTTATGAAAACTAAATCTTTTTTATTTAGTTTAATCATATTAGTAGCTACAGTAATTTTTTCTTTTGTAAGCAATTTTAAGTATGGTCTATTTTTACTGATTCCATTTATTTATTTTAGTTTTAAAAAAAACTAGTTAAATTCAACTAAAGCTTTAAGATTTTTATATTTCTAAACCATATAGGACTATCATGGTCCTGAAGACCAATATAACCTCTTTTAAAAGACCCATATTTAGTAGAATTTTTCCATTTTCCAGCTGCTTTTCTTTTATACCAGTCATCTGACCAAGGAACAAAAGAAAGAACTTTTTTACCATTAAGCCAATGCTCTACCAACTCTGGTGTAAAACGAATTTTTGTAGTATTCCACTCTCCTATTGGTTTAAGTACTTTTTGCTTAGGATCAGCAGTATGCATTGAATAATCTGAAGCTGTTTGTTGCCATTCTTGTAACTCATAATTATAAATTTTTGAATAATTTTCATCATCGATTAATTGATATTCAGGTGCAATTTGAGCAATACCGTTAAAACCTTCTTTTATGTGATAAAAAATTCCACTGTTTCCTCCAAGAGGAAGTTTCCATTCCAAATAAAGTTCAAAATTTTCAAATTCTTCAAGGCCATAAATAATATCTCCACCACCATCCTTATCCTCTTTATTAAATGTCAACGCACCATCATCATCTATTATCCATCCAGATGGTAAAAAGTCCTCATTATAGGCTCTCCAACCATTAGTAGTTGTGCCATCAAAAAGATAAATCCAATCACTATTTTCTTTTATTATGTTATTACAAGAAAAAATCAACATTACAAAAAATAAATTAGGTATTGAATTACTCATAATTAAAAATCTCTATATTTTGACTCTAAAAATTTATTTGCTTCTTCCTCAGAAAATTTTGCATTCTCATTATTCCAATGTAAAACCTTATTAGGAAATCGACCAGCAATAACTCCTAAAAGTATTGTTTCTGTTAATCTAGATGCATAAGAGAATGGTGCGCTACATTTATCTTTACCTAGACAAGCATCAACAAACTGATGATAATGATCCGATTTATCCAACTTTGGATAATCTAACTTTTCATATTTCCCATTTACAATTAGTTTAGGAAAATCCCAATGAGGTAAAAGTAATCTACCCTTGTCACCTATAAAAATAGCTCCCTGATCTGGTAATTTTTCATCATTAGGTAATATTAAATCCTTATGCTTTTTTGGTGCTTCCTCTCCATCATACCATACCCACTTCAAATTTTCTGTAGTATACTTAGTTCCAGGAAAAACATAACTTACTTTATTACGTTCTGGATGTCCAAATCCATTTGATTTTCTACACTCATTCTTAACAGTATTAGGAACATCCAAATCCAATGCTGCATATGGTGTATCAAAAATATGAACTCCCATATCTCCTAATGTTCCACAACCATAATCCAATAATTTTCTCCATTGACCAGGATGATAAATTTTATCTTTATATGGTCTTTTTTTAGCTGTTCCCAACCAAAGATTCCAATCTAAATTTTCTGGTATCGGATCACTACCTTCTGGCTCTATACCATCATAACCCCAATTTTTAGGAGACCACGCTCTTACTGTACTTACTTTTCCTATAATACCAGATTGAATTAATATAACAGCAGATTTATATTCATCAAATGAGTGAATTTGTATTCCCATCTGTGTAACCAAATTATTCTCTTCTGCTAACTTCTTCATTTCTCTCGCCTCTGAAACATGGTGTGTTAATGGCTTCTGACAGTATACAGATTTTCTCATGTTCATAGCCATCATTGAAGCTGGTGCGTGTGTATGATCTGGAGTGGATACAATTACAGCATCTATAGACTTCGATATTTCATTAAAAAGTTTTCTATAATCTGAAAATATTTTTGCATTAGGATGAAGTTTTTTAGCTTTATCCAGAGCATTTGAATCAACATCACATAAAGCAACAACATCAACTAACTTATGTGATGAAATTGAATTTAGATCTGCTCCACCCATACCACCAACACCAATATGTGCTGTTCTTAAACGACTATTCTTTAATTGTGAAATTAATGATGATGGAAAAAAAGATAGAGATGCAAATGCTGCACTTTTTTTTAAAAAATTTCTTCTATTACTCACAAACTACTATTTATTAGTTATAAATGAAGAAGCAGGAAGACCTTCTTTATTAAACAATGTTCCATCAAAAACATTCTTCCAAGCATATCTTGCTTGTGTTGGATTATCTACTTTACCTGAAGAAACTCTTACTTTATTATCAACGATAATCGCTTGAGCATTTTCAAAAACACCATCACTACCTGCAATTTCAAAACCTTCCAAATTTCGAATTCCTAAAAGTCCTGATCCTTTTGAATCAAAGTCAATGTCTATATAATCATTATGCAATTCATGATTCTTATAAAGTGGTCCAGAAGATACTAAATCATATCCGTAATCATTATCTAAAGCAAGTAGAGCAAGCCGATTTCCAACATCTTGTTTATTAGCAGGATGTATATCATTAGCTTCTCCAATATCCATGGTGACGGTCATTCCTGTATTTTTTGTTTTTAAACTTTTTCTCTGCACATCTCTTAATTCATGAGATAATTTTCCCTCTCCATAATTAAAAGGTGCAATCTGAACGTAATAAAAAGGGAAATCATAACCCCATCTTTCTCTCCAATCTTCAATCATAGCAGGGAATAATTCATTGTACTCTTCATAGTTACCCACATTAGCCTCACCTTGATACCAAATAGCACCTCTAATGCCATAAGGAAGAACGGTAAATAACATTTTTTTAAAAAGTATAGAATATGCATTAGCATCATTAACTTTTTTATTATTTTGATTATTTTCAGTATTTAAATCTAAATTTGAAATAATATCTTTAGTAGACTTTAAAGTCCTAAGCTTTTTAAGACTTATCCATGCCTCTACCCTTGTTCCTCCCCAACTAGTATTAATAATACCAATAGGAATATTTAAATCAACGTGAAGACGTCTAGCAAAAAAATACCCAACAGCACTGAATGATTTTACATTTTCAGAATTAGAAATCTTCCATTTTGAATTTTTTATCTTCACTCCTGTGAGATCCAAAGGAACAGTAAACATTCTTATTTGATTATAATTAGCGTTAGCAATTTCTTGTTGCTGATTTACTAGTCTGTTAGATAGTTTCCACTGCATATTTGACTGACCAGATGCCAACCAAACCTCACCAATTAATATATCTTTTAAAAGTATTGAATCTTTAAGAGATATAAAAGAAATATTATAAGGACCCCCATACGATGGAGTTTTAATTTTTATATTCCATTCTCCATCTTTATCGCTTTTAGTAATAACTTTCTCATCCCAACTAGCTTCAACAAATACGTCTTGATTAGGAGATGTTGATCCCCAAATAGAAACATCTGATTTTTGTTGTAATACCATATGATCTGAAAAAACAGGAGCTAGTAAAAGAGGTTTTATACTATTTTGACAAGAAAATAAAACGAAAATTAGAAATAAAGATAAATTTTTCATATTCTATAAAATTATACCTAAAGGCTTAGTTGTTTTCCAGTTTCCTCTTGTAAAATCAGGAAATCTTTGTGGTGCACCTCCATATTTAATAGACTTTGCGCTTAAAGGTGTAACTGCACTCCAAAAACATCCCTCATACATATTTTGATCAAGAGGTTCACCGTTTCTTAGACATTCTATTATACGATACCTCATCATAAAATCCATACCTCCATGTCCACCCATTTTTTCAGCTACAGCACCTAACCTTTTATAAAGTGGATGATCGTATTTTTCATATAAAACCTCTAAATTCTCACCTTGCACCCAAGAATGATGACTCTTATTAACACCTTCAACTCCTCCTTCGAGTGCAACACGTGTTGGAAAACCTGCAAGCGTCCCCTTTGTCCCCTGTATTAAATTATGTCTAGAGTATGGTCGTGGACTTGTTTCATCCCACTGAACCATTATGGTTCTTCCAAATTTTGTTTTTATTATTGAGGTATTTAAATCTCCATTTTTATAATCAAGTTTATTCCATTTATGATTAGCTGGATAATTTTTTTCTGCATACAATTTTCTTCCTAGTGCTGGTGTTGAGTAAGAAATTAAAGTACTGAAGTTATCATCATTTCTAGAGAGATTCATATACTGAGCCACTGGACCTAGTCCATGCGTTGGATATAAATTGCCACTTCCTCTTGCATAATGATACGTTCTCCACGAACCAGTACCTCTCTTTTGTTCTTCCATCTGAACCCTTAATTCATGAATGTATGCAGCCTCTGCATGCAAAAATTCACCTATTACTCCTTTTCTACACATATTTAAATACATCAGCTCATCCCTTCCATAATTAACATTCTCCATCATCATACAATGCTTTCTTGTTTTCTCAGATGTATTAATAATCTTCCACATATCCTCAATAGTTGTAGCAATAGGAACTTCAACAAATGCATGAGAACCATTATTCATAGCTTCAATTACCATTGGAGCATGGTTATTCCAATTAGTAGCAATAAAAACTACATCAGGGTTTACTTCTTTAAGCATCAATTTCCATTTATCATCACCACCATAATAAATAGCTATATTATTATGTCTTTCTTCCTTTCCAATCTCTTTACAATTATCTATAGATCTTTGAGCTAAATCTTGGTACAAATCACTAATTGCTACTACCTCTGTTCCTTCTATTGTTGCAATCTGCCTTGCATGACCAGTACCTCTAGCTCCAACTCCAATAAATGCTACTCTTACCATTTCAAGTTTAGGCGCAGAATAATCACCCATATAATAAGAATTTGTATCTCTTTTCTCTACATGTTTTGAGCTGCTAAGGATGGATGCCGTTGCTATTGCCGCTCCAGATAAAGAAGTTTTTTTGAGAAAATCTCTCCTATCTAAATTTTTCATGTTTGGTTAAATTTTATTTACTTCTTAAGTTAAGAATAAAAAATATAAACTTAGAATTGAATCTAAAAGAAATTATTTTAATGAAAAATTAAATGTAGTTCTAGAAGTATATAGCTCATTAGGCTTCAATATCACTGATGGAAATTCTTTATTATTTGGAGAATCAGGATAGTGCTGAGTTTCAAAGCAAAAACCAGAACGATTTCCATAATAACCTTCATCCCTTCTAGGAAGTGTTCCATCTAAAAAATTTCCTGAATAGAATTGCATTCCAGGTTCATCAGAATACACCTCTAAAAATCTTCCACTTCTAGAATGGTATGCAGCAGCAACAAATCTCATAGTACCATAATCATTAAGTACCCAACAGTGATCATACCCATTTCCAATAATAAGTTGTTCGTTTTCAAGATCAATATCTTTTCCTATTCTCTTAAACTCTCTAAAATCAAAAGGTGTAGATTCTACATTTACAATTTCACCAGTGGGAATAAGTGTTTCGTCAACTGGAAGAAATGCATTTGCATTAATTTTTACTTCATGATCTAAAATTGATTCTGAAAAATCTCCTGATAAATTAAAATATGAATGTTGTGTGAGATTTATTATAGTAGATTTATCAGTAATTGCCTCATACAAAACTTCTATAGAATTCTCATTATTTAGAGTATATGTAACTTTTGTTTCTAAATTTCCAGGATAACCCTCTTCCATATCACCACTTGTATATGAGAGTATAAGAGAAGCAGAATTTTCGTCTGTGTGAGTAGTTGCATCCCAAATTACCTTATCAAAACCTATATTACCTCCATGTAAATGATTTTGACCATCATTTCTTACTAGAGTGTATTCTTTCCCTTTTATACTAAACTTTCCTTTAGCAATTCTATTTCCATATCTTCCAACAATAGATCCAAAATAGGGACTTTCTTTTGTATATTCTTCAAGTGAATTATATCCTAAAACAACATCTTCTAATTCTCCTAATTGATTAAATGTTTTTAAACTAGTAATAATGCCTCCATAAGTAATAATTGAAACTTTAGTTCCAATTTTATTTTCCAGAGTATACTTATAAACCACTATCCCATTTTCTAAAATTCCAAACTCAGTTTTATTAATTGAAACTAAAAAAGAATTTTTATCTATGTCCATAGAATTTCTTAGAAAATAATAGAAACTAATTAAAACAAGTATTAATAATAAAAAAAAATATTTTTTCATAAATCAATCTAAACCTATTCAAGAAAAATTCAAAATAAGATTATAAACAGAAACTTATAGAGTTTTTAATTCTGTAGATAAACGTTGAAGACTATCCTTTGCATCACCAAAATACATTTTATTATTATCTCTAAAAAATAAAGGGTTTTGAACACCAGCATATCCTGCTGACATACTCCTTTTTAAAACGACAGTATTTTTTGATTCCCATACTTTTAAAATAGGCATACCAAATAAAGGACTAGAACTATCATCAATAGCATCAGGATTAACTACATCATTTGCACCTACAATTACAGCCATATCTGTAGATTTAAACTCTTTATTAGCCTGTTCTAATTCAATAAGTTTTGAGTAATCAACATCAGCTTCGGCAAGCAAAACATTCATATGACCAGGCATTCTCCCAGCTACCGGATGTATAGCATATTTAACTTCTACATCATTAGTCTCTAAAATTTCTTGTATTTCTTTACATAGCTTTTGTGCTTGAGCAACAGCTAACCCATACCCTGGAACTATTATAACTTTTGAAGAATAAAAAAGTTGAACTGCAAAATCTGAATCATTAATTTCTTTAATATCGCCACCTTTAACTCCTTTTAAAGTCTTTTTTCCAGAAGATGAAAATCCTCCTATGATCACATTAAGCAAAGACCTATTCATTGCTTTACACATAAGAATAGTAAGTATTGTACCAGCAGCACCTACAAGTATACCACCAAGAAGCATAACCTTATTATCAAAGATGATTCCCGTAAGAGCAGCGGTAAGACCTGTAAATGAATTTAAAAGAGATATAACCACTGGCATATCTGCACCACCTATAGGAGCAACAAAAAATATGCCATATAATAATGAAACTCCAAGTACAAAATAAATCAGATTAAAATCATTATTAACTTCAAAATATTGATAAGAAAAATATAAAATAACGACAAGAAGAACTATGTTTATAATATGCTGATAAGGTAAAGAAAGCTTTTCAGACCATTTGTATCCATTAAGTTTTGCAAATGCCAACATACTTCCAGTAAATGCAATAGAACCAATAAAAAGACTCAATATCAATATTATTTGATATGCTAAAGATGCTTCTCCACCAAGAAAAGATACTTTATAGAGCTCTATAAAAGATAATAATACTGCACTCAAACCTCCCAAACCATTAAAAATAGAGACCATTTGAGGCATTGAAGTCATCTTAATTTTTTTTGCAATTACATATCCAATTATTGAAGATGCTATAAGTGGAAGAAAAATCCATAGATAATTATTAAATCCAGAATTTTCAAATGGCATAATAATGGCTCCAAAAATAGATAAAAACATACCTAGTGCAGCATATTTATTTCCCCTAGTAGCAGATTCCGGACTACTCTGTAGTCTTAGACCCCAAACAAGAAAAAATGCAGCAAAAAGAAAAATTAATTTATCCACTACTTCTTATTTTTTTTATTGAACATACTTAGCATTCTATTGGTTACAAGAAATCCCCCAAATACATTTATTGATCCAACAAATAAGGCAATGGATGCTAGTACAAGAACAATATAATTATCAGGACTAGTATTTCTAATTAATATTACAGCACCTAATATTACAATACCACTTATAGCATTAGCTCCTGACATTAATGGTGTATGAAGGATTGAAGGAACTTTAGAAATCACTTCAAAACCTAATAAAATTGTAAATAAGAGGAGATAAATAAGAATCTCATTAGTTATCAAAAAATCTATAATGCTTTCCATATACTATTTTTTTATTATTCTACAACTTGATAAAATATCATCTTCATTTTCATTTATCATTTTACCATCTTTAATAACATAATTTAAAAAGTTAAACACATTATTAGAAAAAAGATTGCTTGAATCATGTGACAACTCAGAAGCTAAAAATGAATTTCCAACAATTTTTACTCCATTATGATCAATGATTTCAGAATCAACTGTAAGCTCACAATTTCCACCTGAAGAAGAAGCTAAATCAACAATAACTGATCCCTTTTTCATCTTACTTACCAATTCTTTAGATACTAAAACTGGAGCCTTTCTTCCAAAAACTTGAGCTGTTGTTATAACTACATCAGATAATTCTATTCTCTTAGCAACTTCTTCTTTTTGTCTATCTAAATATTCTTTAGACTGAGTTACTGCATAACCTCCAGCAGATTTGTCTTCTATAGCACCTTCAACTTCAATAAATTTTGCTCCTAAACTCAAAACTTCTTCTCTAGCTGCCTGTCTTGGGTCTGATGCCACAACAATAGCACCGAGTCTTTTAGCTGTCGCAATTGCCTGTAAACCTGCAACTCCTGCTCCAAGAACTACGACTTTAGCAGGTTTAATACTTCCAGCTGCAGTAATTATCATCGGAAATATCCTAGGTAAAAGCTCTGCAGATTTAATAACTGCTTTATATCCTGCTAACCCAGCCATTGAAGATAAAATATCCATACTCTGAGCAATAGTTGTCCTTGGGATTAATGAAAGATCATAGGCAATTACTTTGTTGGTCTTTAAATGTTGAATAAGTTCATCTTTATTTGACTCTCCACTAAAGTCTGAAACTACAATTTTACTTTTAAATAAGCTTATGGGTGTAATAGACTCTGAATTTACAGAAATTATAATATCAGAACTTTGTATAACTTTTTCTTTAGAAAAAATAGTAACGTTTTTTGGAAAATCATTGTCATCAATTCCAGACGATTGACCTGCACCCTTCTCTACAACAATTTCAATACCAATTTTTTCATATTTTAAAACAATTAATGGAGAGATAGCAACCCTAGTATCCTTTACTTCTTTTAAAAAACCTATCTTCATTATAATTAAAATTTAACGCAATATAAAAACTTAATTTTTTAAAAAAGAAACTTTAAATAATGAATAAGTAAAATAGAGTAGAAGAAATACAAAAATTTCCAAATTAATAAGATAATATGGCCATTCACCACTTACAAGAGGATGATTAACTGCTGGAGGATCTACTAAATACATATAATTTGCACCCAATAAAAAATCCAATGGCATAATAATAACTAATAAAATATTTAAAATAAGAAAAGTTTTTAACCATGAGTATTTTGAAAGCTTCATGTCCATATAATAAAAAAGATACAAAGGAAAAACTATTATAGAAGAGTGACTATAATAATAATCTATATAAAAAAAATTACCTCCAGTATAATTATCTATTAAAGGAGTTAAAAGAGAATTAATTCCACCTAATATTCCACAATAAAAAAGAAATTCAAATGTTAATTGACGCTTTTTCAAAAACATTATAACACACACTAAAACAGAAGAAATTCCACATAAATGAAGAGGTAATCTTTTTGAAAGCGACCACGTTCCATCCAAATAATGCATGACATGATAAATTACATACTCACCAATAAATATGTAAGCAAATACATAAGCTATTTGAACTCTTTGCTCTTTACCTGAATACTTTCCAAGTAATAAAAACAAAACCATAAAAAGCAATGAAAAGACACTATTTATAATCCACTCATTTGACAAAAATATAATTTCATAATTCATATCCATCACAAAAAAATTAATTGCTATTCATAATTTTATTGAGTTTATAAGCCGAAATAAATAATAAGAAAAATAAAATTAGACTATAAGTAATGTTACCATATAATAAATAACCTATTCCAAAAAGTCCAGAATAAACAAGAACTATACCTAAAAACATAGATAATAAATCACTCATTGGAGATTCTTTAAATTCTTTATTTTTAACAGCTATATTGTTATTTTTTAAAAATTTATTCCAACCTATTCCATATGGTTTAATTTTTTTATAAAACTCTAATAGTCTACTATTTTCTGTTGGTTTTGTCAATAAAGTAACAAGTAGCCATGAGAGGGTAGTTATAAAAACACTTAAGACTAATTCATAATGGCTCTCAAAAGTAAAACCAAAAATTCTTTCATGAATAGAATGAAAATATATAGCAACTAAAAAAGAAACTGTCATACCAGTAATTTCACTATATGCATTTACCCTCCACCAAAACCATCGAAGTAAAAAGATTGATCCAGTTCCAGCTCCAATCTGCAATAATATTTGAAATGCATCCAAAGCATCATTTAATTCTAAAGCAACAAATCCTGCTAAAATCATTAAAAAAACAGTAGAAATTCTACCAACCAAAACAACTTTTTTTTCGCTAGCTTCTGAATAAATAAATCTTTTGTAAAAATCAATAGATATATACGATGCTCCCCAATTTAAATGACTCGATATAGTACTCATAAAAGCAGCTGAAAGAGATGCTACTACAACTCCTAATAGGCCAGAAGGCAATTTTGAGAGCATTGCAGGGTATGCAATATCATGTCCAATAATAGAGCTATCAACATTAGGAAAAGCAAATGATATATCGCTTAAAGTTGGATAAATAATTAGTGAAGCTAATGCTATTAATATCCATGGCCAGGGACGAATTGCATAATGTGCTATATTAAAAAATAAAGTAGCATTAATAGCATTCCTTTCGTCTTTAGCTGATAACATTCTCTGAGCTATATAACCACCACCACCAGGCTCAGCTCCTGGATACCATACGGCCCACCATTGTACAGCAATAGGTATAATTAATACTGTAATTAGTGTTCCATAATCATTAAAATCAGGTAAAAAATTTAATTTATCAGAAATTAAATCATTAGAAATTAATTGATTTAATCCTCCAATTTCTTCCAAATTGACTAAATATACACATGCCCAAATTGATCCTACCATAGCAAGTACAAATTGTATCAAATCTGTTATTATAATACTTCTAAGTCCACCCAAAGAACTATAAAACACAGTGATAATTGATGAGTAAAACACACATTCAAAAGGAGATAAACCCAACAAAATTCCTCCAATTTTAATTCCAGCAAGACACACCGTTGCCATTATCATTACATTAAAGAAGACTCCTAAGTACAAGGCTCTAAACGCCCTAAGAAAAGTTGCTTCTTTACCACTATATCTTAATTCATAAAATTCAAGGTCAGTAAGAACTTCAGACCTCCTCCAAAGTCGAGCATAAAAAAATACTGTCATCATACCAGTAATTAGAAAAGCCCACCATACCCAATTACCAGAAACTCCATTCTCTCTAACAATGTTAGCAACTAAGTTAGGGGTGTCGGCAGAGAATGTGGTTGCAACCATAGATGTTCCAAGTAACCACCATGGCATATTTCTACCAGATAGAAAATATTCTTTTGAATTTTTTCCAGATCTTTTTGCAAAAAATAAACCAATTACTATAAAAATGGCAAAAAAAGAAAAAATTATTACCCAATCAATAAATGATAATTCCATGCCAAATATTTTTAAAGTAGCTCTCTAAAGTCAGTAAATATATCATATTAATTATAAAATGCATTCTAAGGAACATTAACAATTAAAACTTCTTTTATTAAATGTATTTTATTATTTTTGAGAAATGAAAATTATAAATATTTTCCTTTTTATTCTTCTAGCAAATACAACTTACAGATGTGCTGATGATGAAAATACAATAGATTGTAAGAGTGCCGCAACACAAATGCTTGGCAGATGGGAAGGAGCATCTAATTATACTCAACCTTCAAGTGCAAGAGGAGTAATTCAACAATTTGCAATTGATGTTACATCAGTAGATGACTGCATGTTTTATGGTATTTCTTCATTTGAAGATTCTTTTACAACTTTTAGCATAACTGGAACAATTGATAAGTACGGATGGGTAGAATTCAGAGAAACAGAATATGCTCATAATG
>Ga0310123_10000391_pt1 | contig 39410 bp, 31 predicted proteins | sample CB6_AW_1057_MG_FD_203505 | JGI IMG/M metagenome (GOLD analysis project Ga0310123, IMG submission 203505) | Marine microbial communities from Western Arctic Ocean, Canada - CB6_AW_1057 | ecosystem: Environmental > Aquatic > Marine > Oceanic | place: Canada: Western Arctic Ocean | collected... | reverse complement strand
ACTCCACAGCCTCGCCCTCGTTCAGAGTCTTGAAGCCCTCCGCTTGAATGGCGCTATGGTGAACGAAGCAATCCTTGCTGTTGTCCTCCGGCGTGATGAAGCCGAAGCCTTTCTGATCGTTGAACCACTTTACTGTCCCTCTGGTACGCATCATCCCTACTCCTTGAATGGTCACTGTCGGAGTCCGGATGCATCCGGACCTACCGACTACATGACGTGCGCGGAAACTCCCCCGCGCTAGGCGCCGCGACGACAGGACTCGCGGGATCTCCCACCGTACTATTCAGATGGGTCACCAAGGGTGGCGGACGTAATCGCTTTGGTCAAGGGTTTCGGCTCCCCTAATTTTGGGAAAAAACGTGCGCATTATTCAAGGCCAAGGGCCAATAATCACCCTAATTAGCTGTTTCTTGCACAACATCCAGCAATCTATGACGAGAATATCGGTCACGGAAATGCGGTTCGCCTCGGTAATTAAGCGGCATGAGTTCGCCAACGCGTTCTCCAAGGGGATCGTGACCCGCCGTGCGACGACCTGCCCTCACGTTTGTGCGCGACGGACCGCATGGATCATCTGGTCCAGCGTCTGGAGAAACTTCGAGCGGTCACGTTTCTCGAAGGGTGGGGGGCCTCCGGTCATCTCGCCCATTTCGCGGAGCTGGGACATGAGTTCCCGTGTCGCGAGGGCGTCTCCTATCGACTGCTCTGTAAACGGTCGGCCTCTCGGGCCGGTGACCCGAGCACCCTTTTCGAGACAGGCAGCAGCGAGAGGGATGTCCGCTGAGACTACGATGTCGTTCTCGGTGACGTGCTCGATTATCCAGGCGTCGGCGGCGTCCAGTTCTCCGCCCACCAACACGAACTCGACCCGTCCTTCACGGGGGGTCCGGAGCCACGCATTGGACACGAGGACGACCTCGATATCGTAGCGCTGGCCGACGCGGTAAACCTCCTCCTTCACGGGGCAGGCGTCTGCGTCGACAAAGATCCGGGTCACGGTCGCTCAGGCCGTGAGCAGACGGTCGCGCATCTGAGAGATGTCGTCAGGGCTCACCCGGCAACAGCCCCCGATGACGGCGGCCCCGAGGCCGCGCCACTGGGTTGCGAGGTCGGGCCACTCAAGGTGCGAGACGTCGCCCGTCCACGTCCTGTGGATCGCGTCCCACGTGCCTCCGGCGTTGGGATAGACGATGATCGGCTTTTGGGTCGCCTGCCGCACCGTCGTGATCAGGCCAGGGACGTCTGACGGCTCCGTACAGTTGACACCGATCGCGGCTATTCGCGGTTCGACGTCACAGAGCTCGACCGCGTGACCCAGGGGCGTCCCGTCGCACAGATGTGCTTCGTCGCGGCAGCTGAAGCTCATCCAGGCCCATTGATCGGGTGTTCGCTTCAATAGCTCCAGCAACACGATCGCCTCTTCTAGACAAGGAATCGTCTCGCAAGCGAGTAGATCTGCGGGGCTGCCGGCGAGAATGCTCCAGCGCCTCTCGTGGAATGTGTGGAGGTCGCGGGATCCCACGTCGTACGCCCCCGTATATTCCGAGCCGTCTGCGCGGTAAGCGCCATAGGGTCCGATGCCGGCAGCCACCAATGGGCGCAGCCGAGGATCACGCTTCCGGGTATCGCTCCAAAAGGCGTCGCGCGTTTCGGTCGCGAGCTTTACCGCATGACCCATCATCCCCACCGCCTCGTCTTCGCTGAGTCCCCGCGCGACGAACCCCGGGATGGACGCTTGGTAGGTGCATGTAGTGATGCAATCCGCCCCGGCGTGCAGAAAGTCCGAGTGCACCCGGCGGACGGCGTCCGGATTTTCCAACAGGATTTTTGCCGACCAAAGGTCGTCGTCCAGATCGCACCCGAGGGTCTCGAGCGTCGTCGCGATTCCTCCGTCGAGGACGACCACCCCTTGGTGACGGGTGAAGGCGGTGAACGGATTATCCGGATCGTGGGTCTTCACCAAGCCCTCCAAAGAAAATGGGCCGCCCCGAGTCGGAGCGGCCCATCGGACCATTGAGGTCGAGGCCTTCTCGCGTGAAGACGGTTACAGCTTCTGGACGTTCTCGGCGGCCGGCCCCTTCTGCCCTTCGACCACTTCGAACTCCACGCTCTCTCCCTCGGCGAGCGACTTGAAGCCTTCGGCAACGATCGCCGAATGATGGACGAACACGTCCTTACTTCCGTCCTCCGGGGTGATGAACCCGAAGCCCTTCTGATCATTGAACCACTTCACCGTGCCTCTGACACTCATCTTTTGCTCCTCGAATTGGTGACGGACGAACCTGGCGGCGCTGACATCGTCCACCCATGTGCTTCCTTCCGCCTGGGGGTAAGGTCGCTTGCCCCTCTTTCTTGGTCAAGCTGTTTTGCCTCGGGAAGACGTGAGGCTCCGTTGCGTCGGCGTACCCGGACGCCGACCTTCTGCCGATCGTAATCCTTCAGAATGAAGAGGGACGGGATGAACCCCGTAGCCATCCAGGGCGAGGCCGGCTCGTTCAGCCACGCCGCTGTACAGCAATTGCTGTACTCCGAGTTCGATCTCGTGCCGTGTCGAACGTTCGTGGAGGCGTTCGAAGCCGTTGTGAGCGGCGAGGCGGAACGTGCGGTGCTACCGGTGGAAAATGCCCTGGCCGGCCCGGTTGTCGAGAGTCTCGAGCTTCTCTGGTCCACGGGGCTCCGAGTCGTGGGGGAGACCCGGGTCCGGATCCATCTTTGTCTCTCCGCTCGGCCCGACATGTTTTTCGAGGACGTGCGATCCGTGGCCTCGCACCCCGTGGCGCTGAAACAGTGCCGTACACTATTCGAAGACAATCCGTCTCTCGAGTCGATCGTCACCTACGATACGGCCGGTAGTGTGAAAGACATGATGCTCGGCGCCGTCACCTATGACTCGGCTATCGCTTCCCCCCTCGCGGCCGAGCTGTACGGTGCGAGCGTCCTCCGCACCGGGGTCGAAGACGATCACCGAAACTACACGCGCTTCTTCGAGCTGGTGGCTCCGGACACCCCCGCTGCTGCGGAGGGCGTCCGTGCCGCTGCTGCGGTGGTCATCCGAAACGAGCCGGGCTCGCTTCATCGTGTCCTCGCCGTCATAGGCGATCACGGTGTCGATATGACGCAGATCGTGGCCCGTCCGATCAGGGGATCGCCCTGGCAGTACCGCTTCTTCATGGAGTTCAAGGCCCCCGAGGCGGATGCGCTGGCGGATTGTCTGGAGGCACTCGAAAAGGTGGCCGAGGAGACCCGAGTGTTCGGTACGTATGAGGGCTACGGCGATGATGACGTCAGTGCGAATGATCCGCGTGAGTGACCCGCACAGGGGATCGAGCCCCCCCCTTTAGCGAGACCACGACGACGGCGGACAGAATGATGATCATGGCCAGCGCGGCTTGCCCATCGAGGTGCTCCTCCGCCAGGAGCCAGCCGAGGAGAACGGCGACCGCGGGATTGACGTAGGCATAGGTCGAGATCCGGGCGGGGGTGGTCACACCGAGGAGCCAGATGTACGCCGTGAACGCGATCAGAGCGCCGAAGACGATCAGGTAGACGAGCGCAAGAATCGACTTGAACGAGAAGTCCGACGGATGAAAGCGCGCCCCCTCGCCCGCCACCATGGCCAGGATGCCGAGTACGACCCCTCCCGCCAACATCTGCATGCCGGTGGCGAGCCACGGGGAATCAGGGAGCCGAGCCCCTTTGGAGTAGATCGAGCCGGCCGCCCAGGACAAGGACGCGAAACACAACGCCAGTCCCCCTAGAAGGCCGTCCCGGCTCTGGGCCCCCACCTGGTTCGAGCTCACGAGGAGTCCGACACCGACTAACCCCCACACGAGTCCGATCAGAAGGGCGCTCGACGGCCGACGGCCGCTTCCGAAGAGCCAGTCGAGTAGAACCATCCACAGCGGAACCGTGGCTACGATCAAAGCTGCGTGTCCAGACGGAACCCATTGCTCGGCCCAGACGACCCCTCCGTTTCCTCCGCCGAGAAGGAGGGTCCCAGCGATCACCGCTGAGAGCCAGTGCCTGGCTGTCGGTCGGGGGGCCCTCGTGCGTGCCGCCGCGTAGACGAGTCCGCCTGCCACCAGGAATCGGAGCGCGCCCATAGAGAACGGAGGGATGGTCTCGATGGCGAACCGGATCGCCAAGTATGTCGAGCCCCAGATCAGGTAGATGGCGGCGAATGCGACCGCCACCTGCCACAGTGGTGGGGACTGAGAGGAAGACCTGGTGCTCATGGCACTGCATACACCAGGAGGTTCCCACCGAGAAATCGGAGATGAATCTCACTCGTATGTCAGGGCCGAGACAGGGTCGGTCCTTGCCATGCTCACGCCCTCGCCCCACCGTCTCCTTCGGGTCTTGGCGCCCCCCCCGCCGGGTTTGGCTAAGACGATCAGGAGCTAAGGCGATCAGGAGATCAAGATGAATAACCACACCGCCCTTCACGTGTTGACGACCGCAGCCATGCTCATGTCCGCGTGCGGCCCGTCGGACGACGCGCCCTATAACGATTCCATTACCGCCGAAGAGTTGAGCACGGACCTTCACTATCTGGCGGGAGACGGCATGCGCGGGCGGTTGGTCGGGACGCCGGACATCGAGCGCGCCGCCGACTTCATTGCGTCACGATTCGACAGTCTCGGGCTGGAGCCGGCCGGCGCGGATGGATCATTCTTCGAGCCGTTCGACCTCGCGTGGTTCTCCGTCGCCGAGGACAATACGCTCACAGTCACGGGTGACGGGTTCAGTGGGCGCTCCCGGGGGCTCGGTGAAGACTTCTATCCGCTCAACTTCAGCGCGACGGCGAGCGGACAGGGAGAGCTCGTATTCGTGGGTTTCGGCATCGTGGAGCCGGCTTTCTTCTACGACGACTACACCGGCCAGGACGTCTCCGGAAAGGTTGTCCTGGTTCTGGACAGGGAACCGGGAGTGGATGACCCCCAAAGCGCCTTCGACGGAATCGTGACGGCGAACGCGTCGACCGGGTGGCGCAAGGCGCTTGCCGCCCAGGCCAGGGGAGCCGCGGGGATATTGTTCGTGCGGGACGTTCATAACCGCCCGGCGGTGGCGGACTTCGCCCAAGCGGCGAGTAACTACTGGCCGTCCTCACCCCGCCGTATCGAGCGATTCACGCTCGGGATTTGGGTGGACCAGATCCGGATTCCGGTCCTCCAAGTTTCCGCGGCGTTGGCTGAGCGACTCGTGGCCGGCACTGGCCGAACCCTCCAGGAGCTGGCAGCCGCCTCGGAGAGTGTATCCGGCCTGGGCCCGATCGACCTACCGGGTCCTGTGGTCTCGATCCGTGCATCCGTGGAGCGTCACACCGCGCCGGCACGTAATGTGGTCGGCCTGATCGAAGGCGCCGATCCGGTTCTCCGTGACGAAGTCATCATCATCACGGCGCACCATGACCACAACGGAGTCGATGGTGCAGACGTGTTCAATGGCGCGGACGACGACGGATCGGGCATCGTAGGCCTGCTGGAAATCGCCGAGGCGTACGCGGAGGCGGCCCGGGACGGACGGCGACCGAGCAGGACGGTGATGTTCGCCGCATGGGACGCCGAGGAGCGGGGGTTGCTTGGAGCTTGGTACCACGCGGAGCGACCCCGCTTCGCTTTGAAGAACATCGCGGCGGTGCTCAATATGGACATGATAGGGAGGAACGAGGAAGTCCTCGAAGACGGGGGAGGCCGGTTCCGAGGGCTGGACGTCCAGACCGCGGAATCGAACGCGAACGCCATCAACATCCTCGGCCAGACCTACAGCGCCGACATGAGGGCCACCGTCGAGGGAGCCAATGAGATGTATGGGCTGGAGCTCAAGTTCCGCTACGACAACAACCGGTCCAACCTGCTCCGGCGGAGCGATCACTGGCCGTTCCTGCAAAAGGGCGTTCCGGCGCTTTGGTTTCATACGGGCTTGCATCCCGACTACCACACTCCCGACGACACACCCGACCGCATCGAATACCAGAAGATGGAGCGGATCGCGAGGCTCGTGCACCGGACGAGCTGGACCATCGCGCAAGCGGACGCTCGGCCGGTCTACAGTCTGGAGCTGCGGCCTGTCACTGCTGCGGGAGACGGACGATGAGCCAAGGGGAGAGGCAGGTGAGTAACCCCACCGTTACCCCGCTGACGCCAGTGATCGGGGCGGAAATCGGCAACGTAGATCTCAGCCAGCCGTTGGACGAGGCTGCGTTCGTCGCCATCCGGGAGGCTTTCGAGGCCCATCAGGTCATTTTCTTCCGGGATCAAGACATATCGATAGAGCGCCACAAGGAGTTGGGCGAACGATTCGGAGAGCTGGTGGCCCATCCAAACGATCCGGGTCTCGAGGGCCATCCGGAAGTGATGATCATCCACGCGGACGCATCTTCCAAGCGAGTGGCGGGGGAGACGTGGCACTCTGACGTGTCGTGCGACGAGGAGCCCCCAATGGGCTCTATCCTCAGACTTTTCACCATACCGGAAACGGGCGGCGACACCCTCTTCGCCAGTATGTATGCGGCGTACGAGGCCCTGTCGGAACCGATGAAGGACTTCTTGCAGGGGCTCACGGCGATCCACGACGGGGCTCCGTACTACCGGAGAGTCAATGCGCTCCTGGGGCGACAAGACGGTGGCCGCGACTACCCCAGGGCCGAACATCCGTTGGTTCGGACCCATCCCGTCACAGGCAGAAAAGCGATCTTCGTCAACGAGTTATTTGCCACCGGCCTTGTAGGTCTCTCGCAAGCAGAGGCTGACGCGATTCTGGGCTTCCTCTTTCGCCATGTTCAGCGAGGCGACTTCCAGTGCCGCTTCCGCTGGCGGAAGAACTCGATGGCGTTCTGGGACAACCGGTGCACGCAGCATCTCGCGATATGGGACTACTTTCCCGAGACGCGGTCGGGCTACCGAGTCACGATCAAGGGGGACCGGCCCTCCTGAGGGTCGGACGGGGCTCGCTCAGCTCGGGTCTATTCCGGCCAGGAACTCGCTGACCGCGCCGTTGAGCTGTGCCGTCCCGTCGATGTGAACCATATGGCCCGCGTCGTCGATGATCTCCACGATGGATCCCGGCACTAGGTCGCGAAACTCCAAGACGGTTTCGACCGGGATCTCGTCGTACTCGCCCACGACGAAGAGTGTCGGGAGATCGAGCTCCGCGAGCTGATCGATCCGATCGAAGTCGGAGAGCGTGCCGGTCGCCGTGAATTCCGTAGGCCCCCACATATACTCGTAGACTTCCATGTTGGGGCCGGTGTCTTCCTCGCACCCCGGTAGCTCGGGGGGAGGCCACCCACTCCGGATAAAAAAACGAGCGTAGAAAGAGTCCGTGGCCGCAAGGTACTCGGCACTCGTGAACTGGCCCGACTCCTCACCCGCCTGGAGGGCTTCCTGAAGACTCGTTGGAAGCTGTGCCCGAAGTAGCCTTGCATCCTCGACCCAACGCTGGGTCCCCATCAGAGGCCCAACGAAAACGACCGAGCGGACGCCCTCGGGTCGGGTGAGCAGGTACTCGATGGCCAGGGTGCCGCCCCACGAATGACCCAGGATGTGGACCTCGTCGAGGCCGAGGGCCAGGCGGATCGCGGTGATCTCCTCGAGGAAACGAGGGATACGCCAGAGCGCAGTATCGGCAGGTCGGTCCGAACGACCCGCGCCGAGTTGGTCATAGATAATGACGGGACGGTCCTCGGCGATTCCCGTCAACGTAGAGACGTACGAGCAACTCCCGAAGCCCGGCCCTCCGTGTATGACCAAGAGAGGCACACCATCTTGCGATCCTGAACCCAGCGTCTGGTACCAGACCCGGCCGCCGGGGACGTCAACGTACCCTTCTCTCGGCTCGGTATCGGCGGCGGTGCATGAGGCGAACGCGACAACGCCCACGAGCATCGAGAAAAGCCTGTCGCGTAATTGGCCCAGGGAGGATATTCGATCGGTCACACTCCGCTCCTCGCTTGCTTCCATTCGAGCCCCATCCCCCACCCGCAGCTCCCTCACCGTCATCCTGCGCGAGCGTGGAGTTTGCCGCAAGCAGTGTTGTGTGTCGGGAACGCTGGGAGCTTCCCAGCGGTTCCTGGCATTAGTGAGCACCGGCAGACAACCTCGATGGGAGGGGCCCCATGAGAAGGATATTTCTACGGACGGCGGCGGGGATGTGGATGGCCTCGGTGATAGGGATGGGCACCAGTTCAGCGCATGCCCAACAAGCGAGCTAGCACGGTTCGGTGGCTCAGACCGTGAACCGAACGGTGATCACGCTCGAATACGATCGCCCGGTGGCCAGGGGCCGAGAGCTCTTCGGGGGTATCGTCGATTGGGACGCCATCTGGACCCCCGGAGCCAACGTCGCGACCTAGATCGAGTTCTCGGAGTCCGTCACGTTCGAGGGTCATGATCTCGAGGCGAGGCGCTACGCAATCTGGATGGTTCCCCACAGCCATGAGCCCTGGGAGGTCGTGGTTGTCAGCGAATGGGACACCCACCACGGCATGTTCCCCTTCGACGCCGAGGTCTTCCGAATCACGGTTAGGCCGGAACAGGGAGCGCATATGGAAACGCTCGGCTTCTACTTTCCTGTTGTGGGGCCGTACGAGGCGACGCTCCGCCTCCATTGGGGCACGACGATCGTACCCTTGCGGATCGAGGTGCCGAGATAGGAGGGTGATCGGAAGGGGCTCAGGCCGGTTTCTTCTCCCGATTCTTGTTGTGCGGCCCTAGTCTAGGCTGTACCATTGGCCAGCTTGCCCAAGACGGGAGCCAGACCAAATGACCGAGAGGAAACCTGCCGACGTCGGTCTTGCGGGACCGACTGTGTGCATCCCCCCCAAGCCACCGTTCGCGCCTCTCGCTTGGCTGGAAGGCCGTGCCGACTGGTCGCGTCGCGACTTCATCAAGGGGGTCATCGCTTCCGGAGCCGCTGTCTCGGGAGTGCCGTATCTCGCGCATGCGAGCACCAGGCCGGCGCTGCAGGCGGGAGCGGTGGAGCGCCTGATCTCGTTGAACGTGAATGGGCAAGTCCGCCGGGTGGACGTGCTCCCCAACGAGACACTCGCGATGACGCTCCGGTACAAACTGGGGCTCACGGGCACCAAGCTGGCGTGTGATCGTGCCGAGTGCGGAGCGTGTACGATCCTGATCGACGGTGAGGCCCACTATTCGTGTTCGACTCTGACGCAGCGCGTACGGGGTCGAGAGCTCACGACCGTGGAGGGTGTAGAGAGCCCGTCGGGCGAGCTGCACCCGGTTCAGCAAGCGTTCATCGACGAGCTGGCCCCGCAGTGTGGCTTCTGCACGCCAGGCCAGGTGATGACCGCGGTGGCTCTTTTGAACGTGAACCCCAGTCCCACCAGGGAAGAGGCGAGAGCGGCGATGGCGGGCACGGTCTGCCGGTGCGGCGCCTACGATCACTATCTAAACGGCGTCATGCGCGCGGCGAGGGAGGTCTGACATGGCCCTTATAGGCGAGAATTTCACGCCCCCCGATCTCCACGCCAAGGTAACGGGCAGGGCGAAGTACGCGGAGGATATCCGCGCGGACGGAATGCTCTTCTGCAGGCTGCTCACGAGTCCCATGCCCCATGCGCGCGTTCGGAGCATCGACGCATCGGAGGCGTTGAGCATGGAAGGCGTGGTGGCGATTCTCACTGCCGACGAAGTGCCGAGCATCGATGCACCGGGCAACCCCATCCTGACCAACGAGCCCCACTACGTGGGAGAGCCGATCCTCGCCGTCGCGGCGGTGGATGAGACCACGGCTCAGGATGCGATCGGGCGGATCAAGCTCGATCTCGAGCCGCTGCCGTTCTGTGTCGACCCACTCGAGAGCCTGCGCCCCGGAGGGCCGAACGCCCGCACCGATGGCAATTCGATTCGGCCGCGCGAGGGTGTGATCGAGCACAAGTGGACCGACGAGGACTTCGCGGCTGCCGGCGAGGGTGAGTTGCCGATGGGGGAGCCTGTGACCGAGTGGTCGTTCGGCGATGTCGAGGCCGGCTTCGCGGAAGCCTCGCTTATTCTGGACGAGACCTTCGTGACCGCGAGCACCTCCCACCACTCCATGGAGCCACGGAGCGCCATGGCGTACTGGCAGAACGGGAAGTGCTACGTGTACGGGTCCGCCCAGAGTCAAAGCGCCGTCGTTCCCGGGTTGGCCCGGTACCTCGAGATCGAACCTGAGGACCTCGTTTACATCGGCGAGTACTGTGGGGGTGGCTTCGGCTCCAAGGGCGGTGCGTACCCGATCATGTCGGTACCGGCTCATATGGCCAAGAAAACCGGTCGACCGGTCTTGATGCGTATCAGCCGGGCCGAAGAGAACTTCATCGGTTCCGCCCGCGCCGGTTTCCAGGGCCGCATCAAGATGGGCTTCCGGGACGACGGCAAGGTGACGGCTGTCGATCTGTATATCATCCAGGAGAACGGTCCGAATTCAGGATTCGGCGACTACAACAGCGCCGCGGGAGCGGTCTCACTCGTCTACACACCGCAGGCGATGCATTTCCGAAGCGTGTCCGTCTTGACGAATACGCCCCCTCGGGGTGCTCAGCGTGGTCCCGGCCAGAACCAGATCGCCACGGCTGTGGAGCCGCTTCTCGACAAGGCGGCCCGTCAGCTGAACCTCGATCCCGTGGCGATCCGCCGCATCAACGCGCCTGGTAACGACGCCCTGTACGGCGCCAACCAGGGGCCCGTAACCAGTGCACACCTCGCCGAGGCCCTGGATATTGGCGCAGAGCAGTTCGATTGGGCGAGCCGGCGAGCCAGGAGTGGACAGCGGCGAGGATCCAAGGTGACAGGCGTCGGCGTCGGCCAGGCCTTCCACGCGGCCGGGTCGAGCGGTTTCGACGGGCTCGTCCGAATTACACCCGATGGGACTCTGCATATTCACACGGGCGTCGGAAATCTCGGGACGTATTCGTACGCGGGCACGTCGCGAGTAGCAGCCGAGGTGCTCAAGTTCGATTGGAAGAACTGCGAGATCCACCGTGGAGACTCGAGTCGTGGCCTGCCTTGGAACATGGCACAGGTCGGCAGCAACACCTCGTTTACGATGACGCGCACGAATTACGTCGCCGCGATGGATGCGGTCGGCAAGCTCAAAGAAATCGCGGCGATGGATCTCGGCGGATCACCGGACGATTATGACATCGGCAACGAGACGGTATTTTCGAGACGGAACCCCTCTCGGCGGCTCACCTATGCGGCGGCGGCCCGGCGTGCGATCGAGCTGGGTGGGAAGTTCAGCGGTGAGGAGATGCCGGACGATCTCAACCGGATGACCAAGGCCTCGGTCCAGAGCCTCGCGGGCACAGGACTGATGGGCGTGGCCAAGGACAACCTCGAGCGCAACGGGACGGTTCCGGCGCTAGCCGTAGGGTTCATCGAGATCGAGCTCGACGTGGAGACGGGGCTGTTCGAGATCATCGACTACACGGGTGTCGTGGACTGCGGGACGGTGATTCACCCGCAGAGCCTAGGGGCGCAAGTGAAGGGCGGAGCCGTGATGGGCTTCGGCATGGCGACGCTCGAGCGCCACATCTATGACCCCCACTACGGCTTACCCGGCACGATCGGGCTTCACCAGACGAAGCCTCCCACCTATCTCGACGTGCCGCTCGAGATGGGGTGGGCTGCGGTGAACAAGGCCGACCCGCAAAACCCGGTGGGTGCAAAGGGGGTAGGGGAGCCGCCGATGGGCTGCGCGGCAGCCGCGCTCTTGTGCGCGATCTCCGACGCCTTGGGAGGTCACTACTTCAACCGAACACCCGTGGTGCCGGACATGATCATCAACGTCCTCGCGGGGCAACCGCCGTCGCACGGGCCCATTCAAGTCAACACCGCTTAAGGAGCCGCTCATGCTGAAAGACATGATGCCGCATTTCGAGCTGTTTCAGCCGGCGGACATTGACAACGCGTTCGAACTGCTCGACCGCTACGGGGATGACTGCTGGACTATTGCCGGAGGAAACGACAGCCTCGACTGGTTCAAGGATCGTGGCAAGCAGCCCTCGGCGGTGATCGATCTGGCGGGGATCGCGGAGCTCCATGGGATCCGAGAGACCTCCGACGGGATCGAGATCGGAGCGATGACGACGCTGACGGAGGTGGAGCGTCACCCGCTGATTCAGGAGAGGTTCGGACTGCTCGCCGAGGCGGCCCGCGCGGTTGCGAGCCCGCAGATCCGGAATTCGGGGACCCTGGGTGGGAACGTCTGCCAGGACGCACGCTGCTGGTACTACCGCTATGGACTCTCGTGCTACCGGGCGGGGGGCAACACCTGTTACGCGAGTGCCCCGGAGGCCATGAACCGTGAGCACTCCCTCTTCGAGGCCAACCGGTGCGTGGCCGTCACCCCCTCCGACCCCGGACCGGCGCTAGTGGCGTTGGAGGCCTCCATGGTGATCAAGAACTCACGCGGAGAGCGAGTCGTGGCCGCCGAAAACTTCTTCATGGCGCCTTCGGTGGACATCACGCGCATGACGGTTCTCGAGCCCGACGATCTCTTGACGACGATCCGCATTCCCAACACATGGGCCGGAGCCGATTTCTATTTCGAAAAGGCTGCGGATCGGGGAAGCTGGGACTTCGCGTTGGTGAACGTGGCGGCCGCTCTACGGGTCGAGGGTGGCCGCATCGAGGGCGCTAGCATCGTCGCCGGCGCCGTTCAGTGCACGCCCCGGCGTCTCGAGGAGGTGGAGGCGCTCATCACGGGTCGTGATCGCAACGAGGAGACCGCGGAATTGGCTGGTGCACTTGCGGTGCGAGGTGCGGAGCCTCTGAACTACAATCACTTCAAGGTTCCCCTCATGGAGAACCTGGTGAAGAGGGCCGTGCGGGACGCCCGAGCCTGATCGCGGCCGCGGGTCGGGTGGCGAGTGGTACTGACTCGGGATACTAGGCGGAGGACTCCAGCCAAGTTGTCACCTCACCTGTATTGATGGCGAGGTGCTCTCCCTCGGTGCCAGGCGCTGCGCCGTGCCAGTGCTCTTTTCCCGGGTCGATGGTCACGACGTCTCCAGGATTGAGGAGCAGCTCGGTTCCCTCGCGATCGACCACGATGCATTGGCCTGACAAGCCGAACAGGACCTGGACGTCATCGTGTCTATGCCAATTCGTCCTGGCTCCTACGCCGAAGGTAACTCGGTAGAGACGAACCGGTTGTTCGTCGTCCGGCCCCAGCATTTTTTGCATGAGGGCCGGCATGACGAAGTTGTTCGCGTCCGCAGCGTTGTGAGGTCGGGTAGCGCGGCTGATTGCTCTCATGTGCTCCCTATCGGTTTCTGGCAGGTTTGATACAGGGGGGATTGTGTGCGGTCCCGGATACCACGTTGCCCTGCTTCCGTGGCTCCGGGTCAGCGAGTCACAGGCTTATCCAAGGAGTCCCAAGAATACGCCCGTGCAACCCGAACTTTGATCTCGTTCGCGATCACTCCGCCGCGAGATCCGTTTGTCATCACGACCACACCGTACCCCTTCACTTTGTGGGCCGTCAGCAGTGCTCGGAAACCCCAGTTTGAGCCCCCATGTCCGAAATACCAGCCCTCACCTTCCTGGCTGACGCTGAATCCTACGGCGTAGCTGCCGACGCCTACTGGGCTGAGCATCTCCTGGACGATCGTTCTCGACAGGACGCGGTTCGACCCCCCTCGCACGGATTTCTGGACTTCGATAACGAATCGAGCCAGGTCCGTCGGCGTGGTCCACAACCCGGCGGCGGCCCGTTCAGGGTAGACGTGCCATTTGGCTCCCATGGGCTCGCCGGCGGTGCCATGAGCACGCGCTGCATTGCGGTCTTTGCTCGGTGGGAGCGGTTGCTCGTAGGTACTGTTCGTCATCCCGATCGGCCGGAGCACAAAATCCGCCGCGATGTCCGAGAAGGAGCGGCCCACCGCATCCGAGAGCGCCAGCTCCATGACGGTGACTCCCCCACCCGAGTACTTCATGGCCGTCAGAGGCGGGCGCTCCATGAAGACCCTCCCGACATTGGAGGGCTCCTCGCCGTTGAGGATCTGCACGGTAGTAGGGACCCGAACGGTGGGATCGTAGCCGGGGAAACCGAAGCCGTCCCCCAAACCGGATGTGTGACTCGTAAGCATGCGTGGGGTGACGGGTTGCGCCCGGGTGAAACCGTCTCCTGGCAAGGACCATGAGCGCAGGATGTCGTTGATGTCGTCATCGAGCGAGAACAGGCCATCCTGTACGGCCCGCAGCACTGCCATCGCCGCAACCGGTTTACTGATCGACGCAGCCTGGAATACGGTTTCCACGTCGACCGTGGCTCCGGTCTCGACGTCCGCCGTCCCGTAGCCCTTCGCCCAATGCACCTCGAAGTCGCGAATGACGGCGATACTCACGCCCGGTACTCCGAGCTCGGCCATCAACGCCTCCAGCCTGAGGCCGTCCAATCCCCCCCTGTCGGGGACCTGAGCGCCCTCTACTGCGCCGATGAAGTGCCCGACGGCTTCTTGGCCTCCCAACGGGGCGACGCCGGTAAGCGTGATCACCGTGGCGAAGAACGCAGCGTGTGATTGGAGTCTCATCGATCGTCCCTCCTCGGAGTTTCCTGCCAAGTGGATGGCTGCTCGAACGTCACTTCGGCCCTCCTGGCCATTCGATCGAGCCGCGTGCCTTCAACTCGAGTGGAAGAAGAGCCGAGTGGAAAAAGGTGTGGACCGGAACCGAGACCCCTGCCTCGGCGGCTTGCCGGACCACTGCGCCTGAGAGCGCATCGAGCTCCGTTCGGACACCATCCCGGAAGTCACGTTGCAGAGAGCTCGTACCGTCGGCGGGGAGTCCGTCGATGAACCCAAGCGCCTCCTCGACGCTCTCCGACGCGAGCCCGATTCCCTTTGCTCTTGCAAGGTCGAAGACCTCTTCCACCGCCCTCACGAGCAGAGACCGCGGTTCAGGGAGGCTGCGAAACACGCCGATGGGTGCCTGCGTGATCGAGCCGAGGCCGCTCACCGGGGCGAAGAACAGGAATTTCTGCCACAGCGCCACCTCGATGTCATCGGCTACCTCGACCGAGAGGCCCCGCGCTTCGCCCAGTGCGGTAGCGACCGGCTCGATCGACCCCGAGCCCATGCCTCGACGCTCCCCGATCGTGAGGTTCGGGTCGATGCCCACGTGACGGATCACGCCGGGTGCTTCGACGAAGCTGATGATGCGGCAGGTGCCACCCAGGACACGTGCGGGGGGCACGAAGGTGGACAGGACGTCGGCCGCTTCCACCCCGTTTTGTAGCCCAAAGACGACGGTGTTGGGACCGAGCAGCGGAGCCACGAGGTTGGCCAGGGAAGGGAGTTGCCACGACTTCGTCGCTATGACAACAATGTCTACTTCGCCTATGTCCGAAGCGTTCGCGACGGCGGGCACATCGACGCTTACGTCCCCGAGGGGGCTGTGCAGGACCAGGCCCTTCGCGTTGATCGCCTCGAGGTGGGCTCCCCTAGCGAGCAGAGTGACGTCCAGCCCGGCCTCGGCCCAGCGGGCTCCGAAGTATCCCCCGGCTCCTCCGGCTCCGATGACCGCGACCCTTAGTGAATTGCTCAAGGTCCGTGGCTCGCCGCAAGGCGTTTCATCATCTGAATCTAGCCGGCGTGATAGGTATCGTGCAGCACGATGCCGAAGATCAGATCGGAGAAGGTCCTCTTGCTCTGGTCGCCGGCGACATGGTCGAGACGATCGGGGTCGAAGTCCTCTACGGAGTCGACCAAGAGGTCGTGCTGTTCCTTGACCAGGCGACGGTCGCTCTGCCAGGCCTCGGCGGTCCTCTCAGCGGGCACCGCCGGAAAATCAGACGGCGAACGGGGGAAGCCGCCCCGCTCCTCCCCAGTGAGTCGCCGCCTCACCGCATAATTCCAGTAGGCCACGTGGAGGGACAATGCCCAGATGCTGTGCCTGTCGGGGTACGGCTTCCAGGCGGCCACCTCTGGAGAAAGGCCGCGGAGGGCGCCCAATACGGTGGCGCCCCCATGCCACAACTTCGTGCCCGGCGGAGGGTGCAGGTGCCGTAGCGCCTCCTGTAATCTTCCATCTCTCACGGCGTGCCTCTGGTCGGCGTTCACTCGGGTGGCGCGTTAACACCATTGCCGTTTGCGCGACGCCCGGCAAGACGCATGGTCACCCAGGTTCCCACCGCCGAAGTTTCCTGCGAAATCCCGCAGAACCGCGGTGGGTCCGGCCCCAGGTCGTTCATTGACACCCCACTTTACGATTTCGTATGATCCACCCGCCTACGGAGGGTCCGAAGGGGCGCAACGCTCAAACTGGGGGAACATGAATCGCTTGGTTGCCGCGGCACTGGCCGGCGGCATGTTCTTGGTGGTGGACCGAGCCCCGGAGACGCCTCTGGTCCCATCCGGCCACGCCCCTGCTCCGTCCGAGGTGGTGAGCCATGAGGGTCCCCTCTCGGTTCCCGCGGCCGAGCTCGACGACGTTATCCAGCGCTATTGTCGAGTCTGCCACAACGATGTGATGCTCACGGGCAATCTGTCGCTGGAGCGCTTCCGAGTGGATGCGGCGGCCGAACAAGCGGACACCGCGGAGCGCATGATCCGGAAGCTCCGGGCCGGCATGATGCCGCCACCCGGCGCCCCGCGTCCCTCGGCCGACACCCTCGATGCCTTGGTGAACACGCTGGAGACGCTGATCGACGATGCGGCCAAGGACCGGCGCAGCCCTGGAACGAGACCCTTCCAACGGCTGAATCGCGCGGAGTATGAGCGCCTTGTTCAGGACATCCTGGGTCTCACGATCGATCCGGCGGAGTGGCTCCCCGCGGATCAGATCAGTGCGAGCTTCGACAACATCGCCGACGCGCAGGCGGTGTCGCCGACCCTGATGGATGCGTACCTGACCGCAGCCAGCGAAGTCGCCCGCCAGGCGATCGGCCAAAGGGACGCCCCCGTCACAGCTACGACCTACACGAACGCCCCTTCCGTGTCGCAGCACGAGTGGGAGGCCGCCGAAGGCGCACCCTACGGGACCCGAGGCGGGATCAGTGTGCTGCACACCTTCCCGGCGGACGGTGAGTACGCCTTCTCCATGGGTTTCATCTCAGGGTGGGGGGAGCGCTTTCACGACATTGACGTCTCCGTCGACGGGGAGCGGGTGGCGCTGGTGCGCTACGGCGGTGACATCGACTTCCAGGGACGCAAGGAATTTCCCGTCGAGACCGAGCCAGTGTTCATACGAGCGGGCCAACGGAGGGTCACCGCCGCCTTCATCCGGCAGATGGACGGACCCTACGAGGACCTGATTCGGCCCAACGAGTGGTCCCTGACGGGCACTGAAGCGAGCTACGGCACCACGTCGCTCCCCCATCTCATGAGCTTGACGTTGGAGGGGCCCCACAACCCGGTCGGTGTTTCCGACACGCCTACTCGGCGACGGGTTTTCACGTGCCGGCCCACGTCAGCGGACGAAGAGGAGCCGTGTAGCGAGCAGATCTTGGCTGGACTCGCGGCACGGGCCTATGGCCGAAGCCTCGACGCCAACGATGTCGAGCCCTTAATGATGTTTTACCGCATGGGGGCGGAGGAAGGGGGCTTCGAGGTAGGGATTCGGACTGGATTGGAAGCGATCTTGACCAGCCCACACTTCCTCTTCCGTATGGAGAAAGAGCCGAGAGGAGTCGAGCCGGGCGACGTCTACGCGCTGGACGACATGGATCTCGCGTCCCGGCTGTCGTTCTTTCTCTGGGGCACCCACCCCGACGAAGAGCTCCTGAGCTATGCCCAGCGGGGCGACCTGTCCAAGCCGGAGGAGCTCGAGCGCCAAGCCAGGCGGATGCTGGCGGATCCGCGCTCAGAGGCATTGGCCACGCGGTTTGCCTCATTGTGGCTGCGATTGCAGGACCTGGGAAAGGTGCGCCCGGACGCGTTCTGGTTCCCCAACTACAGCCAACAGTTGGCCGAGGCCATGCGCCGGGAGACCCAGATCTTCTTCGACAACTTGGTTCGTGAGGATCGAAGCCTGCTCGAGCTCTACCGTGCCGACTACACATTCCTCAACGAGCGACTGGCGAAGCATTACGACATTTCGGGCGTCGTGGGCGACGAGTTCCGCCGGGTCGACTATCCGAGGGACGGGCGGAGGGGTGTGCTCGGCCACGGAAGCATTCTGGTCCAGACCTCGCTAGGGAATCGCACTTCACCAGTGCTTCGAGGCAAGTGGGTAATGGAAGTGCTTTTGGGCACACCACCGCCTCCGCCTCCACCCGGCGTGCCGGACCTCGAGGTGACGGAGGGTACCCAGGGGGCTCGTGTCCTCACGACGCGCCAGCGCATGGAGATACATCGTGCGAGCCCCGTGTGCGCGTCGTGTCACAGGTTCATGGACCCCATCGGCCTGGCCCTCGACAACTTCGATGTCACGGGCAAGTGGCGGACGCGGGAGAACGGCGTTCCCCTGGACACGCGCGGCACCTTCTACGACGGCACCGACATCGGCAGCCCGGCGGAGTTGTCACAAGTCCTGCTCAAACGACCGACCCCGCTGGTGCGGCATTTCACGGCCAACCTCATGGCGTACGGGTTGGGCCGACGGGTCGAGTATCAGGATCAGCCGGCGGTGCGAGCTATCGTCCGGGGCGCCAAAGAAGAAGACTACCGGATGTCGTCCTTCATCATTGGCGTGGTGATGAGCGACGCGTTTCGGATGAAGCAAGCTTCAGCGGTGTCCGAGCAGGACGCCGTGGACCCAAGGTCGAGGTAGGGCAACATGCATTTCATCACAGGGAAGAGCATCCCGCGTCGCACGTTCATCAGGGGGGCGGGCGCCACCCTGGCGCTGCCGTTGTTGGACGCCATGCTGCCCGCCGGCCGGGCGTATGGGGCGTCCAGGTTGGAAGGGGTGCCCCGCCTCATCTGCATCGAGGAGGTGCATGGTCTACCGGGGTGCAACGAATGGGGCGCCGATCAGCACCTTTTTGCGCCCTCCACCGTCGGCGGCGACTACGAGCTGCTCCCAGAGAACGTGTTGAAACCGCTCGAGCCTTGGCGCGACCGACTCACGATCGTCAGCAACACCGATGTGCGTATGGCCGAACCCTTCAATCCCGAGGAGATCGGCGGTGATCACTTCCGGTCGAGCGCGGTCTTCTTGACCCAGTCGCATGTGAAGCAGACGCAGGGCTCGGACCTCTACTGCGGCATCTCGCTGGACCAGCTCCACGCACAGCGATTCGGCCAGGAGACGGTGCTGCCCTCCCTACAACTCTCCATTGAGAGTACCGACAAGGGCGGCGGCTGTGACTACAACTACTCGTGCTCGTATACGGACTCGATCAGTTGGTCGTCTCCAAACACCCCCCTTCCCATGATCCGCAATCCTCGTACGGCGTTCGACCTGCTGTTCGGCGCCGGCGGTTCTGCCCGGGAGCGTGCCGTGCGGCGGCGCACTCATAGGAGCATTCTGGACTGGGTCGCGGCCGAAGTGGGCCGCTTGAGGAAGGACTTGGGCGCCATAGACCGCCAGCGTGTGGATCAGTATCTGGAGAACATCCGTGAGATCGAACGCCGTATCGACATGGTCGAGGCCCGCAACACCAGCGGAGAGACACGCGAGCTGCCCGGCGCTCCTCCGGGTGTGCCCGATTCGTTCTCCGAACATATGAGACTGCTGTTCGACATTCAGGTGCTCGCGTTCCAGGCCGACATGACCCGAGTGGTCGCGTTCAAGACCGGACGGGACGCGTCGAACCGCACGTTCCCCGAGAGCGGGTCCGACCGGGCCTTCCACCCGGCTTCCCATCATGGGGACAAGGAGGAGAGCATCCTGGAGTTCAACAAAATTTGCCAGTACAGGATGAAGCAGATGGCGTACTTCCTGGGCCGGCTGGAGGAGACCACCGACGGTGACTCCAGCCTCTTGGACCAGTCCATGATTATCTGGGGCTCGCCCATGGGCGACGCCAACCTGCACAACCACCGCCGCTGCCCCTTGGTGGTCATGGGGGGAGCCAACGGAGGGCTCGAGGGAGGCACACACATCAAGGCGCCCGACGGGACGCCCATGGCCAACGTGTTCACCGGGCTGCTACACAAGCTCGGGCACTACGACTTGGCGGGATTCGGAGACAGCGACGGAGTCTTCACGATATGAGGAGGCGCGTGCTCCGCACGATGGTCGGACTCATTCTCCTGCCACTCCTGACCGGCGGGTCGAGCGGCCCGGACACGCCCGTGGCCGATGCGGCCCAGCGAGGTGATCTGTCAGCGGTTCGCCAGCTGTTGCGTGAGGGCGCCGACGTGAACGCTGCCCAGGGGGACGGGATGACGGCCTTACACTGGGCCGTCCGTCGCGGAGACGTCGCGCTCGGCGAGGCGCTCATCTACGCGGGGGGCGACGTGCATGCCGGGACCCGCATCGGCCGATACACGCCTCTGCACATGGCCGCGCGTGGCGCCCACGTCCGATTCGTGACCCTATTGCTCGAGGCCAACGCCGACCCCAACGCCCCGACGCTCAACTCGGGGGCCTCCCCACTCCATCTCGCGGCTGCTTCGGGCGACCCTCGGGTCGTTACCGAGCTGATACGGGGGGGCGCCACCGTGGACGCACTGGAGTCGGCCTGGAGTCAGACGCCGCTCATGTTTGCGGCGGCCAACAACCGGGTGGAGGCGATTCGCGTGCTCTTGGCTTCAGGAGCCGATCTGCGCCTCACCTCCAATCCGGTGGACGTCGTCGAGCGGTCGGACGCGGATCGCGCGGCCGAGAAACGCCTGTCGGAGTTCCTCGCCGAGTTCAAGGAGAGGGCGGGCGGGGGGTTGGACTGGCAGCCGGCCCCGAGTCAGGTCCAGGCAGCCATCCGGGCCTACCGCGAGATTCAGAGGAACTGGCCTGACGTCCCGGACCCAGATGGCGAGTCGGAGGACGACGGCGAGGAGGGAGAAGAGAGCGAGGCTGTCGAGCCGGACGAGGTGACGGCGACCGAGCCCGCCGCCGAGGCGTCTGGCGATGAGCCGGAAGCAGAAGAGAAGGGTGAGGAGAAGCAAGAGGAGCCTCGGCCGCTCTCCTATGCGCAACTGGTCGGGAGCTGGGGCGGACTCACGGCCCTTCTGCATGCGGTTCGACAGGGGCATACCGAGGCGGTCCTGGCACTCCTCGAAGCAGGCGCCGACATCAACCAGCCCTCGGCGGGTGATCACACGCAACCCTTGTTGATGGCCACGATCAATGGCCAGTTCGACCTCGCCCTGACGCTTCTCGATCGAGGTGCCGATCCCAACGGGGCCAGCCTGGCCGGAAGTACAGCGTTATTCGCGGCGCTCGAGCGGCAGTGGGCGCCCAGGGCGTCGTACGCCCATCCCACCGAACACGAGCGACAGGCGAGCACCCACCTCGAGGTTCTGGAAGCCCTCCTTGAGGCTGGAGCCGACCCCAATGTGCGCCTGAAAACACACCTCTGGTTCATGGAATACACGTTTTCCCTATTGGGGAGGGGCGGCGTCAACCTCCGTGGCGCCACACCGTTCTGGCGCGCCGCCTACGCGTTGGACCTCGACGCCATGCGCCTTCTGATGGCCAACGGAGCGGATCCGAACATCCCGACCATGAAGCCGCCCCAGCGCCGCCGCCGTCCCGACCCCAACGAGGAGGAAGAGTCCTCCGAAGAGAAGGCCGAGGTGACGAAGATTGCGGAGGGCGAGAATGTCGAGGAGAGTCCGGACGGGGGAGAGCAAACCGGAGAGCAGCAGGAGGCCGAGGGGCAGCAGGTTGAGGGACGGTCGACGGCGAGTATGAACCCCAAGAAGGGAAACGCAGAAGGCGAGAGCGCGGAGCCGGAAGGTGAAGAGGGAGAAGAAGAAGGATCCGAGGAGGAGATTGACCACTCAGGCGTCCCGCCCGTTCCGGTGAATGGCCCCGCCATATATCCGATTCACGCGGCGTCGGGTGTCGGCTATGGGCGGTCGTTTGCGGGGAATGCACACCGGTATGTGCCGGACAACTGGCTGGCCGCGGTGAAATTCCTGATCGAGGAGGCCGGCGCCGAGGTGGATATCCGGGATGCCAACGCGTACACCGCCGTCCACCATGCCGCGGCCCGGGGTGATGAGGAGTTGATCCTCTATCTGGTGAAGCGCGGTGCCGACGTTACCGTGGTGAGCCGCACGGGACAGACCACGGCCGACATGGCGAACGGTCCCCAGCAGCGCGTGCTTCCTTACGTCGAAACCGTGGCGCTGCTCGAGAAGCTGGGCTCGAAGAACAATCACAAGTGCGTGTCGTGTTGAATGGAGGTCCCGATGCGCGTCTCCAACACTGTTGGATTACTGGTCGCACTCGGAATCGTGACCAGCTCATGCGGCCCCGGGCCGGAGTCCACCGCCGACGAGCTCACAGAAGCCGTTCAGGCCCTCGTGACGCAGGACGGGCTGGAGCGCTTGGCCAGCGCCATCGTCCACTACCAGCGTCCCTCGGGGAGCCCCGGGGAGAACGCCGCCATCGACTCCATCGTGGCCTCGCTTCAGAGGGCGGACGTACCTGTAGAGGTGCATGCCTTCGACACGTATGCGAGTGATCCGGTGTCCGCCTCCGTTGCGGTCCCAGCCACCGGGGAGCGCTACGCCGCCATCACGATGGCCTACTCCGGTGAGACCGACGGCCTGACTGCCCCCCTCGTGGACGTGGGCACGCTGGCGGATCTGCCGGCGTTGGAGGTGGGGACCGGTGAACGGCTCACCCTCGAAGGGGGGCCGGGTGGGATGGAAGCTCTTCGTGGCCGCTTCGGAGGCGTGCGCGGAGCCATCGCCCTGGTCGAGGGCCAGCCAAGAAACGGCCCGACCGCGGTGCTCGCCCTGCTCGGGGCCGCGGGCGTGATCTTCAGTAATCCGGTGGAGCGCGTGAACGACCTCATCGTGACGTCGACATGGGGTACACCCTCACTCCGTAACTATCAGCGCCTGCCTGAAATTCCGGTGGCGCAAGTCGCCAAGAGTGCGGGAGACGCCCTCCGACGCAGCCTCGCGGCCGGCGCTGTCCAGGTTCGAATCAGCACCGAGGTCGAGACGGGCCGCAAGCCACTCCGCCTGGCCGTGGCCCGCATCCCGGGCCCTGACCCCGAGGCCCCGTACGTTCTCCTCGGCGGGCATATCGACGGATGGTATCACGGCGGGACGGACGAAGGTGCCGCCAACGCCGCCATGGCGGAATTGGCGAAGGCGTTCTATCAGAATCGGCATCTCCTCCGCCGTGGCCTCGTCGTGGCGTGGTGGCCCGGCCACAGCAACGCACGCTACGCCGGCTCGACGTGGTTTGCGGATCACTTCTTCGAAGAGCTCCGGGACCGGGCGGTCGCCTATGTGAACATCGACGGCGTGGGTCAGATGGACGCGAAGAGGTTCAGCGCCACGGCGACGGCCGCGCTCGCAGGACTGGGCAGTGACGTCGTGAGACGGCAGGTGGGCGAGGAGATTCGCGTCGGCCGGCCGGGTCGCAATTCGGATCAGTCCTTCAATGGCGTCGGACTTCCGCTTCTCCAGCTCAACCACGGCCGCCTGGAGGAAGATGGGGGTTACTGGTGGTGGCACACGCCCGATGACACGTTCGACAAGATCGATTTCGATGTGCTCGAGACCGACGCCGAGCTGTACGCGCGGGCTATCAGCCGACTGGTGGCCGACCCCGACCTCCCCGTCAACATGGTGGCGGAAGTCGAGGCGCTGGGGGGTGCGATCGCCTCCAGGGCCGAGACCGCGGGCGACCGATTCGATTTTGAAGAAGCTGCCGCTCGTCAAGAGATCCTGTTGGACGTGGTTCGGCGAGTACAGCAGGCGCTTCCCGGAAACCATGGCGTCGACATCGACCGAGGCGTTCTCCGAGTGCTTCGGCCGATCTACCGGGTGGCCTATGATCCGGTGGACCCCTTCCATCCCGATCCGGGGCTCTCCCGTGGACTGCTTCCGGGGCTGGCCGCGGTTGAGGTCCTCTCTCGCGAAGACGTGTCGAGCGACCTGTATCTGTTCGCCGAGACCACGCTGGTTCGAGAGCGAAACCGGCTCATGGAAGCACTGTCGTTGGCCACCGAAGAGGCCGAGCGGCTTCTGGCGACCCTCCAATGACCTGCGCCTCATGGGTCAGCGCCCGAAAAGCTGCGCGTCGAATCTTGCCGGTGCTCGTGGCCGCGATTCTGACGGGCTGCTCCATGGACGGCATGAGGAGCCTGAGTTCCGATGCAGCACACGGCGTAGGGGGTGATCTCCAGACGGGCGACTGGCCGACCTATGGAGGCGACGCCGGTGCGATGAAGTACTCGCCGGTGACCGACATCGATCGCGGCAACGTCGCGAACCTCGTCGAGGCGTGGAGTTGGGATACGGGAGACGAGCCCATCTCGGGGCCGAGGTTGCCGGTCACGGGTCAGCGGGTGCGGCCCGGAAACTTCCAGACCACGCCCGTCGTGCTCAACGACACGATGTACCTGAGCACACCGTACAACCGGGTGGTCGCGCTCGACGCCGACAGCGGGAGCGAGATCTGGAGCTACGATCCCCACACTACCGAGTGGGGCCAACCACCGAACGGGACCGGATTCGTCCATAGGGGCGTCGCAGTGTGGACGGGGTCGGGGGAGCGTCGCGTTTTCATCAACAGCCGCTGGAGGTTGATCGCGCTGGATTCCCGAACGGGCGAGCCGATCGAGAGCTTCGGGCGCGATGGCGAGATCGACCTCACAGAGCACCTGATTTGGCGGACCAACCCGCTCCACTACACCCAGACCTCGCCGCCCGTCATCTATGACGACCTCATCATCCTGGGGAACGGGGTCTGGGACGGGTTCGTCTACGAGCGTGATCCGCCGGGCAGCATCCAGGCCTTCGATGTCCACACGGGTGAGCTCGTGTGGAGCTTTGGTCTCATTCCCCAAGCGGGAGAGTTCGGCAACGACACGTGGGAAGACGACTCGTGGAATCGTGTGGGACACAGCAACGCGTGGGCGCCCCTGTCCGTGGACCTCGAAAGAGGTCTCGTGTTCGTGCCCGTAGGCACGCCGAGCAACGACTATTACGGAGGTGATCGCCTGGGAGACAACCTGTTCGCTGAGTCACTGGTGGCCCTGGACGCCAGGACCGGCGAGCGAGTTTGGCACTTCCAAGCGGTGCGTCACGGACTGTGGGACTACGACCTCCCGGCGCAGCCGACGCTGCTCACGATCACCGTAGACGGGCTCGAGATCGACGCCGTGGCCGCGTCGTCGAAGATGGGCTTTCTGTTCGTCTTCGACCGCGCTACTGGAGAGCCGGTGTGGCCCATCGAGGACCGGCCCGTAATTCAGAGCGACGTCCCCGGGGAGCGTACCTCGCCAACGCAGCCCTTCCCGACCAAACCTCCGGCGTTCGCTCCGCAGGGATTCACGGAAGACGACCTCGTGGACTTCACGCCGGCGCTTCGCGCTGAGGCGCTGCAAGTTGTTCGACCCTACCGGACGGGTCCCCTCTACCTGCCACCCTCGCTACAGGGCTCGTTTGCTCAGCCCGGCATCATCGGGGGAGGGAACTGGGGAGGTACCGCCGTCGATCCCGAAACGAGCCTGCTCTACGTGAAGTCGACCAACAGCCCAGCGGTTCTGGCGCTCGGCGCCGTAGATACGACTCGCACCGAGGGTCGGCTGGGGATCGATCGGACGAGGCGCAGTATCCGGCTTGCCAGTGGCATTCCGATTCAGAAGCCGCCGTACGGCACGCTCACAGCGATCGACATGAATCGCGGTGAGATCGCTTGGCAGATTCCGATCGGCGACACGCCTCAGGTTCGCGAGAACCCGGCGCTGGCCGGCGTGGCGTTGCCGGATCGTTTGGGCGTTACCGGTGCGCCGGGTCCGATCGTGACCGCCGGCGGCCTCGTCTTCCTCACGGGGGGTGGCGACGTGCTCTACGGCATCGACAAAACCACAGGTGAGGAGTTGTGGTCGGCCGACCTCGGTCAGGTCGGTTACGCCAACCCGATGACGTACCGGACGCGGGCGGGTCGCCAATTCGTGGTGATCGCGACGGGGGCTGGGGCAGGAACCCGACTGGTGGCGTTCGCGCTACCGGAGTCTTGAGTCGAAGGGCGGCAAGGGACCAGACGACGACAGCGATGAGGACAGGGTAGCCATGGCGATGAAGCCGAAGGCAGGAGACATGGGGCGGAGCGATCGACGCACATTCCTCAAGCAGGCCGCCGGTTTGATCCCTGTGGCCGCCGTGGGAGCGCGGGATGTCGTCGCTGCAGAAGGCGAGGGCGTGACCCCCGATCGGACTCACGGTGGGCCTGACGGCAAGGCCCGTGGTCGTACGAGCTCCCGGCTGGCGAACGAGGCCGTTCTGGAAGCCGTGGCGGAGGCGACACTTCCCGTCGAAGCGCTTGGCGCGGCGGGTGTGGCGCGCGTTGTCGATGGCTTCCAGGGCTGGCTAGACGCGTACGAGCCGGTGGCCGAGCTCAACCATCCGTACCTCACGCACGAGCTTCGTTACGCTCCGGCTGACCCGGGGCCACGATGGCAGGCGCAGCTGGACGCCCTCGACACCGAGGCTCCCAAGCGGCACGGCAAACCCTTCCCCGAGCTCAGCGTGGCCGAACGTCGAACCTTGCTCGAACCGGAGCTAAGGGAGGACCGCCTGGCCAGTCTTCCCAACACGACCCGTGCCCGGCACGTGGCAATGGGGCTGCTGGCCTACTTCTACTCCACACCCGAGGCCACGGATCTCTGCTATGAAGCTGACATCAGCAGGTTCGACTGCCGGGGACTCCAGGATCTGGCGGCGCCCCCTCGGCCGCTGCGGAGGGAAGAGTGACCGGCGCCGCGCGGGTAGTCGAGACTGACGTCTGCATCATCGGGGCGGGGATCAGTTCCGCCATGGTGGCGGAGAGGGTCGCCGAGGACACGGACGCGAGGATCGTGGTCGTGGAGGCCGGCAACTCCATGTTCAATTTCGAGGAGCGCTTCGAGCGGCGAGAGCGCTTCCTTGAGTACGGGGAGAATCCCTGGCCCGACGATCACATCCAGAGCCAGTTCGCACGGGGCATCCAGTCTCGCTCGATGTGCTTGGGCGGACTCGCGCTACACTGGGGTGGCGTCGTGCCGCGCTTCACACCCGAGGACTTTCGGCAACGCTCACAGTACGGCGTCGGGACCGACTGGCCCATCGACTACGACGATCTCGAACCATACTACACGGAGGCCGAGGAGCGTCTCGGGGTGGCGGGCGAGCAGGGACCAGGAGATCTGGATCCCCGCGCGGGAGGGTACCCGATGCCTCCCATGCCGCTGACCTACAACCTCGAGCTGCTCAAGGACTGGGCCGAGAAGAGCGGGATTCCTTTTTGGGCGAATCCGGTAGCCAAGAACACCGTCCCCTATAAGGGCCGCAACGTTTGTCAACGCTGCGATACCTGTAACATCTGCCCGACCGGTGCCAAGTACTCGCCCGACTTCACGTTCAGGCGCCTGCTCGACGAGGGCCGCATCGAGCTGCTCACACGGACGCTCGTGCGCCGTCTTGTGCCGGCGAATGACTCGGACCGCATCGAAGAGGCCGTCGCGGTGGACCGCGACACACCGAGCGATCCCGTCCGTATCCGCGCGAGGGTATTCGTCGTGGCCACCGGGTACGCGTGGAGCTCCCATCTACTGCTCCTGTCGGCCAACTCGCGCTTTCCAGAGGGATTGGCCAACGCTTCGGGAAGAGTCGGGGCGTACATCACGGGGCATCGTCCGGTCTCCGCGTTCGTGGAGGTGCCGTTCCGGATGTATCCCGGCATGATGGGCAACAACAGCCTACTCTCCAAGCGCTTCCAGCGGCCGGGCTCCCTCGATCGCTACGTCCGGCATGATCTGAGAGTCTGGGACTCCACGACAGGCCGGAGCCCGCGGCTCGAGGACGACGAGGGTCGTCTGCTTCTCGGCGACTCCGTGCTAGAAGACTGGAGGGCTCGCACCGCCAGGGGGTCGGCCCGTCTGAGGGCGTACTACGACGTGATCCCGGACCGGAGGAGTCGGATCAGCCTCGACGGTGGTCTGAGAAACGAGTGGGGAGATCCGATGCCCCGTATCCGGTTTGTGGACGCTGCCGAGTCGGTCGAGCTCAGGCCCCACACGGAGGAGCACATCCGCGGGGTCTTCCGTGAGATCGTAGCCGCTGGTGGTGGCAGGGTTCTCTCCACCGGGGTCCAAGATGTCTACGATCACCCGTCCGGAGGATGCCGTATGGGCGACGATCCCGGAACGAGTGTGGTGGACACCCGGGGGCGAGCTCACGACCATGAAAATCTCTTCGTGGTGGGCGCCCCGACCGCGGTGTCGGCGGGCTGCGGGAACGGCACGCTCACGTTTTGTGCGTTGGCGCTGAGGTCGGCAGACGAGGTGGCTCGGACCATTTGACGTTTGGCCTCCCAGCCGGACTGCGGAAACTCCGGCGCACACGGCCCCACGATTCCACATGACACGCGGGCGTGTCATGTGTGCAAGATGCGCCACCTCACGCGTCCCTCATGTACGCAAGACAGAAAACGCTCGGCCGGGCGCGATGCCCGCCGACTCTCGATACATGAGGTAATCCGATGCGTAGACTACTCGCAGTGGCCGCGACCATCACGGCGGTGACAGTGCCTTCTGGCACCGAGCCCGCCTCGACCGAATCGACGCCGACTCCACAAGAATTCCCGACACTCCGCTCCACGGCCGCGCAGCGGGACGCGGTGTCGATCACTGTGTACAACCAGAACTTCGGCCTCGTGCGGGAGATCCGGACGCTCGACCTCCCTTCGGGGCGTATCGCCTTGGAGTACGGCGACGTCGCGTCTGGCATCCAACCGGAAACGGTCTACTATCCGTCCGATCGGAGGTGGTCCGCTGCAGGTGCTCGAGCAGAACTACCAATTCGATCTGCTGAGTCCCCAGAAGCTCCTCGAGAAGTACGTTGGCCGCACCGTGAACGTGTATCGCACGAATCCACAGACTGGCGTGGACGAGGCGGTCGAGGCGGAGATCCTGTCGTCGGCCCATCCGTTCGAGCAAACCGACGCCTGGACGTTCACGCTGACGCCCGAGGTCGAGGCGAACGGCGAGACACGCGTCGAGTACCGCGTTCGCGTGCGCTGGTGCTGAGTCGTAGCCTCGCTACGGCGATGCCGAGGTCGTTCGGATCAACAGTGGGTCGACGACTGTCGGTAGGCCCCCGGCTCGAACACGACGGTCCTCATCGAATCGCCCAAGGTTTCGAGCGCGAATGTGGCGCTCGCGCCACCGACCGCATCGATGGGACCACGACCCGCAAGCCAGGCTTCTATCGGGCCTAGGTCCGACGGCAGATCACCAGGCTCCAGTTGGGGGAGCGCGTAGTGCATGGGAACGAGCCGTTTCGGGGACAGGCGTGCCAAGATCTCATCGATCGTCGGCTGATCGATGATGTGGTACTGCTCGTCGATCGGAAGCATGAGGATGTCCACCCGCCCCATCGCAGCCACGATGGCGTCCGTGACCGGGCCGTTGTCTCCCCAATGCCCGATCCGGACCCCGGCCGCTTCGATGAGCCATAGGGTGTTGATCTGTCCAAATTCCATCCCGTACGGATCCGCGTGTTTCCCGCGGATTCCGGTCACGGTCACATCGCCTACCCGGTAGATACCGGGTAGGCGATGCACAGGTGTGGTGGTGGAGTCCCACGGGAACGCCTGCCCCCGGCTGCGCGGCAAGATACGCTTTCCGTCTGGACGAGGCGAACGGAGTGACCCTACAAGTTCTCCCTAGAAAGTTCTCTCCGTCGCTTGCGGATCGATAGCGAGGTCCGACACGTTGTCTCGCCCCGACAGCTGACCCAAACGCTCTAACTCCATCGATTCCATGACCGGGCCAACAAGCCAAGCCTCGAACGTTCCCGCCGCACGCACGGGGCTCGTGCGCGACATGGGTCTGCTCGGCCTAGCGGCCACGGGCATCTGCTCAATGCTGGGCGCCGCAATCAACGTGGTGCCGATGATGATCCAGCGGAACGTGCCCGGCATCGGACCATACGTGCTACAAGCCTTCGTATTCAGCGCGATTCCAGCGATTCTAGCCGCGCTGGCTTACGCCATCCTCTCGTCGGCCATGCCCCGGGCGGGTGGGAGCTATGTATACGGGAGCCGTGGACTGAGCCCGTACCTGGGCTTCGTGGCTAGCTTCAGCCAGTGGTTCGGCCTCTCGATCGCCATCGGGGTGGTGTCGTACCTGTTGATCCCGTTTCTGCGCGATATCGCGGTCGCGCTGAGCTGGCGAGGATTGGCCGACATACTCGAGACGGGACCTGTTCGCGTTGGGCTCGCTCTCTCGTTCCTGTGGACCTTCGTGGCCGTGAACATGCGGGGAGTACGGCTTTATGAGCGTACGCTGATTCCGTTGATGTTCCTCATGTTCGCGCTCGGGGCCGTGGTCATCGTGGCGGGCTTCTCGTTCGATCATCAAGACTTCGCCGCGGCGCTGCTGGCCCGCGAGGGACGGGTGATCCCGGAGGTCGCGCCTGCTCCATTCCGCATCGGACCCTACCTGGCGGCGTCGGCTCTGCTTTTCTCCAGCTTCATCGGGTTCGATTCGATTGCGCAGGCGGGGGGGGAAGCGCGTGACCCCGGCCGTTCGCTTCCGCTGGCGATCGGTATCGCGGTCGTCACGGTGGGGAGCTTCTACATGCTGTTCACGGCCGCGATGTATCATGCGGTGCCGTGGCAGTACGTGGCGGAGCAGGCCCAGACACAGGACCTGACTGCGCCGGGCCTGCTCGGCTACCTGCTGCCTCCGGCCTGGACGGTGGCCATCGTGGCGGGCGCGGCCGTGGCGCTGATCAACGACTTGCCCGCCATGCTGCTCGCGGTCTCACGGCTCATGTTCGCGTGGGCGGAGGACGGCATCTTCCCGAAGTCCGTGGCTAGGGTTCACCCCGAGTGGCACACACCCACCGTGGCGCTCGTGCTGAGCGGACTCATGGCCTCCCTGGCGATCCTGGGGAGCCACCTCGCCGGAGACTTCTTCTTGGGCGTGGACGTGCTCGTCACCTCGATGCTGGTGAACTTCCTGGTCATGTGCCTCACGGTGCTCGCGTTGCCCAGGCGCAACCCGGGAATCGCGCGGGACGTGCGCGTCGTTCCGTCACGGCGTGTCCAGATTGCCGTGGCCGTGACGGGTGCGGTCATGCTCACGGCGTTTTTGGCGGTCCACATATGGAAGGACGTTACGGCGCAGGTCGACGCCTGGTACTTCCACTCGACGCCGCTCTGGCTGGCTGTCATGGCGATCGGAACCCTCATCTACGTCCGCGAAGTGCGCGGCCTACGCCGCCGTGGAGTCGACGTGGACGCGCTCTTCTCTACGCTGCCGCCGGAGTAGCCACTCGATGCACGGGGTAGAGCGCGCCGAGCTGGCGCCCGGCTTCAGCGTCTCCAGGGTCCTGACGGGGCTTTGGCAGATTGCCGACATGGAGCGAGATGGCGTGGTCCTCGACTCCGGGGCGTGCGCAGCCGCGATGGAACCGTACGTGGAGGCCGGCTTCACCAGCTTCGACATGGCAGACCACTACGGCTCGTCCGAGGTGATTGCGGGTCGGTTCCGAGAGGGCGCCGGGTCCGATTCGGTGGAGTTGCTCACGAAATGGGTGCCCAAGCCGGGGCGTCACACGAAGAAGGACGTACGGGCCGCCGTGCAGTTGGCGCTTGAGCGCACGCGCTCGGAAGTGATCGACCTGCTCCAGTTCCACGCGTGGAGCTACCCCGATCCGGGTTGGTTGGACTGCCTGTTCTGGCTGCAGGAGTTCAAGCACGAAGGACTGATCCGTCATCTCGGCCTGACCAATGTCGACACCGCGCACCTACGCATCGTGGTGCACAGCGGCATCGAGGTCGTGTCCAACCAGGTGTGCTACTCCCTGATCGACCAGCGCGCGCGTGCCGGCATGACGGACCTGTGCTTGGCGCACGGCATCAAGCTCTTGGCCTTTGGGACCGTGGCGGGTGGCCTCCTCACGGAGGCATGGCTGGGCGCGCTGGCGCCGGAGGTGGACCGCTTGGACACGTGGTCCAAGATGAAGTACAAGCGCTTCATCGACGCCGCCGGCGGTTGGGATGCCTTCCAGGGTCTCCTGGGGGCCGTGCAGGGTGCGGCACAGCGCCATGGGGTCTCCATGGCCAACGTCGCTTGCCGCTACATCCTCGAGCAGCCCGCCGTGGCCGGGGTCATCATCGGCGCTCGCCTCGGCCGCAGCGAGCACGTGCAGGATAACTTGAGCCTGTTCTCCTTCTCCCTCGATGACTCGAGCCACGCCGAGATCGAGGCCGCCCTGGGGGACTTCGGGCTTGTCCCCGGGGACTGTGGAGACGAGTACCGCAAGGCACCCTTCCTCACGGCGGCCGGCGATCTGAGCGATCACTTCGACTCGTTCCCACCGCCATATGACGTATGCATCGGGGACGACGGCCGGAGCCGCGTTCTGAGCGGGACCAAGTGGGAGGACCTCGCGGGGTTCAGTCGTGCGGTGCGGCGCGGTGACCGCATCTGGGTCTCTGGCACCACGGCCACGCACGGTGAGCGCGCCATCGGGGGCAGCGATCCAGCCGCGCAGATGCACTTCGTGATCGACAAGATCGAGGGAGCGTTACAGTCCCTCGGCGCGCGGTTGGAGGACGTGGTGCGGACTCGCGTGTACGTTCGGAATATCGCGGACTGGGAGGCCGTCGCCCGCGTGCACGGGGAGCGGCTTGCAGGGATTCAGCCCGCCAACACCCTTGTCCAGGCGGGACTCGTGGGAGACGGCTATTTGGTCGAGATGGAGGCCGAGGCGGTCGTCGAAGGCCCCTGATGCTCGTCCGCCTGACGACTGGGCTGCTCGCAGTCGGGGCCGGCATGACCCCTGCCGGCGCACAAGAGCCGGCTGACTCGATACCGGCCGATTCGGTACTCACCCTCCCTGAGTTCACGGTGTCGATCGGTAGGCTTCGCGTAGGCGCTTTGCCGAGAGCGACTACGCCCTTTCCGGTTCAGGTTATCGAGGACGGAGGCGGCACCGCGCGAAGCCTGGCGAGAGCAATGGCCACCCTGCCGGGGATTACCCTCGGAAACCAGACGGGGAGCCCGTATCAATCTGATCTGAGGATTCGCGGCTTCGCCGTGAGCCCGATTGTCGGGGTGCCGCAAGGTGTGAGTGTGTTCGTCGATGGAGTACGAGTAAACGAGGCCGATGCTTCCCAGGTTCACCTCTCGCTTATTCCAAGCAGCGCGGTGGAGAGGATCGAGATTATTCGTGGCCCGGTGGGGGCGTTCGGGAAGAACGCGCTCGCCGGCGCCCTCAACATCGTCACCGCACGGGGTGAAGAGCGCGGCTCGGTCGAGGTTGAAACCGAGGCCGGATCGTACGGTTCGGCGTCCGGGACAGTGCGTGCTGGGGGGCGGCGGGGGTCGTACGACGGACTCGTCGCGGGGTCGTACAGGCGGTCCGACGGCTGGCGTGCCGGCGAGCACTCCGACGAGCTGGAGATCTTTGCGAAGGTCGGTTGGACTGGACAACGCACCGACGCATGGATCTCCTACACCTTCGGGTCGGATTCGCTAGAGGGCCCTGGACCGCTACCCGAATCGTGGATCGAGGGTCAAGCTCTCCCTGTCGACGTCGTCAGCGTCCCCGACGATAGGCGTCGCCTCCGGTACACGGGGGGATCGGGGGACTCCTTCACCGCACGCATGCATTTCATCAACGCCAGGCTCGAGCGTGAATTGACCGAGGAATGGAGCTTACAGCTGACATCGTTCACGCGATTCGTCGAGTTCCGTCAAGCGAACGACAACATCACGGAGGCCGACGCGCTCGGGCTCACCGACATCGCCTCTGCCGGCTCGACGGCCCAGATCACCTACCGCCCGCGCGATCGACTCCTGCTGATCCTGGGCGCCGAGGGCGTCCGAAACGACGTGGACATCGACATCCGAGAGCTACCCAACAGGGTCTTCCCGAACGTAGTGCCGAACACGACCGAGCGCCTCCGAACCGGCGAAGACAACCTCGCGGGCTTTGTGGAGGCGTGGTGGGAGTTGCTTCCGAGACTCGCCTTGCATGGCTCACTACGGTTCGACTACACCTCGCTTCCTGTTACTGACCTCCTGGATCCCGCCGATAGCGGGGAGAACACCTTTCGCGAAGGGTCGGGCGGTCTCGGCCTCAGCGGGGAGCTAGGATCGGGGCTGAGTGCCTTCGCCGGGTACGGCCGCGGCTTTCGCAGTCCGGTGATTCTGGAGGTGAGTTGTGCCGACCCAGACGATCCTTGTCAGCTGCCGTTCGAGCTCGGCCCCGACCCGCCACTACTTCCCGTGACTTCAGACACGTGGCAGGCCGGGCTCCGCTTGGCGTTCGCAAGCGTTCGAGCAGAAGTGGTCGGCTACTGGTCCGAAGTCCACGATGACATCTTCAACGTGATCGTCCCTGACAGCCCGACTCGGGGCTTCTTCACCAACCTGGAGCGCACCCGCCGAGTCGGATCTGAACTCATGATCGTGACGGCGCCCCTGCGTTCGCTACGCGAGCTCACCTTTACGGGCAGTATGGCTTGGACACGGGCCACCTTCGAGACCTCCGCAGTCCTTGCGGCGCCCTTCCTCGAGGACGCCGGGGAAGGGGCGCCGGGGGAGGCGCTGGATCCGCCCCAGATCGAATCGGGAGATCGCTTCCCGATGGTTCCCGAGCTTTCGGTCACGATTGGAGCGGGCTACGAGTTTCGCCGGGGTTCCGCCGAGCTCGACGTGCGGTGGGTCGGTGAGCAGTTCCTCGTCGGCGACGAGGGCAATGACGCGCCCTTCGAAAAGCTGAGCAGTTACGCTCTGCTGGACGTTCGGGTCGAACATCGGGTCGGTAGGGTGACCGCGTTCCTGGCGTTGTCCAACCTGCTCAACCGTAATTATGCGTCTTTCGGGATCATCTCACCGAACGTGCGTGGCGAGGAGGACGTCGTTGAGCGCTTCCTCACGCCCGGGCTGCCACGGACTCTGAGTATCGGGCTGCGGGTTCGAGCGTCCGGCTGAGGGTTAGCCTGATCTGACTGAGCGCGTTAGGGGACCGTCCCTGTCAGCACCGCGGCCACCGCACGCTGGAGCGGGCCCACGTCCGGATAGTACCCGCTCCCGTCCAGCCCCGTGTTCTGGCGGTTGGTCAGAAGGATCACGCCGAGCGCGTCAGGGGACACGCCCAGGACGAACGTTCCCGTAAAACCCGTGTGAGCGAAGCTCCCCGGCGGAGCGTAGTCCGGGGTTTGCCACCCGAGCGCCTGTCCGTCTCCTGTGGGGGCCAGGAACGAGTCCACCAACGCTGCCGACAGGTAGCGACGACCACCGTATTCCCCCCGGTCCAGAAGGAGTTGGAGGAGCACCTGTAGCTCTTCCGCCGTGGAGAACAGCCCCGCGTGGCCAGCCACGCCTCCAAAAGCGTGGTATGCGTTGCCGTCGTTCACTTCCCCCACGAGAGTGTAGCGGCGCCACCCGTCCCAGCTGTTTGGATCGCCTTCGTAGACGTATCCGAACGTGGAGTCATGGACCATCCTGTGCTCGTAGGGATTGCCGTGCGATGTAGCCGCGAGCGTGCGAGTCCCCGGAGTTGGGGGCCGAAATTCCGTGGCTGTGAGACCTAGTGGTCCGTACAGTCGATCGCGGAGAACCGCATCCAAGGGCATGCCCACAACGCGCTCCGCGACGCGTCCGAGGAGCATGAAGCCCAGATCGGAGTAGTGGCGCCCCTCCCCGACGTCCCACGCCAGCGGGCGGTCTCGAATGTAGGCGTAGGCTTCGTCGGCGTCGGTCGCGTGGTAGTAGATCGGCTTCCACGGCTGAAGGCCGGCCCGGTGCGTGAGCAGGTGCCTGATCGTGATGGCGTCCTTTCCACCCCCGCGGAAGTCGGGCAGATAGGTGTGGACGGGCGCGTCGAGGTCGAGTTCCCCGCGGTCCACCGAGAGCATCACTGCGAAGGTGGTCGCCATGACCTTCGTGACCGAAGCCAGATCGAAGACCGTCTCGCGGGTGACCGGCGAGGCATCGGTCCGTGGCCGGATCCCCTGGGACCGGGCGCCACCCGTGGCAGCGACCCGGTACTGCCCACCCCCATAGTCGTGGACTCGTGTCGACCCGTATGCCCTCTCGAGGAGGACGTCATCCCCCGTCGACACCAGAAGTAGGGCCCCGGGGATTCGTTGCGCCTCGACCCACGAGGCCACGAGAGAATCCGCGGTTCGTAGACGCCGCTCCACCTGCTCGGTCACCACGGGTGGACGGCTAGGGGCCGCTTGCACGGGCGCCGGGCCGGCGACAAGCGCGAGGGTCGAAGTTAGGACGAAGCTCAACACACCCTCATTCTAGCCCCGTTCGGGCGCTTCGGCACCGTGGACACCCCAAAGCCATCCGGCCATCTTACCTCCGACCTCTCAGTTGGAGCGTGCGCCCGTTTGCGCCGTGGCCGACGCATACATATAGGAAAATCGATGAAAGAAATCTTGGGTAGCCTCGGTCTCGAGGATGAGAATTACGGCGGATTCAACGGAGAGTGGCTCGGCTCCGGCCCGGAACTGCAGGTCACCTCGCCCATTGACGGGTCGGTCCTGGCATCGGTGAAACAAGTCACGGAGGAGGAGTACGACAGGGTCGTGGACCGTGCACACGAGGCTTTCCTACACTGGCGCACGGTCCCCGGGCCCCATCGTGGGGAGCTGGTGCGCCAGATCGGAAACCGGCTCCGGGAGCGCAAGGCTGAGCTCGGCGCCCTAGTGACGCTGGAGATGGGGAAGATCAGGGCGGAGGGCGAGGGTGAGGTTCAGGAGATGATCGACATCTGTGATTTCGCCACGGGCCTGTCTCGCCAGCTCTACGGTCTCACGATCGCCTCAGAGCGCCAGGACCACCGCATGATGGAGCAGTGGCATCCACTCGGTGTGGTGGGCGTGATCAGCGCCTTCAACTTTCCGGTCGCTGTGTGGAGCTGGAATGCGGCGCTCGCCTGCGTATGCGGGGACGCGGTCCTGTGGAAGCCAGCCAGCCAGACGCCGCTGACGGCGATTGCCGTCACCAAGATCTCTCAAGCGGTTTGTGAAGAGAACGATGTGGATCCGGCCATCTTCTCGCTTACGATCGGAAAGGGGTCCACCATCGGAGATCGGCTTCTGCACGATCGCCGGATTCCGCTCGTGTCCGCCACGGGGAGCTGCGCCGTCGGATACCGGGTGGGCGAGGTCGTGGGCAAGCGGTTGGGTCGCGCCATCCTCGAGTTGGGCGGCAACAATGCCATCATCGTTACGGCGCACGCCGACTTGGACCTGGCTCTGCCAGCGATCCTCTTCGGTTCTGTGGGAACGGCCGGTCAGCGCTGCACGAGCACACGCCGGATCATCGTCCACGAGTCGGTCCGGGAAGAGCTGGTGGCACGCCTCACACGGGCTTACGAGGGTGTCAGGATCGGAAACCCACTGGAGTCCGAGACGCTCATGGGGCCGCTGGTGAACATGAATGCGGTGGACGACCTCCAGACCGCGATCCGGCGTGTACAGGACGAGGGCGGGGAGATCCTCTGCGGGGGCCAGCTGCTGGGGGGTTCCGACTACCCGGGTGGGCACTATGTGACGCCGTGCATCGCGTCGGCGAAGAACGAATTCGATGTCGTCCAGGAAGAGACGTTCGCGCCGATCCTCTACATCATCGGGTACGGCAACACGGGGGCCTCCCCGAGGCAGTCTGTAGACGAGCTCAACGAGGCGATGGCCATCCACAACGGTGTACCCCAGGGACTCTCTTCCGCCATCTTCACCGAGCACGTGCGCGAGGCCGAGTACTTCCTCTCGCACCGGGGGAGTGACTGTGGGATCGCGAACGTGAATATCGGTACGAGCGGTGCCGAGATCGGTGGCGCCTTCGGGGGCGAGAAGGAGACGGGGGGAGGACGGGAGTCCGGATCGGATGCCTGGAAGGCCTACATGCGGCGCCAAACCAACACGGTCAACTGGAGCACGGAGCTGCCGCTCGCGCAGGGGATCGAGTTCGGATGAGAGACCGGCATTGAATCATGGCGGGGGGGTCGTACGTATTATTGGTATATCCCGAAGTCCGTGAGGAGGTGAGCCCGTGGCGAAATGCAGTGGAGCGACGAAGAAGGGAACGAAGTGTCGGTTGAACGCCCTGAAGGGCTCCGACTATTGCGCCATCCATGTCAGCCAGGACCCGGCGGCCCCGTCGGGTCGCGAGGCCCTTGAAGAGCTCGAGGGGCGCCTCAGTGAGATGGCGAAGACAGTGCTGGGGTTCGCGATCGCCGCGGGGATCGTTCTTACCGTGCTGATTCGCCGGCGCTGAGGCCGAACGCTCTTTCAGCCGTGGGGCGAGGCACGGTGCCGTATCAGTTCAATCCGATCGGATTGAACCCGCGGTCTTCCAGTAGCCGGTTGAACGCCGCGACGTCCTCCCCCAGGCTCGACCACCGTCGCTCGTAGTCGTCGAGCTCGCTGCGTAGCATGTCAAAGACCTCCCGGGCTTGATCCGTTGGCCGATCGTCCGTCCCAGTGATGTATCCGGCCAGGCTGCTGAGTCGAGAGTAGAGCCGCCGCGCGAAGCGGAGCGTATCCTGGCGGGCCGTCCCGCCCGTCATGCGGACGTCGAAGAGGTTCATCTCCAGATCGATGAGCCGATCCTCCAGACCGCCCCCTGCCTCACGGATATCCTCCGCGGCTTCATGGTCCGCGCTCATGTTCTGCACCATCTGGATTTGGGCTCGGATCCACTCGATCCGGTCGATCAGGGCGACCGTCGAGTCCAGGCTCTCACGGATCGACCGAACCAGATCGACCTGTTCCAGAATTGCGAGCCGACTGCTGCCCGAGTTGGGATCCTTCAGTACCTTGAGAGGTTGCATGAGCTCGGTATCGCCCACAGTGAGCGTCACGGTATAGAAGCCGGGAGGTGCCAATGGGGTGACGCGCCCTCCCTCTCCCAACGGCCGCCATCCCTCATCGGGCATGTTTACGTGAGAGTGCTCCGACGGTTTCGTTCGCAGTCGGGGCGTGTTCGAAGAGCGCTCGCGAAGGTTCCAGTGGACCCTGTTGATGCCGGGTCGTAGGTCCCGGGTGGGGAGCGTCTGGACGAGCTCCCCGGCCTCCCCATGGACCTCCAGGCGTACCGCGTCCGTGGGAATCTCCTGGAGGTAGAACGAGATGGACGCGCCATAGTCGGGATTCTGGCCGGCACCGGGATCTTCAGGCTGACTCTGGGAGCCCTGCCGGTTGAGGAAACGCAAGGCGGGCCGGGGCGCGAACAGATACACGTCCGACTCGAGCACTTCCTCGGTGAGCTGCTGGATCGGCGTGACGTCGTCCATGATCCAGAAGCCCCGCCCGTACGTGGCGACCACCAAGTCGTTGAAGTCACTCTGGATTGTGAGATCGTGCACGGGGGCA
>Ga0310123_10000390_pt1 | contig 39444 bp, 32 predicted proteins | sample CB6_AW_1057_MG_FD_203505 | JGI IMG/M metagenome (GOLD analysis project Ga0310123, IMG submission 203505) | Marine microbial communities from Western Arctic Ocean, Canada - CB6_AW_1057 | ecosystem: Environmental > Aquatic > Marine > Oceanic | place: Canada: Western Arctic Ocean | collected... | reverse complement strand
TGGATCGTGAAGCTCGACAAGCCCGATTTCGTCGGCCGAGAAGCGCTCAAACGAGCCTCCGGCCGCGAGCCGGGACAGCAGCTGGTCGGCTTCAGGCTCGAAGGCAAACAGGTGCCGCCTGAACCCTCGCTGGTCCTGGTCGACGGCCGACTCGAGGGTCGGGTCACCAGCGCCCGGTACTCGCCGGTGGCCGGGGCCACGGTCGGACTGGCGTGGGTGCCGGCCGAGCTGTCCGAGAACGGACGCGAAGTCTCGATCCAGATCGACGGTCAACTGGTCAACGCCGTGGTGCAACGTGAACCGTTTTACGATCCCGACGGCGCCAGGCTGCGGAGCTGATCTCAAGCGGAACCCGACAGATATGATCTCATCACCCTCACCCCCAGTCGCCCGTGGACCCCTGGTCGCCTGGCATCGCCGTGCCGGGGGGCAGTTGGAGACGGTTGGCGGTTGGGAGATCTGCACGAGCCACCCCGAGACGGCCGGGCTGGTGCTGGCCGAGCACAACGTGGTCTTGGACTGGTCGCATCGATCGGTGATCGAGCTGGGCGGGCCACGGACCGGGGAACTGGTGCAGGGGTTGGTGGGCAGCGATGTGGCGGTGTGCCGGATGGGGGCCGGGCGAGCCGGAATCGTCTGTCGGCTGACTCCGGGCCGGGCGATCGTCTTTGGGAACGTGGGCCCCCAGGTGCTGGCCGACCCGGCGGCGGTCGACGTGACCGGCGGCTGGGCCACGATCGTGCTGGCCGGTCCCGATGCGATCAACATCCTCTCGTTGCTGACCTCAGCCGATCTCCGCACCCGCTCGATGCCGGTCGCAGCAATCCGCCAGGGACCCATCGCCGGTATCAACACTCTGCTGTGCCACTTCGCCGGTCACTGGGAACTTCACGCCTGTCCCGATTCGGTGCTCTCGCTCTGGGAAGCTCTCCTCGACGCAGGCGACGCCTACCGGCTGCAGGCGGTTGGAGCCGAGCGGTTGGGCGACGTGGTGACCGTGGGCGGTGGGGATGGTGGGGACGGCGAAGACGGCGGGGACGGTGGGGAGGCAGATCGGTGAAGCAGCCGATGTGGAGGACTCACGAACTGCAGGACGCCTACGACGTCGTCATCATCGGCGGCGGCGTGCATGGGTTGGCGACGGCCTATTACCTGGCCCGCCAGGGAGTGACCAACGTTGCGGTGCTCGAGGCCCGTTACGTCGGCTTTGGCGGCTCGGGCCGCAACACGGCCATCATCCGCTCGAACTACCGCACACCCGAGGGCATTGCCTTCTATGACCATTCGGTGAAGCTGTACGAACAGCTTGCCGGGGAACTCGACTACAACATCATGTTCTCACAGCGAGGCCACCTGACGCTGGCTCATACCGAGCGAGGTGTCAGCGGGCTCCGCGAGAGGGCTCTGACGAATCAGCTCTGCGGAGTCGACTCGCGATTGATCTTCCCCGACGAGATCCGCGAGCACGTGCCCGACATGCAGCTTGAGGGTTCGCTGCGGTACCCGGTGATGGCGGCCCTGCATCACCCGCCCGGCGGGATCATCCGTCACGACGCGGTGGTGTGGGCCTACGCTCGAGGAGCCGATGCGCTGGGTGCCCAGGTGCACCAGCTGACCGAGGTGACCGGGCTTGAGCTGACCGACGGGAGGATCAGCGGGGTGATGACCAATCGCGGCCGGATCAAGGCGGGCACGGTGGTCAACGCGACGGCCGGGTATGCCGGGACGATCGCCGCGATGGCCGGACGACAGATCCCGCTGGAGACTCACCCGCTGCAGGCGATGGTCACCGAGCCGTTGAAGCCCTGGCTGCACTCGGTGATCGTCAGCTCGACCCTGCACATCTACGTGTCGCAGACTGACCGGGGCGAGCTGGTGATCGGGGCCGAGGTGGACGACTACGCGAGTTATTCGTTGAGGGGTACGCTGCCGTTTGCCGAGAGTGCGGCGACTCATATGCTGGAGCTGTTTCCCTTCCTGGCCAATGTCAAGATGCTCAGGCAGTGGGCCGGACTGTGCGACATGACTCCGGACTACTCGCCGATCATCGGCGAGGATCCACAGGTGGGGGGCCTGTTCATGACCGTCGGCTGGGGCACCTACGGCTTCAAGGCGGGCCCGGCCTCGGGGCAGCTGTTGGCCGAGATGATTGCCAGTGGTCGGACTCCACGGCTGCTGGAGCCGTTTTCTCTGGGCCGGTTTGCCGAGGACCGTTTGGTGGGTGAGAAGGCGGCGGCGAGCGTATCGCACTAGGACCGGCGGCGGGAAAAGGGCCAGGCCCCCCGCCACGGGCCGGGCGTCTGACCCCCCCCTGCAGTTTCAGGCCGTTAAAGCGACCAGCCCTTTCGGTACTTGCGTTTGACGATCGCGGCGGCTTCGGGGCAGTCGACCGCCTGGGCAGCTGCGGTGTCCCAGGTGATCTTCTTCTGTCCGAGCCGGTAGCTGAGGTTGCCCAGGTGACCGCATTCGCTCAGGAGTGCTCCGTAGCGGAAGTTGCAGGTGGTGTCGGTGTTGCCGCTGCGGATCGCCTGCAGGAACTCGTTGTGGTGTCCCACCGAGTCTGTGATGGTCGGCTTGACCGGCCTGGCCTGCTTGCCCGCGGCCATGAACAGTTTGCGGGTGGAGTAGTCGGCCAGCACACGTCCGTCGGATCCTTCGAACAGCACCGCGGAGCCCTTACCGTAGGACTCGGCTCCCCGGGGCTTCAGCCCGCCGTGGTACCAGGTGATGTGCACGGCCGGTCGATCGTCGCTGGCGTCGAAGTGGTAATCGACCTTCATTTTCATCGGGCACTGATTGGCGCCGTCGTGGCCCTTTTCGCCGGTGGCGTGGATGCGGTTGGGGTACTTCAGTCCCAGTGACCAGTAGGGCAGGTCCATGTAGTGGCAGACGAAGTCGGCGAGTTGTCCGCCACCGAAGTCCCACCAGTACCGCCAGTTGAAGTGGAAGTGCGATGCGTGGTAGGGACGGTGAGGTGCGGGGCCCAGCCAGAGATCGTAGTTGACGTGCTTGGGTGGCGTACTCTGCTGGACGCGTTGTCCGACCCGGACGCCTCCGCCCTGCCAGACATGCACCCGTCGCACCTCCCCGATCACTCCGCCCTGCACGATTTCGACCACGCGGCGGTAGTTGTTCAGCGGGTGGTTGTGGATCTGGTTGCCCATCTGCGTGACCGCCTTGCGTTCGGCGGTCAGTCTCGAGATGACTCGAGCCTCGTGGATCGAGTGGGTCAGAGGTTTTTCGCAGTAGACGGCCAGGCCCCGTTTGAGCGCGGCGACGACGGGAATCGCGTGCATGTGGTCGGGTGTGCTGACGACCACTCCGTCGAGGTCCTTGATATCAAGGACGCGTCGGAAGTCGTCGGTCGTGCTGGCACCCTTGTGCTTGGCAGCCGCGGCGGCCAGGCGGTTGGCATCGATGTCGCACAGCGCGACGATGTTCTCGCCGCTGACACCCGCCAGGTTGCTGCCACCGCGTCCGGCGACACCGATGACGGCGAGGTTGAGTTTTTCGTTGGCACTACGTTTCTCGGCAGCCGCGTCGGCCGTCGAGGTCCAGTTGCCCGCCAGCGGCATCGTGGTACCCGCGGCGACGGCGGCCTGGAGGAAGTTTCGGCGGGAAGTGCGGTGGGTGCTGCGGTGGGTGCTGCGGTGGGTGGTCATGGGGGGCTCCGGGTGTGAGAGGGTCTCGGAGGTTATTGCACCCGATTGCGGTTGGGGATGCAATGTGGCTCGGGTTTCAGAGCGGTTCGCCCAGTGCGGCTTCCAGTTCGGTCAGCAGCTGATCGAGCCGGAAGGGTTTGTAGAGCACGGCCTTGAGACCTCCGGCCTGGCGGGCTTGCACGATCGAGTGCGACGGGTCGTAGCCGAACCCGGTCATCAGGATCACCGGCACCGTGTCGTTGATCTCACGCAACTGGCAAAAGCACTCGTACCCGGTCATGTCCTCGAGCCGGATGTCTGCGACTACGGTATCGTAGTGCGACTGTCTGAGCATCAGGCAGGCTTCGTCTCCGTTGTGAGCGGTCTCGACATTGCAGCCGAAGCGTTCGAGCAGTTCGTGAGCCGCGCGGCGGATCGACTCGTCGCCATCGACAAACAGCACCCGTTTGTCTCGGATCCGTGGCCGTTGCTGTCGTGCGGGCGGAGGCAGGTGGCTGCGGCGTGGCGCGATCGACTCGCCCACCTCGTGCACCAGTTGCTTGATCTCGCGAGTCCGATCGAGGATCTGGTTCAGCCTCTGGCAGACGGTGGGTTCGTGTCCGATGTAGCGTTCGAGTACCCAGGCGGCGTCGTTGAGGATCGCATCAACGGGCCCGGCCACTTCGCGGAGGATCCGATCGGTGCTCTCCGAAACGGTGGTGGCTTTTTCGGCGACGAGGAGTTCGAGCGTATTGAGTGCGACGGAGAGTTCACGTCCGAAGAGTTCCAGGAACTGCAGGTCATCTTCGGAGAACGCTCCCGGCTTGGGACTCTCGACATTGAACGTCCCCAGGATCTCGTCGTGCAGCACGAGCGGTACGGTCAGCGAGCTGCGGGCGTCGGGTGCTCCGGCCAGGTACAGCGGGTCACTCTCGGTGTCCTCACACAGGTAGCTCTTGCCCGTGGCCGCCACGAACCCGGTCACGCCGTTGTCTTCGGGGCGGGCAAACAGCTTGCGGTTGGCCGCCTCGTCTTTCATGCCAATCGCCAGCAGCGGAATCAGCTCGAGCGTCTCACGCTCGGTCAGCCGGATCTCGAGGTTCTCGTATTCGAGCAGGTCTCGAGTGAAGTGCGAGATCTTGGCCTTGAGCAGTTCGATGCGGTCCTCGACGCTCATCTCCAGGATCTCCTGCGGCATCAGGTCTCCCAGTTCGAGGCCGGCCTGGTGGATCGCGTGGAGTTTTTCCTGTTGCTGGACCTGGGTCGAGACGTCTCGAACCAGGGCCACCAGTGAGCCGACGGCGTCGGGACCGCCGGGGGAATCGGCGTCGGTGTTGAGCAGCGGAGTGACGTGCACGTCGTAGAAACGTTTTTCGTCGATCTTGAGCGTGCTGCGGGCCGGCTGACCGCGGCCGATGGCTGTGTGGAAGGGGCAGAGGTCTGGGCCGAGGATTTCCGGCGAGTCGAACAACTCGTAGAAGCTCTCGCCCAGCGGCAACGCGTCCCGCCGCGCCAGTTCACGCAATCGGTCGTTGCACCAAGTGATTTCGAGCGAGGGTTCGAGAACGGCCACGCCGGCCGGAAGTTGTTCGAGCACCTCGCTCAGTGCCATCTGCGGCACGGCACCTTGCTCCGCCTGGTCCGAGGGATCGCGAGATTATAGGACCGCCTGCCGCGGTGCGGCAACAGGACCTGCCGCGGTTTTCTGCCGGGTGCTGTTCAGACCCCCGAGCGGATGAACAACTCATCGCCATCCTGCACGACGTAGTCCTTCCCCTCGACGTGCCACAACCCCGCCGCCTTCACCTCCTTCTCGCTGCCCAGTTCCAGCAGCGTGTCGCACGGAGTCACCTCGGCGCGGATGAAGCCTCGGGCGAGGTCCGAGTGAATCGAGTCGGCGGCTTCGACGGCACGGGACCCGCGTCTCAGCAGCCACGCGTGGACCTCCTTCTCGGCACAGGTGTAGAAGGTGATCAGGTCGGCGGTCTGCAGGATCGCCTGCATCAGTTCGTTACGGCAGCTTCCCGAGAGTCCCAGTTCGCGGGCCATCTCGATGCGGTCGGCTTCCTCGAGTGCTTCGAGTTCCAGTTCGAGTCCCACGGCGGCGACCAGCACGCGATGCCCGTCGGCTTCGAGGGCGGCCACGATGTCCTCTTCGGCGTCCGATTCGGCGGTGTTGATCAGCACCAGCCGTTTCTTGATCGTCAGCAACGAGAACGAACGGCACAGCTGCTGTTGCAGGTCGGTGAATTCGATGCCATCGAAGTTGAGTTGGGTGTCGAGGGCTTGGGCCATCGGCCTGAGTGCTTCGAGTTCGGCCTGCAGTTCTTCTCGATCCGGCCGCGGCTTCGTGGCGTCGATCTCGAGTCGACTGACCCGGCTGGTGACGATCTGCAGGTCAGCCAGGGCCAGTTCTTCAGAGAAGCGTGCGACTTCCTCGACGGCGTCGACACCACCGAAGGCGCCCACGACCTGGACCAGGGCCTGGGCCTCGCGGATCACGCCGAGCCTTTGAGGGTTGACGTCCTGCTGGCGTCGATCGAGGCCGGGTGTGTCGAGCAGTTCGATGCGGGCAGGGACTTCCTTGCCCGGCCGGTACATCTCGACCAACCCGTCGAAGCGAGAGTCAGCGACAATCGCCTGGCCGACCTGGCCGGTATGTGCCTTGGCCGGATCGGGAGCGTTGGCCGTCAGCAGCTCGAAGACCGTGCTCTTGCCGCCGCCCTGGAATCCGACTAGCCCGGTTTTCATGGCGACGACTCGGCGGCAGGTCCCAGGCGGTTTCCGGTCAGACTCAATAAAAGCCGCCATTCCCCGCAGCGGGGAAGGCGTCGCGGTAGTAGTCGATCTGAGGAGTGGGGGGTGGGGCGGAGTCGCCGGGGTCCCGGACCAGCACGATACTGACGACGTCGAAGCGGGCGGGGCAATCGAGCAGGTCCCGTTTCTTGAGATAGGCCAGAGCCAGCCGCGTGAGTCGCCGTTGCTTGGCCGGGGTGATCGACTCGAAGGGAGCCCCCGCCCGGTCACCTCGACGCGTCTTGACCTCGACAAAAACCAGCGTCTCGCCGTCGCGGCAGACCAGGTCGATCTCACCCTGACGCGTCCGGTGTCGACGCTCGAGAACCGTCATCCCCAGTTCGACCAGGTGCCGCTCGGCCAGGTTCTCGCCGTGTTCGCCCAGTCCCGTGTGTCGCTGGTCTGTCATCGGACCCCTCCTTGTCAGGTCCCCGATCCCCCTGCCGACTCGAAGCACTCCTGTGTTGTGACTGAATCCCCAGGAATCCAATCGTTTTCGCTGAATGTGAAAGAACTGGGACGCAGCAAGACCACCAAGTGCATCCCCAGGAATCCGGCTACTCCACAGCGTCCGTCTCGCCCTCCTCGGCCACTTCCTCGGCCACTTCTTCAACCGCAGCGGGCTCGGGGATCATCTCGTCTTCCTCGGGAGCCCGGGTGCCGGGCACGACGACTCGTCGCTCGGCCAGCCGAGTCTTCTTGCCGACTCGGTCGCGGAGGTAGAACAGCTTGGCGCGTCGGGTCTTGCCGTGCCGCTTGATCTTGAGCTCGGCGATCTTGGGCGAGTGAACCGGGAAGGTCCGCTCGACACCCTCGCCGGCGACGATCCGACGCACGGTGAAGGTCTCGCGAGTCCCGCCACCACGACGAGCGATCACCACGCCGGTGAACACCTGCACGCGTTCCTTGTCGCCTTCCAGGATCCGCGTGTGCACGTCGACGGTGTCGCCGACGTCAAACACCAACGGGTCCTCCCGCAGGCTCGATTTTTCAGCGTGTATGAGCAGTTCCTGCTTGGACGTCATCGGTTCAATCCCGTCGTCTGGGCCTGGGTCTGGTTTTGGGCCTGGGTGTTCTGGTACTGGGTCAGGTCCGGGTTCGGGTCCGGGTTCGGAGCCGCCGACAGCAGATCGGGTCGTCGTTCCCGGGTCCTGTGCTCGCTCTGTTCGTGCCGCCAGCGGTTGATGTCTTCGTGGTTGCCCGAGAGCAGAACGTCGGGGACCTGCATGCCGCGGAATTCGCGGGGCCGCGTGTACTGGGGGTGTTCGAGTCGTCCGGGCTGGGCGAAGGAGTCATCGCGGTACGAGTTCTCTTCACCGAGGACTCCGGGAACGAGCCTTATGGCTGAATCGATCACCAGCATGGCCGGCACCTCGCCCCCGTTGGTCACGAAATCGCCAACGGAAATCTCCAGCGGCTTCAGCCCTTCGCGGATCCGCTCGTCAAAACCCTCGTACCGACCACACAACAGCAGCACTCGCGGCGTGGCCGCGATGTCTTCGACGAGCGAGTGAGCCAGGGGTTGGCCCTGGGGCGAAAGCATCACCAGCCGACCCGGTTCGGGGGCGTCCTCCTGCACCGCCTCGACGGCGTCGAAGACCGGTTGACACGAGAGCAGCATGCCGGGGCCGCCGCCAAAGGGCTTGTCATCGACCGAGCGGTGTCGGTCGGTGGCCCAGTTGCGGAAGTCCCACAGCCGTACGTCGACCAGGCCCCGGTCAATCGCCAGCTTCAGCAGGCTTTGCTCGAGGTACCCCGAGAAGATCTCGGGGAACAGCGTCAGGACGTCGAAACGGATGCGAGATGACATGATCGGGTCGCGTCGGTAGGAAAGTCGCTCAACCGAGGGCGGAGACAACCGCCACCGGGGTCAACTCTCCTCGCCAGCCTCCTCGCTGTCCTCACCCGCCGGAGCCTCGTCGCCTTCTGCAGGAGCTTCTTCTTCAGCCGGAGCTTCTTCTTCGGCCGGAGCTTCTTCTTCGGCCGGAGCTTCTTCTTCGGCCGGAGCTTCTTCTTCGGCCGGAGCTTCTTCTTCGGCCGGAGCTTCTTCTTCAGCCGGAGCTTCTTCTTCGGCCGGAGCTTCTTCTTCGGCCGGAGCTTCTTCTTCAGCCGGAGCTTCTTCTTCGGCCGGAGCTTCTTCTTCGGCAGGAGCTTCTTCTTCGGCCGGAGCTTCTTCTTCAGCCGGAGCTTCTTCTTCAGCCGGAGCTTCTTCTTCGGCTGGAGCTTCTTCTTCGGCAGGAGCTTCTTCTTCGGCCGGAGCTTCTTCTTCGGCAGGAGCTTCTTCTTCGGCTGGAGCTTCTTCTTCGGCTGGAGCTTCTTCTTCGGCCGGAGCACCGTCTTCGGCAGCCCCCTCGTCGGCTACAGCGTCCTGGTCGGTTACAGCCTCGTCGTCGGCCGGCGCGGCTTCTTCGGCGACGGGTTCCGGCGGCGGCGGCGGCGGTTCCTTGGGCGCCGTCATCGGCGACGGCTCATTGGCGGTGCCGAAGCGGTTGTTTTTCACCTTGTCGATCAGCACGGCGACCTTATCGCTGGGCAGGGCTCCGACCGAGATCCAGTAGTCGATCCGTTCCATGTTCAGCGACACCCGCTGCGACTTGTCGGGGACCATCGGGTCGTAGTACCCGACTTCCTCGATCGACTTGCCGTCGCGGGGCTTGCGGCTGTCCATCACGGCGATCCGGTAAAACGGGCGGTGTCGGCGGCCCAGTCTCTTGAGTCGAATTCGAACGGCCACTCGTCTCTCTCCTGTTTGATGCTTCCACCGGGTCGAGCGGACCCCGTGGCGTGTGCTGATTCGTACCTGGGTGTTTCGGTCTGCGTCTCGCGACGCGTCTGTCTGCTGGCGGGTCGGGGGTTTGCCCCGCCCGGTGAGAGTCGGAAGCGGGGATCGTCTAGTGTGACAGGCGAAGGCCTTAGCGGCGATTCCTCCGACGGGCTTTCCGGGCTTTTTTTCGTTTCTGTCGTTTCTGGTCCTTCGCCGTCGCGGTGTCCAGTGGACCCCGTTTGCTGCGGTGTTTCTCTCGTTTGAGCTGTGCTCCGGCTTCGAGCATTCCTCCGTCGGACATGTCCTTGACGGCCTTCATCCGGTCCCGCATCCCCATCCCGGCCATCTGCTGCATCATGCCGGACATGGCGTCGAACTGCTTGATCAGGTTGTTGACGTCCGAGGCGTCGTTGCCGCTGCCCTTGCTGATCCGGTTTCGTCGCGATCGGTCGATCCGATCGGGGTTCGAGCGTTCGTCGGGGGTCATCGCGTTGATCATCCCCTCGATCCGCGTCAGGTCCGCCTCGGGGTCTTCCATCTCGGGGTTGTCGGCCATCATGCCTCCCATGCCGGGGATCATCTTCATGATTTCCCGCATCGGCCCCATCTTCTTCATCATCTTCATCTGCTTGCTAAAGTCGTCGAGGGTGAACTTGCCCTCGAGCATCTTCTGCTGCTGCTCCAATGCCTCCTCTTCGTTGATCTGTTCCTGGGCCCGCTTGACCAGTCCGACGACGTCCCCCATCCCCAGGATCCGGTCGGCCATCCCCTCGGGCCGAAACTCCTCGAGTCGATCGAGTCCTTCGCCGACGCCGATGTACTTGATCGGCACCCCGGTGACCGCCTTGATCGACAGCGCGGCCCCCCCGCGGGTGTCGCCGTCGAGCTTGGTCAGGATCACCCCGTCGATTTCCAACGCGTCGTTGAAGGCCTTGGCGCTGTTGACGGCGTCCTGGCCGGTCATCGCGTCGCAGACCAACAGCACCTGGTGAGGGTGAATCGTGCGGTCGATCTGCTCGAGTTCCTTCATCAACTCGTCGTCGACGTGCAGTCGGCCGGCGGTATCGAGGATCACGACGCGGATTTCGGGGTTGGCCTTGGCCTGTTTCAGCCCGTTGCGGCAGACCGCCAGCGGGCTGCTGTCTGTACTCTCGGTGTAGCACGCGACATCGATCTGGTCGGCGATCACCTGCAGCTGTTCGATCGCGGCAGGTCGCTGCAGGTCGGCGGCCACCAGCATCGGCTCGTGGCCCTGCTCCTTGAGCAGCCTGGCCAGCTTGCCGCAGGTGGTCGTCTTGCCGCTGCCCTGCAGCCCGCAGAGCATGATCACGGCGATGCCATCGCGGCGGATCGGCAGCGACGGGTCGACCGGACCCATCAACTCGACCAGCTCGTGGTGCACGATCCCCACGATCTGCTCGCTGGGCCGGATCGACTTCAGGACCCGCTCACCCAGGGCCTGTTCGGTGACCCGCTCGACGAACGCGTTGGCCACGTCGAAGTTGACGTCGGCCTCGAGCAGCGACTGCCGGACCTGCCCCAGGCCCTCGCGGACGTTTGCCTCGGTCAACCGCGATCGTTCGATGAACGACAGCGCGCCCTTCAGGCCGTCTGTGATGCCTTCGAACATGGCCGTGGAACAGGCAGGGTGCAGGCAGGGTGCAGGGAAACAAGCCGGGTCGCCGTCGCACTCAACCCGATAGGACGACAGTGGTTACCACCGCCAACGCCATCGGCGACTCGTCACCGGCTCAACCGGACCCCACCCACGGGGTCAAACCGGGAATTCTAAGGCACGCCTCCGAACATGACAACGCCTCGGCCGGCGCACACGCTCAGCAGAGGTCTGCTACAATGGTGCGTTCCGCCCCTATTCAACTGACACCGAGCCCCACAAACGAGCACGGGTTCCGATGGATCAAGCCGCCGCAACACCCGTCCGCTCTCAGAACCTCTTCGACACCGTCTGGGATCAGCACACCGTGGGCCGGTTGCAATCGGGGCAGACCCAGTTGTTCATCGGTCAGCACCTGATCCACGAGGTGACCTCTCCGCAGGCATTCGAGATGCTGCGGGATCGCGGACTGGGGGTGATGTACCCCGAGCGGACGCTGGCTACCGTCGATCACATCGTCCCCACCGACGACCAGGCCCGGCCCTTTGCCGACGGGTTGGCCGAGGAGATGATGACGGCGATCGAGCGGAACTGCCGGGAATTCGGGATCGAGCTGCTCGGCCTGGACGACAGCCGCCAGGGGATCGTGCACGTGGTCGGCCCGGAACTGGGCCTGACTCAACCGGGCATCACGCTCGTTTGCGGAGACTCTCACACGAGCACCCACGGCGCGTTCGGAGCGATCGCCCTGGGCATCGGCACCAGCCAGGTCGCCCAGGTCCTGGCCACCGGCACGCTGGCGATGAACCGGCCGGCGGTGCGTCGGATCGAGGTGCACGGATCGCTGGCCGCGGGGGTCTTCGCCAAGGACGTGATCCTGATGATCATCCGCGAGCTGGGTGTGCAGGGTGGTGTGGGCTATGCCTACGAATACGCCGGGTCCGTGTTCGACGCGATGAACATGGAAGAGCGGATGACGGTGTGCAACATGAGCATCGAAGGGGGGGCTCGATGCGGGTACGTGAACCCCGATGCGACGACGATCGAGTACCTGCGCGGCCGCCCGGCGGTGCCCTCGGGTGATGAGTTCGAGCGTGCCGCGGCATGGTGGTTGAGCCTGGCGTCGGGGCCGGATGCCGGCTTCGATGATCATGTCGTGATCGACGGGTCGGCGATCGAGCCGACGGTGACCTGGGGGATCAACCCCGGCCAGAGCGTCGGCGTGGGTGAGACTCTGCCGGCCCCGGAGGAGTGTTCGGCCGAAGAGCAGGCGGGTGTGGCGGAGGCATTGGAGTTCATGGGCCTGGAGGCGGGTCAGCCGATCCGCGGTCAGTCGATCGACGTGGCCTTCATCGGTTCGTGCACCAATTCGAGGCTGTCGGATCTGCGTGAGGCGGCCGCGATCGCCAGCGGTCGCCACGTGGCCGATGGAGTCAAGGCGCTGGTGGTGCCGGGAAGCCAGCAGGTCGCCCAAGAGGCCGAGGCCCTGGGCCTCGATCGAGTCTTCAGCGAAGCCGGTTTCGAGTGGCGGGCGGCAGGGTGCTCGATGTGCCTGGCCATGAACCCCGACAAGCTGCAGGGCCGCGAGATGTGTGCTTCCTCGAGTAACCGAAACTTCAAGGGACGACAGGGCAGCCCGACCGGGCGGACGCTGCTGATGAGCCCCGCGATGGTCGCTGCCGCGGCGGTCACCGGGCAGGTGACCGATGTCCGTGACTTGGCCCCCGTCGCCAACTGAACCGCGAGTCTCCGAGACGACTTCCGCCCGAAACTCAACCGCAGACGATCTCAAACCCCACGCCTGGAACAACACCGGCCATGTCCAACCGCCAGGTCACTCGCATCAGCGGCACCGCGATCCCGCTGCTGCTCGACGACATCGACACCGACCGGATCATCCCGGCCCGCTACCTGAGGTGTGTCACCTTCGACGGACTGGGAGAGCACGCGTTCGAGGACGACCGGCAGCAGGACCCCGGACACCCGTTCAACAACGACCGGTTTGCCGGGGCCGGGGTGCTGGTCGCCGGTCGCAACTTCGGCTGCGGGTCGTCTCGAGAACACGCCCCCCAGGCACTGATGCGCTGGGGACTCCGGGCGATCGTGGCCGAGTCGTTCGGCGAGATCTTCTTCGGCAACTGCACGGGGCTGGGGATCCCGGCGATGACCCTCGAGCGGGATCGACTCGAGAGCCTGGGAGCAGACGTCGGGGCCGATCCGACGATCGAGGTCACCGTCGATCTCGAGGCCGGTACGCTCGCCTGGGGTGAAGAAACGGCGGAGGCCGGGATGCCCGAGAGCGCTCGGACCGCGCTGGTTTCCGGTGAGTGGGATTTCCTGAGCCAGTTGCTGGCCAACGGTGATGCGATCCGCGAGACCGCCGGGGTGATTCCCTACATCAACGGGTTCGGAAGCGAATGAGTGGCCTCGAGGAGGCACGACCGAGTCGGCGGGAATCTCTGACACGGGCCGAGGCTCGGGGAGCCGATGAGCCGGCCAGTGAGATCGAGATTCCTCGAGCCGCTGACACGCTGCGGATCCAGACCCAGGCGATGGCCTGTCACTTCGCGGTCTTCCTCGACGCACAACGACGCGAGCAGCTCGATTCCGTCTCGGAGGTGCTCGAGAGTGTTCACGGTCTCGAGGCGCTGATGAGCGTGTACCGCTCCGAGAGCCCGATGTCACGGGCCAACGCGACCGCGGCAAAGCAGGACGCGGTCCTCGAGGAGACTCTCTTCGAAGTGGTCGCGCTGGCGTGCCGGATCGCCGAGGAGACCGACGGGGCGTTTGACCCGACGACCGGGCCGCTGGTCGAGCTGTGGCAAAAGGCTCGAGAATCGGGCCAGGTTCCCGATGAGGGTGAGGTGCGACGGGTGCGGGAGCTGGGGGGACTTGATGATGTGGCGGTCGATGTCCCCTCGAGGTCGATCCGTTACGGCCGGGGAGGCGTCGAGTTGAATCTCGGAGGGATCGGCAAGGGCTTTGCCCTGGATCGGATCGGTGCACAGTTGCTGGCTAAAGGGGTCGAGGAGTTCCTGCTTCACGGCGGCCATAGCAGCGTGTTGGCCCGCGGAGGTCACGCTGAGCACGCCGGCTGGCCGGTGGGGATTCGTAACCCGCTGTTTCCGACCAGGCGATTGGCGACGCTGCTGTTGTGCCAGCAGGCTTTGTCGACCAGCGGGTCGGGTATCGAGTCGTACCGGATCGGAGGACGTCGGTTCAGCGACATCCTGGACCCGCGAACGGGGTGGCCGGTCGAGGGGATGTTGAGCGTGACGGTGTTGGCCGAGACGGCCGCCGAAGCCGATGCGCTCTCGACTGCGTTTTTCGTGGGCGGGGTCGAATTTGCCAGGACCTGTTGCGATAATCGCCCCGGGGTCGGCGCTCTGCTGATCCCAGCACCTCGCCGGGGCCAGACGCTGCGACCGATCGTCTGCGGGATTCCCGATGAGGTGTTGTTCTTTGAAGAACAGTCCCCGGCCCGCTGACGAGTGGCGGAGCCGGGCCCGGAGACACGCGGCGAGGAGAGACGTTGTACAAGCGGAAGTCGACATTCCTGGTCACCGTCACACTGCTGGTGCTGCTGCGGATCGCCATCGGCTGGCAGTTCCTCTACGAGGGTCTCTGGAAGCTCCAGAGCCGCCAGACGGCTCGGCCATGGACCTCGGCGGGGTACCTGAGGAATTCGCAGGGTCCCTTCCGCGGCCTCTTCCTCGCTCTGAGTGGTGACCCGAACGAGTTGAACTGGTTGAACGCCGAATGGGTCGGCCCGAGGTGGGACACCTGGCACGCAAAATTCGTCGCCGTGCACCGGCTCGACAAGAACCAGACCACTCGACTCGACCGCTTGATCAACGGACCCAAGGACTTCCGTGCCGAGTTGGCGGCGTTGCCCGAGGGTCTGGAGTTTCGGGGCACACTGGCCAAGCGGCTGACCTTCATTGCCAAGTCGAAACGATTGATCGTCGACGGCACGGTGCACCTGACACCGCGCGAGCGGGATGCGGCGTTGAAGCTGGTCACCGTTGAGGAGAACCCGTCGGAGGATCGTCGCGAGGCGAACGAGGTGGCCAGGCGGTACCAGCAGGCGGTCCGGATTGTTTTTGCCCGCAACGCGCGATTGAGCTTCAAGGAACGCATGCGGGCTTCGCTTTTGGGTGACCCCGAGCGGGCGGGTCTGGAGATCAAGGATCGGCAGACAAAGCAGAAACTCGAGACGCGGTTGGGGCAGATCGAGTTGTACGGCCGACAGTTGAAGCGGTACGAGACGAGCCTGGCGCAGGCGGCGACCGATTTTCAGCAGCAGCATGCTCGGCTCTCGGGCCTGCCCGGTCACGGCAGCACGGCCGAGATCCGGGCCTCGCTGGTCGGTCCGATCAAGGCCCTGGAACGCGACTTGGTCGATGCGGCCGAAAAACTGCTCACGCCACAGCAGCGGGCACGCGGACCGGTGCCGATGCCCGCGACTCGCATCCAGCAGATCGACACGTTGACGATGTGGGCCCTGGCGGTGATCGGAGTGCTGCTGATCGCCGGGTTGTGCAGCCGCATGGCGGCGGTGGCCGGGGCGGCTCTGCTGTTCTCGTTCTACCTGGTGATGCCACCCTGGCCGGGTGTGCCGACGGCCCCCGGACCCGAGCACAGCCTATGGGTGAACAAGAACCTGATCGAAATGATCGCCCTGCTGGCCCTGGCATCGGTGCCCAGCGGTAGGTGGTTCGGCTTGGACGCGCTGGCGGGCCGGATGCCGCTGAAGTGGCGGAAATCCGAAGAAGACGAGCTGACTCTTGAGACGGAGACACAAACACAGTTGCCAGACGAAGCGACGGCAACGGCTGTTGAGTCGGATCCCCAAGAGACCGATATTGGAGACGGCCCGGAGGCGGGTGTCGCAGAAGAGAGCGAACCGGACAACGGCACCGAGTCGGAAGCAGAGTGAGGGAGATGAGATGCAACTGACACCTGAAGAAGTTCAGCGGGGCAAGGACAATTTCAACGAGGCCTTGTCGGCGACCCGCGGAGGGGACCCGGTTTTCGAGGACGCCGTGGCGCTCTCGCGGCGGAGCTTCATCAAGGGGGCCGCGGGTGCGACGGCCGGGCTGGGGTCGATCTACTTCGGCTACGACGCTCTGAAGGGCGACCCGGTTCGCGTGGGCTTCATCGGCACCGGTGATGAGGGCAGCGTGCTGCTGACCGAGCATCCTCCCGCCTACATGGACATCGTGGCGATCGCCGACCTGCGACCGACCAACCGTCAGCGGGCCTTCACCGGCGATGGCAACGCCCGCCGCATCGGGCTCAACAAGAAGCTCGGCCGCAGCAAGGCCAGCAAGATCACGGTGTACGAGGATCACAAGCAGCTGATCGCCGATCCCAACGTCGAAGCCGTCGTGATTTCCGTGCCGCTCTCGCACCACGCCCCGATCGCGATCGAAGCCATGAAGGCGGGCAAGCACGTGCTGAGCGAAAAGCTGATGGCTCATTCGATCGGCGAGTGCAAGGAGATGATCGAGGTGGCCGGCCAGAGCGGCCGATTCCTGGCCGTCGGGCACCAGCGGCACTACAGCGTGCTGTACGACAACGCCAACTTCCTGGTCAAGCAGGGCCTGCTGGGCGATATCCGCCACATCCGGGCCCAGTGGCATCGCAACAACAGCTTTCCGGGCCGCGACAGCTGGAGGAAGCCGATCCCCAAGGCGGACCAGACGGCTCTGGACGGCACGATCGCCGACTACGACTACAAGTCGATGAACGAACTGGTCAACTGGCGTCTGTACAACCGGACCGGCGGCGGGCTGATGGCCGAGTTGGGCTCGCACCAGCTGGACGCCTGCAGCATCTTCCTGGGCAAGGTGCACCCCCTGGCCGTGCAGGGATATGGCGGCAAGAACTTCTACGGTGTGAAGAACGTCGGGTCGACCGACAAGCAGTCCGATGACCGGGAAATCGACGACCACGTGTACGTGACGTTCGAGTTCCCCGGCAAGAACTACCATGCAAAGGACAACCCCGACGACGTGGTGATCGTGACCTATTCGTCGCTGAACACGAATCGTCTCGAGAGTTTCGGCGAGACGTTGCTGGGTAGCCGGGGGACGATGGTGGTCAAGCAGGAACAGGAGGCGTTGCTGTACAAGGAGGGGAGCCCGTCGACGGGTGGCGGTGGTCCCGAGCAGCGATTGCACGTGATCGGAGGCAAGGGCGGCCCGGTGATGGACGCCAGTGCGAGCCTGGCTCCCAGTTCAGCCGCGGCGGTCGCTTCGAGTGCGTTGGGCACGGCGATCAGCCGGGGTTACACCGAGGAGATGGAGCACTTCTGCCACTGCATTCGCAACGAGCAGCCCAACGACAACACGTTGCGTTGTGGGGGCGTGGTGGCGATGGCCGATGCGATCATGGCCCTGACGGCCAACCTGGCGATGAAGCACCGCAAGCGGATCGTGTTCAAGGACGAGTGGTTCGATCCGGCCCATCCGCTGACGCCCGAGACCGACCCGGACGTCACGGGCTAGGGAATCGATGACAAGATGGGTCGCTGGCCCGATTCTCGCCGAAGTACCTGGACGACCATCGTGCTGATGTTCGTGCTGTTCCCGGCGTTGTGCTGGATCTGCTGGTGGTTCGTGAACCGCTAGAGTGGTCTGGGTCTGCGGGTACGAGGGCGTCAGTCGTCGCGCGGTGAGGGCAGGCGTGCCGAGAGCAGCAGCGGGGCCAGCATCACCAGCGCGCTGCCGTAGTAGGGCCACTGCGAGCCGAACTTCCAGAAGACCAGCCCGGCGATGATCGGGGCGATGGCTCGCGAGAGCGCTCCCACCGAGCGGAACACGCCCAGCACCTCGCCCTGCCGGTCCGAGGGGGTATAGAGCGAGACCAGTGCCGAGAGACACGGGGAGACCAACGCGCTGCCGATGGCCAACAAGGCCAGGCCGCCATAGAACGGGAAGACCGATGGGGCCCAGCCGACGATCAGCAGCCCCGGAACCAGCATGGCCAACCCGATGCGGATCAGCCGACGCTCGCCCAGCCTCGGAGCCAGCCGCCGCACGACTCCACCCTGCACCAGCGCGATCAGCAGACCGACGTAGATGAAGATCCACATCATCTGGTGAGGCTTGTAGCCCAGCCGCTCCTTGGCCAGGAACACCAGCGTGAATTCCATGCCCGCGAACGCCGTCTGGTACAGGAAGAACACCAGGTTAGTGCCCGAGACGCCCTCGGGGAGGTTGTGTCCGGAGAGCAGCCGGAGGGGGTTGAACGAGCGGGCGTGAGCGGTACTGCTGGCACGTCGCTCGGGCGGCAGCGTTTCGGGCAAGCGGAACTTGACCCAGACCAGGTTCCAGACCGAGAGGCCCAGGGCGGCCAGGGCGGGAGCCGAGAAGCGGTTGAGACCGGGGAAGCCGGCGTCGGTGAGATCGATGCCGGAGAGCATTCCGCCGATGGCCGGACCCAGAATGAAGCCCAGGCCGAAGGCGGCTCCGATCATCCCCATCCCCTTGGCCCGGTCCTTCTCACCGGTGATGTCGGCCACCGCCGCGGTCGCCACCGAGATGTTGCCGCCCATGATCCCGGCGACCACTCGCGAGAGCAGCAGCAATTCGAAACTGCCGGCGAAGACCCACACCAGGTAGGCCAGCGCCAGGCCGCTGATCGAAATCAACAGGATCGGTCGCCGACCGGTGCGGTCCGAGAGCCGGCCCCAGATCGGGGCGAAGACGAACTGCAGGGCCGAGTAGATCGAGCCGAGGATCCCGCCAAATAGCGCGGTGGTGTACAGCCGCTGACGGTCCGGGTCGGGGTGGCTGGTGAATTCTCCCAGCCACGCAGCCAGGCTACCGATCAGGCTCTCGGTTCCGTCACGCTCGACGTAATGGTCGAGCATCTCGGGGAACAGCGGGAAGATGATCGAGAACCCGACCAGGTCGACGAAGACCGTCAGGAACAGCACTCCCATCGACGCTCGACGGGGTGCTGGAGCGGGGTCAGCCGATGCTTTCAACGAGTCGATCATGCCTGGGTCACGACTCGTCCAGCAACCGCTTGATGCCGGCCAGCACCCGGCTCGTGCCGGCCGCATCGAGTTCCTTGGCGCGGAAGCCGAAACGGCGGACCACCTTCTGGCGACGGTACAGTACCACGGTGACCTCCGCCTGGGGATGTAGGTTCTGGCAACTGGGTGAGCCGACCACGTCGGTGGCCACCGACAGCGGCAGGCTGACCTTCTGGTTGAAGGCCATGGTCTGCAGCCGCGAGATCGCTCGGCCCGGATCCGGTGAAAGCAGCACTCCGAACCCCTTGAGACCCTCGGCACGGTTCTGATCGACCACCTTGTCGATGGCCTTGAGCAACTGAGCGAGTGACCGGGACGTCTTGCGGAACAGCACCATCACGCAAGGCCGCGAACCGTTGCGGCAGACGTAGCAGACCGACTTGTTTCTGAGCGGACCGGTCACCGCCCGCACGTAGAACGACGGCACCGGCTGACCGATGGCACGGCCCGACTCCAGCGGCCGCCTCTCGGCTCCTGTGCCAACCGCCACCACCGACAGGGCAATTGCCAGCATCGCAGCCTGCCGGATCGAGTGGATCGAGTGGATCGAGCGAACACGGGTGCTACGAAACATGCGGATCGACGTCTAAGGGGCGGGACGTGTTGCGGGTTTCCATTGTCGAGGTTTTGGCGGGCCGAAGCAACGGGGGTCTGACCCCGGGTTACAAGACGGCAGCAATCGACTCGCAGAGCCGGCCGACGTTCTCGGGGGTGACTCCGGCGACGTTGATCCGGCCGTTGCGAACCATGTAGACGCCGAATTCGTTCCTGAGCCGATCGACCTGTTCGGGCGAGAGTCCCGAGAAGCTGAACATGCCGCGTTGTCGGGTGATCGAGCTGAAGTCGTGCCCGGCAGCGGTCTCGGCCAGCCCATCGGCCAGTGCCTGTCTCGTGTCGTTGATCCGCGCCCGCATCGCCCCGAGTTCGGTTTCCCATCCGGCTCGCAACTCCTCATCCCCCAGGATCGTCGTCACGATGGCGGCTCCGTGGGAGGGGGGATTCGAGTAGTTGACCCGGATGGTCTGCTTGAGGCGGCTGAGCACGACCGCGGCGGTGTCGGGGTCGCCGGTCACAACCGAGAGTGCTCCGACCCGTTCGCGATAGAGTCCGAAGTTCTTCGAAAAGCTGCTGGCAACCAGCAGCCGGCAGTCGGGGCCTGCCAGGGCGCGCAGCCCGGCGGCGTCCGATTCGAGTCCATCGCCGAAGCCCTGGTAGGCAAAGTCGACCAGCGGCAGCAGCCCTCCTTCGGAAACCACCCGGCTCAGCTCTTGCCATTGCTCGGGCGTCGGATCGACGCCGGTCGGGTTGTGGCAGCAGGCGTGCAGGCAGACGATGTCACCGGCGGGGATGTTGGCCAACGAGTCGATCAGGGCCTGGGCGTCGAGTGTTCCTGTGGCCGCGTCGTAGTAATCGTACTCGGCCACCTGAAGCCCGGCGGCCGAGAAGATGCCGGGGTGGTTGGCCCAAGTGGGCCGGCTGCACCAGATCTTCGCTTCGGGAAACGCCGTGGCCAGGAACTCCGCCGCGACTCTGAGCGCACCGGTTCCGCCGGGTGCCTGGATGGTCGCGGTGCGGCCCGAGGTGGTGATTTCGTGGTCGGCTCCGAACAGCAGTCCGCGGGCCGCGTCACCGAACTCCTTCATCCCGTCGATGCCCAGGTAGCCCTTGGTCGCCTCGGTCTCGACCAACCGACGCTCGGCCTCCTTGACGCATGCCAGTACCGGGGTGGTTCCGCTGGCGTCCTTGTAGACACCGGTCGTGAGATTGATCTTGCCGTCGGTCGTGTCGTTGGCAAAGGCCTCGTTGAGGCCGAGAATGGCATCGGGTGCTGCGGCCTGGAGTTGCTGGAACATCGGGAGGTCCTGGAGTCGGAAGGGCGTTGACGGAGAGCGATTGTTCTGGTGAGGTCGATGTTCGTCAAGGACTGCCAGAGGGTCAGACGCCTGAAGGCCGGGGGTCTGACGCGCGAGAGCCAGGGGTCTGACGCGGATATTCGACGCCGGCAGGCGGAGAATATCCGGGCCTGACCCCTTCTTCGCAAAGAGGCTTGCTGCACAAAGGGGTCAGGCCCCGCCGATGGCGGACTGACGTCCACCATCGGCGGCGTCAGACCCCGTCCCTTCTCGCGTCTGACCCCGGCGCCAACGACCGATTCTCGTTGCATGCATCGCCCAAGTCGGCCACGATCATGTCATGGCAAGGGCACGCGGTAACATCTTCGCATTGCTGCTGGCAGTCACCGCCACCGGTGGATGCACATCCGAGTCGTACAAGATCGAGACGCGGATCGGCAGCGACGGGGTGATCGATCGAGCCATCTGCCAACCCGCATCGGGTGTTCCCGATGCCATCTCGAAACACGACGGCTGGAAGCAGACCCGCGTGGTCGGCAAGCCGACCCACGAGACGGCGATTCGGCAGATGAAACCGTTGGTCGGCGACGACAACGAGCCGAAGGAGGCCAACGGTTCGCTCGAGGAGCACTTCGCCGGCTGGGGTCGGTTTGCCAACGTCGCCGAGATCCCCGATCACTTCGTACTGCCTGCCGAAGGGCTCGATCGCCAGGGTCGGCTCGTCCGCAGCTACCGCCGCCGCGACCTGGGACTGGTCGTCGAGCACGTCTGGCTCGAGACTCTGACCGACGTCGTCCAACTCGACGACCGCCGACACGCTCGCGATGAGCTGGTCAAGCTGAGCATCGACCTGACCATCGCTACATTCGAGCGTCGCTTCAAAAAGAGGTACCGGTTCGGACCGCTCGAGAAGTGGGCTCGCACCACCGCAGCCGCATTCGCCGCCGATCTGCTCGATTACGACCTGCAACTGGCGATCGCGCGACGCGGGCACAGCGAAGAGGAGATCCAGGTTCGATTGATCGTGCTCATGGATCGATACGGCCTGAAGATCGCCGATGCACGCGGTCGGTTGCTGAAGAAGTTTCCCGAGAACTCCGACGAGCAGTTCGTGATCCCGTTCGCCCGCAAGCTGTTGAAGCAGCATGTCCGCGACACTTCGGACAAGCCGCTGTCGGAGGAGGCGATCGAGGAGATCCTGGTCTGGCTCGAGATTGTCACCCCGGAGCAGTCGGCCGATGAGGATCTCGACGAGCCGCTCGAGGGGGATGAGCCGGCAAAGAAGACACCTCTGGAAGCGGCCTGGGAGGTGGTGATCAAGCAGCGGTTCAAGTCCGAGGAAGCGTACGAGGCCCATCGGGACCGCTTGACGACTCGGATCTGGGGTGTCTACCGCATTCCGTTTCCGGTGGCGATCTTCGGAACCACCCGGCATTTCGACGTGTCGTTGAAGTTGCCCGGTGAGGTGGTTGAGACCAACGGCACGATCCGCGGTGGTGGCGAGGTGGTGTGGCGATTCGATGCCGTCGAGGCGTTTCCGACGGGGTACCCGATGTCGTGCCGCAGCCTGGAGACGCGCGGGGGAGCCGCGGCGTTGCTGCGAGGTCTGAAGCCGGCCGATCGCCGCAAGGTGCTGTTGAAGCTGGTTGGATTGATCGAGGCCGATGACGATCCGTTGCTGGCGGTATTGCGATCGTGTGCGGCCAAGACGAGCTGGTCGCCTCTGGAGGCCTACCGACGCGGGCTGGATCCCAAGGAGCAGGCCGAGGAGGTGACGCGGCTGGAGGGGTTGTACCGGTTGTTGCAGCTTCCGCTCTCCGGATCGGGGCGTGCCGGGACGTAGGTCGCCGTCGGCGGCCCGGTGCGTGGAGGCGTTGATTACAATCGGCCCATGGCCGGAAATTCGTTTGGACAGGCATTCCGCATAACGACCGCGGGCGAGAGCCACGGGCCGGGCAACGTCGTGATCATCGACGGGGTCCCGCCGGGGTTGCCGCTGGAGGTCGACGACCTGCGTGCCGACCTGGCTCGGCGGCGGCCGGGTCAGAGTCACATTGTGTCTCAGCGAAGCGAAGCCGACGAACCCGAGATCCTCTCGGGAGTCTTCGAAGGTCGTACCACCGGCACCAGCCTGGCGATCCTGATCCGCAACACCGATCAGCGCAGCCGCGACTACACCGACATCAAGGACAAGTACCGGCCCGGCCACGCCGACTACAGCTTCGATGCCAAGTACGGCTTCCGCGACTACCGCGGCGGCGGGCGATCGAGTGCCCGCGAGACCTCGGTTCGGGTCGCCGCCGGCGTGGTGGCCAAGACACTGCTGAGAGAAGCGTTCGGCGGGGTGGTGTGCGGGTACGTGGTGCAGGTGGGTGAGATTCGTGCCGAGGTGCCCGATCCGGCGGCAGTCGATCCGGCGGCGGTCGAGACGCTTGCCGACGGTGAGCCGAACCTGGTGCGTTGTCCCGACCACGAGGCGGCCTCGCGGATGGTCTCGCTGATCGAATCGGTCCGCAAGCAGGGCGATTCGGTGGGGGGCGTGGCCGAGGTGGTGGCGACGGGTGTGCCGGCGGGGCTGGGAGAACCGGTCTTCGACAAGATCAAGGCGGACCTGGGCAAAGCGTTGCTGAGCCTGCCGGCGGTGCTGGGGGTCGAGTACGGCGTCGGCTTCGGATGTGCCTCGATGCGAGGCAGCGAGCACAACGACCTGTTTACGACCGATCCCGAGACCGGGGCGATCACCACCACCAGCAACCGGCACGGCGGGATGCTGGGCGGCATCACCACCGGTCAGCCGCTGGTGCTCAGAGCGGCGGTCAAGCCGACCAGCAGCCTGCCAATAGAACAGCAAACCGTCACCTCAGACGGCCAGGCGACCACCATCCAGACTCGAGGCCGACACGATCCGTGCTTGTTGCCGAGGTTCGTGCCGATGGCCGAGGCGATGGTGGCCATCGTGCTGGCCGATCACTACCTGCGATGGCGCGGGCAGACGGGGACCTTCGACCGATGACCTGGTCTCAACAGAATCTGCAACTGGCACCGATGTCGCGAGGCTGGCACCTGGTGACCGGTGAGGTACTCGGCGCGATGCCCGAGTTGGCCGAGACCGACTGCGGTGTCTTGCACGTCTTCATCCAGCACACCTCCGCATCACTCTCGATCAACGAAAACGCCGACCCCGACGTGCCAATTGACCTCGAGGCGTCGCTCAACGCGATCGCGCCCGAGGACTTCCCCTACCGGCACACCCTCGAGGGTCCCGACGACATGCCGGCTCATGTCAAGAACTCGCTGCTGGGTTGCTCGCTGTCGATCCCCGTCTCCGCAGGACGATTGACCCTGGGCACCTGGCAGGGAATCTACCTGGTCGAGCACCGCGATCGTGCCGGTGGCCGGAGGCTGGTGCTGACGCTGCACGGATCATGATGCTGGGGTCTGACGCCGCCTACGGTCCGCTTGCGGACCGTAGGCGGGGCCTGACCCCTTTCCGCGAGCGGTGGTGTCTGAGAAAGGGGTCAGGCCCGGATGTTCGCCGCCTTGCGGCGTCGAGCATCCGCGTCAGACCCCAGCCGTCTCTGACGCCGGCAGTGAACTCACTCGTGTCATTCCGCTATCCTAGAACCCTCAGCGGATTCCTATCACGACGAGCCACCCGAGCATGCGAGTCACTCTCGATTACGGAAAAACCGGCCTGGAAGTCGAATTGCCCGATGCGAACATCGTCGGCCCGCTCTCGATAAAGCCTCTGGCTCCCCTGGCCGACCCGGCTGCCGCGGTGGCCCAGAGGGTCGCCCGGCCCACCGGCTGCCCGCCGTTGTCCGAATTGGCACAGGGACGAACATCGGCCTGCATCGCCATCTGCGACATCACACGCCCAGTGCCCAACCAGGTGATCCTCGAGTGCCTGTTGCCGACCCTCGAAGCGGCGGGGATCGCTCGTGAGCAGATCCTAATCCTGATCGCCACCGGGATGCATCGACCCAACGAGGGCCAGGAGCTGGTCGAGCTGGTCGGCGAGCAGATTGCCGCCGACTACCGGATCGAGAACCACCATGGGACGATTCGCGACGAGCACACCTACCTGGGCGAGTCGAATCGAGGCGTCCCCGTCTGGATCGACACTCGGTATCTCGAGGCGGACCTGAAGATCACCACCGGGCTGATCGAGCCGCACCTGATGGCCGGCTTCTCGGGCGGCCGCAAACTGATCTGCCCGGGGTTGGCGGCGCTGGAGACGGTCAAGGTCTGGCACGGGCCGGACTTCATCGAGCACCCCAAGGCGGATTGCGGGATCCTGGACGGGAACCCGGTGCACGAGGAGAACACCGAGATCGGCCTGATGTCCGGCTGCGATTTCATCGTCAACGTCACGCTCGACGAACAGCGTCAGGTGACCGGCGTGGTGGCCGGCGACATGATCGCAGCGTTCGAGGAAGGGGTCGAGTTGATCCGCGGGGTGGTCACCGCCGAGGTCGAGGAGGCCTGCGACGTGGTCGTGACCAGCTCGGCCGGCTATCCGCTCGATACGACCTTCTACCAGGCCGTCAAAGGACTCACCGGGGCGCTGCCAATCGTCAAGCCCGGTGGCCGGATCATCATCGCCGCGGGACTGGCCGATGGAGTCGGCAGCCCGGAGTTCGAGAGTCTCTTCGCAGAGAACTCGAGCCTCGACGTCTTCATGGAGCGGATCCTGGGCAAGGACTACTTCGTGATGGACCAGTGGCAGCTCGAAGAGCTGGCCAAGGTGTTGCGGAAGGCGAAGGTGACGTTCGTCAGCGACGGGCTGTCGGCCAAGCGGCTTGGCGAACTGTTCGTCGAGGCGGCCGAGACGGTCGAGGACGCGGTGGCCGGGGCGCTGGAAGACTACGGCCCCGATGCGCGGATCGCGGTGATCCCCAAGGGGCCCTACGTGCTGCCGGTGGTGGCGTGAGCGAGGCGGTCAGAGCTTGGGGACCGGGATCGGCTTCGGTTGCGGCTTGGTGCTTTTCGGCTTGGGCGGGTCGTACCGCCAGCTGCGGAACGTCGCTCCGAATCTCCGACCCTCTTCCCACTCGGCCTTCATCGCCCAGGGGGTCCCCTCGTGGGCCTCGCGGACCGAGGCCAACTGCTGCAACGCCTCGCGGTGGTAGCTCCGCAACTGCTCGGCGGTGACTCCCAATGCCTTTTCCTGCTGGGCGTCGGGCATCAGCAGCTTGTCGGACCCGTGGCGGATTTCCCAGTAATTGTGAGGCGGACTCTTGGGCGGGATCAGCCGGGGCATGTTCTTGCCGAACTGGCCCAGGGCGATGCCGTACTCGAACAGCCGCACGCGGTAGGCCATCAGCTGCGCACTCATCAGGTCGTAGTTGGCTCGCCACCTCAGCGACGGCTCCGCGTCGCGGAGTGCCTGGACGGCGTTGAGTTTCTGGTGGGCGACGGCCATCACCTGCAGGACCTTGGAGATCTGCTGCAGGCGGGTCAGCACTTTGGTGGTGGACTGGAGCGGGTTGACCGGGAAGTGCTCGATTTCGGGGATCTCGAGTCCCTGGTTCTGTGGATTGAGCGGATTGAGCAGTGCGATGGCGGTGCGGATCGCCACCCGGAACTTGCTCTTTGAGACCTCGCCGATGTAGACGCGTCGCGAGTCGAGATTCGGCAGGTACTCACGCATCGTCAACGCGGCGAACTGCTTCTTCTTGAAGTCGTTGAGGTTTTCTTCTTCGTGCGGCAACTGGAAGAAGATGCCTCCGGAATCGCGAGCGAGTCGGACCTGTTCGTAGGGTCCGAACCCGCTCATGTGAGAATCAAAGCGGCGTCGGAAGCCGTCGTAGAGCAGTTGTTCGGCTGAGGGTGCTTCGGGGCCGCGGCGAATCGGCAGCTTGTGGACGTGGCCCGTCTGAGGGTGTCGCCACTTGATGTAGGCGAAGAAGTTGCCGAAGACCGATTCTCGGCCAAGGATATAGATCGGGCTGCGGTGGGTCTTGAGCACGGCCAGGGCGTTTTCGATCTGGTCGGCTCCGGGTGGGAGGTAGGGGTCGCCGTCATCTCCCGACTCGTCACTGACGACGATCACCACCACCTTTCGGCCGCGGGCCATCTTGCCGTACTTCTTCATCGCGGCCTGGATCGCCGTGCACATGTTCTCCTTGCCGGTGCGATCGATCGGGATCCGATTCATCGCCTGCATGATCAGGCGGGGATCGGAGGTCGGCTTGGGAGTGTGGACGTGGAATTCGGCTCCGAAGCTGGTCACGGCCGTCAACAGCACGTCCTTGTTCCTGGACCTGCCGGATTTCCGCCCGTTGAGCTTCGCAGCATCCTCCTCGACCAGCTTCAGCTCTTCGTACACGCGATGCAGCCGACCCTTCAACTCCTCCTGGTCATCCTTCATGCTGCCGGATTCGTCGAACATCCAGACCGCCAGCACTTTTTCTGACCGCATCAGCCGCAGCAGTTCCTGGGTCAGCCGGTCCAGGGCCGCTCCATAACCTTCGACCAGTGCTCCGACTTCTCCGGTGACCTCGGCCTCGCCCAGGTCGTCGCCCAGACGGTCGAGACCGGGCAGATTGGCATCGGCCAGCTTGATCTGGATGTCGGGCTTCTTGAGTACCTGATCGAGTTCGACCTTGGTCTGTTGGGCGAGCGGGGCGTTTGAGCCACCGACCACCGTTGACTGGATGCTGCCGGCGGTGAAATTCATCGTCTCGGCGATCTTATCGGAATCGTCGAGCTCCTTCTCGAACTCCTCGCGATCCCGCTCCTCGGGCTGCATGATCGTCTCGAGGATCGCCTGCGTTTCGCCGAGCACCAGCGGTCGGGTCAACGCGGCCATCAGCAGCACCACGACCAGGTGGACGGCGACGGAGAACAGCAGCGACGACGACTGCCTTCGCTTGAAACTCATCTCATCGATCTCCTGATCGGCGGTGATCGGCCGTGATCGGCCGTGATCGGCAGTGTTCGGCGGTGTTCGGCGGTGTTCGGCGGTGTTCGGCGGTGTTCGGCGGTGTTCGGCGGTTCCGAAATGAACGACCCTCGGCCCGTCTCATCCCGCCCAGACCACCACTTGCATCCACGATGACACAAAAACTGCACTCTTGCAACGGGATCTCCGGCCAAAGGCCTTGGGGCGAGATCGCGGGCGGGTTTGCATGTGGGGAGGCCAACCGGTAGCGTCTGGCGACCAATCATCTCAGCCTCCCCTGGCTCCCCACGAGGACACTCATGCGACGCAGCCGCATCCGGGCTCGACTGGCCAACAACGAAACGGTGAGGATCTGTTGCCTGGGCCATTTCGTGCCCGCCTTCATCCGTCACGCCGCCAAATTCGGCTTCGATTGCATCTGGCTTGACTTCGAACACCGCTGCTGGAGCGACCGCGAGATCCAGGCGATCCTGCCCCTGTTTCGACTCTACGACATCGACTGCCTGTTGCGGGTTCCCACGACCGAGAAGACCCGGCTGTACCGATTTCTCGAGGATGGAGCCACCGGGTTGATGGTGCCTCATGTCTCGACCGTCGAGAAGGCTCGCGAACTGGTCGAGTCGGTGAAGTTCCCCCCGATCGGCAACCGCGGCATCGACGCAGCCGGGCTCGACTGTGATTTTTCGTTGCCCGAGCATCTCGAGTACGTCCAGGAAGCGAATGAGCAGACGGTGCTGGTGGTCCAGATCGAGACGCGTGAGGCGGTTGAGAACGTCGAGGAGATTGCGGCATTGGAGGGTGTGGACGGGCTGTTCATCGGGCCCGGCGACCTGGGCATGCGATTGGCATTGGACGAGACGACGGAGATGACCGTCGAGAGTGCGACCGAGAGGGTGGCGGCAGCGGCGGCGGCTTCGGGCAAGGCCTGGGGTCGGCCGGCGGCGACCGAACTGATGGGTCCGCTGTTCGAGCAGGGCGCTCGCCTGCTGGCTCATGGCGGAGACTTCGGTGCCATCATGGACCACCTCAGAGAATGCGGCAGCCACTTCGACGACCTCGCGACTGGGACATCGCCGAATTCGTAAGACTTTGGTCGCACCACCACGGAGGTGCTAGACTGCGGGGATGAGACCCGTCGCTCGAATCGCCTGCTGCCTGTGCTCTGCCAGCCTGTTGGCCGCGGCGGTGTCTGGGTGCAACGGCGACGGTGGCGACCCCAACGGTGCACGGCCCGACTCCGGCAGCGCCGGCAGCCAGCCGGTTCTCTTTGAAGACGCCACCGATCGCCTGTCGGTGGACTTTGTCCACGATGCGGGAAAGACCGGTCGGTTCTTCATGCCCGAGATGGTCCCGCCCGGGGCTGCGCTGTTCGATTTCGATCGCGACGGAGACCTCGACCTGTACCTGGTCAACAGCGGCGCAATGGACGATCGAGGCCAACCGGTGGCCGACTCGGCGGTGGCCAATCGGCTGTACCGCCAGGCCGACGATGGTCGCTTCGAGGATGTCTCGGTCGCCAGCGGACTGGCCGACACCGGTTACGGCATGGGCGTGGCCATCGGCGATATCAACAACGACGGCTACCCCGACGTGTATCTCAGCAACCTCGGCCCCGATCGCCTGTTCCTGAACCAACGCGATGGCACGTTCCGGGACATCACCACCGCGGCGGGAATCGACAACGCGTCGTGGTCCACATCGGTCGCGATGTTCGACCTGGATCGAGACGGCTGGCTGGATCTGTACGTGACCAACTACGTCGACTACCGGGCCGACAAGAAGTGTCCCGACATCAGTGGTCGACCCGACTACTGTGGACCGCAGGTCTTCGATGGCCAGCCCGACCGGCTGTACCGCAACCTGGGCGGCGAAAGGGCCGAAGGTGAGGCGATCGGGACGGTGCGGTTTGCCGACATCAGTCGCGGGGCGGGAGTGTCGCGACAGGGAGGGCCCGGGCTGGGGGTTGTCTGCGCCGACTTCAACGACGATCACTGGCCGGACATCTACGTGGCCAACGACCACGTCGCCAACTTTCTGTGGATCAATGCCCGGGACGGGACGTTTCGCGAGGAGGCGTTCTTTCGGGGAGGTGCCCTGAGTGCGGGGGGACGGCCGCAGGCGAGCATGGGGATCGCCTGTGGTGACATCGACGGCAACGGCCGCATCGACCTGCTGCTGACTCACCTCGAAGGCGAAAACAACGCGTTGTACATGGGGGTCGACGCGAAGGGATTCCGCGAGTCCAGTCATCGGGCGGGGCTGGCGATGCCGAGCCTGGGCTACACCGGCTTCGGCACCCAGTTTCTCGACCTCGACAACGACGGGGATCTTGACCTGCTGGTCGCCAACGGCCGCGTCAAGAGACCGACTCGCGACAGCGGGGGCCAGCCGGACGAGTCGGTGCCACAGTTCTGGAAGATCTACGCCGAACCGAACCACGTGTTTCTCAACGACGGCTCCGGCCGGTTCCAGCCGTATGAAAACCCGGCCGACCCGTTGGTGAGTCGGGTCGAGGTGTCTCGAGGACTGGCCACCGGGGACATCGACAACGACGGCGACGTCGACGTGGTCGTCAGCAACACGGCCGGCCCCGTGCGGATTCTCTTCAACAACTGCAACACCGGCTCCCGCTCAGACGAGCGGCCGCACTGGTTGATCGTCCGTGCCGAGTTGGCCGATCGTGGCGGGCGGCTGGCCCTGGGTGCTTCGGTGACGGTGACCGCCGGGGAGTCGACATTCCTGAGGCTGGTTCAACCGGCCACCAGTTTTCTCTCCTCAAGCGACCCTCGAGTGCACTTCGGCTTGGGCAAGATCGCACGGGTCGATTCGATCGAGGTCAGGTGGCCCGACGGAACGCTCGAGAGCTTTTCGGTTGGCGAGGTGGATCGGATCGTGACCCTCGTGAAGGGCTCCGGCGAGGCTCAGCCCCCGCAGGAGGCGCCATGACCGGGGCGAACGAGGGGCACAGCGACGCCGGTCGTGGTCGCCGACGGGAGGCGGTCGCCGGTGGGGTCGGACTCGTGATCGTGTTGGCCATCGCGATCAGCCCGGCTTGGCTCGGTCCTGGCGAAGGACCCCTCACCGAAGCACCCGAAGTGGATCTCTCGGACGCCGCTGCGGAAGTTCGTGAAGCCATCGAGGTGGCACGGCTGGGTGTGGCGACCGAGCCCGGGTCGGGGACGGCGTGGGGCGAGTTGGCGATGCTGCTGAGGGCTCATGGCTACGACCTGCCCGCCGACACGGCCTTCCGGCGGGCCGAGGAGCTGGACCGGGATGAGTTTCGCTGGCCGTACCTGCTGGGCGTGAGCCTCGAGAACGTGGATCCGGTCGAGGCCGAGCGGTGCCTGAAGCGCGCGATCGAGTTGGCTCCGGAGAACCCGTTGCCGAGGTTGCCTCTGGCCGAAATACTCGCGGAGCTGGGCCGGGCCCGGGAGGCCGAGCGGTTGTTTCGCAAGGCGAGCGAACTCGACTCGCTCAACTCGCGGGCGCTACTGGGCCTGGCGAGGTTGAAGTTGGCCGAGGGAGCATGGGCCGACGCCGAGAGCTTGTGTCGGCAGGTGGAGGAGATCGAGCCGCAGGGCCGGATGGTGCAGGAACTGCTCGCCCGGGTGCTCTACCGACAGGGTCGGCACCAGGAGGCCGAGCGGGTCAGGCGTCGCCTGGAGACGATGTCCCAGGTCGAATCCAGCAACGATCCGTACGTGGCGGAGGTGTTGATCCTGAGGAGGGATCCGACCTGGATTGCCATCAGGGCTCAGACCATGCTCGAGCAGGGCCAGACCCGGCGGGCGGTCGAGTATCTCGAGACGGTGATCTCGGAGCATCCTGGCCGCGTGATGTTTCCTTTGCAGTTGGCTCGCGCGTTGGGGGGATCCGGTCAGCCGGGACGGGCTCGCGAGGTGCTCGAGCGGGCGGTTGCGGATTTTCCCGAGTCGGCCGAGTTGCGGTTGGTGCAGGGGTTGGTGCTGGGAGAATTGAAGGAGTTTGATGCGGCGATTGTGAGCTTCGAGGCAGCGATAAAGCGCAAGCCCGACTACGCCCAGGCGTGGTTGTGGCAGGGGCGGGCTTTGCGGGGTCGGAACAAGGACGAGAGGGCGGAGCGGTGTTTTCGGCAGGCGATCCGGTTCCGACCCGACTTGCCCGACGCACATGCCTCCCTGGGTGAACTGCTGCTGGCGAGTGGAGGTGCGGCGGGGGCGGCCGAGGCGGCCAGGGCATTGGAGACGGCCGTGGATCTTGCGCCGGGCAACGCTCAGTGGCGGAGTCGCTTGGCCGAGGCGAGGCGTCGACTGCAGAAGTGATCGACGGCCTGGGCGTCAAGCATCCGCGTCTGACTCCGGATCCACTCGGGATCGGATCGAGGTTTCGACGGCCGAGTGTGCGGTGCCGGAGTGTCCGCTGACGACCGACGAGCCGCCGGTGCGGTGTGCCTGCTTGGCGGCGATCTTCTTGCGAGCGAACTCGGCGCGTTGCACGAGGACTTCTTCGAACGAGAAATCTGCCGGGGTGCGTTTTGAGAACCCCGAGAGTGCTCGGCAGACGTCTGAGGCCTGTTGGAAGCGAGTTTCGGGTCGCTTGGAGATCATCTTTTCGAGGATCGCGGTGACTTCCGGCGGCAGGTCTTCGACGAGGTTCCCCACCGGGCGGGGCTTGCGGGTTCTCTGGGCTTCGAGTTTCTGCTTGGTGGTCTTGAGCGGGAAGGGCAGCTTGCCGGTCAGGGTGGCGTAGAATGTACAGCCGAGGCTGTAGAGGTCGGCGCGTCCATCGACGGCGTTGCTGTCGAGTGTCTGTTCGGGCGCGATGTAGTCGGCGGTGCCCAGGCAATCGTGGCCGAAGATCATCTGCAAAGAGAACTCGTCATCGGCTTCGGCTTCGATCTTCGAGAGTCCGAAGTCGGCGATCTTGACGTGGCCGTCGGCGTCGACCAGCAGGTTGGCCGGCTTGATGTCTCGGTGAATGGTGCCGTTGTCGTGAGCGTGTTGCAGTCCGGCGGCAGTCTGGCGGATCACGTCGCAGGCGGCCGGCCACGGCAGCGGTCCGTTGCGGACGATGAGTTCTTCGAGGCTGATGCCTCGCACGACCTCCATCACGACGTAGTAGACGTCACCGTAGACCCCTTCGGTCCGCTGGTGTTCGTAGGTGCGGACGACGTTGGGATGATTCAACAGCAGTCCGGCCTTGGCTTCGAGTTCGAAGCGGGCGACCATGCCGGGGTCGCCTTCGAGTCGCTTGGGGAGCATCTTGACGGCGACGGGGTTGCCGCTGTCGATGTCGGTGGCCAGGTACAGCCACCCCATGCCTCCGGTACCGAGGATGTGATCGCAGCGGTAGCTGCCGATGAAGAAGCCACGGTGTCGGCCTTCGAGCAGTCGATCGGCCTGGAAGCGGGTCAGCAGCCCCGCTGTGATCAGGGCCTCGGTCAACTCGGCCGGCGCGATGTCGGCGGGAAGTTCGAGCCGATCGATGGCGTCGCTGATCTGGTCCTCGCTCAAGAGCCGGCTCTTCTCGAGCAGCCCGAGCAAGTCGTTGGTGACCTCTGGTGACGGCATCGGCGACTGGCTCTGCGGGGGACCTCACCAATTGTAGCACCGAGCCCATGAAACGAAACACGCCCGGGTGATCGGTAGGTGATCACACCGGGCGTGTTCTCAGTCGTTCAGCATCAAACGCACTTCGCGTTCCTAGTTGTTGAAGAGGCTGATGCGACGGATCCGCGGGAGGCTGATGCGACGGATCTGCGGGAGGCGGATCCGGGGCAGCAGCGACGTCTTCTTCTCATACTCGCAACCCTTGGTGGCCGTCTTCGGAGCAGCCGGCTTGGCGCACTTGGCAACCTTCGGGGCGGCGGGCTTGGCACACTTGGCGCTCTTGGGCGCGGCAGGCTTGGCGCACTTGGGTGCGGAGGGCTTGCGAACCTTCGGAGCGGCAGGCTTGGCACACTTGGCAGCCTTCGGAGCAGCCGGCTTGGCACACTTCGGCTTGACAGCATGCACCTTGCACTTCTTGTTGTTCTTGACATTGAAGTTCAGGAAGTCCAGCAGGCCAGCGTCGGCGGACTGGGTGCCAACGAACAGAGCCGCAACAACGGCGATAACTGTGGTCAACTTCATCGGGAGATCTCCTTTAGTGTCGTCACGGTGCGTGACAGGTGCGAGGAATCATCAATAGGGGGTCACCTACGAGTCACCCCGCCTCGACTCGACCAGGTTGATCGAGCGTCACAGAGTTCGTTTTCGACATCCCGGGCGAGGTCGTTGCGGTGAATCCGCTGTCGCGGGCCGCTAGTCTGTGAGTGCGGGACACTGGTGGCGGTCGTAGCAGTCACGCCGTAGGGGTGTGTCGGCTGTTCGGGAAGTGACGCGCACCAGGTCCGGTGGCAGAGGGGATGGCCGGGGTCGGTTTATGCACGTCGTGACGATCGCAGCACTGACAGCCGCCGCTTGGGGGTGGTGCAGGGGCCGAAAGGCGGTCGCCGGAACCACCCTGCTGGCGGCCTGGCGCTGGGGCCTTGCCGCGTTGGGCATGTCACTGGTCGCCGCCGTGGCAGGGGCTCTCGAAGCCGTCTCACCAGGCGGCATCGATCACCTGTGGTACGCCGCCTGCGTGCTGTGGCTCTGCCCGGCCGTCGCCGTTCTCGGGGCACGCCGGCCGGGGTCTGCCGCCTGGAGCGGGTTCGTGATGGTCCCGCTGCTCCTGGTGCTCGAATGGCCGGTGAGCGGAGTCGCGTTGGCCAGCTGGATCAGTGGCGTCTCAAAGGGACCGCTGTTTGAAACCCTCACGCTGGATTGGCCCGAACTCATCGGCTGGCTGGTCGTGCTGGGGCTCGGCACAGGAAACTACCTGATGACCCGGCGAGGTGGTGCCGTGCTGGGGGGTGCCGCAGGAGTTCTCGCGCTGCTGTGGCCTCTGAGTGGTTCGCTCCTCGCAGGGGCCTGGCCCGACCACGTGCGGCTGTGCGGCACAGTGGCCCTGGCCGTGGCCCTGTGGTGGGCCGGCCCACGAGGATCGGTGTTGGGGCCGGAACCGGATGCCGACCGCCGACGGCGGCTTGAGCGGGCGTGGGACGACTATTGCCAGGCCTATGGATTGGTCTGGGCCGTGCGGGTTGAAGCGCGTGTCAACGAGGAACTGGCCAGGCTCGAGGGGGGTGGCACGTTGGGGCCTGGGGGGGTGAGGTTTGCCGAGGAGGACCTGGTGGGCGAGGAAGTGCGCGACGCGGTGTATCGGCGGGCTGAATCGACCTTGAGATGGCTGTGGGGGCGGTTTGTTGACGAGGCCTGGGTCGAGAAGAGACTGGGGCCGGGGACGCCCCTTGGCGCAAAAGAGCCGCACGCCTTATGATTGCCGCGGCCCGAAAGTGGTAGAGCCATCGCCGACGGGACCCCGGAGAGGTGACAGAGTGGCCGAATGTGCCGGTCTCGAAAACCGGTGTACCTTCACGGGTACCGAGGGTTCGAATCCCTCCCTCTCCGCTCTTTCGACTGCCTGTGAGCCATAACCCTCTGGCTCACAGGCAGTTGCTCTCTTGGGGTCTCCCCCCCCCCAAAAAAGTCCCCGTTTGTGGCGGTTTGTAGCGGGGATGTTCTCCAGGGAGACCCAGATGACAACCAGGAACAAGAGAAAACCCTTCCGCGTTGCAAGGGTGGTGGCCTTTCGGCGCGGAGAGGTCTGGTGTCCCCCTTCCCGCGAGAGTTGGCGGTTGGAATACAGGTTCTTCGCGTAGTTTCGCAGGTGGGGCCACGAGGACTGGAATTCTACCGCGCTTCGTACGCACCCAGGTCGACTCCCTTGCCCTGGGGTCGCTTGGTCCCGGTGATGTCTGCAGGCGGTGCGGCCTTCGCCGATCCGATGTCTCGCAGCGGGCTGTCGGGAGCCAGAGTGTACTTCCCGCCCTTGGCGTCGACGAAGCCCGGTTCGGCTTCGACGCCTTGCCGCTCGTGACCAGCCGCCTGCAACGCCTCGAATGTCGTGTGGGTTTTCTTTCCGATCCGCCAGGACCCTCCTCGGTGATACCCGTTGTGGTCGAGTGCCAGCGGCCCGTCGCTGCTGAGGTAGACGCCTGTGGTCTGAGTGAAGTTGTTCGCGAGTCGGCAGTTGCCGGCGTCGAGGAACCAGCCCAGTCCGCTGGTCAGCACGAGCGTGTTGTTGACGAATCGGCAGTCGTTGGCACGGACACTGATCCCGTTGGTGAACGGGCCGACAATCAGGTTATTGGTGAGCCGGTGCCCGCCGCGGCCCCAGCAGATGATGGCCGAGTAGTATCCCTTGGCATCCGGCGGATTCTGGCCGACGAAGTGCTGGGGGTTCCAGTCGGGCCACGGGTCGCTGATTCGGTTGCCGTCGTAGATTCCTCGCAATGGGCGGGGGTAGGCGTGGATCGCCGCGCCGCTGATGTGATCGAACCGGCAGTCCAGGATGCTCGTGTCGACGCCGTCGGTGTAGATACCGTGCTCGAAGTGGTTCAACCCGACATGGTGGATGTGCAATCGGCGAAACGTGTTGTGCTGGCTCGGGGGGTACTTGCTGTACTTGCCCGTTTCCAGCACTCCCTGGGCGTGGTAACGCAGCTCGGCATCGGTGAACAGGTTGTGGCTCGAGCCGAACTCGAGCTTGTAGCCATTGAGTCCCCAGGCAGTGCCGATCCCGCGCCAGACGGTGTGATGCGTTCGCTGCAACAGCAGACAATGCCCGTGGCTGATTCTCACGTTGGCCTTGGCCGGATCACTGTTGTCAAACAGACGGACGTGCAATCGTCCTTTGGCGACCAGACATTGTCCTCGTCTGAGTGTCGAGGGCGTGTACTTGACCTTCGCGTACGCTCCGCTGTAATGAAAACTCGGTCCCAGCAGCATCCGCTGCTTCGCCCAGACCGTGTAGATCAGGCGGTTCCCGACCTGGGCGCTGTAGCGAGCCTGACCCTCGTGTCGCCAACCCCTGACCTGGACACTGCCGTCGAGCGTGACCTGGCCGCCGTCAGCCTCGAACACGATCGGCTGCTTCGCCGTGCCCTCGCAGCCGATCACCACGGTCCTCTGGCGGTAGACACCCGGCTTGAGCTTGACCACGTCGCCGGGCACGACCTTGCCGCTGGCAAACTGCAACGACTTCCACGGCCGGGCCTTCGTGCCTGGGTTGGCATTGTTCCCATCGGCAGCCAGGTAGTACGTCGCGGCCGGAGCCGCTGTGGTCGCGGCGAGCCAGAACCCAGCGACCACACTGAACACAAGCTTGGACATTGCGTCCTCCCGAAGAAATGGGGATGTCAGTCCGAGTCTTTTATCGCAAACAGTGTGTCCCTGCTGGCGATGTACAGCACGTTGTTGGCGACGATCGGCGTCGTGTAGACTGAGTCGCCCATGTTGACCTCACCCAGTGCCGGTGCCCATTCCCCGTCGACCCGTTTCAGGGCCCGTCGAGGGTCCCCGGTCAGTGGGAAGATGGCAATGTCGCCGTCCTCGTCGGCGACGTAGACCTTGCCGTCAACGATCAACGGTGAACTCCAAGCCGAGGCGAGCAGGTCGTAGGTCCACAGGGCCCGGCCCGTCCGGGCATCGACACAGTGAACCAGGCCACTGAAGTCGGCGGCAAACAGCAGGTCATCCTTGATCGCGACACTGCCGATCGACTGGTGCCACTGACGTTCGAACTTGGTCGCCTGGAGTTGCTTGAGGGTCTTTTGCCCGTAGTACCAGACGACGGCCGAGTTCGAATTGTGGATCGCTCGTTCTCCGGCAGCCGGGTCGACTGCTTTGCCGCGTCTTCGCTGGGCAAACGGGATCAGTTTCCCGTTGGCGTCAACGGCCAGTTCGGGGCTGACGTCGCCACGCCTGGTCCCGTCGATGCACCACATGTGGCCGATCCCGGCGCCGTGCTCGGGGTCCTGCCCGACGGTGATGTAGACCAGTCCGTCGTAGACGACCGCCATCGAGACGAATCCGTTCCGTGAGCCACGACCACCGAGAATCCACCGTGCGGCCTTGGGGTTGCAGTCGAATTTCCATAGCAGCCTGGAACCACCCCGGCCGTTCCCCTTCGGGTCGAAGCTGTACAACCAGCCATCACCTCCGCCAAACAGCACCTGCGGCTGACCGCCCAGCTTGGCGTTGGTCGGGGAGGACCAACTTCCGTGGAGGATCTTGTCAGCGGGCGAGTTGTCGGTCCAGAGCACCTTGCCGCTGTCGCGGTCGAGTACCAGGAAACTGGGCGCAGCGGGTGCCGGCACCGTTCTGTGGTCATAGCTCACTCCGTTGCCGGTAGTGACGAACAGCCGTTTGCCGTCGGAGGTCACCGAGCAGGTACACATGTTGTGCTGCAGGGTCCCCAGTTGCTTCATCATGTCGACGACCCAGACGACATCGGCCTCGTCGAGATGCTCGTTCGGTTCGGCCCGGAACGGCCCGTCGTTCCTGCCGTCGTGGAACCCCTCGGTGTCCAGACAGACCACCTCTCCACGGCTGGTCACGTACCAGAGCCTGTCGTGGTCGACATAGGGAGAGCCACAAATGCCCTGCATCGGCATATCGTGTACGCGGCCGGTGGGGAGTTTTTGGCTCGAGGCCTGCCAGAGGAACTTGCCCGTCCATTCCTCAAAACACAACAGGCAGCCCAGGTCGACCCTTTGTGAGAATCGCTTGAGGTAGCCGGCGGCGTTGTTTGTGCCGACGAAGATCTTCCCGTTGGCGACGACCGGGCTGCCATACGACTGCGAGCCGAGCCGGGCGGCCCACTTGATGTTCTTCTGTGTTTTCTCGAAGCGGCCGCTTTCTTTCAGGCGGCCGACCCCAAAACCAAAGCTCGACGGTTGCCCCCACTCGTGAGGGATGTTTCGCCCCCGCGGCGTGTTGTTGCGGCCCGCCCAGCCACCCCATTGGGGCCAGTCGCGACGGCCGACCTTCATTTTATCGATCGCCTTGACGGCGACCCGCGTGGCGTCGGGTTTCCGTCGAGATCGCCGATTGCCAGGCCGTGCCGGAACCAGCGTCGCAGTGATCAGCAGCAACGTGGCTGCGAGTGAGACACGAGCGGCTGTCATGATCCTGGCCCTCGGCTGCAGGTGGACGGTCGCGAACCGGATTGCCGCTGCAACTGATGGGGACTACGATCAGATCGCCCGCCGCACACTGTGGGACTTACCTTTGATCGGGATTCTCCAGATGGATTTATCCTGTCCTGGAGGTCAACTCTTGACACCCAGGACCCCCGGGAGAGACCTCCATCCAGAACCCAGGGAGTAGTGATGAAAAGACTACTTACTTTTGCCGTGCTGAATGTTATTGCACTTGGACTGATTAAGTTAATTCATATGCTATTTGATCTTGGAGAAGTGGATTGGCTTGTAATCGCCGTCCCAATTGTAATGCTATATTATGGCGCATACGGATTAAACATCCCATTCGTAAAAGCGCAGAAGAAAGAATGAAACGTAGTATTGTTGGATCGTTCGACTATTTGGTGGGTAGGCCGGTAGGGGTCATGTCCAAGCCTCCGCAATGGAAGTAGATCGCTCCTGGGTGTCAAGAGTTGTCCTTCTAACCCACTCCAAGGAGGACAGCAGAAGTCGCTGTCACCCTTGGTCTCTTGAATTCCCCGTCTGCGGCGCCCAGCAGGAATCGGCCGTGGGGTCATGAAATACGCACTGATCATCCCCGATGGAGCCGCCGATGAGCCTCAGGGGACGGCCGGCGGGGTGAGTCCGCTCGAGGCCGCCCGGACCCCGGCCATCGATCAGATTGCCCAGGCCGGTGTCGTGGGCCGGGCCGATCACGTGCCACGCGAACTGCAAAGCGGCAGTGACGTGGGGATCATGAGCCTGATGGGGTAC
>Ga0310123_10000389_pt1 | contig 39451 bp, 41 predicted proteins | sample CB6_AW_1057_MG_FD_203505 | JGI IMG/M metagenome (GOLD analysis project Ga0310123, IMG submission 203505) | Marine microbial communities from Western Arctic Ocean, Canada - CB6_AW_1057 | ecosystem: Environmental > Aquatic > Marine > Oceanic | place: Canada: Western Arctic Ocean | collected... | reverse complement strand
TTGCCGAGTTTGTCGGGGTGGCGAAGTTAACTGTGGCCGGATCAGGGCCTCGCCCCTCGGCGAACGCCTGCTCCAGCATGCGCGCGCCCTGAAGCATCCCGAACCGCGCGTATTCTCCATCAGCACACCGCGGTTCTTTGTAGATCCGATTCGCTTGGTCGCTTTGCTTGCTAAATTCTTGCATGACGGTCCACGGTCCCGTCCACGCCGTCGGATCGGACATCGTGACGACATACTCGATCGTGTCCGGGCCGGTGCGGGTCCAGCGTTCGACGAGATGCAAGTTCTCACTGGATCCTTGGAAGTCGATCTTGCCGTTGAAGTTGGTGACGTCGACGACGAGCGTGTCTCCCTCCCAATGGCCTACCGAATCGCCCCACCACGTGCGGACGTTTGAGGGAAGATGCGGCCGCGTTGTTATGGGGACGACGCGGTGGAACCCTTGCCCCTGGCCCACGTCGTAGAAGATCGAGACGGTCCCGGGTGACTGCACAATCTGACGGTACCCATTAAAGATAGGCACGTTAGCGCCCAAACAACGCGTGTTCATCGTCCCGTGGTCCTCTGGACCGTCCATCCTATTCAAGCGGTAATTCGGGTAGTACTTATACGGCTCATCTCGCCTCGGTGACGCCACCCCGGTGTACTTCCCGCCCTCGCAACCGGGCAAATTGTCCCTGCACCCGTCCCACGCTTCCACGTGGGCGAACGCCAACTCTCGTATGTACTCCCTCCTCTGCTGCACCTCCGGCATGACAGGAGGAATTCGTCCATCCGGCGGATCCACAATCAGCGACGTGCGCCGTCCCGTAGGCCTCCGCGACGTGAAGACCACGTTGTAGGCGCCCGCGATGTCTTGTTCGGTCCCCCGAACCGAGCGCGTCTCATTCCCAGGGATCCCCGCCCGAAGCGTGTCCAGTTCCGCGATCTGCTCGTCCGTGAAAAATTCTTGGTCTTGGTACTCCGCGGGTCGCTGTAACGGGATCTGGCGGTCCATGGCGTCCCAGATGCCCTGCAAGTCCGGCTCGCCCCACGAGGTCTTGGGCGTGGTCTGGGCCTGACCGGCGACAACCACCAACGCCACCACAATCAGCGCCATCAAACCCGCCAACACGGGTAGTCGCTCCTTCATCTTCCATCTCCTCGTCAGTTTCACGCAGCATGCGCCCGAACGATTTCGATGTCAAGAGAGCGTGTTCGCGGCCTGCGAAATGTTACCCACACCTGATCAGGGTCCGCCGCATGGTCCCCCGTCACATCGTGTGACTGATGCTTTCGACGGATCCCAAAACCTCTGGTAGACGATGTTCTCATCCGATGGGACTTTTCGCACGATGTTGACGTCCAGGGTCGTTCCTGACCACGTCGTGACGAGTTGCTCTTTGCGAAGATGTCCAAAAACCAACTCTTCGAGGAACTCATGACAGCGGAACTCCATACCGCGTCCTCTGGACCCCTTCGCTTACGGATATATACAGATATCGGTGTCGGCTGGCACCATGGGGTCTAGCCCTTTTGATTCATAGATAATCGTTGATTCAAGGGGCCGGGTTGATACATGGACCCCCTAAGCGTTCCGAGTTGGAACCGACATCAGGAGTGGCGTAGCAAAAACCCAAAACGAAGATTAGCGGGTGTACGTTCCAGACGGATATATACAGATATCGGACCCTCTCGCGGTTTTCGGTTCCCAGCTTTCTCGAGTCTGAAAAAAGCCAGACCGGGGGTCCACTTACCGGGGGCTAAAAGGCACCGAAACGTATTGGGGTGGGTACAGTTTCCGGTACAGTTTTGGTGCTTGCTACGAGGCAGGAGCAAAAAACCCCTGTAAAGAATGGCGCGCCCTGCAGGACTCGAACCTGCGGCCTCCTGGTTCGTAGCCAGACGCTCTATCCAACTGAGCTAAGGGCGCACAGTCACCGCGGCGAGGCGGTGATCAGAAGGACCAGAATTATATCAGGGAGCTTCCCGGACCAGACCGTGACCGACCGGATACCCCGCGCCGAGCGTGATCGGCAATCGTCCAGTAATGGCTCGCTCCCCGGCGAGCGCCCGCACGGCTGAAGCCTGTGCTAGGTCGGCGACATCGTAGGTCAGAAGCATCGAGGGAAGGTTCTCGATGAACGTGGCGACATAGGGATTTCCAAAAACGACCGTCACGAACGGCTGACCGATGTCGCCGGCCTGGCGCGCCATACGTTTGAGCATGGCGACTAGCTCGCCGGAGAGATCCATCCGTCCGTTGAGCGACGCCTCCCGGACAAAGAGACCGACGATGACCGCGTCGAATCGCGACGCCGTTTCCCGCACGAACTCGATCTCAGACACCGGGGTGCGACCCGAAATCTCAACTGCCGTGACGTTGGGCCAGCGCTGCTCGAGCTCCGGAATGAACGTGGCGCTGGGTGCGGTGATCCCCCAACCAGACGGCTGATCGACGACCGACAGATACAACACCTCGGCATCATCCGGCGAGTGCAAGACAACGTCGTGCCCGGCTCGGTCACGGCCCGCATTCGGAGCGAGTCGGTAAACACGAGTCCGTCGAAACCAAGTTCTTCCCGCAAAACATCGCGCACGATCCTTTCGCTGAACGTCACAGGCGTTGTTTTCGCCGGTTCCAGGCCGGGCAACTTGATGTGTGCCGTCATCACTCCGTCGACGCCCGCAGCGATCCCCTCGCGGAACGGCCGTAGCTCGATCCGGTCCAGTCGCTCGCGCGGATGGGCGATCAAGGGAAGACCCAAGTGAGAGTCGACGTCGGTATCGCCGTGCCCCTGGAAATGCTTGAGTGTGGCCAACATGCCACCCTCCCTCAGGCCTGACACATAGGCATTCGCAATCGCGGCAACTTGAGCCGGATCCTCCCCGAACGATCGGGTGTTGATCGCGGGGTTCATCGGGTTATTGTTGACGTCCACGACCGGCGCCAGATTGACATGCACCCCGATCGCGCGAGCCTCGGCGGCGGTGATACGGCCCGCCTCGTATGCCAGCTGTGGGTCGTAGGCGGCCCCGAATGCCATTACGCGCGGGAACGTGGTCCCACCGTTCATCCGAAAACCGATCCCAGTTTCGAAATCAGCCGTGACAAGCAGCGGGATGGGGGCGATGGCCTGTAACCGATTGATCAGGGATGCGGCGTTGAGCGGTTGACCACGGGTGTTACGGGAGTACGTCCGATTGAGTAACAGGTCTGGTCGTGGCTCGCGCGTGCCGAAGACGAGCATGCCGCCCCCACGTGATACTCGTGGATCAACGTCACGAGACGGTCGTAGGTTTCGCTATCGCTGCTCGTGTACTCGGAGAAGAACGACGGAACGATCAGCTGCCAGATTTTCTCGTCGCGCGCCATTCGTTTGAGGGTGTCATCAACCCAGCGCTGCGCCTCGATGTCGAGGGAGACAGGCACCGGATTCGAGTGCACACCGGGCACGGCGAGAAGGAACGCGGTAAGGAGCGACGCTGCCATCGCACGGTCCCTCGAATTTCTACGCACGCCCGATAGTAGGGGGTCGCCTCACGAGAGAGTAAGCTGGCAAGAGATGGAGAACGTGGTGTCGGTCGGCCCAGTCGCTATAATCGGCCGATGAGTCACGTGGACCATCGGCAGGCAGCACCGACGAGAGTCCGCTGCTCCGTCTTGACGATCAGTGACACGCGCACCGAGGAGACCGATACCGGAGGCCGTGCCGTCGTCGATCTCCTGTCCGAGAGTGGGCACGAGGTGATCGGGAAAACGATCGTCCCTGACGATCCGGAGCGTGTCAGAGAGGCGGTCGAGGCGAGGCTTTCCGATAACCGGGTGCAGGCGATAGTGACGACCGGTGGCACCGGTATTAGCTCTCGAGACCAGACCTACGAAGCGATCAACGGCATCCTCGAGAAACGGATTGACGGATTCGGAGAGTTGTTCCGCGCGCTGAGCTACGCGGAGATCGGCACCGCCGCTATGCTGAGCCGGGCGCTGGCTGGCACCGCACAGCGGAAGATCATCATCAGCATTCCGGGCTCAGAAAACGCGGTTCGGCTAGCGGTCACGAAACTGGTGCTGCCCGAGCTCGGACACCTTGTCAGAGAGGCGGCACGTTAGACGACCATGACCGATTCGGCACAGACACCCCACACGACACACACAAAGATGCGACCGATCCTGGACACGATCCCACTCGACGAGGCGCTGGCGCTGATCATGGTGGCGGCCCGTCCGGTAGGGCGCACGACCCGGATTGGACTGGCCGACGCGCATGGCCGGGTACTCGCCGCCCCCATCACCGCAAACCAGGACGTCCCCCCCTTCAACCGGGCGGCGATGGACGGGTTCGCTGTCGTTGCCGAGGATACCTTTGGCGCGAGCCGCCAGAAGCCGAAGTCCCTGCGCCGCGTCGAAACTGTGCACACGGGCAGCGTCCCGACAAAGCCGCTGTCTCGGGGCGAGTGCACGGAGATTGCCACTGGTGCACCAATGCCTCACGGTGGCAACGCGGTGGTCATGGTCGAAGAAACGGATCGTGGCCCCGGCGATGAAGTCAAGATCCTGACACCGGTCTATCCTAGACAGCATGTCGGCCGCCAAGGCGCCGACATTGCGAGTGGCGAGGTCGTCCTGAACCGGAGTGACGTGCTGACCCCAAGCCGGCTGGGGGCCATCGCGGCCCTGGGACTTGCCGAGGTCGACGTATTCGACCGACCAACGGTGGCGATTCTCTCTACCGGGAACGAGATCATCGAGCCCGGTCATCCGCTTGGACCCGGCCAAATCTACGATATCAACCGATACACGCTCGGTGCGGTCATCGGCGATCACGGCGGAGTCGCCGTGGCGTATCCAACCGCCATCGACACGATCGAGGCCCTGGAAGCGGCGGTCGATAGATGCCTCGAGAACGACATCCTCGTGTTTTCGGGCGGGAGCTCGGTGGGCGAACGTGACCTGACTCTCGACGTGCTCGAACGAAAGGGTGAAGTCCTCTTTCACGGCATCGCCGTAAAGCCGGGCAAACCTACCGTGTTTGGACAAATTGGTGACACCCCGGTTCTTGGCATGCCGGGTTATCCGACGTCGTGCCTGTCGAACGCCTACATGCTGCTGATTCCTCTTCTCCGCAAGATGGCGAACCTCTCGCCGAACCGGGCGCTGAGCGTGACGGTGCCTGCCGCGCAGCGGTTTGTCTCGACGACCGGGCGCCATCAGTTCTATACGGTACTGGTCGAAGATGGTGAAGCGGTTGGAGCCTTCAAGGCGTCGGGCGACATCACGAGCATGTCGCAGGCGGATGGCTATATCGAGATCGCAGCCCAGACCGACATCGTGGAGAAGGGCCAGATGGTGGAGGTGAAACTGTTCTAGGCGTGTGACTCACGCGTCAGGCTTGGATCGTCCCTTTCCCCTCTTCTCCAGCTCTCTCGCCCATTCCAGTTCAAGTTCGTCCGCCGTGGCCAGATCGAAGATCGGAGCGTGGGGTGTGTACGCTCCACGAAACACGGTGTGACATCGGTAGCACACGGTGAGATCCTTCAGACGCCGATAGACCAGCAAATCGATCAACGCGAAGAGTCCCAGAACCGAGTAGGCGATCAAGTCGAGTCCGAACCAGTAGAACCCTGCGCTGATCAGGATGGCAATGATGACCACCGTCAGACCCCGTTTAGGGTCGAAGTCCCGACGGACGTAAAAGTCAGAGCCAGTGCACAACGGGCACAGATCGACGGTCTGGTCGGTACGCACGCCGTCGGAGAGCGTCAGCGGAATGGTCGATCCACACCCGCCACACCTTGCCGCCGCGGGAGCATTCGCAGCATCGAACGGAAGAGCACTACCACAGTCGGGGCACTTGAGGGTGACGCGCATAGGAATCAGCTAGTATCCAGCGGCCTCCCACCTCATAGCGGCACCCGTGTCGAGAGCAGGAGATACTTGGCTAGGACTTCCCCAACCACAACGGTGAAGAAGTCCACATACAAGATACCGGTGGCCGACTGCGTGGCGCGGATCTTGGCTGTCTCCCAGGTCAGATACGACAGCACCGCCGGAGAACCCAGCCCGAACAGCACGCGCTGCCAGAGAAATACACCGTCAAGGGACAAGGCGTACTGGCTGTAACCAGCGCCGGAGGGCGCCTGCCAGCTGACAAGCGCAACCCAGACGACCGCCACGACCACGGCCGTCCGCACCACGGTCGATCCGATATGGAACTTGACAATCGACTGCAAGAGCGAAACATCCATCGACGGCAACACCAGATACCAGTGACCGAGAATCATCGCCGTACAGGCGCCCCCCAGTAGCGCAGCGGATGAGAAGAAACTCACCGCCGTGAGCGGAGCCGACAGCGCCATCTCACCAGCGGTCAGTCCGATCGCCTGGGTCACCATCGACAATCCGCCCGCGAGAACCGTCGCCAACAGCAACCACGGCCTGAGACCAGCCAGACCCCGTCCGATAGAGGCCCAATAGACCAGTAACGCACCGGTTGCCACGACCAGGGCCACGAACCCAACCGACTCCAGATCGGTGACCGGGGACGGTGTCGGCCGAAAGGCTAGGGCCACGAGCATGAAGACGGCCGCGAGGCCAGAATTGAAACGGAAAAACTGTGCGCCCGCCGCGCTCCCAACGATCAGCAGCGTGGCAGCGATACCGATCCCGAGATGGCTCAAAAACAGAAAGAGGACGGAAGACATGGGAGGGAGCGTGGGAGAGAAACGGGAGACAGGACTCAGAAGACCGTCTCCTGACCCCTGTCGTATGGGCCAGACTGGCTTATCCCAACCGCCGATTCACTTCGTCCCAATTGATCACGTTGAGCCAGGCAGCGACGTAGTCTGGGCGTCGATTCTGATACTTCAGATAGTAAGCATGCTCCCAGACGTCGACCCCGAGGATCGGCTTCCTGCCCTCCATTACCGGTGTGTCTTGGTTCGGTGTGTTTTCGATGGTCAAGGTGTCACCCGCGTCGACCAACCAGGCCCATCCGCTACCGAACCGCGTGACGGCAGCCGTGGCCAGTTTTTCAGTGAATCCATCATACGAGCCAAACGCGCTGGTGATCGCATCGGCGACTTTTCCGGTCGGCGCACCCCCGGCGCCTGGCGCCATGACCTGCCAAAACATCGTGTGGTTCGCATGCCCACCACCGTTGTTGCGGACGGCGCCTCGAATCGCTTCGGGCACACTAGCCAGGTCGGCAATCAGGTCATCGATGCTCTTGCTCGCCAGATCGGCGTGACCTTCGAGCGCACCGTTGAGCTTGGTGACATAGGTCGCATGGTGCTTGTCGTGATGAATCCGCATCGTCTGTTCGTCGATGTGGGGCTCGAGGGCGTTGTAGTCGTAGGGCAGCGGCGGCAGCTCGTAGGCCATAGGAAACCTCTCCTTTTAAAAAATCGGCGATGCAGGCCGTGTCCCGAAGCCTGTCGGCTCTGAGCCACGTTCACGAGACGACAGTTTAGTGGATGCTCAACATCCGATCGAGCGCAACCCGGGTCCAGTATTTCTCTGGGTCGGGTACGGTGATTCGATTGTGGACCTCACCCACGAGTAGGCCCTCGAGCACCCACAGTAGATGGTTCGGTGATACGCGGAACATGGTCGAGCATAGGCAGCCGATAGGATCCAGTGTCAACACCGTTCGTGCCGGCGCGAGGCGTTCCGCCAGCCGGTTGACCAGATGAATCTCAGTGCCCACTGCCCAGACCGACCCCTCAGGACTGTCGTTGATCTGTTGAATAATGTACTCCGTCGATCCCGAATCGTCCGCCGCCTGGACGACATCCCATGTGCACTCGGGATGCACGATGACACGGACGCCAGGGTGCTGGCGCTGGACCATCTCAACCTGCTTAACACTGAACCGGGTGTGTACGGAGCAGTGCCCGTTCCACAGGATTATCCGTGCACGCTGCAGCGCCACCGGATCGACGTCGCCAAAGGGAACGTCGGGATCCCAGACCACCATCTGGTCGAGCGGAACACCCATCTTGTAGGCGGTGTTCCGTCCGAGATGCTGGTCGGGCAAAAAGAGAATCTGTTCACCTCGCTCCCATGCCCACCGCAGCGTCGCGTCAGCATTACTCGAGGTGCATACCACTCCGCCACGCTCACCGCAGAAGGCTTTGATCGAGGCGGCCGAGTTGATGTATGTGACCGGTATGACCTGTGTCGCGCCTATCTTCTGGAGCTCGTCCCAGCACACCTCAAGCTGGTCCGGCGCCGCCATGTCGGCCATCGAACATCCGGCGGCCAGGTCGGGCAGGATCACCTGCTGACCGGCACCGCTGAGCACGTCCGCGCTCTCGGCCATGAAGTGAACGCCACAGAAGACGATGTACTCCACCTCCTCCTGCGCTGCCGCCTGGCAGGTCAACTTGAACGAGTCGCCTGTGTAGTCGGCGAACGCGAATACTTCATCACGTTGGTAGTGATGACCGAGGATCAGCAACCGTTTACCAAGCGCGTCTCGTGCCACCGTGATGCGCCGATGCATTTCCTCGTCCGACAGTCCGAGATAGCAGTCTGGAAGCGACTGACGTTTGGTGATCTGGCTTTTTTCGTAGTCGGTTATTAATTCGACGCTCATGGCAAGGTCTGTGAAAAATTTCTCAAGCGTTGGACACTAAAAAAGTTACATCTCGCCCGGCACCGAACACCCGACAACCGAGCGTGACTTGAACTACCGTTATTTTATCACGCCGGCAGATGCGTTGCCGGCACCTGAGCCGGATTCGACACGACGTTATACAACGTATCGCGTTCAACCGGACGACGGCCCGCGTCACGAATCAAGGTGCTGATCTCTTGCGGGGTCATCGCCTCCGGTGTCGGGGCACCAGCCATGTGATAGATCCGCTCCTCCTGGACTGTGCCGTCGAGGTCGTCGACACCAAACCAGAGCGACGTTTGCGCCACTTCGAGCCCGGTCGCGATCCAGAACGCCTTGACGTGGGGAATGTTGTCGAGCATCAATCTCGCAACCGCGTGGACCCGCAACGAGTCAGCGGCGGTCGGCGCCGGCAACTTTCTCATCTGATTGTTGTCAGGATGAAAGGCCAACGGGATGAACGCTTGGAAGCCGCCAGTGTCGTCTTGTAACGCCCGCGCTTGCAGCATGTGGTCGACACGCTCCCTGAGCGTCTCGATATGCCCGTAGAGCATCGTCACGTTCGACCTCATCTCGAGGCGATGCGCTGTTCGATGAATCTCGAGCCACCGCGCGGTGCCGCACTTGTCGTGACAGATCTTCTGGCGAATGCGGTCCGAGAAGACCTCGGCTCCGCCACCCGGTAGCGAGTCGAGGCCCGCATCCATCAACTCTCGGAGGACATGCTCATCGGTCTTGCCGTAGAGGTCGGCGAAGAACGCGATCTCGACCGCGGTGAAGCATTTCAGATGAATGTCAGGTCTGATCTGCTTGAAGCCGCGCAGGAGCTCCGTGTAGTACTCGAACGGCAGGTCCGGATGGAGCCCGTTGACGACATGTACTTCCGTGAGCGCCTGGTCACCACGCTCGCGAAGCTTGTCCCAGGCCTGATCGAGCGACATGGTGTAGGCGCCGGTGTCGCCCGGCTGCAATCGGGCAAAGGAGCAGAACAGACAACTGGCCACACACACGTTCGTGGCTTCGAGCCGGAGATTGTGATTGAAGAAGGTATCGTCTCCGTGCCGTCGCTCACGTTCGCGGTTGGCCAGCCACCCGACGGCAAACAGATCGGGGCACTCGAAAAGTCGGACGCCGTCGTCGAGGCTCAGTCGAGTCCCCGCGTCAAGCTTTATCGCGACTTCTTGAAGCCCGCCCGTGGCCAGCCGATCGTGCATGGATGACTATTATTCCACAATCTGGATACCCATCACCCTGGAAGGGATGGGGCGAGTCCCTAGCCGGTCGCAGCGGGTTGGGTATACTCTAGTGTTGATTCGACGTTTCCCGATGAGCAAGGGAAGTGGGTGCAAATCCCACACGGTCCCGCCACTGTAAGCGGGGAGTGAGGCGGTTTTGGTGCCACGTGCACCCGCCACTGGGTCCATCGAACAAGGGGTCCGGGAAGGATCGGTCGCCTCGCCACGATCCGCAAGTCAGGAGACCTGATCATCGGGCGTCCTCTCGTCTGCAGGCCCTTTCGGCCGCAGACCCGGCGCGTGGTCACGCCGATGGAGGTTTGATGAAGATCCGGTCACATCCCGGCGGTCATCGCCACTCCATACCTCGTCCTTCTTCGAGATCGGTATGCCCCGAGGCATCGTGATCCTCTGAGTCTGAACCGTGCTGCGAGCAGAAGCCATTTCGTTCAGATACGACACAGCCGAAGTGTTGCACGATGTCTCTCTCGCTGTCGGCCACGCCGGTCCGACCGGTGTGCTGGGACCAAACGGCTCCGGTAAGACGACGCTGTTGCGGCTGATGGGTGGTCTTCAAACTCCGTCGGCCGGACGGATCACACTTGACGGTCGAAACCTCTCCAGCTATCCGCGCGGACTACTGGCGCGCCGAATGGCCACGGTTCCACAGGAAACACACCTGGTATTCGACTACTCGGTGCTCGAAATCGTGCTGATGGGTCGGTACCCACACCTGCCAACGTTCGCGACCGAAGGCCCGGTCGACCTCGAGTACGCCGCCGAAGCACTGGCGGCCACAGGCACTTCAGACCTCGCCGCCCGGTCCTTTATGACGCTGAGCGGCGGCGAGAAGCAGCGTGTCGTGATTGCGAGCGCCCTCGCGCAGCTGTTCACTGCGGATGACACCACGAGTAGCTCGTACGTCCTGCTTCTGGATGAGCCCACCGCCTCGCTCGATCTGGCGTATCAGCTCGAAATCGCGTCACTCATTCGCGAGCTCAGCAGTAGAGGAATCGCGATGCTCATTTCGACCCATGATCTGAGCCTTGCCGCAAGTGTTTGTCGGGAACTGGTCCTGCTTCGTCACGGGCGGGCACTGGCCGCTGGTCCCACCCGAGATGTCCTGACCGAGGACATGGTGCGTTCGTTATACGACGTCGACGCGCAGGTCACCCGCCACCCAACGACCGGCGACGTGCTCGTCATTCCGGTGGGTCGTACACACGAACACACCCAATGACTGACGCAGGCATCGTCGCGACCCGCACGGCTCTGGGAGTCGGCAACCTACGACGGCGGCTGCTCACGACCCAGGCCGTCTTTGCCGGCACAGCCCTGGCGGTCTGTCTGCTAGCCCCCCTGGTAGGACCCACGCCGATCAGCCTACGGAAGGTGTTTGACGGGTCGATCCCGTTCGCCGACAACGTCGATGCCCAGATCTTTTTTATCGCCCGTCTCCCACGGGCGCTGGCTGGCGCCCTCGTGGGCGGCGCACTCGCGGCGGCCGGTGTCGTGCTGCAGGCCCTACTGAGAAATCCGCTGGCAACACCATTCACGCTCGGAGTCTCCGCAGGTGCGTCGCTCGGTGCGATGATCGTGATTATTTTCGGGCTTCCCCTCACGGTAGTGGGTATCCCGGCGGTCACTCTGGCGAGCTTCGCGGGAGCACTGGCGGCAGTTGGCATCGTCTATTCGCTGGCGCGGCTCAGACGCCAGGGACTGTCAACCAACGTCTTACTGCTCGCCGGCGTGACGCTCAACTCATTGTTCTCGGCCGTCATCATGTTCGTGCAGTATCTGGCCGACTTCTCCCAGAATTTTCAGGCCGTCCGGTGGCTGATGGGTAACCTCAATGTGAGCGGCTACGAACCGATTGTGTGGGCGCTGCCTTTGATGGCGGTCGCGGTGGCCGGGTTCGCGTGGCTACCCCGGTCGCTCAATCTGCTCACCCTGGGAAGCGAGCATGCGGCGACACGTGGAGTGAACGTCCTGCGCGCCCAGCGGCTGGCGTTTTTCAGTGCGTCACTCGCGACGGGTGCCGCGGTCTCGCTCGGTGGTCCGATCGGTTTTATCGGAATTATCGTGCCGCATATCGCGCGTCTCCTGGTTGGCGCCGACCACCGAATGGTGCTTCCGGCGTCAGCGTTCCTCGGTGCGGCGTTTCTCGTGATCTGCGACGTTGGAGCCCGGACGTTGATGGCGCCAGTCGAACTACCGGTTGGCATCATCACGGCGATACTGGGAGGACCATTCTTCTTATGGCTGCTCATACGAAGCCGATAGGGTCGAGACAAACATGTCAGATGGTCGCAGCCGTGCTCGTCTTGGCGATCGGGCTGGTGTTGGCCCAGACCGGAAGGCCAGAGCGGATCATCTCGATCGTGCCGTCGGTCACCCAGATACTGTTTGCGATCGGCGCGGAGTCTCAGCTTATTGGAATCGGAAGCTTCGACCAGGTCCCAGAGGGTTATGACAGGACGGACGAGTTCGCGAGGATTGGCGGACTCATCGACCCTGATATGGAACGTGTTTTCACCCTTCGGCCCGATCTCGTGGTGTTGTACACGAGCCATGTGAACCAGCGTCAACAGCTCGAGCGCGCCGGCATCCCGGTGCTGGAGTATGAACACACCGGTCTTGCCGACATCCCACAGACGATCCGCAGTCTTGGTGCGCGTACCGGTCGGACGGTACAAGCCGAGACCATCGCCGCGCGAATGGACACACGTCTGGCCTCGATCCGAGCCCGGGTCGACGGGCGACCGAGACCTCGCACGTTACTTGTGTTCTCACGAGAACCGATGGCGCTCAGCAACATCTACGCCAGCGGTGGCATCGGTTTCCTGCACGACATGCTTGAGACCGCCGGTGGTGAGAATGTTTTCGAGGGCCTCGAAAGGGAGAATGTCGCCCAAGTGAGCTCGGAGGCCATCTTGGCAGCAGCCCCAGACGTCATTATCGAGGTCCGATACGCCGAGCACGTGCCGGCGGAAGAGATTGAGGACGAGCGCAACGTGTGGCGGCGCCTCTCGACCGTCCCGGCCATACGCAGCGGTCAGATTCACTTCCTGACAGGCAACCATTTCGTAGTGCCCGGACCAGGAGTGGTCGAGGCTACCGAGGAGCTCGCGCGCGCGCTGCACCCGGAGGCCTTCGATCGTACGCCGTAGCTAGTTGTCCTAGGCCACAAACTCGACAGGAACCGGGTGTGGGATGAGCTTCTTCTCGTACGCTTCACTGAACAGCCGCTCAACTGCGACCCGACCCCGCTCCCCGTAGTCCAGGGTTAGCTCGTTGACATACATTCCGACAAAGCGGTCGGTCTTGTCTTTATCGAGATCTCGCCCGTACTGTTGCGCGTAGTCGAGTGCCTCAGAACGATGGTCGAGCGCGTAGGCGATACTGTCGTGGAGCAACCGCGACACCCGGCGCATCGTGTCGGCACCCAGATCACGCCGGATTACGTTGCAACCCAGCGGCAACGGAAGGCCGTGCGTGCGTTCGGCCCACCACACCCCCAGGTCGACAATCGGGCGGAGCCCTTCTTCGGCATAGGTCAGTTGCCCCTCGTGGATGAGGAGACCCGCATCGACCTTGCCCTCGTGTACTGCCGGTTGAATCTCGTCGAATGGAAGGACTTGATACGCCACACCTGGGTAATAGAGCTGCAGCGCGAGATACGCGGTGGTCAACCTCCCTGGAATCGCGACCGTGACTCCGTCCAGCTGCGTGGGTCCGTCGGCCCGGGTCACGAGGACCGGCCCGTAGCGGTCACCCATGCTCGCCCCGTGCGGCAGAAGCGCGTAGCGGTCGGTCAGGTGCGCGTACGCATGAAACGAAACAGCCGTGACCTCGTATCTCCCGTCGAACGCATCGTGATTCAACGTCTCGATGTCAGCCAGCACGTGACCGACGTCAAAACCGTCGAGATCGACCGCCCCTGACGCAAGACCGTAAAACATGAAGGCATCGTCAGAGTCTGGGCTGTGGGCTACGGTAATCTTCATGGAGGGTTCAGTCATCATCATCTTTAGATTCGGCGTATGGCTGGGCGGCTTGTCGTATGACGATCGTCAAGCCGAAGATCGTGATCAAGAGAGAAGCGGTCAAGCCCACATAGGCACCGATCCCCATGGCCGGCAGTGGCACGTCCGCAGCCACGGTCCCCTTGACGATCGCCTGAGCCTGCGATCGTGCCCAAAGCTGATCGGCGGCCGATCTCTCCAAGAAGCCCTCTCCGAGCCAGAGGATCGCAAAGGCCGCAAGCCCGACGAGCAGTAACGGATGCCGAGAGTTCCGGCGCGTCAGAACGCTGAGCGAAGCCAGCAAGACTGCCAGGAGTCCTAGTCCGAGCACCCACAGCCCAGCGATGCTCGGGACACCGCCGAGTCCTCGTTCACCCATCCTCGCCCAGGGCAGAAACGCGCTGGTCGCAAGGGCCACCCCGCACGCGAGTGGAAGATAGTACGCGCGCATACTGTGGTGGATCGCGCCGTAGAAACCGTCCCGCATCGCCATCACGTGGAGTCTATAAGAGTCGAAGGCCGAGCGTCGATTCAGGGTCGATTTTACGCTCCGCAACCAGCCGCTTCGTATCGGCCTCGAGCGAGTGGTCGGTAGTCATCTGCTGACTCCGGTCGTAGTCCACACCGATCGGCACGGCCTGGACCAACGTCAGCCGACCCTTGTGTCGAACCGTGCTCCGGGTGACCTCGGCGCCCAGCTCGTCTCGGGCGGCAGTCACGAAGTTGCGACGACCAAGCTCGATCTGAAAGGCAAGCAGATCATTGGCTAGAAGTCCTTCCATGATCTCGCGGCGCCACTGGCAGAGACGCAAGCGGTCGGGATGAGACCACGGGATGTGCCAGAACAAGGCTGACTTGACCTGCGAACAGCGCTTCCTCAGCGACGCGGCGACGAGCGCCAGGTGATAGTCCTGAATGAACACCGGGGTCGACGGGTCGGGGAACTCCTGCTCGATGGCGGCGGCGAACTGCGCGTTGATCTTCTGATAGGTCTTCCAGTCACGCGGCCGAAACACCGGACAGACATGCGCCACGTGGCAAAGCGGCCACAGTCCCTCGTTAGCGAACCCTTCGTAGTAGCTCTCGGTCTCCCCTGCAGTGAGCCAAATCCGCCGAAGGGGGTACCCCGGCGGGACCATCACGCCGTCGTTCGCATCGACCACCAGACGTTCAGCATCGCCGGACCCGTGCGCGATCCAGACGCCACCTCGTTCGCGCATGAGAGCGTCCAGCGCAACGCCGATACCGCCCTCGTCGTTCCCGGACGTGCTAGAAAGTCTCACGGTTGGACACGGCCACGAGCGGACTTGGCCGCCAGCCTGGCGCAATCGTCGGGTCTAGGTCGCTCGCCATCTTGCCTGGGAATCCGCCAGCGGTTGGAACCAACGCGCGGCGTGATGGCACGACGGGAGACCAACCCGCTCGCCCCTGATTGTTCCAGGCCAGGATCACCGGCGGGAACCGCGGTGCCTCAGACGTTGAACGAGAGGCCGCAGCCGCACTCGCTCTTCGCGTTTGGATTTCTGAAGATCAGTGACTGTCCGAGCATCTCGGAATCACAGTCCAGCACGGTTCCATCCAGATAGGTGTAGCTCTTCTTGTCGACAAAGATGCGAGTGCCCTCTGAGCTCTTAAACACTTCGTCGTTGGGCTTGGGTGCAGTGTCCCACCGAAATATGTAGCTCATGCCGTTGCAACCACCGGCCTTAACCCCGACGCGCAACCCGCCCTCCGTGACGCCTTCACTAGCCATGGCCTCACGGATTCGCTTCGCCGCAGCGGCAGTAATTTCAATCATCCGTCCTCACGATCAGTGTACCTGATCAGGCCCAACGTCGGCGCCAGTGAGTCGTCAACCCGGTGACATCTGCCGCAACCGCACCATCAGCTTTCAGACATTTTCGACCACGTAGTCGACCTCATCCGGTGTGTTCAACCGACCGAGCCCGAACCGAATCGAAGCACGGGCCAGCTGGTCTGAGACACCCAGTGCCGACAAGACGTGTGACGGCTCGGGATTGGCCGACGTACATGCAGCCCCCGAAGACACGGCGACATCGTCCAGTCCCACAAGCAGCGTCTCTCCATCGAGACCACTCACGCTGACATTGAGGTTGTGAGGCAGACGGCGATCCATCGAGCCGTTGATCCGCAGACCATCCAGGCCGTCAGAAAGCCCATGCCACAACCGATCCATGAGTGCGCGGGTTCGCTGTGCGTCCGCCGCCATCTCGCGACAACAGATCTCAGCCGCGCGGCCAAACCCGACGATAGCCGGCACGTTGAGTGTGCCGGAGCGCAGGCCTCGTTCGTAGCCACCGCCATCGATCAAAGGGGTGATCGCGATCTTGGGTCGCCGACGTCGGACACACAGCGCGCCCACGCCCTTCGGGCCGTAACACTTGTGAGCGCTCAGCAACACGAGATCGAAATCGAGTTCAGCGGCGTCAAACGGAACCTTCCCGACCGCCTGGGTCGCATCGGTGTGAAACAGCACGCCTCGACGACGAGCAAGAGCGCCGAGCTCGACGACCGGTTGCAGCACGCCGATCTCGTTGTTGGCCGTCATCACCGTCATCAGCACGGTGTCAGTGGTGAGCGCCTGCTCGACGGCCTCAACGTCGACGAGACCATCGTCCCCAGGCTGGACGTAGGTGACCTTCACACCCTCACGCTCGAGTCGTCGGCACGGATCGAGCACGGCGCGGTGCTCGGTTTCCACAGTCACGATGTGGGCAGGCCGACCCGTGGCCGTCAGGCACCCTTTGATCGCGAGGTTGTTCGACTCGGTTGCTCCACTGGTAAAGATCACCTCACGGGGGTCGCAGCCGACGAGCCTGGACACCTGCTTTCGGGCCTGCTCGACGGCATCTCGCGCGGCCCACCCGAAGGCATGATGTCGGCTGGACGGGTTACCGAACGGCTCCATCGCCTCGACCACCCTTGGATCGGTGGGAGTCGTGGCGTGGTGGTCCATGTAGATCGGTCGACGCGGCATGGGACCAAGCACACGAAGGCGAGCGGCCGACTAGTCGACGGAGCGCACCGCGACCGCGACGGGTTCCGCTTGTCCTGGCATCGCGGTCACAGAGAAGGTTGATAGACGATCGTCTTCGGCGAGCTCCTGTAGCGTAAACGAGGCGAGCGACTGCACGATCCGGTCTTTGAGCCGCCAGAGCGGATCTCGAACGTTGCACTTCGAATACTGGTCGCACGTCTCGTCTTCGTCCGAACACGCGGTCACCAGCACCGGCCCGTCGATCGCCTGAATGACGTCTACCACCGAGATCTGGCTGGCTGGACACGAGAGCTGGTAGCCCCCTCGTGTGCCCTGATGCGACTCGAGAAGTCCCCGCCGGACCAGCTGCTGGAGTACCTTGGCCATCAGCTCGACCGGGATGTCGTAGCGCGAGGCAATCTCGCGCGCACTACAGGACATCTCTCGATCACTCGAGGCTAGATCCTTCAACGCGATCAAGGCGTAGTCGGTCTTTTTGGACAGTCGTAGCATCGATTCCTGTCAGTATACCGCTCACGGAGTCGCGAGTCATGGGTCGTGGGACACACGACTGACCACCCGCGACCGTCAGTACTTCGGCAGCGACGGATCCACCCTATCGATCCAGGCGAGGATGCCCCCGCGAAGGTTCTTCGCCCTCGAAAAACCGGCATCGTGTAGCAATTTCACCGCCTTGGCGCTTCGGACCCCTGACTTGCAGTGGACCACCATGTCATCGCGCCCATCCAACTCGTCCAGCCGCCGCGGGAGATCACTGAGCGGGATGAGCGTCGAACCAGGAATCCGACAGATCTGGAACTCCTGGGGCTCTCGGACATCCAGGATGAACACGTCGGACCCGCGGTCGATCTCTGCCCTGAGACCTTCGACCGTCGCCTCCACCCCGTCTGTTGATTCAGAAGTGGTCGACTCCGGTGTAATTCCGCAGAACTGGTCGTAGTCGATCAGCTCGGTCACTGTCGGCTGATCGCTGCAGACGAGGCACTCTGGATCCTTTCGAAGCTTAAACTCACGGAAACGCATCCGCAACGCATCGTAGATCATGAACCGGTTGATCAACGGTTCACCTACCCCGATGACCAGCTTGATCGCTTCCGTGGCCTGAATCGTGCCAACCACCCCAGGCAGAATTCCGAGGACACCGCCTTCGGCGCAGCTTGGCACCAGACCGGGCGGTGGCGGCTCGGGATAGAGGCAACGGTAGCACGGTCCATCCTTGGTCGCGAAGACCGACGCCTGGCCCTCAAAGCGAAAGATACTGCCGTAGACGTTTGGCTTGCCCAGAAGTACGCAGGCGTCGTTGACGAGATACCGTGTCGGGAAGTTATCGGTGCCGTCGACGATAATGTCGTAGTCAGCAAGCAGCTGCAGCGCATTCTCTGACGACAGCGCGACATTGTGGGTCTCGACCGTCACTTCCGGGTTGAGCGCGTTGAGCCGGTCGCGCGCCGAGTCGAGCTTTGGGCGACCGACGTCTGGTGTGCCGTGAATCACCTGTCGATGCAGGTTGCTGTAGTCGACCACGTCGAAATCGACAATGCCGATTCGCCCCACGCCGGCGGCTGCGAGATACATGGCCACCGGCGAGCCAAGTCCGCCGGCACCGATGCAGAGCACGCTCGCGGCCTTGAGTTTGAGCTGCCCCTCCATGCCAACCTCGGGCATGATGAGATGGCGACTATACCGAGCGACCTCTTCGTTGCTGAGGGTCATCGGCTCAGTCATCACCTCCGACCCGATACCACCGGCCACCGACGGTACGATGCTGATGGTGTCGCCTTCTGCCACCGGCGTGTTCTCTTTCTGGAGATACCTGATGTCGTCATCGTTGAGATAGATGTTGACAAAGCTACGCAGCCGTCCCTCTTCGTTGTAGAGATGATTTCGTAAGTCCGAGTACGTGGCGGTCAGATTCTGCAACAGCTCACCGACTGTGTTCCCTTCTACCTCCACGATCTCCTGCTTGCCCGTATACGCACGAAGTGGTGTCGGTATCAAGACTTCATTGGCCATGTTAGTTCGCCTTATTCGTTACGTCGTTCGATCTGCGCCTCATCGAACGCTGAGCGGTCTTCGCGCAGTCGCCACGAGGTCATCGCGCCAGGTTGCCCCTTCTCGACAGCGATGATCACATAGGCAAATACGGGCCACGCGTGATCTAGATCATACCGGGACGGACGAGCCGGGTGGTCGGGGTGCGAATGATAGAAGCCGATCAACGTGCAGCCGGACTCCGTCGCATGTCGCTCCGCCGCTCGATAGTCGTGTGGGTTGACCAGGAAACGTCGTCGCGGCCCTTCCTCGGTGGTGTTGGGGAGTGAAAAGCATTTCCCCACGACATTGTCGATCCCGATCAGCGCACCGCAACACTCGTTTGGATATGCCTCACGGCCGTGATTCTGAATGTGCATGGCTACATCGTCACTCACGATCAGCACCGTCTCGTGACCGCTTACCATTGACTCATTTTCTATGAGTTCAGCTGGGGAACAACAGTCCTATTCGGAGTCGGTGCGAAAGCCCTTCTCTCGCCATGCGAGAGTCCCTCCGGTCATGCTGCGTACGTTGCGATAGCCAAGAGATTTAAGTACCAGAAGACCCGATAGCGAGGCATTACCGCGCTGGCAGACACTCAAAATTTGAGCATCGAGATCGCTGGGAAGAGCTGAGAGGTCCTTGCCAAGCTCCGCAAGCGGCAGGCTGACGGCACCGGGAATATGCGCGTCCCGGTATTCCTCGCTCGGGCGTACATCTATCACGGACGACCTGCCCTCCTGCCACTGCGCGTGAGCCGAGTCGACGTCGATAGTCAGATCGGGGTTGCCTTGAACGTTTTTCACCATCTTGTCGAGCAGGGCATTTCTCGGTTGAGGACTCTTCGGCTCTCCCGCTGCCAGACCTGGGAGATGCTTCACAACCGAAGACGCGTACTTGAACGCGTTGTCGGGGAAGATCACGACCGCAATGTTGCCAGGCTCATCTGGCACCAGTTTGAACGAGCCAGAGAGCGCCATAGCTGAACTCGGGCCGGCGATGATGCCCTCCTCCCGATTCAGACGCAGGCAGAGGTCGAACGCTTCCTGGTTTGTCACCTCGACCAAGTCATCGTACTCACCAGGAACGAAAAGCTGTGTTTGCTGTAACTGACGAATACTGCGCACGCCTGGGATATCGTGTCCCTCCTGTGGATGCACACCCAGAACCTTGACGGCACTCTGCGCCTTGAGAAAACGGCCGGTCCCAGTGATCGTGCCGCACGTACCGAGCCCCGCGATAAAGTGCGTCACCTTTCCCTCGGTCTGCCGCCAGATCTCTGGCCCGGTCGTTTTATAGTGCGCCTCAGGATTTGCCTCGTTGGTGTACTGGTTCAGCATGAGGAACTCGGGCCGCTCGGCGATTTCGGTGGCCTTCGCAATTGCACCCTCCGGCGCCCCAGGCGCCGGACAGAGTGTGTCCTCCAGCTCCATCACGTCGGCCCCGAAGAAGCGAAGCATGGTGCGCTTCTCGAGCGGGATCTCACTCGAGAGTGGTGTCGTTAGTGAATATCCTCTCAGATTCGCAATCATGGCCAGCGCCATCCCCGTATTTCCAGAGGTCGGTTCAACCAGCTGCTGGTGGTCGTGCACCGTGCAGCGTGCTTCGCCATCGTCGATGAGATTTGCTGCGACGCGATCCTTGACCGCCCCGAACGGGTTATACCACTCGAGCTTGCCGTACACCTGCGTGTGTTTGAAGGGCGACACCCGGTTCAAGCGTACCAGCGGTGTGGGATTTTCAGCACTGGGAAGGAGGCCCAGAATCGAATCGTAGACACGCAGGGCATGATCGCTCATCGTTCAGTGGATCCTGATATTCACCGAAGAATTGTGGCTTTCACAAGGCTGTCGTTAGCACGCGCAATGTGACTCAGTCGCCCGACACCGATACCATCGTGATCGAGGCGAGGGCCATTAACATCGATTGATCGTAGCATCCATTAAGACGTCTGTGGACCGCCAACCGTCCCTGTTGTTTGAACCACTCGGTTCGCTTATTCTCAGTCAGAGCCCTTTCGTTACACTTTCGGCATGGAACCCATTTCGTTTCTCACCGCGCTCGTCCTAGGACTCGTTCTTGGCCTCGGATCAGGGTGGGCTATGGCCGGCGCCCGTGGCGCGCGTGAACACGCCGACCGGCACGCGCGACTCGCCGCCGACATGGCAGCCACGCAGGCACGGTTAGAATCCACGACCGCGCAGGGCGCCGTCCTGGAAAGCGCCATCGCCGAAGCCAGACACACGAGGCCTCCGGCTAACAGGAGCGGCTTGCTATGACCACGGCGGCCCTCCAGGCTGAGCAAAAAGCCGTCTCGGAACGCCAGGCACAGCTGGAGCAAACTGACGACCGGCTCCGAGAGACGTTTGCCTCACTCTCGGCCAAGGCACTCCAGACCAACAACCAGTCGTTCCTAGAGCTGGCCAAGGCCTCTCTATCCGATTACCAGAAGCAGGCCACGACCGATCTCGAGCATCGCCAGCAACGCATCGGAGACCTCGTCAAGCCACTACACGAGTCACTTGCGAGAGTCGACGCGAAACTGCAGCAGGTCAAAAAGGAGCGGGCGGGCTCCTATTCGCAGCTTTCAGAGCAGCTGCGAACGCTCGCCATCACGACGACGAACCTCGAACGCGCACTCCGGACGCCGAATGTTCGAGGCGGCTGGGGGGAGGTCCAGCTACGACGAGTGGTTGAGATGGCCGGAATGGTCAATCACTGCCACTTCGTCGAGAAGAAGGCAGCGACTTCCGACGATGGTCGACTTATCCCTGACCTCATCGTCAAGCTTCCTGGTGGCCGGAACATCATCGTCGACGCGAAGGTGCCCTACATCGCCTACCGGGAGGCGGTCGAGGCCTCTAGCGATGCGACGCGGACGGCAAAACTCAAGGACCACGCGCGCCAAGTTCGTGAGCACATCATCCAGCTGAGTAGCAAGAAGTACTGGGACCAGTTCCAGCCGGCGCCCGAGTTCGTGTTCATGTTTCTTCCGGGAGAGGGCTACTTCAGTGCCGCGCTCCAGCACGACCCGTCGCTGATCGAGTTCGGCGTTGACAAGCGGGTCATCCCAGCCAGCCCTCTGACGCTCATCGCTCTGTTGAGAGCGGTGGCGTATGGTTGGCAGCAAGAAACGGTCGCCCGCAACGCTAAGAACGTGAGCGACCTTGGACGCGAACTCTACGATCGGGTGCGGGTCCTCGGCGGTCACTTCGAGGAACTCGCCAAGGGTCTGACCCGATCGGTCAACGCCTCCAACGGCGCCGTTGGAGCACTTGAAACGAGAGTCCTCGTGACGGCTCGCCGCTTCAAGGATCTCGGAGTGTCGACGAACGACCCGATACCAGAGCTGCCGCCTGTCGACCCGACACCTCGCACCCTACAGGCACCAGAGCACGCCGACCCGTTCGTGGACCTGATCGACGGCGAGGCAGTCGAGGTGAGTGAGGAGAAAGACTGAAGCGCATTCTCGTCGGCCTCGAACGCGTTGCGCAACGGCTCATCGAGCTGCTCCTTGCGCGCATATCGATTCTCGACAGTCACGACGGCCGGACTGCATCAAGACCATCCAGATCCGGTGAGCCAGCGCGGCAAATCCAGGAGACATGACACTCATGAGCAACGATCGGACCGGCCCACTCACGGGCACTACGGTTCTCGACCTCACTCGCATCCTCTCCGGACCGTACTGCACGATGATGCTCGCCGACATGGGAGCCCGGGTCATCAAGGTCGAGCGACCGGGACGAGGCGATGACACCCGCGGGTGGGGGCCACCGTTCGAGAAGGGAGAAAGCTCGTATTTCATGAGCGTCAACCGGAACAAGGAGAGCCTCACGCTCAATCTGAAGCATCCCGAGGGTCGGACACTCCTTGAGGCGCTTCTCGACCAGGCTGACGTTTTGGTTGAGAATTTCCGACCAGGGACGCTCACCCGTATGGACTTAGGCTATACAGACGTCGCTTCCAGGTGGCCCAGACTTGTCTACTGCTCGGTCTCCGGTTTTGGTCACACCGGACCTCGCCAGGCGCAACCCGGTTACGATGCCGTCCTCCAAGCAGAGGGTGGCCTCATGAGCATTACTGGTGATGGCAACGGTCCCGCATATCGTCTCGGTGTGGCGATCGCCGATATCACCTCAGGGATGTTTGCGGCGTATGGCATCGCGGTGGCGTTACTAGCCCGGCATCGAACTGGCCGCGGCCAGTTCGTGGATGTCAGCATGCTCGACTCGGTCGCGGCGCTGCTCACGTACCAGGCGGGAATCTACTTTGCGACCGACAACATACCGCCGCGACTCGGCAACCGCCACCCGACGATCGTGCCCTACGAAACGCTCGAAGCAGGTGAGGGCGAATTGGTGGTGGCCGTCGGGAACGACTCACTCTGGCGTTCGTTCTGCCATGTTCTGGGTGCGGACGACCTGGCGGACGACCAGCGGTTTGCCACGAACAAGGATCGCGTCGAACACCACGGGGTGCTTCGGCCGATTCTTGTCGAGCGTCTGCGTGCCCGCCCCGCGGCCGACTGGATCACCGTGCTCACAGAGGCCGGTATCCCCTGTGGGGCGGTGCGCGACCTTGGAGAAGTCCTCTCCGACCCGCAAATCGTGGAGCGTGCCATGGTCGTCGCGCTTGAACATCCGGTGGCCGGAGCAATTCGCGCGCTCGGTGTTCCCGTCAAGCTAAACGACACACCGGGGGCTGTCCGTACGCCCCCCCCAACGCTCGGACAACAGACGGAGGCGATTCTCGAACGAGATCTCGGTCTTGAACCGAGCGCCATCGCCCGGCTCCGCGCAGTAGGGGCGATCTGACAGGCCACCCCCTCACCTGACTACTCGACGAACGGCCCCAGCTCTCCGAGGAGGAACTCCAGCACCCCCTCTTCGGTCAAGGTTCCCAGTTCGGAGCCCTCTCTGACCACTTTCTCCTCCGCGACCAGGCGGCGACCTCTCAGCCGACTCACGCGGCCCCTCAGCACTGACCGAACGCCCGCGGTGTCCAAGAGCAGCTCGATGAAGTTGTCGCCAGACGCTTCCGCCGACATCCGCACGGCGTCAACGGGTGTCGAGACTCTGAAGAGGTGTCCCTCTGCTTTCAACGCCGCGGCTACGGCCTTGAACACCGGGGCTACGATCCGGTGCAAGGCCTGTTCGCCCGCGCGCGTCTCGGCCGCCACGCGGCCGCGGCGCTCTTCGGCTGCTCGTCTGGATTGATCGATGACGCGCCGGATACGTTTTTGGATGTCGGAGATCTCAACCATGTATGTCGATTCAAGTTAGGTGCGCGATGGCATACCAACCTCATAGATGCGAACAAGCTCGATGAGCTTGTAGCCCTTGGTTTGATATGGCGGAATAACCCGCTGCGTATAGAGAAACTGAATCATCCCTTCGTCAGCATAGTCTGGAACTCCGATATCCTCGTCTTCGCCGAGCTGAGCCTCGAGCTGCTCAAGCGTCATCAGTTTATCGGTCACGGTTCTGGACCTGGGAAAGACGCCCCACAATCGGTCGCGCTCGACCCGGTCTCGGGTGCGGAATTGCAGGAAGATCTCGTTACTGATGAGGTTGTAGTCAACATCCGCTCGCGTCGAGGGCGCATCCTCGACCCTGAGCAGGGCAACGGTGTCGTGCTGCAGAAACCAGTCGACGAGCGTCTGCGTGAAGTCCCCCTCACCGGACCACTTCTCGCGATCGATGTGTGCGGGCATCCCGGCTACCCCATCAGCCTCCACACCTGAGTCACGAGAAAACAGACCGTCAGACCCATGACCACTGGCAACAGCGCCGCCAGTGTCGTCCACTTGGCGCTCCGTGTCTCCCGGTAGATTGTGTAAATGGTGGTGGAACACGGGTTGTGCAAGAGGCTGAAGAGCATGAGATTCACAGCCGTCAAGAGCGTCCACCCGCCTTGGCGAAGCAGCTGGCCGGTCGCATCGATGTTGTCGAGCTCGAACATGACACCTGCCCCCGGTCCAGCTCCGGCGACATCGGCAGTGAGCACGGTCAGCATCAAGACGGTGGGGATGACGATCTCATTGGCCGGTATCGCCACGATATACGCAAGTAGGATAACGCCGTTGAGTCCGATGAAGATCCCCAGCGGGTTCAGCCACGACACAGCATGCTCCGCAACGCTCGCGTCACCCAGGTAGATGTTCGAGACCAACCAGATCACGGCGCCCGCCGGCATCGCAAAGACAATCGCACGCCAGAGCACGATCAGCGTGCGGTCGATCACGGACGTATAGAGAGTCTGGAGAATACGCGGCGGGCGATACGGCGGCAGCTCGAGACTGAAACTCGTGGCCTCACCACGAAGCACTGTCCGTGACAGCAGCCAAGACGTCACAAACATCGCCAGAATTCCGAGCACCGCGATCCCGACGACCGCCGCCGCCGACACGACTCCAGCGAGTCGTACAGGCGCGAGCGCGCCGATAAAGATCGTTGCAATAAGGATTTGTGTGGGCCAACGCCCGTTACAGAGTGAGAAATTATTGGTGATGATGGCGATGAGACGTTCCCGAGGACTGTCAATGACGCGGGTGGCCACCACACCGGCCGCGTTGCATCCAAAGCCCATACACATCGTGAGTGCCTGCTTCCCATGCGACCCCGCCGTACGAAAGAGCGCATCGAGATTGAAAGCGACGCGCGGGAGGTAGCCGAAATCCTCGAGCATTGTGAACAATGGGAAAAAGATGGCCATCGGTGGAAGCATGACGGCGATCACCCAGGCCGTGGCCAGATAGACACCATCAAAGACAAACCCATTCAGCCACCACGGCAGACCCACCGCATCGCCAAGACCTTTCAGCCACGGATGCGCCGTTTCAATGAGGAGCGTGGCCAGCATCCCAGATGGGACGTTGGCCCCCTCTATCGTGATCCAGAAGACGGCGGCGAGTATCGCGAGCATCAACGGGAACCCCAGCCACCGGCTTGTCAGCAGTGCGTCAAGGGTTCGGTCGACATCGAAGCCGGCCTTCCTGAGCCCTCGCATCTGAACCTTCGCGGTAATCTCCTCTGCGGCAGCGTAGAGACACTCGCTGATCCGATCGTAAAAATCGGTTGGGAGGTCCCACCTCGACCGTCGCGCTGTATCCAGAACGTGCGTTCGAACGGTCTCCGCCACGACCGTGGGACCGCCGCTCTTGGCCCCATCCCCCAACCGACCCAGTTCTCCCGAACGGACCGCTTCGATGACCGCCTCGTCGGCGTTCAAAAGGCGGAGCGCGACCCACCGGGCATTTGGCACTCCAGGAAAGGCGTCGTCAACCACGTACGCGAGTGAAGCCACCGTCTCCTCGACTTCGTCGGCATGACGCGCCAATCGATACGGCCGGGTGGGTGTGTCGCCGATGGCGAGGCTGTGGGCGGCGCCAAGTAGCTCATCGATTCCGACGTGCTCCCTCGCGATCCCACTGACAACCGGCACACACAGCTCCCGCTCCAAACGCTTCGCGTCGACAGCGATACCTCTCCGTCGCGCCTCGTCGACCAGATTGAGGTAGACAACCACCCGGTCAGTGATATCCAGGATCTGCAAGACGAGGTTGAGGTTCCGTTCAAGACACGTGGCATCGACAACGACGATGGTGACATCGGGTCGGCCGAACAGAATGAAATCGCGCGCGACCTCCTCGTCCACGCTCCCAGCCTGGAGCGAGTAGGTTCCTGGCAGGTCGACGATCTTCATCCGCGTGGCCTGGTAGGCGAAGGCTCCCTCGGCACGCACAATCGTCTTGCCCGGCCAATTGCCCGTATGCTGCCGAAGCCCGGTGATGGCATTGAACACCGTGCTCTTTCCAACATTGGGGTTACCGGCAAGCGCGATTAGTACATCCCACTTATCTGGGTTCAGTCCGAGCCGCACCAGACTATCGGTGCGATGCTGCGAACAGCTGCCGCACGAGCCCGATGTCATGCGACCTCAGCCGCGTCGTGATTCTTAATCCGCTCGACTGCGATCCACGACGCCTGTGTCTCACGGAGCGCGATCAAGGCGCTCCGTATTCGGTAGGCCACCGGGTCTCCCGCCGCACTCACCAGCTCAGGTGTGATTTCGGTGCCACGAACGACTCCGAGGTCGAGTAGCCTTCGACGCTGCGTCCCCTGACACGCGCCGGAAATCTCAACGACCCGCACCGTCTCATCCTGCGCGACATCGAGGAGTGTGAGCCTCACCGGTTCGGCGCGCTCTCCGGGCGGGAGTTGTCTCACACTGATATTCCTGGCGGCGACAGGGTCGAGCGTCCACTTGCGGCCCCCGCTTCGTACGCGAACGCCGCGCTCGGTGCGAGCGACGACTTCAAGACGTCCACCCAACACGAGACCATCATCGAGGAGAGCGTCGTAGATTTCACGTGGCTCGTCCTCGAGATGAACGATCTCCACCGTGCGACCGGGATCTGAACTCAGCAGCCCGATGCCGGGTACCGGCGGAATCTTTCCGTCCGATGTTGGGATCGGATCGCCGTGCGGGTCCCAGCTCGGATGACCCAAGCTCGACTCGAGACGATCGGTTTGCTCGGCCGACATCGAGTGCTCCATGCGCTCCGCCTGGTCGTGCCATTCGACGGGCGGCACACCGGTTCGGTCGGCCAGGTACCGCTCCCACAGGCGGTGCGTTCGAACGATCCGTATCGCGGTTTGCGCCCCTTCTGGAGTGAGCGTCGGCCCATCACCCTCCATGTGTACGAGACCCATCTCCGCCAAACGGGACAGAAGCGAAGCCGCCTGCCCTGGGGAGACCTCCAAGCGCCCGGCGAGACTCTCGAGGGAACTCATCAGGCCGCTCTGCTGGCACATGAACAAATGCTTCAGGGCGTCTTCCAACCGAACGCGTTGGTCCTGTCGAGCCAGACGCAGGAGACGCGGTACGACGCCAACCCGCGGCCAGGCCAGCACCGCGAGGAGAAACGCGATCCCGAAGAACACGGCGAGCGCAAGACCAGGGTCTACCATCGATATATGATCATCTCTGCTTGATCCAAAATATATTTGACGGTTGACAAATCAAATTTTGATGCTTCAAAATATATAGATGTATATTGTCAGCCGCGTGGTCAACAAGTCAAGCGGGTTCAGACGTAAGGCGGAAAACATTGCCACCTTCGAGCACTGTTGAAAACTACTTGAAAGCCATCTCCAAGGCCCAGGCGGTCCAGGACGAGGAAAAGTATCTCGTTTCGATGGGTCAGCTCGCTGCCTCGCTCGGCGTCGTACCCGGGACCGCAACAACCATGGTTAAGGCGCTATCCAAATCTGGGCTGGTCCACTACGAGCCGTATGCGGGTGTTCGACTGACGGACGCCGGCAACAGGCTGGCGGCGCTCGTCCTCCGCCGCCACCGACTGATGGAGTTGTTCCTAGTCAAGGTAATCGGGATGAGCTGGGCGGAGGTCCACGACGAGGCCGAACGTCTGGAGCATGCTGCGTCTGACCGACTGATCGATCGAATCGACGCTATGCTGGGGCGCCCTTCCAGCGACCCACACGGCGACCCAATACCTGACTCCGAGGGTGCCGTGGTGACGCACGAGTACGACACGCTGCTCACCTGTCCCGTCGACACACCAGTGGTCCTGGCCCGTGTCACCGACCAGGACGCAGGGTTTCTCCGATTCCTGGAAGGCAGCGAACTGACACCAGGACAATCGGTTCGCGTCGAAACCCGCGACACCGCAGCCGACCACGTGGTCGTGCGGGGCAAGAACGACCGGCAGATCATGATCGGGATGCGTGCAGCGGCGAAGCTCCAGGTCGTAGCGGTAGATTCGGTCTCGTGAGTCTAAAGAGACTCCAGAAACGCCATCAGATCGGCGAGCGCCGTCGAGGACACGCTTCCGAGATGCTGCATGGTCGGACGCGCCTCTCGGCCATGTCTCTGTAGCGCTTCCGTGATCGTGGCTGCGCTGCCGTCGTGAAGGAGCGGCCGACGGAACCTCAGGCCCCACAGAGCCGGGGTACGGATCTCTTCTGGCTCGCCGTCGGCCTGGCGAATGCCGTCGCCGGTGCCGATGTCGTGCAGCAACAGATCAGAGAAGAGCGGCACGGGTCGTCGGTCGAAGAGCGGATTCGGCTCCGCTGCGGTCATCAGCGTCGGCACGTGACAGGTTGCACATCCCACCGCTCTGAATACCTCTTCACCGGCCAGCGCGGCGGGCGTGATCGGTCCGCGGGGCGGAGGAGCTAGAAACTTCATAAACGCCTCGAAATTATCGATGCCGCGAAGACCGGTCCCGAGCTCGGGTATGTCTTCTGGATCGGCGATCGGATCGCAGTCGCGCAGCTGGCCTTCGGACAGATTGAACGTGAGCTCCTCGGGAAACAGGTCGTTCGTGATTCCCATCTCATTGCGATACGCATCGCCGCTGAAATCGAGAAGCGTCGCCACCTGAGACTTCCACCCGAATCTGCCAACTCGACGGTCCCCAGAGGCACGATCGGTCACCATGGCCGCCCGGCCGCTCACGCCATCAGCGTCCAGGTCGGACGGGTCCGCAAGAGCCAGGATCGTGTCGTCGGAAATCGCCTCGACCAAACCCGCGCCAAAGACCGGGATCGGCACCCGGCGGGCAATCACGTTCGCGTCGGGGGGGATTACTGACTGGCACCCGTGGGTGGGAATCGAAAACAGCTGAAACAGTGAGCCGCGCAACGGGTCGAAGTCCTCGAACTCGCCATTCGGCAAACGTCTACCCGCCCGCACGGTCGTCACCGGCGCAATGCCACCGACCGCCGGGATGCTGTGGCACTCCGAGCAGCTGGTACCATTGTAGGCTGGGCCGAGACCCTCTTCGGCCGTTTCAACCTCGAGGAAATCGTCCAGACCCAACCTGAACGCCTCGAACTCGGCCGGCGTCAGACCGGGAAGCGGGTCTCCGGGTTGCGGAGACTGTTGCGCATTGAGAGCGACCGGCAGCACCACGGCACCGACGACAATCGCGATGACGGTTCTCAGTATCGATTTCATGGCTCGACGACCACGATCTCACCCTGCATGAAATTGTGCCCGGCGCCACACAGACGCGAACACTCAAACCGAAACCGACCGACTTCATTCGCCTCGAAAAGTACTACCGCCTCGCCCTGCCGTCGTTTCGGAACGGTGAGATTCACGTTGCGGCCAACAATCCTGAAGCCATGCATCGTATCGTCGCTCCGCACCCTCAGCTCGAGTGTCGTCCCAACCGGAACCCGAATCTCAGACGGGGTGAAGGTGAATCGTTCGGCCACGATTTCCACGATGTGACGTTCCTGTGCGCCAGCCCAGTTAAAGACCGGCACCAACGCGGTCGCAGAGAGCGCGATCATGATCATCAGCACCCAGATCAGACGAGCGTGCGCCTGTGCCATCAGAACCACCACCCGAGACCGACGTTTAACGAATCTGGCGCGATGACGACGTCACTCTGATTGCGTAACACGGTGTAGTCGAGTTTGACGGCAATGTCAGGGTCGGGAAAGTAGGTGAAACCGAACACCCAGGCATCGCGGTCGAACTCCTTCAGCGGTTGAAACCCCGTCGGCATCCGGTGCTGAGTGTCGAAATTTTCGTATCGCACGAACAGCGCCAACTCCCGCGGCGCCGGCCGCGGACTAATGAAGTAGGAACTCTCCAGATAGAAGCCGCGAACCTGCCTCGCGACATTCGGACTCACACCGACGGTGCGTTGCCGCGAGGTGTTGAGCTCGCCCATACCGTCCAGAAACCCGTGGGCATACTCACCGCGTGCCTCAAACTCCCCGTGCCGATATCGTCCATCGAACTCGACCATTCGCACGCTCGTATCGAATCTCAGGTCCTGAAATCCGGTATCGCCGGTCCAAAAACTTGTGCCGAGGACAAGCCCACGATGGCCCACATATTCGAGTCGTCCGGTACCGGCGAGCGAGCGCACGTTTGATTGGGCTCCCTTCTGTCGTCCCTCTCGTATCCCCTCGTGTGCGCTGAACCCAGTCGAATCAAGGGGCGACATCACATACGCACGATATCGCAACCCATGACGGAGATCGCCGTGCACGCCGACCCCCGTGTCGAACCAGGTCGTCGGAATGATCAGGGTGTCAACGAACGGGCGTTCAACGCCATGAAAGACCGGCGGCTCGTGGCGTTCGTTGATGATCCCGACTGGAGCGAGCAGCATGCCGGCGCGCACATTGAACGAGCGAGTGATCAGGAAGTCCACATACGCCTGCTCGAGCTCCAACTCGCCCACCGCCTCGTTCGACACCAAGGCGTGCTCGAGCTCCAGCTCTGAGACGAATCGAATCCGGTCGGAGAAGCTGTGAGAAAAGAGCAAGACAAAACGATGAAAGTCGAGAATGCCATCCTCGTTCTCCCGATTGTTATAGTGAAAGTCCATGTATCCAGAGATCGGCCCAGTCAGGGAACCTGGACTCGACACGTCAGGAGAATCGGACGGAGATTGGCTCGTCTGGCCACTCGACGAGCCAGATATACCCATGACCCCGACGAACACTACCATCAGGATGCACAGTATTTTGCGTATTGAAATTTCTATTTTTGAATACAGCATATTTGTTATTTGAAGAATCAAAATTATAGATCAGAGCAGGGACCGAGACAAGGCCTCTTTCTTGACCCTCACTCGAACCGTCAACTACTATCGACCGTCCTTCAAATTACTGTCCCCGATGTACTCAGTCACAAAGCGAATCGATTTTTGCTACGGACACCGCCTCTTGAACTACAAGGGGATTTGCAAGCATCCCCACGGACACAACGCGGTGGTGGAGATCGAAGTCCGTGCGGCCTCACTGGACGATCGTCACATGGTCTGTGACTTCGGTGAGATCAAACACACGGTCAAAGCGTGGATCGACCAGGAGCTCGACCACAAGATGATCCTCCACCGCGATGACCCCCTTCTCGAGCCGCTGCGTCAGCAGGGCGAGCCAGTCTTCGTCGTGGACGAAAACCCTACCGCCGAGCACATTGCCTTTCTGATCTTTGAGCAGACTCGACGGGAAGGTTTCCCTGTCGTGCGGGTCACGGTGTGGGAAACACAGACGTCTTTCGCCACGTATGGCGACGGCGGATCCGACGCCCCCGTCAGACCGACCGACGCGACGGCACGAACGTCGAACACAGCCTGATCTTGAGCATCCACGCTCATGGTTGACTCATCAGGGCCTGGTGCTCCGTCGACGAGTCGTGACGGGGTCGGACCAGTCCGGGTGCAGTTGGATCTTCCGTCCTGCGAGCGGCAGGACCGGCGGGCGACGTCCTCCCCGACCAGACCCGAAGAACGTACGGTCGACCTTGGTCAGCAGGCAAACCAAACCTCGTTCATCCGGAGCCGACAGGATGATGACCCCGCCGCTGGCGGCGGGCGGAAAGCGTCGGTCGTCGAGAAAGTCGGCATCCAGACTGATCAGCGTGCGCCGAAACCTCGATGCGGCGCGGTAGTGCAGGACATCGCTGGCCCGTCGTATCGTCTGGTCTTCGATCACCGCCAGCACATCCCACTTGAGGCGGCGGCGCATGTGGCGTACGACAGCGGCCGGCACGTTAGCGTCTGCGTAGATCCGCGGCTGTGACGTCAGCTTCTCGACATGCGGCCCAAGCTCAGACGCCAGGGTTCCCACTGTCTACTCCTCGGGCCCGCCCTCTCGACGAGGCGCCTCGACCGATATCCGGGCCTGGCGCTCGAGCTCGACCAGGAGGCCCGAGCGCTGGTGATACAGAGACTTGCGTGTCCGGCGCCCGCGCTCGGAGCCGACGGCATACTCACAAAACAACGGAAAGGCGATTGTCGTGTCGCAATAGGCCACCACGGTGTCGGGCAACACCCCAGGATTGACCTTCCCCCAGCTCACGGCCTCGGAGGGCGTGGCACCGGACAAGCCACCCCATACAACCTGGTCTGTCGTGATCTGTATGAAGTAGTCGTTTCCGCCCTTCTGGATACCGTAGATCTCCCACAGCATCGGTTGTCCCTGAAGATAGAAGTTTTTCGGTGAACCACCGCCGAGAATGACACAGCCGTTCTTCTCACCGGCCAGGATAATCGCGCATACCTCGTTGACGTCGAGGTTTGGATCGACCATGAGCCCGCTCTGGTTGATTAGCTCGTGAAACGCCAGGTTCATTCCGATCGAGCTGTCGCCGGGCGACGAGGTGTAGAGGGGGACCCCGAGCGCCGCGGCCTTGGCGACGACCGAGTGCTCCTCGCAGCCGGGATGTTGAGCCCGCAGGTCATCGCCAAGTCGATAGTGGAGTTCGGCCGACGAGATTGGCCCATCGAGCTTCTCACGGACCAGGAAATCTCGAAGATACGCGTCGGTCTCGAGGAGAACATCGGCCGGGAACAGGACGTCATAGATTCGAATGATCCCATGGTCGTAGAGCTCGACGTCGTCGAGAAAAGGCGAACCTCGATGCAACGTGAAGTTCAACGCGTAGTGGAGGTCGTGATACAGATTCGCGCCGGTGCTGATCACGAAGTCGACGAGACCCCGCTCCATCAGCTCGATGACACAGCCACCAAGGCCGGCCGGGGTCATTGCCCCGGCCACGGTTAACCCGACCGTGGTGTCGTGGGCCGAGTCGAGCATCCCGTCGGTGAAGATGTGGCAGGCCTCCGACAATCGGCCGGCGTTGAAGGCCTGAAAACCCTCGTCGATCAGGGTGCGAACGGCTGCACTCCCCCGCGGCCGGTAGTAGCTGATAGGTTTACCGCGAAGATAATCTCGCTGCTGGCTCTGGGTGGAACCCGGCAACCGATGGGGCACGTGGGAAGTGTAAACCACGAACGGTCGAGAGTCGTGGAGAGTCGACGGTCGACGGCCGGGGGTCAGGCGTGGTCACAGGCACCTATGGAGCGACGCGCTATGACCTGGGACCCTCGACTCTCGACCTTACTCAATCCAGTCCGGTCGGCGGCCGGTGATGGCGGTCGTGAGGAGCGCGGCCCCGGTTCCTCCGAGGACGAGACCCAGGCCATCCGACACCCATGACTCCCACTGGAAGTCGAAGGTGAGAAGACCGGCAGAGAACAAGAGGAGAACGACCCCGGCGACAGCCCCGGCGACGCGGGCCTGTGCAAGGCGCAGGAGTGCCCCACGCGCGCGCCTCAGTATCGGCGTCGGCATTGTTACATTCCGGTGATGTTGTAGCCAGCGTCGACCATCATCACTTCACCAGTCAGACCGCGGCTGGATGGTCCGAGAAGGAATAGGGCGGCGCTTGCCACCTCGGTCGCATCAACCGTCCGAGCGAGCGGAGCACGGTCACGGTAATGCTGGAGGATCTGCGTAAACCCCACGATACCGGAGGCCGCCAGCGTCTTGATCGGCCCGGCGGACACCGCATTCGCCCTAATGTTGGACGGTCCAAGATCGCTCGCGAGGTATCGCACTGTCGCTTCGAGTGCCGCCTTGGCCACACCCATCACGTTGTAGTTGGGGAACACCCGCTGGCTCCCCATGTAAGTCAGGGTGACAATACTGCCACCGCCGCGACGCTCCATGAGCGGCTTGGCGCCACGAGCCAGTGCGACCAACGAGTAAGCACTGATGTCGAGTGCCTGGAGAAAATCGGGGCGAGTCGTCTTGACAAACGGATTGGAGAGAGACTGGCGTGACGCGAAGGCGACGCCGTGCACGAGGAAGTCTAAGCCCCCGTGCTCGGTCTCGACCGCTCTGTATAAGGCTTCGATCTCGTCGTCACTGCCCACATCGCAGGGAACGAGCTGAGCCGGCTGGCTCAAGGTCTCAGCGAGGGCAGTGGCATTCTTGGCGAATCGCTCGTTGGCGTAACTGAGTGTGAGTTTGGCTCCGGCCTCGTCGGCGGCCTTAGCGATTACCCAGGCCAGCGAACGCTTATTAGCGACCCCGACGACCAAACCATTGGTTCCACTCAGATCACCCATCGCACTGGCTCGGGGCGGTCGAGGATTAGCGGGGACGACCCTTATCTCGGCGGGATGAGGGGGCGCGGTTATCGGAAGCCGGACCGCGCTGTCCAGAGCCATTCGACCGCGGCGGGCGTTTCTTCCCTCCGGAGCTGTTGCCCTTCATCGATGCGCTCTGGGAACCACCCTGGCCCGAACGCGAGCCCTTTTTCTTGTTCGGCTGTCCAGAATCTCGAACAAAACGGCCGTTCCGGTTGGAGCCACGACCGGAGGGCGACCCACCTCGCTCCTGTTGATGCATCGTGAACACCGGTGGTTGTCTGGGCGGTGGCGGCGTACCCTCGGGGTGTTTGAGCGTGGCGCGAATGAGCGGACGGCGAACCGACCCCTCATCTCGGTCTTCCCGTGTCTCTGAAGACTCGATGTCTGCCGGCTCGACCGAGTCCGCTTCTTCCGGCGGATGGACTACCAAGTTTTGCTCGCTCATCGGATCGATTGGATCCTATCCACGCTCACTGAAACCTAATCTGAGCGCGCTGGCACGGCCGTCACGAGAGGTTATCAGGTGCGCCGTACCTGAACGTTACTACGGCTTCCCGTTGGCGGGAGGCTAGTATGGGACGCAAGCGTGCAGGAGTCCAAAGTCTAGCAGAGGGCCAGAGCCGAGGCAAACCGTCAAGAAAAATATCTTAAGCTCCATTGACCTTGCCGGTGTCATGGCGCTCAATCTTTGGCCCAACGTGTTGTCGGACCCAGACCTTGAGCTCGGCGAGGGCTGCGGTCACGGCATCTGGATTCGTCGACTGGGGTGTCTGGCGGGCTTCGACCGAGCCGCGACCGGTAATCTGGGTCGTGATGTCCTCGCCGAACAACCCATCGTATGCCTGCCACTCGGCAACGGTGAGTGTCCCGAAGTCTCGACCGCGCTCGACGAGATCACGGACAATACCTCCGACTACCTCATGCGCCCGCCGAAACGGAAGCCCTCGGTTGACGAGATAGTCAGCCACGTCCGTCGCAAGCAGCATACCGCTGGCCGCCACCTCTCCCCGATCACGAGCCACCGCGAGCGTATCCACGACGGTCGTAGTGGCCCGGACACAACCCAGAACGGTTCGCTCCGCGTCGAACAGCGCCTCTTTGTCTTCCTGGAGATCCTTGTTGTAGCCGCTCGGGAGCCCCTTCATGGTCGTGAGCCACCCGAGATGGTGACCCAGAACGCGACCGGTCTTTCCCCGGACCAACTCGAGCGGGTCTGGGTTCTTCTTCTGGGGCATCAAGCTGCTGCCGGTCGCCACCGCGTCAGCCAGCTCGAAATACCCGAACTCCTCCCCCGTGAAGATGATCAGGTCCTCGGCCAGGCGACTGAGATGCACCATGATCAGGGCGCACGCATGCAGCGTCGTAGACACGAAGTCCCGGTCGGCCGCGGCGTCGACACTGTTGGCCACGATTCGCGAAAATCCAAGTCGCGCTGCGAGCGCCTCCGGGTCGACGGCGTAGCTCGTCCCGACCACCGCCCCTGAGCCCAATGGGAGTGCGTCGGCCTCGTCACACGCGGCGCCGAGACGCGCGTGGTCCCGGCGCAGAGCCGCAGCATGGGCAAGAAAGAAATGTGCCACGAGCATCGGCTGAGCACGCCGAAGATGGGTGTATGCCGGCATGAGCGCATGTCCAGCGGCTTCCGCCTGCCCAGCGAGCGCAGACACCAGGCCCGTCACCTGCTGCTGCATCAACGGAAGGCGGCGCCGGAGATACAGACGAAGGTCGAGCGAGACCTGCTCGTTGCGAGACCGGCCGGTGTGCAGCCGGCGACCGACATCCCCAACCCGCTCGATCAGCTGCCGCTCGACAAATGCATGGACATCCTCGTCGGAACCGGTCAGGAAGTCGGAGTCCTCACGACCCTGTTCGCGGATCTCGACCAGCGCCTGGCGAATCGTGACCGCCTCGTCCCAGGTCAGGACCCCCGCGTTCGCCAGGGCCTCGGCCCACGCGAGACTGCCTTCGACGTCATCGTCGAACAGCCGTCGGTCGAAGCTGAACGACGCCTGGAACTCGAAGACGTCCGCGTCGGGAGGCTCGGCGAATCGACCTGACCAGAGATGAGTCTTCTCGGTCATTGCTCTCGTGAATCGGCCGATTGGGACGCTGACGCTGCGGTATCCTGGACGATGGTCTCCGCCGGATCGCGCCGAGCGGCGGTCTCGACGGGAAGTCCCCAGATTCGAATGAATCCCTCCGCGGCCGCGTGGTCGAACGAGTCGCCCTCGTCGTAGGTCGCTAGCGACGTGTCGTAGAGGGCATAGTCGGACTTTCGTCCCACCACACGACAGTCACCTCGATACAGCTTGAGCCGTGTCGTCCCAGTGACCCAGTGCTGCACGTTCGCCACGAATGCATCGATCGCCTCGCGGGTAGGCGTGAACCACAGACCGTTGTACACGAGGTCGGCGTATGTCACCCCGAGAGAGGTCTTCAGCCTTTCGAGATCCTTTGGAATCACCAGGGCTTCCAGCTCCCGATGAGCCGCGTGCAACACCGTGGCCGCCGGCGCCTCGTAGATTTCTCTCGACTTGATGCCAACCAGGCGGTTCTCCACCATATCGATGCGGCCGACTCCATGAGCCCCGGCGATCGTTTCCAGTGAGTTCACAAGTTCGGTCAGCGGCATCGCCACGCCATTGACCTTTGTTGGTACGCCGGCCTCGAAATCGACCTCGACATAGGCCGGTACGTCCGGACATTGGACCGGGGACTTCGTGAGGGTATAGATATCGTCGGGCGGTTCGGTCCACGGGTCTTCGAGCACACCGCACTCGATCGACCGCCCCCAGAGGTTCGAGTCGGTGCTGTAGGGGCTCTCCACCGTTGTGGGTACCTGAATCCCGTGTTGCCGTGCATACGCGATCTCATCCGGGCGGGTCATCCCCCATTCACGGGCCGGTGCGACCACCCCAATGGCCGGGTCGAGTGCCCGCACGGACACGTCCATCCGCACTTGGTCGTTGCCCTTGGCGGTACACCCGTGGGCGATTATGCTGGCACTCTCGAGGTGTGCCACCTCGACCAGCTTCTTTGCGATCAGCGGGCGACCGAGAGCGGTCGCCATCGGATACCTGCCTTCGTACATCGCCCCGGCTTGTAGTGCAGGCAGAATGTAATCCCGAGCGAACTCCTCACGCACATCGACGACGTGAGCCCGAATCGCCCCCACCGCGAGCGCTCGCTCCCGGATATCATCGAGCTCCCTTCCCTGACCAAGATCCATCGTGACGGTCACGATCTCTGCATTGTATTTGTCGGCGAGCCATTTCACCGCGATCGATGTGTCCAACCCCCCCGAATACGCCAAGACGATTCGCTTCATCACACCTCCATCCCACCCACGACCGTGGGTCGGGTGATCACTCTCTCTACCCCCGAGCCCAACCCTCGAACAGCCTCGTCACCTCACGGCCAGCCCGCGCATGGCAGGTGATCACCAGAATCGTGTCGTCACCGGCCACCGTCCCAATTACCTCTCGGAGCTGCGCGCGGTCGATCGCAAGCGCCAAGGGTTGCGCCAGCCCCGCGTCGGTGCGCAGTACCAACAGCTGCTGAACTTGGTCAACGCTCCGCAGGTAATCGACAACGGCCCGTCGCACAGCGGCGTCAGTGTGTGCGCGATTCCCCAACTCATCGCCCGGTTTCTGATATGACCCGTCGGCCGCTCGCTTGACGAGCCTGAGGTCCTTGATGTCTCGCGAAATCGTGGCCTGGGTTGCGTTGAACCCCTTGACCCGTAGCCGCCGACGTAACTCGTCCTGACTGCCGATCGATTCGCCAGTCACGAGATCAAGAATCGCCGCCTGTCTATAGTGTTTCATATTTATTCATTGCAATGGATTATTATACATAAGCTTCAGCATCGCGGCAATTTCTGATATACGCCATATTTACTGGATCTAAATGCGTATTACCGTCGAGTCAAGCTTGACCTTATGAATGACACTGATGTATAGATAGTCTTGAGTCTGTATAAATATACATACACAGGAAAGTGAGAATGCTACGGATCGGAGTTGTCGGTGCTACGGGGTATGGCGGTCAGGAACTGATCCGCCTTGTCGCTCGGCACCCGCATGCGAATGTCACCGTGGCGATGACGTCCCGCGCAGACGATGAGACGCGGACTCTGCCTGGCCTCACCCACATCTGGGACGGAGACCTCGCCGCGTTCTCGCTCGAACGTCTCGGCGCCGAAGCCGACCTGATCTTTCTCGCCCTGCCTGACACGGCGAGCGCAGTCCTCGTTGGCGACTTGCTCTCTCGTGGCCTACGGGTCTTTGATCTATCCGGCGCGTTTAGACTTCGGGATGTCGCGGTACGGCGGCGCTGGTACCCAGAGGCGCCACTGCTCGAGCACGCGCCAGTATACGGTCTCACCGAGCGACGGCGAGAGGCACTCCGCGATGCGCGCTTCGTGACCTGTCCAGGTTGTTATCCGACTGCGGCCCTTCTCGCGCTCGAGCCTCTAGCCGAGGCCGGTCTGCTTACGGGTGACGTCACGATCGACGCGAAGTCTGGGGTATCGGGTGCGGGACGGAAACCCAGTCTCCGAACTCATTTCTCGGAGTGCCACGGGAACGTGGTTGCCTACGATA
>Ga0310123_10000388_pt1 | contig 39564 bp, 29 predicted proteins | sample CB6_AW_1057_MG_FD_203505 | JGI IMG/M metagenome (GOLD analysis project Ga0310123, IMG submission 203505) | Marine microbial communities from Western Arctic Ocean, Canada - CB6_AW_1057 | ecosystem: Environmental > Aquatic > Marine > Oceanic | place: Canada: Western Arctic Ocean | collected... | reverse complement strand
TCTGACAGGCTGGTTATCGAAGCCCATTCGATCTCGTGCGGATTCACTGCCGCCGACTGGATCACGATGTTCTCATGAGCCTGGATGCTGGCGTCGTCTGAGACCTTCGTTTCGGCATTGACCGTCAGGAAGGCCAGCGAGATTGCAGCGGCACCTGCGTTGTCTCGTTTTGTGTTTGGGTCGCTTTCTTCCCCCCCGGGGCCGCCCCCTTCAATTACGGCAGAAGACTTGATTTCGGGCTTGTTCAGGTTGCGGCTCAACAACACCACGTCACCAGACTGACTCTGCAATACCGCTCCTGGCCCGACAAGGACAGTCGTCGTCGAGACATCTTCGAGGTAGGCTCCCGACAGGGAACCGGCGAAACTCACCTTTTGTTTGCCGTCCTCGGTCTGAGTTCCCTTCCCGGAGAACTTCTCCTTGATCAGACCAAGGACCCCCTTGCCAAGGGGTGTATTTTTTGCAACCAAGCCCATCCCGACCCCGGCTCCCGAAGCAACATCGTTCTTGACGGTGGTAATCTCCGACATGACGTGGAGATCGTCTTTCGCCTTCAGGGTCCCATCGACACTCGTTTTCACCGTGACGTCAGGGGTTCTCAGGACGGCCACTCCGATGGCGAGTTTTCCGTGCTTGTGAGCGGCGGCCGCCGCGCTGACCGAGTGGTCGCGATTCCAGTACGACGACAAGAACATATCGCCACCGGAATCCAGGGTGCTCCCGTCCGCGACAGTCACCGTCGACGTAATCCCCTCAGAGTTTCCGAGCGCGGCCTGGACATTGACGGACTCACCACTGTCCGGGGCCGGCCCCAGGAGCCCCTGCACGGTTTGGACAACCATCTTGCTGCTGGTGTAGGTACTGATGACCATCGAACCCGCAGAATCCAGATCGGCTCCATTGGCAATGCTGATCGTCGCCACCGGAACAGACTCGGCATAGGCCCCCGCCACGTAATATGTGATGGCCTTGGCTTTCGCTTCGGTGTCGGCATTGGCCGCCAGTATCAGATCGCCTGTTGTCGCCTCAAGTTTTGCCGACGAGCCCACGGTGATCGTCGATGTCGCATCCGCCATGGACACCGCACCGATCAACATCCCGAGAAAGTCCGTTGCTTGGGCGAGGACGCTACTTGCATCCTCCAGAAAACTCGTATCCGCACTCGAGTCGGCTGTCATCGAGATCTTGGCAGCCGTGATTGAAGCGTTGGCCCCGACACTGATCGAAGAGCTCGCGCTGGTTATTTTCACGCCGAGCGTCTCGGCCACATCGGTCGACGTGGCCGTGAATGCCAATTCGCCCGTCGTCGTCAAAGTTGTATTTGATTGCACAGCAATCGTCTCGGCCATTACCGAAACGTCTTTGCTGCCGAAATCGATCGACGACGCGGCCAGCGTCAGCACATCACTGTCACTCCCCAGCAGCCCACGAGATCCTCCATCCACTGACAGGCCGACACCGTTCTTCCACGAGTTGATCGTGATCGTGTCGTCACGATCCTGGCCCACCAGGTTGACCTGGTCGATCGCCGTACCGGTGTTCTGCAGACTCACACTCACCGGTGCCGAATCGAATCCGCTGCCCGTCAGAATCAACGCATTCGACGACGCGTTATACGCAACATCAACCGTCGTCGTCTCGGGACTCAGAAAGTTGTAATCCGGCAAGGTGACCGTCACCGACGACGCCGTCGAACCGGTGCCGTACACCACGTCCAACGCCGACAACAGCGTCCGGTCCTCCAGGACCTCCGCCATCCGGCTCATCGCCACAATCTTCTGACCTCGCGACCGCCGGGAGGGACGAACCGCACGGCGGCGACGACGAATCCTGCTCACCAATCCACCAAGCCAAGGTCGCAACAGCACGGCATCTTCTCCTGATCAACAGGGATCAACATCCCCGGACAAAGACCTCGAGAACACAACACTCTCGAAAGTCCACGCACCGAAACACTGACACGGGACAACAACCCGGGACCGGCGCATAGAAACACACCAGCACTCCTGTGCCCCAAGACAACTGAAAAACACGTAGCCATTCAGCACACAATAACCCGCCCTTCCCGATGTCGACCGAAAGTCAGACAGGGGGGCCTGCGCAAGCTGGATAACACGGACAAATATTTAGGATTGAAGCGAATAGGTAAATATCCGGTACGGTCAGGACGGTGTCAATTCGACCAGTCCAAGTTCTCACGACTCTTCAGCAACGCTCGCCGTTGATTCACCAGGTCTCTCAATTCCCAGCTTCCAACCAATGCTCAAGCCCTCGACCACCGGCCCGTCAACACGCTAGGATTGCCACAAATCGTGATCGGGGGCGTAGCTCAGTTGGCAGAGCAACGGACTTTTAATCCGTAGGTCGTGGGTTCGAGCCCCGCCGCCCTCACTCCGCTGTTCCCCACCCCTCACCTGGCCCGGACCGACCACCCAGGTCCCCCGAGCCCCGTCCGGTCCATCACCATGACGACTCGCGACACCGCCTGGGCCCTGACCGACCTGCACCACCTGGGGCTGACCGTCTCCGACATCGATCGCTCGATCCACTTTTACCGTGACCTGCTCGGCATGGAACTGATCGGTCGTCGGCCCAGCGTCACCGCCGGATACGTCGCTCAGCAGACCGGCTATGACGAGGTCGAACTCAACGTCGCCTCATTCCGCGTCAGCCCCACCTGCCGCCAGACCATGGAAGTGGTCCAGTACATGAACCACGTCGGCGAGCCCGCCGCAACCGAGACCAACCGGGCAGGGAATTCGCACCTCTGCCTTCTCGTCGATGACCTCAGGACGGCCGTCTCCGAATTGACCGAGGCCGGCGTCCGCTTCAAGTCCGACCCGGTCGAAATCACCGCAGGTCCCAACAAGGGCGGGCTGGTCATCTACCTGCTCGACCCCGATGGTTATACGCTGGAGCTGTTCCAACCTCCCATCGCCTCGACCGAAAAGGCCCCGGAGTGAGCCCCTCCGACACGTCCCAGCTGTTCGACCTCACCGATCGAGTCGCGGTGGTCACCGGCGGAGCCCGTGGGTTGGGCGAGGCGTCGGCTCGGGCGTTGGCCGAACTGGGCGCCTCGATCGTCCTCTGCGACATCGATAGCAAAGCCGTCACCGAAACGGCTGAGCGACTCGCCACCGAGACGACCACCACCGTACTGGCCCGCGGCTGCGATGTGACCGACCCCGACGCCGTCGACCAACTGGTCAGCGGCGTCATCGACGACCTCGGACGACTCGACATCCTGGTCAACAACGCCGGCATCCACCGCCGTGTCGACCCGCTGGACTACGACCCCGCCGATGTCGAAGCCATCCTGGACGTGAATTTCCGGGGCGCGTTCCAGGTCGCCGCACGAGTGGGCCGCGAGATGACCGCGGCCGGAGGCGGCAGCATCATTAACATCTCGGCGCTTGGAGGCGGCATCGCCGGGTTGGGACGTGCCGGGTCGGTTTACTGCATGACCAAGGGAGGCCTGGTCTCTCTGACACGCGAACTGGCCGCCGAATGGGGTGGCTCGGGCGTCCGCGTCAACGCACTGGCGCCCGGCTGGATCCGCACGCCCATGACCGAGGCGCTGCAAAACAACCCCGAGAGATCGGCCCGGGTAATGGCCCGAGTGCCCCTGGGTCGCTGGGGCGAGGCGGCCGACGTGGCCGGAGCCGTCGCCTTCCTGGCCTGTGACGCCTCGGCCTACATCACCGGCCACACAATCCCCATCGACGGCGGAGTCGCCAACGTGATTTTACTCGATGAGCCCACCTGATGCCCGGTCTCACACCACCACCCTCGACAATCCAGGGCCGATCGATCCCCTCGGGCCGACTCGGCACCCTGAGCCCATTCGAGGGTGACCGGTCCGACCCGTCTGATCTCGCCCGCGGACTCGACGAGGACGGCTACCTGTTTCTCCGCGGCGCATTGGACGCTGCCCTGGTCTCGGCGGCCCGTTCCGAGGTCTTCCGACACCTGGCCCGGGTAGGCGAAATCGCCGATCCGCCCGAGTCGGGGTTTGCCACCGGCAGCAGCCAGCGGCCCGACCCCTCCGACGACGAAGGCCTGTTCTGGCAAACGATCAGCGAGGGGCCAGTGCTGCGGCGGCTGACTCACGGCCTGGAACTGCAGACGATCCTTGACACCACCCTGGATGAACCCGCACGGGCCTTTGACCTGATCTATCTCCGCCCCACCCCCGTCGGACAAGCCACCGCGTTGCACTACGACTACCCCTTCTTCGCCGGCAGCGCCCAGCCGATGATCAATGCCTGGATCCCCATCGGTGACATCCCGGTCGAAGACGGTCCGCTGGTGATCGTCGAACATTCGAACCGCTTCTCTGATCTCATCGACCAGTTCCTGGCCATCGACTACGCCTCGGACCGCTCCAACGACGTCGTCCAGCAGGCCGCCTACGGGGGAGCCTCGGACACCGACCCGGTCGAGCTGATCACCGATCGCGACACCCGGCTGCTGACGGCTGACTTCCGATCTGGAGACCTGCTGCTGGTCAACATGTTCACCCTCCACGGCTCCCTCGACAACGTCTCGCCGCTGAACCGAGTGAGACTCTCGTGCGATGTCCGCTTCCAACCCGCCGGCCAACCGGCCAACGACGAACGCTATTTCGGCGAATACCCCAAGGGGTCCAAGGGCGGCGGATACGGCGACATGCGAGGTGCCAAGCCCCTGGCCTGACCCCCGCGGGGCTGCAGCAGGAACTTCAGACTGCACTCGGCCAGCACTTTGCGGTCTAATGGCCTCTATGAGCAGCCAACCGACCACCCGACGACACATGCTGGAAGTCGGCGGGCTCTCGATGCTCGGACTGGGCACCGGAGACTTGCTGCGACTCCGCCAGGCCGCCGCCGCAGGCGAGTTGGCACCCCGAGCCCGCTCGTGTGTTTTCGTCTTCCTGTTCGGTGGACCCAGCCACATCGATCTCTGGGACATGAAACCGGGTGCGGCGGTCGAGGTGCGTGGCGAGTTCAACTCGATCTCCACTCGCGAACCGACCGTGCGGATCTGCGAGCACCTGCCGCGACTCGCGCAGCAAATGGACAAGCTCTGCCTGCTCAGGTCGATGACTCACCGGATGAACGTGCACGGCCCGGCGATGAGCGAACTGTACACCGGCAGGCCCTACCCGTTCCCGCCAGTCACCGACCAGGCCAGTCCCGAGGATTGGCCCTCGATGAGTTCCCTGGCGATGCGGTACGGAGAGAACCGGGGCGGGCTGCCTTCCTCGATCGTGCTGCCCTGGTACCTGCAGTTTCCCGGCCAGTCACGGCTGATTGCCGGCCAGACCGCCGGCCGCATGGGCCGCAGTCACGACGCGGTGCTCGTCGACGGAGACCCCAACAAGGACGACTTCCAGGTCAAGGGCTTCGAACTGGCCGCGGATGTCTCGACCGATCGACTCGATCGACGCCGCACACTGCTCTCACAGTTCGAACGCAGCGGACCCATCCGCACCGGACGCAACTCCGACGTCGAGGGACGCCACCGCGATACGCTGCGGGCCTTCGATTTCCTGCAGCAGCGTGCCGGCCGGGCCTTCAACCTCGACCGCGAACCCGCCGCTGTTCGGGATGGCTACGGCCGCACCAGGATCGGTCAGAGCCTGCTGCTGACCCGCAGACTGATCGAGGCGGGCGTGCCCCTGGTCACCGTCAACTGGATCGACCCGACCAAGATCGATGGAGTCAACACCTGCTGGGACACTCACCAGCAGAACTTCCCCAAGCTCAAGAACCTGCTGTGCCCGATGTTCGACCAGAGCTTTCCGATGTTCCTGGACGACCTGGACAACCGCGGCCTGCTCGACACCACGCTGGTGGTCGCAGTCGGCGAGTTCGGGCGAACACCCAAGCTGGGAGAATTCACTCAGAGCAGCAACACGAAGTCCACGGGACGCGACCACTGGCCCTATGCCTTCACCGCACTATTGGCCGGTGGAGGTGTCCGAGGCGGACAGGTCTACGGTTCGACCAACCGAAACGGCGGACACATCGCAACCCGTCCGGTGACTCCCGCCGACCTGCACGCGACCATCTATCACCACCTGGGCATCGACCCGCAGCAGACCTACTACGACCGATTCCAGAATGTCGACCGCAGGCTCTGCGAAGGCCGTCGCGTCCGAGATCTCTAGGTTTCGGGACCCGCAACGAGCCCTCAAGACCGGAGTTCCCCAGATGACCCGCTCGATCAACCGCCGTGATCTGCTGAAATCGGCCGCAGCACTGGGCGCCGGGCTCTTCCTGGGCACACCCAATCCCAGGGCCTTCGCGGCGGCCAACGAGAAGATCAACGTGGGCTTCATCGGGATCGGTGGCCGTGGAGCGGCCAACCTCGGGTCGATGGTTCGGCTGGGTGAAAACGTCGTGGCACTGTGCGACGTGGACGACGCGCGAGCCGGTAAGGCGTACCAGAGGTATCCCAGGGCGAGGAAGTTCAAGGACTTCCGCAAGATGTACGACTCGATCGCCAAGCAGATCGACGCGGTGGTGATCAGCACCCCCGACCACACTCACTTCCACCCCGCGATGGCCGCACTGCAACTGGGTAAGCACCTCTACTGCGAAAAACCGATGGCTCACTCGATCTGGGAGGTCCGGCAGATGACCGACCTGGCCCGCAAGCAGAAAGTCGCCACGCAACTGGGCGTGCAACGCCACACGATCCCCAACGTCCACCGCGTGGTCGAGCTGATCAAGGCCGGGGCGATCGGGACGGTCACCGAAGTGCACAGCTGGATCGGCGGGACCCGCGGGATGTCGAAGATTCCCCAGGACCGCCCCGAAGTCCCCGCCCACCTCGACTGGGACCTCTGGCAGGGCCCGGTCGCACCACGGCCCTATTCTCCGACCTACTGCCCCTACGGCTGGCGGTTCTGGTGGGACTACGGCACGGGCGAGACCGGTAACTGGGGCTGCCACATCCTGGACATCCCCTTCTGGGCCCTCGATCTCGACTACCCCACCACCGTCTCGGCCTCCGGACCACCCGTCCACGCCCTGACCACACCTCGCTCGATGGCCACTCACATGAAGTTCCCCGCCCGCGGCGACCGGCCCGAGGTGATGCTCAACTGGTACCACGCCAACAGCGGACCCGAAATCCTCAAGAAGCACGGGCTGAGCCCAGGCGGCAACAACACGCTGTTCATCGGCAGCGAGGGCATGCTGCTGTGCGGATTCTCGAAACGGAAACTGTTGCCCGAATCGAAGTTCCCCAACGGCAAGCCAGCCGCCAAGCTGGACGTCAAGCGGGTCCCCGACTCGCCGGGGTTCTACCACGAGTGGACCGCCGCGATCCGCGGCGGCGGCCCGGCCACCTGCCACTTCGACTACTCGGGTCCGCTCACAGAAGCGGTGCTCCTGGGCAACGTGGCCTATCGGTCCGGTGGCAAGGAATTCGCCTGGGACCACAAGACGTTGACCGTCACCGGCAACCCCAGGGCCAGCGGGCTGATCAAGCCTGCCTTCCGAGTCGGCTGGCAGGTGTGACGCCAGACGCCGGTGACGACCGAGCGAACAACTCGCTCTTCACCTCGCCGTGGATGTCTGTCAGGCGGAACTCTCGGCCCTCGTATCGATACGTCAACCGCTCGTGATCCAGCCCCAGCGCGTGCAGGATCGTCGCCTGCAGGTCGTGGACGTGCCATCCCGCCTCCGTCGGCAGACACCCCAGCTCGTTCGTCTCGCCAATCACCTGCCCTGCCCGCACGCCTCCGCCGGCGAACCACATCGTGAACGCCTCGATCTGGTGGTCGCGTCCAACCCGACCCGCGGCCGCCATCGGTTTCTGAGCCACCGGGGTCCGACCCAACTCGCCACCCCAAATGACTAGCGTGTCATCGAGTAGCCCGCGGCGGGCCAGGTCGATGACCAGGGCTGCCGAGCCCTGGTCCGTCGTGCGGCACTCAGCGGGCAACCGCCTGCCGATGTCGGTGTGGTGGTCCCAGTCGCCGTGGAAGACCTGCACGAACCTCACGCCCTGCTCGACCAGCCGCCGAGCCATCAGGCAATTCCGGGCAAACGACGGACGGGCGGGGTCATCGATCCCGTACAGCTTCAACGTCTCCCTGGTCTCGCTGCCCAGCGACAGCAACCCGGGTGCACGTGCCTGCATACGGAACGCCATTTCGTAACTGGCAATCCGGGCACGGATCTCGTCGTCGCCGGTTGCATCGAGCCGCACACGGTTCAACCGGTTGATCGCGTCGATCGAGAGCCTCTGCCGTCGCGACGTGACACCGGGTGGATTCGAGAGGTTCAGGATCGGCTCACCGGCATCCCGCAACACCGTCCCCTGGAACTGCGACGGCAAGAACCCGTTGCCGTAGTTGGCACTCTTGCTCCGCGGCTTCGTCCCCAGCACAAGGAACGCCGGCATCTCCTGCGATTGGCTCCCCAGCCCGTACGCCACCCAACTGCCCAGGCTCGGCCGGCCAAACCTCCGCCACCCGGTGTTCATCAATAACTCGGCAAACATGTGATTCGTGTCGTCGGTCCGCAGCGTCCTGGCGATCGTGATTTGATCGACGATCCCCGCGGTGTGCGGCATCAACTCCGAGACCCACGCCCCGCTCTGGCCATGCCGACGGAACCGATAGGGCGAACCCATCAGCCGTGGCCGCTTCTCCTGGATCTGGGCGAACGACACCTGCTTCAACAGGCTCTCGGGCAACTCCTCGCCGTGCCGCCTGTTCACCTCCGGCTTCGGGTCGAACAGGTCCAGTTGGCTGGGTCCGCCGACCTGGAACAGGAAGATCACCGATCGCGCGCGGGGAGCGCTGTGCGACAGCCGCGGCCCGGGGCCACCAGCGGCTGCCGCCAACTGCGACATCGACATCGAGGCCAGCGACACGCCGCCGGCACCGAAAAAGGCACGACGAGACATGCTCGAGGTATTCGCGCTGCCAGGGATCTTCACGAAGTCCATGATCATTCTCGAGTGAAGAACTCGTCCAGGTTCAGGATGACCCTCGCGACCAGGACCCAGGAGGCCCGCTCGACCAGGTCCTCGGAAGCCGCCTTGGCATCGAGTCCCAGGATGGCACCACACGCGTCGCGGTCCTGCTGCAGAGTCTCTCGCTGGCTTTCGAACAACTCGAGCAACACACGACGCTCCGTCGGCGATGGCCTGCGTCCCAGGCACCTGAACACCGTGCTGTCGACCCGATCCGCCAAGTCCTGACCGTTCAGCCAACTCCACCGCCCCAGGCCACGGGCGGCTGTATAGAAGGAAGCGTCATTCAAAAGTGCCAGGGCCTGCACCGGGACGTTGGATCGATCGCGGCGTGTGCAGGAGGTCACCCCCTCGGGAGCATCAAACAGCGGCTTCAGCGGATGCGGTGTCAGTCGCCAGTGCCAGGTGTACAGTCCTCGCCGCCATCGGTCCTCGCCCTCGCTCGGTGTCCAGACCGCCGCCGTGGCCCGTGCCTCCAGCACTCCGGCCGGCTGATCGGGGAATACGCTGGGTCCCAGCATCTTTTCGGACAGCACCCCGCCGGCCTGCAGGCTGATGTCACGGATCACCTCGGCTTCGAGCCGCAAACGCCGTTGGCGACCCACAAGCCGATTTCCCGCATCAACTGCCGCAAGCTCCTGCCGCACATCGCTGCTCTGGCGGTAGGTGGCCGAGAGGACAATCGAGCGAATCAGTGGCTTGAAACGGCGGCCGTGATGTCGAAATTCCAGGGCCAGGTGATCGAGTAAGCCTGGATGCGAGGGCGGCGGTGTCTGCACACCGAAGTCGTTCTCGGTTTCAACCAGCCCGGCACCAAACAGCCTCTGCCAGACCCGGTTGACCGTCACGCGGTCCGTCAACGGGTTGTGTTCCGAGAGGATCCAGCGTGCGAGGTCGATACGACTCGGCGAAGAGGACGCGGACGTGGTGACGCCATCGGCTTTCGATTCGATCGCCAGGAACGCCGGGAAACCGGTGGCAACTCTCTGGCCCGGCACAGCCGGGTCGCCCTGCTCGAAGACGTGAGTCGGCTGGGGGGCCGACTTCAGCACCAGCGTGGCCGGCCCGCTTGGGCGGTCCGCCTTTTTCTTTTCGTCCCGGATCACCAGCCCGTCGCGGTAGCCCGGGTCGAATCCGGGTAACGGTAGCCGCTCGATGGATGTCTCGTTGAAGAACGCATACAGCCGGTAGAACTCCTCGTGTGAGAGGGGATCCGTCTTGTGTGCATGACACTGTGCACATCCCAGTGTCAGTCCCAGGAAGACCGAGCCGACGGTCTGCACCTGGTCGACGATCGCCTCATAGCGGACACCCGGATCGTAGATCACGTTGCACTGGAATCCGGTGGCGATCTTCTGCGAGACATCCGCTCCGGGCAGCAGGTCGCCGGCCAGTTGCTCAGTCACGAACCGCTCGAACCCCATGTCGGAGTTCAAGGCCTCGATAACCCAATCGCGGTACGGCCAGATCTGCCTGGGTGTATCCGATTCGTAGCCGCTGCTGTCGGCAAAGCGGGCCAGGTCCAGCCAGTGGCGACCCCAGCGTTCACCGAAGTGGGGTGAGGCGAGCAGTTCGTCGACGAACCGTTCCCAACGATCGGGGCGAGAATCCCCGAGGTAGGCTTCGATCCGCGAGGCATCCGGGAGCAGCCCGATGAGGTCCAGGCTCACGCGGCGAACCTGGACGGCATCGGGAGCCGGAGGAGAGGTGTCCAGTTGACGAGATGCCAGCCGGGCCCGCACAAAGCGATCGATCGGTGTCAATCCGGGCGACCGCGGGACGGCGGGTCGCCTGGGTGGTTGAAAGGCCCAGTGGAGTACGCGGTCCTGGGCCTCGATCGACCCGGTTCCCAGCACGGCCACGACAGCGATCGCGACGGCGAGCCAAGAAATCCAGCGGGTGCCAACCAGGATGTTCATCGGCTGTCAGGGTACTCGGTGAGGGCACCGATGAGACAGTCTGAGACCCGGCGGCGGAGCGAACGCAAGTTGCCCGACTAGGATTTGAACCTAGACTAAGTGATTCAGAGTCACTCGTGCTACCATTACACTATCGGGCAAGACGGAGCGTGCGGCCGAGTATAGTCGCCGCCCCACGCGGCGCGAATGGCAGCGGGTTGCCCTCCCTTGGGTTTCCGCCCCGGCTGTGTCTAGAATCGACGGCCGGCCTTCCGATGCCGCCAACGGGTCGTTTCTCCCGCTGGCCGGGTGTCCTCTGGTTCAAGTTGGCGGTCCACCGTGCTCACGCTACTGGTCTATTGCGTTTTGATCACCGTCGTTTCGCTCGCCGGCGGCTGGCTGCCCGGGATGATCCGCTTCACCCACGTGAGGCTGCACGCTCTGATGAGCCTGGTGGCCGGCTTCATGCTGGGTATCGCCTGCTTCCACATGCTGCCCCACGCGGTCGAACACGGCGGATCACTCGACTCGGCCATGCTCTACCTGATGATCGGGCTGCTGGGCATGTTCTTCCTGGTCCGAGCCCTGCATTTTCACCAGCACGGGTCGGTCGAGGAGACCGGGGATGCGGCCTCGTGCGATCACGACCACGACGACAGCCACGCCCACCACCACGCCGCTCAACACCGGCTCAGCTGGACCGGCGTCTTCGTCGGCCTGACGATTCACACGCTGATTGACGGAGTCGCCCTGGCCACAGCCGTCGCCGCATCCGCACAGTATGGCGGGACAGTAACGCTGGCGGGCGTGGGCACGTTCCTGGCGATCGCACTGCACAAGCCACTCGACTCGATGTCAATCACCACTCTGATGGCCGCCGGGGGCTGGTCCAAGCAGTCCCAGCTCAAGGTCAATCTCATCTACGCGGCCGTCTGCCCGGTCGCCGCCGTCCTGTTCTACCTGCTGATCGACCTGCAGCTCAGCGACGCCTCGGCCAGCACACTCGTGCCCGCCGCCCTGGCCTGCTCTGCCGGTGTCTTCCTCTGTATCGCACTGGGCGACCTGCTTCCTGAAATCCAGTTCCACTCGCACGACCGCATCAAATACTCTGCCTGCCTGCTGACCGGAGTCGCCCTGGCGTGGACAATCCGCTTCGTCGAACAGCCACACCTGCACGGGACCCAGCCCGAACCACCCTCGGCAACCGCCCCGCGGGATGCGTGAATCACTTCGCCGCGTAACCACCGTCGACCATCAGGCACTCGGCGGTGATGAACGAGGCCTCATCGGAGGCGAGAAAACAGATCGCGTTGGCGATCTCACTCGCCTCGGCCAGCCGGCACAGCATGTGGGCTCCGCCGAAATCCGCATGAGTCTCGGCCGCCTCCCGATCCAGCCCCTGCTCCCGGGCCATCTGCTCGACCACCGGCGTCCAGACCGTGCCGGGGCAGACGGCGTTGACTCGGATGCCGTGCGGGGCCATGTCGAGTGCCAGGCAACGCGTCATGCTGGCGATCGCCGCCTTCGTCGCGTTGTAGGTCACGAACTCGGGCTGAGCCAGGAAGCTGGAGATTGAGCCAAGGTTGACGATGGCTCCACGACCGGCAGCCTGCATCACCGGCACCACCGCCCGGGAGACTCTCGCTACGCCCAGCACGTTGACCTCCAGGCTCCGCCGCCATTCCTCGTCGGATGCGTCGATGCCCCGCATCACGAATACCGCAGCGTTGTTGACCAGGATGTCGATCCCGCCCAACTCCTCGACCACCCGCGTGACCATCGCCTGGACGCTCTCCTCACAGGTCACGTCGGTCTCGATGAACACCCCACCGGTAACCTGCTCTGCCACCTCCTGCCCCGTTTCCGAGTCGATCTCGGCCACCACCACCCGGGCACCGGCCTCTGACAGCCGACGGCACGTCGCTCGACCGATACCACGTCCACCACCGGTAACCACAGCAACTCGACCGCCCAATTCCGCCATGCTCGTTCTCCGTTTCCTCGACACCTGAAGGCTACAGCGGGTGACACGACCACGGTCGCCGACGCCCGGTGAGTGTAGCGACCCGCCGGATCGGCCGGTATGATCTCCGCCGTCGGCCACCCCCTTGACGAGTGCCTTTCGGAGCGCCACCGCATGAGACGACCACTCCCCGCCACACTCGCCCTGCTCGTCGCCTCGCTGCTCGTCTCGCCGCCACTCTCGGCAAAGGCCGCAGACCCCACAAAGCACCCGCTCTCGGAAAACAAGCGCAAGATGATGACCAGTGCCTGGGAACAACAGGTCAAGGAACTCACCGAACAGATCAAGCAGGAGCCCGATCGGGTCGGCTTCTACTCTCGCCGCGCCGACGCCTACTTCTTTCTGGGTCAGTTCGACAAGTCGGTGGCCGATTACCAGAAGATGGTCGAGTTGGACAAAAAACTCGACACGTCACACTGGCGGCGGGGCATCGCCTGGTTCTACGCCAAGAACTACAAGCAGGCCGCTCACCAGTTCGAGATCTACGACAACTTCGACAACGTCGACCGCGAGAACGGCATCTGGCGTTTCTTCTCCCAGGCCCGCGCCTACGGGCTCAAGAAGGCCCGCGTAGGGCTGCTGAAGTACAAAAAGGATGACCGCGAACCGTTTCCGTCGGTCTACAAGCTCTTCTCCGAGACGATCAAGCCCGAGGCGATCGTGGCCAGCATCAAGGCGGCCAAGATCAGCGAAACCGAGCGCGAGAAGCGGTACTTCTATGCTCACCTCTACATCGGCCTCGATCACTCCATCCACAAACGCGACAAGAAGGCGGTCGAACATCTCAGGCTGGCCGTCGCCAACACCTGGGGTCCTCGAGCCGGTTTCGGACCGCACTACATGTGGCAGGTCGGGCGGCTGCATTACGAACTGCTGACAGCGAAGAAGAAATAACCGAGGGGACTGGCCCGGCCGCCTTGGCGGCAGTGCCTGTCCCGGGATTTACTTCTGGTCGCCCGAGAGGTACCCCGCGGAGCTCTGGAAGAACTTCTGCCTCCGCCGCGTCACCACATCGGCCTGCTCGCCGGCGGTCTGCTCGAGGTCTTCAAGGTTGGCCACGCAGTAGCGGCACCCGATCACCCGCAGGTGAAACTCGATGTACTCGGCCCGAGTCGGCTCGGACGCCCCCAGCACATAGCTACCCAGTTCGCTCCGCGACGGACAACTCAGGCGACGACGACGCCAGATGGCACCGACCGAGTGAGCTCCCGGGTCGTGCTGATGCACCACCGCGGCCAATCGTTGCTGCAATTCCTTGTCACCGCGCAATGCCTGCTCGATCTCAGCCATCCGTTCGGCCGGCAGCTGTTCTTCGAGAAACGCCAGCAGTTCCTCGTTCGTTGCTCGGTCGGACGGCGGCATCACGGTTTTTCTCGCGGCACGCGGTGCAGGCTGTAGTGTCCGGTGGCCGGCCACATCTCGGCCTCTTCCCCCGCGATCCTACCACACGTCACCTCGTAGACATGTCCGGCTCGCAGCCCCTCGATCGCCAGCGTCACGCTGGTCCCATCTGCAGACACCCTCGCGGCGGTGACCTTTGCCCGGTGCCGCCCGGAATCAGCAGTCGTATAGCCTCCCTTCCAGACTCGCGTGTATCCCGACACGGTGTAGGACTCTGGCTTCGAGGCGACCTGTCGGTCGACCGCTCGAGCAAACTCCAGCCGGAATCCAGTGGGCACCGCTTTCAGATCACGGATCCCGTTGGGTCCTCCCGCCACTGGCCTCAGCCGTGTGATCGTGCCGGTGTTGCGGCCCCCCAGCCAGCCGCTGTCGTAGATGTTGCCGATGTAGATGTGTCCCCTGGGACTGACGGCGACCGAGAGTGGCCCGACGAAGTTCTTGTCTCCCACGCCCGCCCCCGGTCGGGAGAAGTGAAACACCGCTCCCTGCATCTCGCCACCAACTTCCTGCATCGTGAATCTCACCAGGAACCGGTTGTCGTATTCACAACCGATGCCGTGTCCGGCGACCGAGCGGTCTGTGAACCCCTTGGGCAGGAATGCCAGCCCGTTGACGCTTCGCGACCAGGGATGCGGTACGTGGATCGCCGGCTTCACCGCGGCCGACTCGTGCTTCTTTTCGAATCGGCTCGGCACCCCATAATTCCGTCCCGGCACCAGGTGATTGATCTCGTTGAACGTGTTCTGCACACCCTGGTTGTCGCTGACAAAGATCCGACCCTCCGAATCGATGGCCAGGCCGGTCGGGTAGCGGAAGGCATGCCCGACCGGTTCGACCCGGCCCTGCGGTGAGATCCTCAGCACCTTGCCCCTCCAGCGACTGGTCAGCTCGACCCGGGTGCGTTGTGCGTAGTTGCTGCCCAGCCCGACGTACAGGTCCCCCTTGCGGTCTCGCACAATCCCACACGTCCAGTCGTGGTAGTCGTCGCTGTAGCCCCATCCACTGGCCAGCACCGACCGCTGATCAGCGCGACCATCCCCGTCGGTGTCCCGCAGCCTCAGGACCTCGGGCTTGTGAGCCACGATCAGGTCGTCGCCATCGGCGATGATTCCATACGGTGACGCCAGGCCTTCCTCGAACAGGCTCAGCTTGTCCTCCAGCCCGTCGCCGTCGGTGTCGTGAGCCAGGTAGACGTGGCCCTTGAGCGACGTGAATGCCAGGGTTCCGTCCTTCGTCCAGGTCATCGCCGTGGGCATGATCGATGGCGAGATCGGCAACCGGATCCCCTCGTACCCCGGCACGCTGGTGACCCGCTCGATCCGCGCCGGCCGGGACGGGATCGCGGCCATCGACAGGGTGCTGGGCACAACCGAGGTGGCATACCTCAACACGATCCGCCGCGAGACCGGTCCCAGGTTGCCGCCGGGGGCCTGGACGTCGAGCCTGGCGAAGTGCTGCTGGCCCTGCCCTGGCAGTGTCCCCCACGCCCCCACACCTCGAGGTCGAGAAGGCCGCACCGTGTGGTGCCAGGCACTGACGCTGGCATCGCCCAGCCGCCTCCGAGCCGTCGGCCGGCCGATATAGAACTCGACCCCCTTGGGGAATCCTCCCAGCAGGGCCTGCTGTGGCTTCGTCACGCTGACCGACACGTCGCGGTCCCAACCACTGGTCCCCTTCGACAATTCCCGGGCTGGCGTCGGCTGCAGACGTTCGCTGACCTGGACAGTGAATCTCTTTTTCCTGACCCCGAACTGCAGCTCGTAGAGTACCTCGACCGCACCTTCTTCATCCTGCCCGTACCCGATCAACCGCGCCGCGGTCACCGCGTCCTTCAACGGACGGTGCACCGCGACCGGCTTCCCGGCCCCATCGACCGTCACCAGCACCACGTCGCTGCGTCGCTCTCCGCCGGTCAACACCGACCGCCCCGCCATGTCCCAGAACCAGCTCTTGCCCTGTGTCCGCTGGGTGGCGAAGTCGCCGAACGTCCACATCGCCAGGTTGGCTCGATCGAGATCTAGCAGCAGGTTGTGAGAATTTGGGAACCCGATCGCGAGCGACCGGGCCACCGACCCGCCACCGGCCGATTCGGGCAACGTGAACACGTCGCGAACCACTCGAGGTGGCTCGCCTCGATTGACCACCAGGAACTGCTCGACCGCGTTGGGATTCACCGGTGCCTGGAACCGCTTGTCGTTCAGAGCATCCCACATCGCCGCAAGTTGACGTTCGATGTCGCCACCGAAGATGCCCTTCAGCGGTTTCTTGTACGAGGGCATTTCCATCCCTGGCACGATCCTCAACGGCTCGCGACACCACCTCAGGAAGTACTCCCGGCGGATGCGGCCGGCCAGGCCCTTGAGATCCGAACCGCGTGTCGCCAGGGCGACGTTCCTGGGAGTGAAGCTGCCAAAGCGATGACAGGCGATGCAACTGAACCCCTTGAAGCCGACCAGGTCTTGCGACTCGAGCAGGTCCTGGTCGCTTCCGCTGCGTGGCGGTACCGCCGGCGTCGCGGGTGGGTCGGCGGGGATACGGTCCTTTGCCTTCAGGTGGTGCGTCAGTGCCGCAAGTTCGTCCGGCGTGTGCGCAAAGCGGGGCATGCGGACCCGCAGCCACGGCATCCGCACCGTCTGCTGCTTTCCGGCCACCGAGCGGCTCAGTTCCGCATCAAGCAACTTGTCACCGACGGCCGTGAGGGACGGCGGGACCATCGCCTGGCTCTGACCGGCCAGTGCCTCGGACGACAACGCAACCGAACCGGCCACTGCTGCATTCCCCTTGCCGGTGCCCCGTTCGTGACACGCAAGGCAACCCCGCCGCTCGAGTACCAAGCGACCGCGCTCGTAGCTCGACAACGCGGCCAGCGGCCGCTTGACTCGTGATTCGACAAACGCCCGGATGGCCGCCAGGTGGCTCTTGGCCAGCAACTTGCCGAAGGCAGGACGTCGCCTGCCCCGGTCCGGAGCGTCGCCCAGGCAACTCGACGACCAGTCGGTCACGACCCGGGACAGGTCACCCGGGCGACGCTCGGCTGTCTTGTCCCTTTTTGGTTTGGCTGGTTGTCCCGGCAATCGATGGCAGCTGGCACACCCGGCCGCCTGCACCAGTTTCTGCCCCCGCTCGACCTGCTCGAGAGTCGCCTCAAACGACGCACCCCGCCAGGGGCCACCCAGGGCCGACAACGCCACGACCAGCTGCAGACGCTCGGTGTCGCTGAGCAGAAACAGCGGCATCTGGTGATCGCGATTCAGTCGCGACGGCTCCTTCAGCCAAGTCCAGAGCCAACGGGTCGAGCGGCGGCGGCCGACATCGGTCAATTCCGGTCCCGACTCGATCGACGTGCCACCCACCGCCTTGACCTTGTGGCACGCCAGGCATCCGGTCGACATCAGCAGCTGCTCCCCGGCCTGGCGAAACTTCTTGGGATCCGGCATCTTCAGCTTCGGTGGCTCGAGCAATTCGACCTTCCGACCTGCCGCGAGCAACCACCCGACGATCGACCTGGCCTCCTCGGGGTTGATCCCCACGTGCGGCATGCGGTGAGAGCCGTTGACCTTGCGAGGATCGACGATCTGGTCGACCAGCGAGCGGAGCGAGGTGCCGACGGTTGCCGTCGAGAGATCTGGAGCCGAGGGTGCTGCTGGGTCGTGAGTTCGCACGTGGCAACGATTGCAGCGATGCGCTTTGGCCAGGCGTCGGCCGACTTCGACATTCAGTAGATCGCGGCGAGGCCCCGGCAGGAACAGCAGCTGAGCCGGAAGCGGCTCGAGCGGAAAGTGCACCGACGACCAGAACAGCATCACTCGTCCCGATGGGCCCGTCCGCGAGTACTCGATCTCCAGCGGCTGCTCACCAAACGTCAACTCGATCTCGCCACCGGTCTTCCAACCCGGCTTGGCCGATTCAGCCTCCAGGACCTCGCGGCCTCCAAGTCGCACTCGAATCGTCCCGCTGAAGAACGCGTGCCAGCGATAGCGGCCCGGCTGTCGGACCAGCAGATTGCCCCGCCACAGGGCCCGAAACGGACCCTCGGGCAACCGCGTGTCGGGCGAGGAACTCTTCCAGTCAAAGGCGATGTCCGGATCGATCCGCTCGATCGTGTGACCGCCTGAGGTGTAGGTCCCCAGCAACCCCGGCTGGTACTCGTCATCGACTTCGGACAACACCTCCTCGTCGGCGGCACTCGGCCCGGTTCCCAGCAGAACCAGCCCCAGCATCAGCAGCCACCACGTTCGGGTTGCCCCTCCGTCTTGCATCGTTATCCCTGGTGTTTCTCTCTGTTTCTCTGTCAAAGCAACTTGGCCGGTGATTATAACCTGACGAAGAGAAAACTGGTGCGCCGTCGGCACTCCCAACCTTTGCGTGGATCATGCCCGCTAACAACACGCATCGCCTGCTCGAGTCGATTCGGCAGGCGATGGAGCAATCCGAATTGCTGAACACGCTGGCCACCGTCAGGGAGTGGGCCGAGGACGAGGTCAGCCTCGTGCTGGGCGTCGCCACCCGGGCTCTCTCTGGCGACGAGATCGATCAGTTGGTCTCGCAGGGGAACCGGGCAGCGGACTGGTCGAATGTCGAGGTCGGCTCGAAATTTGCCACCGACCATATCTGGGGCAACCATTTCCTGGGCAAGGTGGTCCTGGGTCACTTCACCGGCACACCGGCCGAATTCGAGGCCAGGGTGGCGCTGCCGACCGGGGTGTCCGACTCGACGCTCAGGGACTGCGAGATCGGTGACGAGGCGCTGATCCACCGCGTTGGGCTGATCTCCGGCACCTTGGTCGCGCCGCATGCCACCATCGTCGGCACCGACAGCGTCACGGGCGGTGAGGAGACATTCTACGGTTGCGACCTGGCGTTGCCGCCGGGGATCGAGGCCTGTGTGGTCCGCATGGGAGCCTTCGCCGAGTTGAATTCGACGATGCTAGCCGAGTTGATCGAGTGTTTCGACGACGAGGACTTCCGGGTCGACTACGAGAGCCTGCTGGAACAGTACGTCGTCGAAGCGACCGGCCACTGGACGATCGTCGACGAAGCCGCCGTGGTCCAGGATTCGGGTCGGATCGTCGGATCCTACATCGGCCGCGCCGCGGAGGTGCGGGGAGCACGGATCATCGACAACTGCTGCGTGATCTCCGACGAGGAACAGCCGACGTCGATCACCGACGGAGCCTGCCTGTACGGATCGATCGTCCAGTGGGGCGGCACCGTCAGCACCCAGTCGGTGGTCCGGGACTCGGTGATCGGTGAACACGCCACGGCCGAACACAACGCGGTGATCGGCGAATCGTACATCGGAGCCAACTCGCACATCGGCCAGGCCGAAGTCACCGCTTCGCTGCTGGGCCCTTTCGTGGCCGCTCACCACCAATCGCTGCTGATCGCCGCGACCTGGCCCGAGGGCCGAGGCAACATCGGCTCGGGAGCCCAGGTCGGCTCGAATCACACCGGCCGCGCCGCCGACCAGGGGATCCACTGCGGCGAGGGCCTGTTCTTCGGACTGGGCTGCCTGGTCAAGTTCCCTGCCGACTTCACCTCCGCACCCCACACTGTCATTGCCGCCGGAGTCATCACGCTCCCGCAACGACTCGAATTTCCTTTTTCGCTGATCAACATCCCGACCGACCCCGTCGATTCCACCGTGGAACTCCCGCCGGGACTCAACCAGTTGACTCCCGGCTGGGTGCTGAGGCACAGCCTGTACCAGGTTCGCCGCAACGACGAAAAGCACCGGCAACGAGACCGGGCCCGTCACGACGTCCTGGCCCTGGATACGTTTTCACAACGCACGATAAAGCTGATGCAGGCTGCTCTGAAGCGGCTCGAGGAGGCTGCTGAACAACCGATCTACATCGACGCCGACATCGCCGGATTGGGCAAGAACTTCATGACCCGAGCCTCGCTCGAAGATGCGATCGACACGTACCGCTTCCACATCGACTGCTCCGCTCTGCACAGCCTCAAGCAGCGGCTCGAAACGTCCGGAGTGAAGGCCGCCGCCACGCGGGCGGCCGACTGCCTGCAGGCAGATCCCGACGACACCGACTGGACATTCGCTCGCCAACTCCTGGGCGACCGCACCGACCTGCCCACTATGCTCGAAGAACTCAGGGCCGGCGAGCGAACGATGGCCGAGAGTGTCGAGAGGTCCAAGCGGAAGGATGACGAGCGGATGGCGAAGATCTTCGGCGAAGCAGTCCCCACGAGCACGCCGGCGGAAGAGGATGCGATGGTCAAGTCGAGCTGGACCGCCTTCGAACAACTTTCGCGAGAAATCGACTCGCTGCTCGAATGACCCTTTCACCGGGAAACCGGGAAACCGGGAAACCGACTCATGGACTCTCGTACACCCTCGCTGACATCACCGGTCGATCGGATCCGCTCGATCAACGAGCCGGGCATCTCGGTGTTCGAAGTGCCGCTGGTCCACGCCACCACTGAGACACTCGAGGGCCTGGCCACTCTCGAGGACTCGTTCGAGGAGGCCGAGGTGCGGATTGAGACCTGGCCACAACCGGGCTGGCGACCGGTGGTGGCCGGAACCGGCGACGAGGGCGGAGTGACCCGAGGTGAGTTTGAAGTCTATCGCAGCGGCCAACTGGTGCTGGGCCGCAACCATGCCGTCGACGGTTTCTACGTCACCGGCTGGTTCGACGACCCGGGGACGGCCTCAAAAGAGGTGACTCCCGAGGACCCGTCGCGGGTGCTGGTCAGTGAAGCAAACTACCACCCCGACGGCGGCCAGGTCTTCTCGCCCCGCGACGGAGACCCCTTCGTGGCACTGCTGGCTCCCGCCGGCGACGACGTGACCCCTGGGGACTTCCGAGCCTATTACTGCGACGGGCGGCACGGGGTCAACCTGCTGCCGGGTACCTGGCATCAACCGCTGTATCCGCTGGGTGAGCGGGTCGTATTTGATGACAAGCAGGGACGGGTCCACGCCTGCATCGCGGTTGATTTTGTCAGCGAGTTCGGCGTCTTCCTGTCGGTGCCGTTGTTCGAGCCGCCCGCTGCAGAGGGCTAGGGCCGCGACGCGGCCGCCGTGTCGGCGATGCAATACAGCACCTCGCGACGACTGCCCGCCTTCAGATGGCCGACCCGGGCGTAGAGCCGACCGCCACAGATCGACGGCGTGGCAAACACCTCGTTGCCCAGCGTGTTGCGGCCTAACTCGATGTACTTCGCCGGCGAGGCCTTGAACACGAACGTCGTCCCACGCTCATTGGTCATGTAGATGTTCCCACCGGCAATGACCGGCGAGGCACTGACCGGACCGGCCAGGCGTTCTCGCCACATCACCTTGCCATCGGTCGCCCGCCAGCAGAAGACGATCCCCGGATCGGTCATCGCGTAGACATAGCCACCGTGCACAATCATCGACTGCTCGTAGCACTTCTGAGTGTTTCTCCAGACGATCTTCCCCGAACCGTCGGCCTTGATGCAGACCGTCTCGGCCTTGGGAAACCCGCCGCTGGCGAACACCAGGTCCTTGTGCCAGACCATCGTGCCGCTGGTAGCCATCGTGGTGGCCGGGACCTCCCACAGCCCCTTGCCGGTGTCGGGATCAAAACCGGCGACGCGGTCGCAGCCGGAAATCAGTACCTGGTTGCGGCCGGCGACTCGGGCGAGAATTGGAGACGAGTAGCTGATGCGGGCCGGTCGTGGGATCCGCCAGGCCAGCTTCCCGCTGCTTCGCTCAAGCGACACCATGTAGCTGCTGTCGTCACACTCGGCCAATACGATCAGGTGCTTGCCATGAACGATCGGTGAGGCGGCATAACCGTTCTTGTATTCGTCGGGTCGGAAGGGACCGATCTGCTTTTGCCACAACTTCTTGCCGGCCATGTCCAGGGCCGTGACATGGATCGCCTGGTGGTGGTAGGCGGCGGCGAACAGCCGGGTGCCGTCGGCAGCGACGGTGGGTGAGGCGTGAGTGTTCTTGCGGTGGATACGAGCCGGGAATCCGCCGCTGTTGATCGTGGTCTGCCACCGCCGCTTGCCACTCTTGCGGTCAAACGCCACCACCGACTGGGTCTTGGCGGTCTCGTTGGACGTCTGCAGCACGACCAGTGAGCCGATGACCGTCGGCGAGGAGTGGCCACGACCGGGCACCTCGGTCTTCCAGGCAATGTTGCTGGTGGCCGACCACTTGACCGCAGCCCCCGCTCCAACGGCGACCCCGTCGCGAGCCGGACCTCGCCACCACGGCCAGTCGTTAGGACCGATCTCTCCGGCGACAGGCTCTGTGGCAATCGCCAGCGGCGGGAGCAGAAGAAAAAGCGAGAGAGCCTGGAACGAGAACCCGAAGATAGACCGCATGACTGGGTGTGCTCCTGAAACCAGAATCCTCAACCTCTGGGCACCGGCATCCTACTCGCTGGCACCCGCCGAGGCGACTGACTGACACGTGCGGTTCGGGTTGAGTATGCTGTCGGTTTCGCGACCCATTTCCAGGAGTTCCGCCAACGATGCATCCCTTTGTTGAGAAAATCCGCAGTGGCCAATTGTGCCTGGGCACCTGCATCAGCCTCTCCGACGCCCAGGCCGCCGAGGCCTTGGGCCCGGACACCGACATCCTCTGGATCGACACCGAGCACGCCTCGATCTCGCTGGACAGCATCAAGACGATGATGATGGCGCTCAAGGGCACCGACACCGCAGCGCTGGTCCGCGTTCCGTGGAACGACCCGGTGCTGGTCAAGCCAGTGCTCGACCTGGGCGCCGACGGCATCATCTTCCCGATGATCCGGACTGCCGATGACGTCCGCAAAGCGGTCTCGGCCTGCCGCTACCCGCCTGCCGGCGAGCGAGGTTTCGGGCCGCTGCGACCGCTGGACTATGGACGCAGGAACGCGGTTGAGTTCTGCGACGACGCGGACGAGAACATCATCGTGGTCGTGCAGATCGAGCAGGCCGAGGCGGTGGAGAACATCGAGGAGATTGTGGCGGTCGAGGGCCTGACCAGCCTGGCCTTTGGCCCGATGGACCTTTCGGCCTCGCTGGGCCACCGCGGCCAGCCGGGTCACCCGGCGGTCGAGGAGGCGGTCAAGCACGTCGTCGAGAAGGCCAGGGCGGCCGGAGTCGCCACGGGTGTTTCGATCGGCTCGAACCCCGAATCGGTTGCCCAGTGGGCCGACTACGGCCTCGACTGGATCTGCTACGGCGTCGACGTGACACTGATGATCCAGTGCTTCAACGATGTGGCCGCCCACGTCCGCAACCACGTTGCCATTTCAGACTGACCAACCACCCCTTCAAGGACAGGCACCCGCCACAGGGGGGAGCCTGTCCTTCCCTTGATAAGGCTCCACCATGCCCTCCGGACCTACCCTGCTGCCCTCCGCCTGGGACATCCCTCAGATCTTCCGTGACCGGTTGGGAATCACCTCAGGTCGCCAGCGGGCCATGGTCCACGAAGGCCACCTGCTGCTGGTGCTGCATGCGCCACCCGCTGATGACCATTCCGCACGTGGCGGGAGATTCTTCTGGAGGGATCCCGGTGGAAGCTGGTCTGCCCATTCCACCGGTACGCCATGCCGCTCGCTCGATGCCCACCTGGCCGAGTTCGAGAGGATCGTTGCGGAGCTCGACGAGCGGGATCCGGCTGATGAGAATGCCATCGAACTGCACGCCGACATCACCGCACTGGCCCCGCTGGTTCGGACCACCCGCAACCTGCACTCCGCCCTCCAGCACGCTCGTGAAATGCTCTCTGAGGTCGAGGAGATCATCGTCTACCGCGACCGGTCGAATCAAATCGAACGGATGGCCGAACTCGCCTACCAGGATGCTCAGAATACACTCGGATTCACAACCGCGTTGCAGGCCGAGGCCCAGGCCACCTCCGGCTTCCAGATGGCCCGCTCGGCCCACCGCCTCAACCTGCTCGTCGCCTTCTTCTTCCCGATGGCCACGCTGTCGGCCATCTTCGGTGTCAACCTGAAGCACGGCTTCGAGACGGCGAACGACCCATTCCCCTTCCTGGGTCTCATCGCCCTGAGCATCGCCAGCGGCTTCATGCTCAAGTCGTTTATCTCCGCGGACTTGCCGTCACCGAATTCAGAATCCGAAACCTAGCCTGCCTTTTGGCTGGCCGCTCGAGCCAAGGACCTGCCCAGCACCATGCCGATTCTATTTCGACTGCTGACCGCCGTTCTGCTCTTCACGTTGACCTGCGACGGGGCTGCCCCAAAGTTCGCCGTCCAGGTGGTCAAGAACCGCTCGACCGGAGACTACCGCAAGCTGCGGCAGATGATCACCGGGCCCGACGTCAACACTCACCCCGCCTATCGCGGCTGCACCGGGTTTGTCGGGTGGGAATCGGTCATCCAACTCAGGAACGGTGACCTGCTCACTTCGTTCTCAGCAGGCTACTGGCACGTCTCCTTCCCCACCCCCATCGACCTCAAGCCGCCACTGCTCGAGCAATACACCCGCGGAGGATTTCCAGCGAAGATCGACGCGCCCACCGGTGGCCGCGGACTCTGGTGCCGCTCGAAGGATAACGGCCGCACCTGGTCGCGACCGGTCACGCTGGTCGATACGCCTGGCGACGACCGGCACCCGGTGATCGTCGAACTCGACAACGGCACACTGGTCTGCGTGTTCTTCGTCATCGACAACTGGTACGGCTACGACAAGCCGCCCAAGGGCCGGAACAAGAACAGCCGAGTCGCCTCGATCCGCTCCACCAACGGCGGCCGCAGTTGGTCGAAACCTGTCTACATGCCCTCGCCATTTGGTTACTACGACCGGATGTGCGGCAAGCCGGTGGTGCTGCCCGACGGCGGCGTGCTGCTGAGTACCTACGGCAAGGACACCTGGACCGGCCCTGAACAGTTGGGCATCTACCGCAGCGACGACCGGGGCAAGAGCTGGCAGTTCGTCTCGAGGCTCAAGGGCACCACCGGAGCACTCGACGAACCGGCCATCACGCGAGCCGCCAACGGGCAGGTCGTGATGGTCGCCCGGCCCAACGGAGAACTCGCGTTCTCGAAAAACGACGGCCGCAGTTGGAGCAAGCCGATCGCAACCGGGATCAAGATGGTCGCACCCTGCCTGTTGACACTCACCGACGGCACGATTGTGTGCCTGTATGGCTACGGGGGCACCGGAGGACTGCAGGTCATCTTCAGCGACGACCATGGCCACACCTGGACCGCACCGGCCCGTGATCGAGGCTTTCCGCTGGATGGGTCGGTCTATGTCTACTCCATCGGCACCGAGTTGTCCGACGGATCGATCTATGTCGTCTACTACGATCCGCGAAGCAAACAGCAGAAGACGGCGATCTGGGGACTGCGACTGCGGATCAGGAAAGACCGCCAGGGAATTGACCTGTTGACAATCGGAAAATAGGCCGAGGTCAGACGCCGCCCGTGGCGGCGTCTGACCTCGTGCATGGACCCCACGAAATGTTCTCACGCCTGCTGCCACTCCTCATTCTCATCGCCACTCTGGCCCCAGCGGCTCTCTCGGCACCGCCCCACATCGTGCTGATCGTCGCCGATGACCTGGGCTTCAGCGACCTGGCCTGCTTCGGCAGTGGCTACTACCGCACGCCTCACCTCGACCGCCTCGCCCGCTCGGGCATGAAGTTCACCTCCACCTACACCTGCGGCCCCAACTGCGCCCCGACCCGGGCGTGCCTGATGAGCGGCCAGTATTCACCGCGTCACGGCATCTACACCGTCGGCAGCGGAGCCCGCGGCCCGGCACGGCTCCGCAAACTGGTCCCCGTCGCCAACACGACCGTGCTCGACTCGAAGATCGTCACCCTGGCCGAAACGCTGCGGGCGGCCGGATACACCACCGCCCACTTCGGCAAGTGGCACCTGGGTCCACCACCGACTGCCGGACCTCGCCAGCAGGGATTTGACATCAACTTCGGAGGCAACCGGACCGGCTCACCCCGCGGCGGCTACTTCTCGCCCTACCGCAACCCGCAACTCAAGGACGGGCCCATTGGCGAACACCTCACCGACCGGCTCAGCACCGAAGCCGCCGGCGTGATCCGGCAACATGTCCGAAAATCAGCCGACAAGCCCCTGTTCATCTACCTGCCGTTCTATGCCGTCCACACACCGATCCAGGCCAAGCCCAAGTTGGCCGCCGAGTACGCCCAACGAGCGACTGTTGGAGGCCACAAGAATGCGAAGTACGCAGCGATGGTCGAGACGATGGATTCGGGCGTCGGACGAGTCCTCGCCGCCCTGGACGAAATGAAGATCGCCGACAACACCCTGGTCATCTTCACCTCCGACAACGGCGGGCTGGGTGGTTACACCTCCGCCGACCGTCAACTCCCCAACGGCATCACCGACAACGCCCCGCTGAAGGGTGGCAAGGGGATGCTCTACGAGGGCGGCATCCGCGTGCCGATGATTGTCCGCTGGCCCGGACACACCCGCCCCGGCTCATCCTGCTCGACGCCTGTGATCACCGTCGACTTTTATCCCACCCTGGCCGAGATTGCCGCAGCTGCCCTGCCGGAAAAGCAGACCCGTGACGGAGTCAGCTTCACCGGCCTGCTTCGAGGCAAGAGCCTGCCCGAACGGCCCCTGTTCTGGCACTTCCCGGGCTACCTGCAGGCCTACGGACGCCAGGGTGCCTGGCGAACCACTCCGGCGGCCGCCGTTCGGCTGGGTGACTGGAAGCTGATCGAGTTCTTCGAGGACGGCCGACGTGAGCTCTACCACACTGGCCGTGACATCGGAGAAACCAAGAACCTGGTCGAATCCGAACCCGAGGTGGCCGCTCGCCTGCTGCGGCTGATGATCGACTGGCGAAAACGCACCGGGGCCCCGATGCCAACCAGGAAAGACGATGGTGCAAGATGAGAATCACCGATGTCGAGCTGATCCCGTTTGACGTCCGGCGTCGCTATGCCACGCAAATTGCCCAGGAGGGCGGCGGGGCCCGCGAGGTGGTCCAGGCGTCTCCGTTCCTGTTCCTCCGCGCCACGACCGACAGCGGCCACACCGGCTGGGGAGAAATCTCGGATATCGAGCCCGACGAGGTACCCGACCCGCAGGCCTGGCAGGAACGGGTAGCCGAGGCGCTGGTCGGTCGCGACCCGATCGATATCGCACGCCATCATGCCGAGTGGGCCGAGATATTCCCCGACGCCGATGGCATCGGAGGCTCATCGTTGCACCGCTTGACCCGAGCCGGACTCGACATGGCCTGCTACGACCTGGTCAGCCTCGCGGCAGACACTCCCGTCTGCCGCTTGCTGGGCGGACAGTGGCACCAGTCGATCCAGATCTCCTGGGTCGCCTTCATCCGCGAAGACCTGGACTTGCTGCGTGAGGAGATTGCCGAAAAGTGTGCCGAGGGATTTACGGCGTTCAAGCTGAAGGTCGGAGTCGACATCGACCTCGACGAACAGCGACTGGCGGTGATGCGGGACACGGCCGGGCCGGGCGCCAGCATCAAGATCGATCCCAACGGCGGCTGGGATCGTGACCAGGCCGTGACCCACATCCGCCGCCTGGCTCGCTTCGATCTGGACGGAGTCGAGACTCCCGTCGGTGGGCGGGATCCGGCAGACCTCGCGGTGGTCCGCCGGGAGGTCGACGTGAGCCTGATCGAACACGTGGCCACGGCCAACGATGCGCTTCAGTACATCCGCCACGAATCGCTCGATGTCTTCAACATTGCCACCACAGGATGTGGCGGGATCTTTCCCGCGCGGCAGATCGCGTCGATGGCCGAAACGGCCGAGGTGGGGTTGCTGTTGGGGAGTACCGTCGAGATGGGGCCGGGGACACGGGCGCAGGTGCAGCTGGCCGCATCGATTCGAGGCCTGAGCCTGGCCAGTGACCTGGTCGGGCCGGGACTGTATGCCGAAGATGTGCTGGAGGAGCCGCCCGGGTATGTCGGCGGGCATCTCGAGGTGCCCAAATCGATCGGGTTCGGGGCGGGGATTACGCTGTAGAGGTGGGGTCAGACGCCGCCGGTTGCTCACGTCAACCACTGGTGCAGCTGCTGCAGACCGGCCAGCAACCGGTTGTACGACTTCAACTCACCGGGTAACTCCACCGGGTGACTCTCGGCCACCCGACGCCTCGACTCGGCCCGCACCGACTCCAGAAACTCGGGCATCCCGTCGACCACCACGTCGAGCTCGACGGCCCTCTGCATCGAGAAGACCGAGAAGTTGGCCGAGCCGGCGATGACCTGGCGTTCGTCGACAAGCATCAACTTCGAATGGACCATCTTGTCGCTGATCACAACTTCGATCGATGCCTTGCGACAGATCCGGTGCAGTGCATGCCAGTTGATGTCGTCACCGATATTGGCTTCGCGTGAGAAGAGTATCGTGACGTCGACACCTCGAAGAGCCGCTTCGACGATCGCATTGCCGACATCGGGATCGCCGATGTAGGCCATCTCGATGTAGACCGATTCACTGGCCTGCTGCAGAGCCTCGACGATTCGCGGCTTGATCTCGAATTCACGCTGGCCGGGTGTGATGCGGTTGAGCAGAAAGTCGATCTCTCGGCGAGGGTCAAAATCGACCTCGCCGGCGTCTCGCTGTCGAAACCGCCGCACGTGCTCCGCACCGGTGATCTCGAACATGTAGTCCCGGTACCCGCGGTGGCGGTCTTCGATGTTGATGCTGCCGGTCAACATCACGCGTTCGTCGAAGATGTAGTACTTGGTGTGCGTGTGGTTGACCCAGTCGATCTCGACGTTCGGATGCTCCATCACCTCGCGACCGACCGACTCGTCGAATTCGTCCTCGATGTAAGTGTCGGGAAACGTCAGTCCCAGGACGTGGTACTTGGCCCGTCGCAGCCACGGCAATCTCAGGTGAAAGAACGACTTGCGGTTCATCTCGATCCGCTCGTACATCACCGCTGACGTGTCCTTCCTGATCCGGACCTTCACGCCACGCTGTGCCGCCGCGAGCACCGCGCTGCCCAGCCGGTTTCCGATCTCGTCGTTCCGCCAGACGAACATGAAGATCTCGACCGACCTCTCGGCCTCACCCAGCAGTTCTTCGACTCGGTCAAACGTCGGAGCCGCACCGTCGAGACCACTCGGATCGGCCAGCAACCGGATCGGTTCTGACATCACCAGCCCCAGCTACGGCTGCCGGACGAGTCCGGCCAGGGTCGTCGTGGCCACGAGGTCGCGTTGGGCCTGCCGGAGCCGATCGAGCAGCCGCGAGCCGGTTGCCGGTTGGCCCGAATCGACCAGCCGAAACGCCACTTCCAGCAGCTCGACTCCGGTGATCTGTTCGGGCGGCTTCGACAAGGCGACGGTGTCGCTGGGGCCGTCGAGGCGGTGCAGCAGGTTTTCCAGCACCAGGCCAGAGAACATCCTCGAGGCGGCCTGCTCGGGTAGCCCGGTCTGCTCACACACCTGCAACAGCGTGGTGGGCTGGCCCTCGGTAAACCGCTGCCCGATCACCTCCATCACCGCCACCACCGCAGCCGGATCGACCATCGATTCGGACTTGCGTTCCCGTTCCAGCTCCTCGAGCCGTCGCCCGGGCAATGCCTGCAGGATGGCCGTCACCTCGAGCCCGAACAGGACCGCCAGCCACATCAAGTAGACCCAGATCATGAACAACGGCACCAGGCCCAGGGATCCGTAGAGTTGGCCGACCATGAAGCCATAGTTGAGATACGCACCCAGGCCCCTCAGGCCCATTACCAGCAGCACGGCCGCTACCCCGGCACCGGCCGCAGCGGGCCTGAATTCCGGCTGGCTGCTGGGAACCAGCATGTAGATGGACAACATCAGCAACCAGGCAAAGAACACGTTCCAGCACAGCCAGGCCGTGTAGGCCAACCACTGCCATGTACTGACCGACGTGATCCACGAATCGAAGCGGTGGTTGATGTAGTACCACAGCACAACCAACAGCGGGCTGACCGTCAGCACAAACCAGTACAACGGGATCCGCCGGCTCCAGCGACGTCCGACCGGAGCACGCACGATCACGTTCAGGCAGTTCTCGATCGTGACCATCAGTGACAGCGCCGCGTACAGCATCAAGGCGACACCGATCCAGTGCACGGCCGCCAGGTCGACCTCCGCCGCCTGGCCAAACAACTCCTTGAGCCAGACGCTCATCGTCTGAGATTGCTCGGTGACTCCGTCGGAGGGGACGACACGGATCGTATCCAGGCCGACCGAGGCGAGCAGTTCTTCGGCCATCGCCAGGAACGGCTCCAGGCCAATCAGCCCCTTGACCAGCAACGTGGCCACCACCAGCACCGGCAACAGGCTGAAGAGCGTACGGAACGAGAGCGCGGCCGCCATGTGCTGGGCTCGGTCGTGCTTGAGTTGCCGAGCGCCAAAGCGGCCGAGGTCGTAGCCGAAACGAACGGCTCGCTGCCAGCGGTTGAGTTCGCTGAACGGCTGAGTGATCACTCGCCGCAGCCAACTCACCAGGGATTCCATCCAGTCACGCAACATCTGATCGCCTCGGCAAGTGGTCTCGTTGAGGCCCCCTCGACTCGAACCCCGATTCTAATCCTGAAACTCGCCCACGACTCGCCGCTGCCGAGAAATCCCGGCGGTTTCATGCGGTCGGTTGCCGACGGTCGACCCACAACCCGCCCAGCCGGTAAAACCGGACCCCCGAAATAGCATCCGACAAACCGCTCCCGATATACTCCTCTCATGTCCAACCCGACCCCTGACTCGCATGCCGAACTGAAGGACGTGCTGAGCAGGCTGGACCAGATCCGGCCGGCCTCCATTTCGGTCGAGACCCTGCAGGCCATGCAGGCGACGATTCACAGCGAGTACTCCGATCTGGCCACACGCGGACTCGAATACGAAAAGACCGCCACCCAGGCTCTGGCGGACGCCCGGCCCGAGATTCTGGAAAAGGTCAAGACGCAGGCAACCCGGCTGCGAGGCGAGATGGAGTCGCTGGAGGACCTGGACCGCAAGCTCTTCGATGCGATCCACCGGAGAATCGTGCGAGACAACATGACCGCGCGACTCGGCTCACGCACCGCATTGATCGCTCTGGAAACGATCGTGATGAGCCTGATCGTCGTGGTGCTGGGACTGCTGGTTTATGACACAACCGCCGGCCCCGACTCTGATCGACCCGGTTGGCTCTCCAGCGACAGCATCTTCATCGTCGACGCGGCCTGCTGCATGATCTTCCTGGGTGAGTTCTTCCTGAGACTCTCGTGTGCCGAGTCCAAGGCGTTCGTCTGGAAACACCACTGGATTGACTTCGTCACGTCGATTCCGATCCCCGGCGAGGCGCAGCTGGCACGCTTCGGACGAGTTGCCCGATTGGCCCGGTTCGCCCGCGTCCTCCGCGTGATGAGATTCCTGAGGTTTCTGCGGCTGTTCTTCCTGCTCTGGCGGGGCATGGAGAAGCTGCAGGACGTGATCGATGTGAAGCTGATGAAGAGAACCCTGCGGTGGGCCGTCGTGGTCACCGTGCTCGGTGCGCTGCTGGTCTACCAGATCGAGGGAACATCGCCGCCGGACTCGGGAGCCGGCCAGGACAACGCCGTCTCGTCGTATCCTCTGGCCCTGTGGTGGAGTTTCACCACGGTGGTCACCGGCGGATTCGGGGACATTCACAATCCCGAGACCGCCGGAGGCCAGGTGCTCACGGCCATCCTGGTTGTCATGGGCATGGTGCTCATCGGTGTTTTCACCGCGACACTGACATCACTGTTCCTGGGGGAACAGTCCGAGGAAATCGAGAAGCTGCAGGAGGAACTGGGGCAGCGGCTCGATCGGCTGACCCAGAAGATCGAGCGATCGGCGGGTCTCGAGGGTCCCGATCCGCCGGAAGAGACCTGATGAGCAACTCCGACTGAGATCCCCACGACGGGCATGTTATGGTAGTACTGGCCTCGAGAGGCGGAATACGCCGATCGAGAAAGACAGGAGACTACGATGCTCAGGGTACTGGGACACCGAAGCACAGCCTGTGACGGCTTGACCCGTCGCGAGGCGCTTCGAGTCGGCGGCCTCAGTCTCTTCTCCGGAGTCTCACTGCCTACACTGCTTCATGCTGCCGGGCAACAGGGCCACAAAAACGGTGCGCTGCTCGACGGCCAGGCCAAGTCGGTCATCCTGATCAACCTCTTCGGCGGCCCACCGCACCAGGACACCTTCGATCTCAAGCCCCAGGCCCCGTCGAACATCCGCGGCGAGTTCCAACCGATCTCCAGCCGCATCCCCGGTCTGCACGTCTGCGAGTTGCTGCCCCGCACCGCGGCGATGATGGATCGGCTGACGCTGATCCGGACCTACTCGCACAAGTACAACAGCCACAACCCCTACAACGTCCTGACCGGCTTCGACGGCGGCAGCGACCGCGAAAACTACTTTGCCAAGAAGTCCGATCACCCCAGCATGATGTCGGTCGCCCGCCACTTCGGTCTCGGCCGCCACGACGTCCCGCCCTACGTGATCATGCCCTCCTTCCCCGGCTTCTCGCAGGGACTCCGCCGGGCCGGGCCCTACGGCGGGTACCTGGGCACCAGCTATGACCCGCTGTTCACCGTCTGGGACAAGAAGTTCGGCGGCAAGGGCGAGTTCTACAAGCCGGTCCCCGCGCTGGGGGAACCGCTGTTACCGTCACTCGAGGAACTGCCGGCGGTGACCGCCAATCGACTCGATCGACGCAAGTCGCTGCTGGCCCAGTTCGACGACCGGCTCGGCCGCATCGACCGCGGCCGCGCCGCCGAGAGTCTCTCGGAATTCCAGCAACAGGTCTTCCGGCTGCTCACTTCGCCCAAAACCCGCGCCGCGTTTGATCTCTCGAAAGAATCCGCCGCCACGCGAACCCGCTACGGCAACACGGTCTGGGCCAACAGCTGCCTGGTCGCCCGGCGGCTGGTCGAGGCGGGTTCGACCTTTATCAGCGTCAACTGGGAAGAGGCTGACAGCGGGAACCACTGGGACCTGCACGCCAACAACTTCAACATGTGCCGGCACCACCTGCCGATCCTCGACCGCATGTTCACCACGCTGGTCGATGATCTCGCCGAACGAGGCTTGCTGGAAACGACACTGGTGGTGCTGATGGGCGAGATGGGTCGCACTCCGCGGATCAACGCCAAGGCCGGCCGCGACCACTGGCCGCAGTGCGGGTTTGTCGTACTGGCCGGAGGCGGCATGCGGCCCGGAGTGGTGCTGGGCAAAACCGACAAGCAGGCCGCCTACCCCGTCGATCGTCCGGTCTCCGCCGGCGACATGGCCGCCACCATCTACCAGCAACTGGGTGTCGACCCCACTCTGACCGTCGACGACCTGCAGGGTCGCCCGATCCACATCGCCCACGGCGGCGCGCCGGTCTGGGAAGTGATCGGCTGAGGATCATCGCTCCGGCCAATCGACGGGATCAACCCCCATCGCGGCAACGGCTCGAGAGGCCGCCTCGCTTGAGTGTCGGGCGCGACGGGCGTACAAACAGGCCTGAGAGTTCTTGCATCACAGGCACCAGGGGAGCCACCGCCGTGGACCTCGATCGTGACAAGTTGCTGTGGATCTACCGCCGGATGCGGCAGATCCGTGAATTTGAGAATCGGCTGCACGACGACTTCTCCGCCGGACTGATCCCCGGCTTCGTGCACCTGTACGCCGGCGAGGAAGCGATCGCCGTGGGCGTCTGTGCCCACCTCGATGATGACGACTTCATCACCAGCACCCACCGCGGCCACGGCCACTGCATTGCCAAGGGGGTGCAGATCAACGAGATGATGGCCGAGATCCGTGGCAAGGCGTCCGGCTGCTGCAAAGGCAAGGGCGGCTCGATGCACATCGCCGACCTCGACCGCGGCATGCTCGGTGCCAACGGCATCGTCGGCGGCGGACCGCCACTGGCCTGCGGTTCGGCACTCTCGAGCCAGATCCGCGGTTCCCGACAGGCCACCGCCTGCTTCTTCGGCGACGGAGGCTCGAACCAGGGCACCACCGCCGAATCACTCAACCTGGCCGCCGTCTGGAAACTCCCGGTCGTCTTCATCTGCGAAAACAACCGCTACGCCGAAACTACCTCCACCGACTACTCGATCGGTGGCCCCGACATCGCCGGACGCGGCACCGCCTTTGGCATGCCCGGCATCGTCGTCGATGGACAGGACGTGTTCGCCGTCTACGAGGCGGCCGGAGAAGCCCTTCGACGGGCCCGCGACGGCGAAGGACCCACGTTGCTGGAATGCCAGACCTACCGCTACTTCGGGCACTTCGAAGGTGACGAACTCAAGTACCGCACCCGCGACGAAGAAGCTCACTACCGCCAGAGAGACTGCCTGGAACACTTCCGCTCGGCCGTCCTCGAAGGCAACCTGCTCGAAGCCGAACTGCTCGATGAAATCGACCGCGAGGCCGAGACCGCGGTCGTCGACGCGGTAGCGTTTGCCGAATCGAGCCCCCTGCCCGAACCCGACGAGTGCCTCGATGACGTCTACGTCGCCTACTAGCAGACTGTTGAAAATCTCAGGTTCTTCCGGAAACAGTGACACAGATGTCATGGGTCGAGCACGCTGCCCGGGTTTTTCAACGGGCTGCTAGACCTCGACAGGCAACCACACCCACGACACGCAACTGGGAATCTCAAAGTGGCCGAACGTGAATTGACCTACCGGGCGGCAATCAACGAAGCGTTGCGACTTGAGATGAGACGTGACGAATCGGTGTTCATCATGGGCGAGGACATCGCCGGGGCCCCGGGCCGCGACGACCCCGAAATGCTCGACGCCTGGGGCGGAGTCCTGAAGGTCACCGAGGGCCTGATCAACGAATTCGGACCCGAACGGGTCCGCGACACGCCGATCACCGAGAGTGCCTTCCTGGGTGCGGGAGTCGGAGCGGCAGCCACGGGCATGAGACCGGTGGTCGAGTTGATGTTTATCGGCTTCATGGGCGTCACGCTCGACCAGATCATCAACCAGGCCGCCAAGATGCGGTACATGTTCGGCGGCAAGGTCAACATTCCGCTGGTGATCCGGACCACGATCGGAGCCGGGTTCCGGGCCGCCGCCCAACACTCCGATGCCACCTACTCGACCTTCGTCCACTTCCCCGGCCTGAAGGTTGTCGCCCCGGCGACACCCTACGATGCCAAGGGACTGCTGATCTCGGCCATCCGCGACGACGACCCGGTGATCTTCTGTGAAAACAAGGTGCTCTACGACACCACCGGACCGGTCCCCGAAGATGACTACACCGTGCCGCTGGGCCCCGCCGGACATCCCCGCGACGGCAGCGACGTGACGATTGTTGCCATCAGCCGCATGGTCTCGATCAGCCTCGAAGCCGCCGAGCAACTTGCCGCCGAAGGGATCGAGGCCGACGTGGTCGACCTCAGATGCCTCTCGCCGTGGGACGAAGAGGCGATCATCGCGTCCATCGAGAAGACCGGGCGGCTGGTGGTCGTCGACGAGGACAACCCCCGCTGCAGCATGGCCAGCGACGTGGCCGCGCTGGCCGCCAGCCGGGCACTCGGATACCTCGACGCCCCCGTGCAAATGATCACCGCGCCGCACACCCCCGTCCCCTTCAGCCCGCCGCTGGAAGACTTCTACGTGCCCAAGCCCGACGCAATTGCCAAAGCGGTCCGGGCCATTATGTGAGCCCACTCTCGGCTCCCCCGACAACGTACGGTTTGCACGGTCCCGAACACATGCTGGGGGTCTCATGCCGCTGATCGGCATCATCGCCAACCCGGCCTCGGGAAAAGACATCCGCCGCCTCGTCGCCGACGCCGACGGGATCGACAACCAGCACAAGGCAAGAATCGTGCGCCGCACCCTCCGCGGCATCGCAGCCACCGCAGCCACCGCAGCGGACGACCCGATCCGAATCGCGGTGATGCCCGAGCGGGCCGACATCCGCCGCCGTGCACTCGATGGTCTCGAACTGCCCTTCCCCGTCACAGTGCTCGATTCGAACTGCCGCGGCGTGGCCGAAGACTCACAGGACGCGGCCGAGGAACTGGCCCGAGAGGGCGCCGCGGCGATCATCGTGCTCGGAGGTGATGGCACACACCGCATGGTCGCCAAGGGCTGTGGAGACCTGCCGCTGGTGCCGATCTCAACCGGGACCAACAACGTCTGGCCCAAGCGCAACGAGGGAACCCTGGCGGGCATCGCCGCGGCCCTGGTGGCCCAGGGTCGAGTGTCGACCGAATCGGCCTGCCGCCAGACACCTCGACTGGATGTACTCCGCGATGGCCAGCCACTGGACATGGCGCTGGTCGACGTTGCCGCCTGCGACATCCGGGTCCCAGGAGCCCGTGCCCTGTGGGACATCAACCGGATCCACCAACTGGTACTCTCGCAGGCACTCCCCGGTGTCCTGGGCCTCTCGGCCATCGGCGGCAGCCTGCCTCCACCACCAGACGGCCCACGCCGCGGGCTGGCACTGGAGATCGGACCCGGCGGTGACCTGGTACTGGCGCCGATCGCCCCGGGACTGGTCGTACCGGTGCCGGTGCGTACCGTCCACTGGATTGAACCCGGCGAGAGGGTCGCGATCTCCGATCGTCCCGGTACTCTAGCACTGGATGGCGAACGAGAAACACCGGTTCGAGCCAACGACAACTTCGCCGTCGAATTCAACCCCCACGGACCCACGATGGTCGATGTCGACGCAACGCTCCAACTGGCCGCAGACTCGGGCAGCTTCGTCCTGCCACCACGCTCTGACGACTGACCCCCACTCTACACCGCCCCGTTCCTCTGCAAAGGACCTCGACCCATGGCCACGCTGATTCCGATGCCCAAGTGGGGCATGACCATGCAGGAAGGGACGATTGGGACTTGGTTGAAGGCCGAAGGTGAGGTGGTCGAGGTGGGTGAGGAGATTGTCGAGATTGAATCGGACAAGGCAATCCAGTTGGTCGAATCCCCCGCGTCGGGAATCCTGGCGAGGATCCTCGTCGCCGCCGGAGAAACCGTGCCGATCACCACTCCGATTGCGGTGATCACCGACGAGGGCGAGGAGGTACCCGAGGAGATGATCGCTGCGGCGACCACGGCCGCTGCCACCGAAGCCGCCGCCGAACCGGAATCTGCAGCACCAGCACCCTCAGCACCCGAACCCGCGAGGCCTCAGCGGAAACGAGGTGGCCGCGTCCCGGCCTCCCCCGCCGCCAAACGGCTGGCCCGCGAACACGACATCGAACTCGCAACCATCACCGCCTCCGGACCCGACGGACTGGTCGTCGTCGAGGACGTGCAGACGGCTATCGATGACGCGGCCACACCCGCCGGACCCGTCTCGCTGGTCTCGTTCTTCTGCCAGGGAACACGACTTGAAGGACGCCTCTATCTCCCCGATGACCTCTTTGTTGAGACCGACGCCGACGAGCGACCGGAACCGAACCTGCCCGGTGTCGTACTCTGCCTGGGCTATACCTACACCGCCGACCTGCTCGTCCCCGAAATGGCCCGGCAATTGGCCCAGACGGGCCGGGCCTGCCTGGTCTTCGATTACCGCGGCTTCGGCCGCAGTGGCGAACCGGCCGATGCGGTCAGACCGTGGGACCAGATCGAGGACATCCGTGCGGCGGTGTCATTCCTGGCCGGCCGATCCGAGGTCGATGCCGTGCGGATCAGCCTGCTGGGAATCAGCCTCGGCGGTTCGCACGCCGTCACCACCGCGGCACTCGACCCCCGCGTGACCGCCGTCGCCACCATCTCCGCCGCAGCCGACTTCCGGCGACTGCTGCAGGCATCACGCGACGACGAGTCGTGGACCGAGTTTCTTGGACGGGTCGACGCCGATCGAACGTCACGGGTCCGGGGCGGCGATGGTGAGACCGTCGATGCCTGGGAGATCATCCAACCCGACGAAGAGTCGCGGGCATTTCTGGATGCGTTGTATGCCGAGTTCCCTCAATTGGCATGCCGACTGTCGCTGGAAACCGCCGACCTGCTGCTGGGCTATGTCCCCGAGTTGTCGGCCCCGCAGATCGCCCCGCGGCCGGTACTGCTGATCCACGGAGAGAACGATCGGTTGGTGTCGCCGTCGGAATCCGAAGCACTGGCGGCGGCGATCGGAGAATCGGCCCGGCTCGTCAGCGTGCCCGGGATGGCCCACTTCGACTGGGCCCGGCCCGGCGACGACCGCTACGTGAGCATTCTGGAAACCATCGACGCGTGGCTTAGAGAATTCGACCGCTAACCGCAGCTGTCAGGTCCGCCCGCAGCGGACCGCAGGAAGTCGTGCACGATCCGCCCGTAGCCTTCGGTGTAGTCCATTTCAAGGTAGCGGGCGCCGAGGTACTCGCGAGGGGTGAAGTCCGAGAGGTCGTAGGGAGAGCCCGAATGAAATTCGACCTCACCCTCGCCCCGGCGACGCTCGTGCACCGTCTCCTCCTGCATCGCCGGTGCCCCGTCGATCAACTGGCAGACATCGGCTCCCCGACCATCGGCTCGAGGAATCACCTTCAGTCGCCACGACGGCGAGAGATCCGGAAAGTCGGCCTCGCTCGCCTCCTGGTCCATGGATGATCGAATTCGAAAGGCCGACATGCCGCCCAACCGGGTGTCGGTCTCCATGTCGTCGCCGTCCACCGAGACGATAATCTCGGCCGAGACCTTCGGCGTGCCATAGACTTCGCGACCGGCCGGAATGCTGTTGGTCGAATTGAGGAAAGCGATGGGTGCAAAGAACCCGGCTTGACCCTCATAGCGACACCCGACCACCAGCACGCTCTCGTCGAACGGACCGTAGTTGTCCGACCAGGGCACCGTCAGCCCGATCGCCACGCAGAATCCGTCCTCGGCAGGCTCAAGACATTCCGGCAGCACCCGGCGAACCGCTGAGATGTCGGCGCGGAAGTCGACGAACTGGAACTTCACGTTTCGGTACCGCGCGGGCGGTGGAGCGTAGTACGGCGTGAAGGCCGGCATGTTGGAAATCTGCTCCAGCGGTATGCTCATGCCTCCTCCTCCCCATCCTGCTGCTCCAAGACAACATTCTCGAGGAAACTCACCAGGTTGGCCATGTGCATGACGAATTCGGCCGTGATCTCGATGTTGTCCGCCTCGGTCGGCTCGGGAGTCCAGTGCCTGGTGTTCTCCCAGTGCCCGTCGGCCAACTGGTGTTCACAGAACCACTCGCCCATTCGAATCGTCCAGTCCCGGTAGGCCAAATCGCCGGTGGCACACCACAACAGCCCCGACCCCCAGCCCGACTTGCAGGTCTGCATCGATTCGAACTGGCACTCATCGGTCGTCATCGAGAAGGCCTGGCAGGTCCTGGCGGCCTGGAGCCACCGCGGTTGGCCCGTGACCTGGAACAGTTCGACCAGTG